>Ga0153928_1000191_pt1 | contig 31396 bp, 31 predicted proteins | sample TSNJ012MetaG_FD_106656 | JGI IMG/M metagenome (GOLD analysis project Ga0153928, IMG submission 106656) | Attine ant fungus gardens microbial communities from New Jersey, USA - TSNJ012 MetaG | ecosystem: Host-associated > Fungi > Mycelium > Unclassified | place: USA: New Jersey, Wharton State...
AACGCGGGTAAAGGCACTAATATCAAGGGAAACATCACATTCGTTTTCGGGAATGTGTATATCATAAGAAAAATGATTGCTATCTAAAATCGGTATCCCATCCGCTAAAATATTTCGTGAAAGTTCGTTTATATCGCAAACTTCAAAATGAAAAATCTGCTCCCCCGCGTCCAGACGCACCCACTCGAAAAGCGAATTTACAAAGGCTTTTAGAGAGCGCGCTTTGTTCATGGCAATTCTGATATACTCGTCTTTTTCTTCACCTACAACTATTTTGTTTTCCACCGCTTCTAAATATCCTAAAAGAGAAGCCAATGGAGTCTTTACATCATGAGAAAGGCTCGTCATTAGCCTTTTATATGCCTGTTCGGATTGTTTATGTTTAATAAGCCGCGCTTGGCTGTCAATCGCTATTTCATTTATGGAATAGCATATTTTCTGTGTCATATCCTGCTTGTCCGCCAAAATCCTACGGTTGAGGTTTCCTTTTTTTATATCCTCTAATGTTTCGTTTATGGCAGTTAGCTGTTTATTTACATTTTGCAGTTTATACAGTAAGACAATGATAATGAAAGAAGATATTAAAAACGCTATAATTAAATAAAAGTCCATCTTTATGCCTCCCCGTTAAAGCGATAGCCCACGCCTCGGACGGTAAGAATATAAATAGGACTGTCCGGGTCTGGTTCAATTTTCTTTCGGAGCTTGCTGATAAATGACATAATATTACTATCATCAAAAGCATACTCTTCATTCCAAACCTGCGTGTATATTTGCTTTTTTGTAAATACGCGCCCTTTATTGGAGGCCAAAAACAAAAGCAAATCAAACTCTTTGCCTGTAAGCGGGGTCAGATTTCCGTCAACCCGGGCAGTTCGGTATTCCTTATCAATCGTCAAAGTCTTAAACCTAAGAATATCCGGCGTTGCCGCTTGGCTAAAAGTCGTGTATCTGCGTATCAGGGATTGTATTCTTGCCATCAATTCATTTATGCTAAAAGGCTTTGTTAAATAATCGTCCGCGCCAAGACGCAACCCCATAACCTTATCTATTTCTTCACCTTTAGCAGTTAGCATAAGCACGGGTACGGTACTGCTTTTCCGCATTTCAGATAAAACTTGAAATCCATCCATGCCGGGCAGCATTACGTCCAATATGATAAGGCAGTACGCATTGTTTTGTTCCGTTATTTTTAATAATCCCTCTTTGCCGGTATAGGCAATATCAGCTTCTAAACCCTCTTGTGAAATGCACTTTTTCATCAAGGCGCATAATTCCACATCATCATCAATAATCAGAACATCATTCATTCTTTTTCACCGCCCTTTACTTTGCTATTTTTATAGCAGCCATCTACCGGCTTCTTTTATTAGGCTCATTACGAATGCACAGTAAACCACTCATACACGTATTTGCAAAATTGATCACTGTCCAAATAATAGCTATTATGAACGTTGTTAATTTCTATCAATCTTTTTTCGCAGGTTAATGACATGAAATAGTCATCAAAATACTGTCGGAAAAAATCAAGGATAGCCTACTCCAATTCAACCTTACGCGCTTCAAGATATACAAGAGGGAAAGCTGCCTTTAACACCTGCCATTTTTCCACTCTAAAACCATTCTGTCTGATGAAAGCAGCATACTCTTCCGGCGTCCATTTTGAGTAGGTTTCAAAGCCAATGAGCTTCAACACCTTCGCGTTCAGATTCCATGTGGACTCACGCAAATGACCGTGTGAGTAATTGGGCGCGATAAGCAGTCCGTTTGGTTTCAGCACTCTGGAAATTTCCAATAAAGTCTTAGCCGGGTCGGGCATGATATGCAACGCGTTGGATATGATGACGGCATCGAATGAAGCGTCTTCAAAAGAAAGTTTTGTCGCGTCCTCTTCAGAAAAATGTACATTGCCGGGAGCCTTTTTCTTTTTTGCCTTTGAAATCATTTTAGGCGAAAAATCGGTAGCCTCCAGATGGCGCACATGGGCGGCGATGTTCACGGCAATCAAGCCGGTTCCGGTCGCGACCTCCAGCACATCCAGATCGGAAGAAAGCACACCTGCCATAAGACGATACATCTCCTTATAGGCTTTGCCGCTGAAACGATTGATTTCAAAATCATACAGCTTTGCGTAACGGTTCCAGAAATTTTTATTATCCAACGTTTATACCTCAAAATTCCAAAAAATATTCCCGGCTGTCAAAATACCGAACACCGTCAACATGGGGCGTAATATCGTCTCTGTCGTAAACAAATCCCATCTTCGCGAGCACCTTCGCTGAGGCAAGATTTTCTTTTGCGTGACCGCCGGCGACTCTCTTGATGCTGAGGCTCAAAGCAGCAAAATTCAGAATTGCCCTCATCGCTTCGGTGGTATAACCATGATTCCAGTGCGTTTTCTTGATGTTGTATCCAACTTGGTAAAGCTGACAGTCTTTCATCCAAATCAGTCCGCCTGAGCCGAAAAGCTCGTCGGTTTCTCTCAAAACAAAGCCCCAGATGTAGTTATCTCTTGGAACATCGTCCTGTTCCCATGCGATTTCTTTCAGCCATTGTATCGTATCGTCAATAGAGTGATGCGGCAGCCAGCTGACATACCTCGCAACCTCCGGATCACCTGTCCAGCCATAATAGGCCGTTTCTGCGTCGGCAAGGGTAAGCGGTCGGAGAATAAGCCGTTTCGTTTTTATTATCATGTAAGCTTCCTTTCCAGATGCCTGCCTATCAGCAGACATCCTAATCATACCATATCATTTTGCTATTTCCCATCCCCCTTGCATATTTATATCGTGTATGGGTTCTTTGAGAATGGTACAATAAAAAGATGTCGGGGTCAAAAGATATTTTGACCCCTGATACCTACGGATTGCTACGCACTTTGTGCTCCCGCAATCCTAAAAATAAAAGTCTTGACAAACTAAAAGATATAAGGTAATATTATATCATATAAAACATATATTATTAGTATGCTAAATTGATTGGAGGATTTACTATGTCAAACATTTCAAAAAGTTTAACGGATCTCATTGGGAACACACCGCTATTGGAGCTTTCAAATTACAACTCCAGAAATGATGTGCCGGCGAAGCTGATTGCCAAATTGGAATATTTTAATCCGCTGGGAAGCGTAAAGGACCGCATTGGTTATGCAATGATTGCTGATGCCGAGGAGAAAGGGCTAATTAAAAGTGATACCGTGCTTATTGAGCCGACAAGCGGCAATACCGGAATTGCACTGGCCTTCGTTTCAGCAGCCAAAGGATACCGGTTGATTCTCACCATGCCGGAAACCATGAGCGTAGAGCGACGCAACCTGCTAAAAGCATTGGGAGCCGAGCTGGTTCTAACTCCCGGTGCCGAAGGAATGAAGGGCGCTATAAAAAGGGCAGAGGAATTAGCAAGTGAGACTTCTAACTCGTTTATTCCGGGTCAGTTTACCAATCCCGCTAACCCTGAAATACACAGAAAAACAACTGCGCAGGAAATATGGAACGATACCGATGGTCAGATTGATATTTTTGTGGGCGGCGTTGGAACCGGCGGAACGATTACGGGGGTAGGCGAAACACTAAAGGCAAAGAATCCTAACATCAAAATTGTTGCCGTTGAACCGGCTGATTCACCGGTGCTTTCAGGCGGAAAACCGGGAGCGCATAAAATACAAGGGCTTGGCGCAGGATTTGTACCGGATGTTTTCAATAGCGGTATTGTGGATGAAATTATCCGGGTAGAAAATGAGCAGGCGTTTGAGACATCACGGAAGTTGGCGTCCACCGAAGGGCTGCTTGTTGGAATATCTTCCGGCGCGGCGGCATATGCGGCAACGCAGCTGGCAAAACGACCGGAAAACAAAGGTAAAACCATTGTTATACTTCTGCCGGATACGGGTGAACGTTATCTCTCAACGGTACTATTTGAAAACGCCTGAGAATCCGATCGTTTCTATTTTTATACATTATAATCCGAACCCGATTCTATCAGGAAGAAGCGTTCGGATTTTTCTTTGTTTAAACAAGCTAATTACTACGTTTATCTTAATATGTTTTGTAACGGTTGACAAACGTTTATTTTTCATATAGAATGCATAGATAATATATATGAAAAGAGGGCATTGTATGAGGATTTCCGCAAAAGGGCGTTATGCGCTTGCCGCAATCATAAATATGGCTAAAAATCATGATACCGGAGAATGTATGACGGTAATCAGCATTTCGGAGAGACTTGGAATATCGAAAATATACCTGGAACAGGTTTTTTCCCTCCTGAAAAGAGGCGGCCTTGTAAACTCTATGAAAGGGGCGCAGGGCGGTTATCAATTGGCGCGAATGCCGCGGCAGATCACTGTGCTGGATGTTTTGTCCGCTGTGGAGCTTTCACTTTTTGAAACAACAGAGGAGACGGTTCCGGAGAAAGCTCCTGAGATTGAAAAAGCGATGCAGCTATCTGCTTTTGATATTCTTGACCGCTCAGTTAAAGATACACTGGGGAAAATAACGCTTAGTGATTTAGTTACAGCCGCGGAGAAGCATAAGTCGGACGGAGAATTTATGTTTTATATATAGGACGTTTATGCCCTTGCAGAAAGGATATTATATGAATTTTAACACCCTTTGTATTCATGGAAATGATGATAAATATGACAACACCGGTGCGGTAAGCGTTCCGATTTTCCAGACCGCAACCTTTGCACATCCGGCCGTCGGGCAAAGCACGGGATATGATTATTCACGGTTGCAAAACCCCACGAGGGAGCATCTGGAAAAAACCGTAGCAAAGCTGGAGAGCGGCTCAGAGGCCATTGCTTTTTCTACCGGGATGGCCGCTATTACCGCATTGATGGAGCTTTTTTCGCCGGGTGACCATATTATCGCCTCCGACGACTTGTATGGCGGGTCACACCGGTTGTTCCATAATATATGTAGAAAAAACGGGATTACTTTTGATTTGATTAACACATCAGAGGTATCGTTCGTAGAATCCCGTATCAAACCGCGAACCAAAGCTGTATTTATTGAAACGCCGACCAATCCCATGATGCAGGTCACCGATATCGCGGCTGTATCGCGGCTTACTAAAAAACATGACCTTTTACTTATTGTAGATAACACCTTTTTAACGCCGTATTTTCAAAAGCCGCTTTTGCTCGGCGCTGATATCGTAGTACACAGTGGCACCAAATTTCTTGGGGGGCATAACGATACTCTGGCCGGATTATTAGTCGTTTCCGACAAACAGTTTGCCGAACGGCTGCGATTTATTTCTAAAACAATCGGAGCCTGCCTTTCACCTTTTGATAGCTGGCTGATTATCCGGGGGATTAAAACCCTTGCCGTGCGTATGGACAGACAGCAGGAAAACGCTATAACAATTGCCAATTGGCTTCGCAAGCAGAATCAGGTGACCGCCGTACATTATGTGGGCCTGCCTGACCGTGCGGATTATGAAATTTCGAAGAAGCAGGCAAGCGGATTCGGCGCGATGATTTCCTTTGAGGTGGACTATGAGCGGACAGCTATACGAATTCTTGAGCGGGTCTCTTTAATCCAATTTGCCGAAAGTCTGGGCGGTGTGGAGACTTTGATTACCTACCCCTTCCTGCAGACACATGCAGACATCCCAAAAGAGGAACGGGAGGCAAAGGGGATTAATGAAAAGCTCCTGCGCATATCCGTTGGACTGGAATGTGCGGGGGATTTGATTGCCGACCTGACATCTGCATTTAAGGAGTAACGATATGAAATATAATTTTGATGAAATCATCGACAGAAAAAATACCGATTCTCTCAAATATGACCTTGCCGTGAAGATGGGCAAGCCGGAAGAAATTCTGCCGCTTTGGGTCGCCGACATGGATTTCAAGACCCCGCCCTGTGTAACCCAGGCACTTGTGGATAAAAGCAGGCATGGAATATTTGGTTATAGTGATACCGGAAATGACTATGCCATAATATTGCAGAACTGGTTTCGCCGCAATTTTGACTGGGATGTAAAGCCGGAGTGGCTTGTAAAGACGCCGGGGGTTGTCTACGCTATCTGCACCGCTATCCGCGCGCTGACAGGCAAAGGGGAGGCCGTGCTGATACAGGAGCCGGTTTATTATCCATTCTCCGAGTCCATTTTGATCAATGAGCGTAAGCTGGTGGTCAATGAGTTGGTTTACTGTAATGGTGAATATTGGATAGACTTTGAGGATTTTGAGAAAAAAATAATAGCAAACAACATTAAGCTGTTCATCCTGTGCAGTCCTCATAACCCGGTTGGCAGGGTGTGGAAGAAGGAAGAGCTTGTCCGGCTGGGTGATATTTGCCGGGAGCATGGTGTTGTGGTTGTTTCAGATGAGATTCACGCGGACTTTACCTATCCCGGTTATAGACACCTTGTGTTTGCTGATTTAAAGCCTGCATTTAATCAAATGACGGTCACCTGTACATCGCCCACAAAAACCTTTAATCTGGCAGGTTTGCAAATATCTAATATTTTCATAGCAGACCGTAATATCCGACACCGTTTTAAGCAAGAGATCGCAAAAAGCGGCTATAGCCAGCTAAACCTTATGGGCATCGCTGCCTGCAAGGCCGCGTATGAGAGCGGATCCGAGTGGCTTAATGAGTTGAAAGCGTATCTTACTGAAAATCTAAATTTTGTAAGGGATTTTTTAAGAAAAAAACTGCCGCAGATAAAGCTTGTAGAGCCGGAGGGGACTTATCTTATATGGCTGGATTGTAAAGGCCTGGGACTGAACGATAAGCAGCTCGACGATCTGATTGTGCATAAAGCAGGGCTATGGCTTGACGCGGGTCCGATGTTTGGTACGGGCGGAGAAAACTTCCAACGTATCAATATCGCCTGTCCAAAGGCTATTCTTGAAAAAGCCCTCCTTCAACTTGAACAGGCAATTAAAAACGCTATATAGGAGCCGGCATTATGAATAATCTATCGGAGATTTTTAAGTGATATGAAAATACAACAAAAAGAAATTCTGCGGTATTTAGGATACGGCGGTAAACCGGCCGATTCGGCGGTGTTAGAGCGGATCGATGCTATCAAAAAAGAACTTGAAGCCTGCCTGACACCCAAAAGCGTGTATGGGAAATGGAGTTGTGAGGTTAACGCGGATGGAACTGTCGCCATCGGCAATTTCATAATAAAAAGCAGAACTCTTGCCGACCATATAAAAGACTGCGAATACGTAATACTCCTTGCCGCAACGTTGGGAGCCGAAGCTGACACACGAATCAGACGGTATAGTGTTACCAATATTGGAAAAGCGGCGATTACGCAGGCGGTCTGCACCGCCATGATAGAAAGTTACTGTGATGACCTGGAATGCCGGATTGCCGGGGAGCAGGAAGGACTGTATCTAAAATCTCGTTTCAGTCCCGGATACGGAGATTTCAGTATTACCCATCAAAAGGATATTCTCAATTTTCTGGAATGCGGCAAACGGATCGGGATAACGCTGACCGACAACTTTATGATGATCCCCGAAAAATCGGTAACCGCTGTAATTGGCCTTTCGAAAAAACAAGACGGCCACAAGGGAAAATGCGGAGACTGTGGAAATTTGCAATGTGAATTTAGAAAGGAACAAGCGTATGACTTTTAAAGAAAGGCTTGGAAAAGAGTTGCTCTTTTTTGATGGCGCCATGGGAACGGCTTTGCAGGATAAAGGTCTTACCGCCGGTGAACTGCCGGAGCTTTGGAACATTACACAGGAAGAAATTATTTTTGGTATTCACGAGGCTTATTTAAAAAGCGGATGTGATATTCTTAAAACCAATACCTTCGGAGCAAATCGGCTTAAGCTTCAAGATACGGAATATCCCGTTTCGCATATAATTTCAGCAGCTGTAAAAATTGCCAAAAAAGCCGTGCAAGAAAATTCCGGCGAGGCATATGTGGCATTTGACCTAGGTCCGACCGGCAAGCTGCTTGCGCCTTTTGGAGATTTGGATTTTGAAGCAGCTTATGAGATTTTTTCAGAAATGGTAATCGCCGGAACGAAGTCAGGCGCCGACATTATTTTAATTGAGACGATGAGCGATCTTTATGAGATAAAGGCGGCATTACTTGCGGCAAAAGAAAACAGTAATTTGCCGGTTATTGTTACTTTCACCCTTGATGATGCCGGAAAACTCCTCACCGGAGGAGATATTCTGACCGCTGTGTGCCTGATTGAGAGTTTAGGCGCGGATGCTTTAGGTTTGAATTGTGGCTTAGGTCCTAATCAAATGAAGAAACTGCTGCCTGAACTTACCAGGTATTGCAGCCTTCCCATTGCAATAAATCCCAACGCCGGAGTCCCTACGATTTTAAATGGAAAAACCGTATTCGATGTTGGCCCTGACCGGTTTGCCGGAGATATGGCGGAGCTTGGCGCCGGAGGCGCTCATGTTATCGGCGGATGCTGCGGTACTACTCCCGCGCACATTGCAAAAATGATTCAAAAATGCCGGGGAATCGTTGTAAAACCGCCGATAATCAAAAGCCTTACAGCCGTTTCCTCCTACTCAAAAACCGTTGCTTTTGGTGATGGCACTGTTATTATAGGCGAACGGTTAAATCCTACCGGCAAGCCGCGAATGAAACAGGCTCTTAGGGAAAATGACATGGAATATCTGTATAACGAGGGGCTTGAGCAAATAAATAACGGTGCCACAATATTAGATGTTAATGTCGGACTGCCGGGAATCGATGAACCCGCCGTTTTGCAGTACGCGGTTACCGGTTTACAAAGCATTACAGACACCCCATTGCAAATTGACACCGCCGATACAAAGGCTATGGAACGGGCGCTTCGTCTCTATAATGGGAAGCCTCTGCTGAATTCTGTATGCGGTAAAGAAGAATCTCTTCACACAGTTCTTCCTCTTGTCAAAAAATACGGAGCGGCAGTTGTAGGGTTGACTTTGGATGAAAACGGAATACCCGAAACAGCTCAAGGCAGGATCGAAATAGCCGAAAAAATCATAAAAGCCGCAGAAAGGTATGGCATACACAAAAAGGATATTATTATTGATACCTTAACCATGACCATTAGTACGGGGCAGGAAAACGCGAAGACCACACTGGATGCTATGGATTATATCCGCAACTCATTGGGTGTTCATACCGTTTTAGGTGTGTCCAATGTTTCATTCGGACTTCCCGAAAGAGAGCATATAAATGCCTCCTTTTTTACGCAGGCAATGAGCCGGGGATTAAGCGCCGGTATCGTAAACCCGTTAAGCTCAGCCATGATGAACGCGTATTATGCTTGTCAGGCTTTAAGTGGTGTTGATATTAATTGCAGCCGATATGTTGAAAAATTTGCGCTTAAGTCCTCACCCTCCATAAAAAAGCCCGTAACAGAAATGTCCCTCTTTGACGCCATTGTCAGCGGACTCCGCGAGAAGGCAGGCGTATGTGCCCACGATCTGGTACAAGAAATATCACCGCTCGAAGTTATCAACCGCCATCTTGTACCGGCTTTGGATGAAGTGGGAAGGGGCTTTGAGCAAAATTTGGTTTTTCTCCCGCAGTTATTAATGAGCGCCGAAGCGGCTAAAGCCGCCTTTGAATCCATCAAGCTACACATGTTAAGACAGGGCGGTGTGCAGGAGAAAAAAGGCAAGATAATTCTAGCAACCGTGAAAGGTGATATCCACGATATCGGTAAAAACATTATTAAGGTACTTCTCGAAAACTATAACTTTAACGTAATTGACCTTGGAAAAAATGTCGAACCCACGCTTATCGTGGAGACCGCTTTAAAAGAAAAAGTAACGCTTATCGGGCTCAGCGCCCTGATGACAACTACCGTAGTGAACATGGAGGAAACGATCCGCATTCTTCGTGAAATGGTTCCCGGCTGTAAGGTTATGGTGGGCGGTGCCGTGCTGACACAAGAATACGCCGATAAAATCGGCGCAGACTTTTATTCAAAAGATGCAATGGGCAGCGTTCACTATGCTGAGAAAGTATTTACGCATTAAATGAATACCGCTTCTAATTTTAACACGTACTTTTCCGCATATTCTTTGAGATATTTTTGGAATATCACACTGTCGCCCTGTTTTAGCGTGCGCAGGTAGCTGTGCGACTCCGATGCATTTTCGTCGTGAAGCTCTATTACCGAAACAGCTATATTCGAGCAGTGGTCCGCGACACGCTCAAAGTTGCTTATACAGTCGTTAAAAGCAAAGCCCATTGCGAGATTGCACTCGCCTCTCTGCAATCGCCTGATATGTCTCTGCGTGAGCTTTTCGGTTAATGTGTCAATTATCTCCTCCAGAGGCTCAACACGATTGGCTGCTTCAAGGTTATCGTTTGCAAGCGCGTCAAAAGTGAGCGACAGTAATTCCTGTAAGGCATCGATACACACGGAAAGCTCAGCGTTAGCCTGATCCGAAAAGCTCTTTCCGCTTTTGCTTAGCTCAAATGCCAGCTGCGCGACATTTTCAGAATGGTCGGAAATGCGCTCTATGTCGGTGATGCAGCGAAGGAATTTCGCGGTCTGACGGGTCTCCGAAAAAGACAACTCCCTTGAATTAAGCTTTACCAGGAAGTTACTTAGCTTGTCGTCATATTCGTCCACCTCATTTTCCTTCTGAAGAAGATTTTCGTAATCTTTCCTCTCGAAGTTAAAAATAAGCGAGGTCGCAACATTGATATTATCCGCGGCGATATTCGTCATTTGGTTTATGATCTCTCCGCTGCGCTCGATTGCCTGCGAAGGATAGTTAAGCAGCATTTCGTCCAAGAGGGTGCTTTCCGGGACAGGCGAATCCTTTATACTGAGAGATGTAAGCTTTTTCAGCTGTGGGACGAATGGGTAGATTATGAGCACAGCGGCTGTTTTATACAAGGTATTAAAAATCGCTATTGACATACTGTCTGCTGTAGACACGAAAAACTGAGTGCCCCACGGGGTTGCTTTTGCTATCAGATACACCGCCATAATGGCGATTCCACCAATGACATTGAAATAAAGATATGACAACGCGGCACGTTTGCCGTCCTTGTTCGCCGTTACGGCAGAGATGAGCACCGGGACGCAGGCACCTATACTCATGCCGATAACCATAGGAACGGCTACAGAAAACGATATTATACCGATCGCCGACATCGCCTGAAGGATCCCTATAGAGGCGCTGCAGCTCTGCACCAGCGCGGTCACGGCAATTCCCACAAGGAGGCACAGGACAGGGTTCGAGACTACCTGCATCGCGCTTAAGAATGCTTCATTCGTCTGCAGTGGCTCCATAGCGCTGCTCATGGTTTTCATGCCGCTCATTAATATGGAGAGCGATACCAAAATAGCGCCGACACTCTTCTTCGCCGGTGTTTTTCCCACCATAAAAAAAATAATCCCAATAACCGCCACAATGGAAAAAATAACGGTTGTGGAAAGCAGGCTCCCAAGCATACTTCCGGAATCGAGCCCCGCGAGAGTCAGGATCCATCCGGTTGCAGTGGTACCGATATTGGCGCCCATAATAACGCTTATTGCCTGATCCAGATTCATGATTCCGGAGCTGACAAAGCTTACAACCATAACCGACGTTGCCGATGAAGACTGAATTATCGCCGTGACAAAGGCTCCAAGTGTTACGCCCTTAAGACGTGTTGAGGCAAGCCTTCCAAGAATCATCTGCATCTGATTGCCGGCAATCCTTTTTAAGGCATCACCCATCATAGACATACCGAAGAGGAAAAATGCAAGACCTCCAAAGAGCAAAATTATTGATATAATATCCATTCGACGAGACACCTTTCAGCCTTATTAGTGCTTATATATGTATGGTAAGAACATTATTCTTACGCAAAAATTGCCTGTACTGCGGTTCCGGCCTGTCCTATCAGCCCAAAACACAATGACGCCCTAATCATATCATGAATAGCACGAAAAATCGACCTTGCGTCGAAACGCTTTACTTTGTCTTTATCCAACCGTTCTTTTTCCACCATGATACATCCACTGCATTGTATCCCATTCCCTTTTGCATTTTTCCCATCATGTAGAATAAGAATCTGCTCTTGATTCCGGGTTTGACATTGCCGCACTTCGCATTAATCCGCATTCCGAGCTTCTCAAGCTTTCTTTCAAGCTTCACCCTTCTCTTATTGTCTACCTCATCCCATGAGGAAGCCGCAACAGTAAAGGGCAATTTGTATACTTTCCCAATTGCCCACCAACGAAATTGTATTGCCATGTCTTTTGTTGCTTTTTTAGCACCGAGCCCTGCCGTGGTCGAAATTGCCACCCCAATCTTGTTTTTCATTTCTCCATTAGGTCTATGACTCATCCATCGGTACGCCATATGGTCGCAAAAACTTTTTAACTGTCCGGTCATTCCCATAACATAATTGGGCGATGCCATTACAATTACGTCTGCAGCTTCCATAGACCGAATGATTGGCTCTATCTGTTCCCTGTGAGGACATATCTTTTCATCCTTCAAAATACACTGAAAACAGCCAACGCATTGACCAATGCCATTTATTTTAAATTCGGTAATATCCTCTTTACTGCAATCTAACTGTTCTAATAATAATTGGGTCAGATGATAAGTGTTTCTGTGATGCGCCTGACCATGTATGACCGTAATCTTCATAACGTCAATCCCCTTTGCTTTGATACAGATGATTAAATTGCCGAATGTGTTGTTCCAATGTAGAGAGTACCTCGTCTTCTCTTTCCGGATGACATTCACATAAAGTCAGCATCAAGTACATCGGGGCATAAAAATGAAGTGCCATAATCTCCGGATTTTCCTGTTTCATAACACCTGCCCCTGAGAGAAATCCAAGCAACCTCCCTTGATAGGATAAGGGGTCGCCTATATATTGTTTTGCATAAAGGGTGGACAGTTTTTGATTGCGATATTGCTCTATCGTCAACATCCGCCGAAACTTTAACGCATACTCATCATGCAGAAAATAAAGAAATAATCCCTTACCCATTTCAATTAACTGTTCTTCACTGATGTTTATGAATAACCCCACATCTTTATTCGCATCCATTCCGTTTATCCTCATGGGAGTTACCTGCCCCTTATAGCGTTCCTCCATCTCCATAAGAATTGCATCAAAAATATCTTGCTTGCTCATATAGTGCTTATATAAAGAGGGCGCTTTAATCCCCACGGCATTCGCTATGTCTGCAACGGTTACGCCCTCATAACCGTTAACAGCAAACAGACTTAATGCTTCGTCTAGGATAATTTGTTTTGTATCTTTTTTTTCCATCATTTTCTTCACCCCTCGCTCCCAAAAGTCATTATAGGCTAATAATTGTTAGCCGTCAAGACAATTGCACAAATATGTTCGGGCAAAAGAAAAAGAGGTATAAAAACCTCTGTTTTCTTTTACCAATCTCTAATCATAGAAACGCTTAGGCAGCAATAACAAATTTTACACAGCCTCCTTGTGAAGTATTTTCTAAGAACAACTGTCCTGAATGCTTTTGTGCCACTTTTTCGGCAATAGAAAGGCCAATTCCATAATTTTGACTACCTGTCCGGCTTATATCCTGCTGCCAGAACATTTCCTTTGCGTGGTGTACTGCTGTTTTTGAAAATCCCGGCCCTTGGTCTTGAACGCTAAATAGCGTTTCCTGTTCGTTTTGAAATATGGAAATAGTGATATGCCCGCCGTTTTCAGTAAAGCGTATCGCGTTTTCGACAATGTTAATTAGTGCACGCACCAACATGGAGGGGTAAACCATTATTTGGCGTAAATTCCCGCTATACACATATTCCAACGATATTGACTTATCTTTGGCTAGCGGAGATAGAACAGCATTCAGTTCGTCCAACATTGGGATAACATCCATCTGCTCCATTTCTTCATTGTCTATATCAATAATGGCTACCTGCTGCAAAGCACTCACATACTGCTGCGCCCGCATTCCTGCGCTATATATAGAGTTTACGAGCGTGGCCTGTTCCGCTTCCAAGGCATCTTCCAAAAGTAATTCGACGTTACCGTTGATTATGGTGAGCGGGGTCTTTATATCATGGGCAAGGGCGGCAATTTCTTGTTTGCGTTGTTGTTCAGAGTCCCATTGTCTGATAAGCGCATCTTTCAGCGCGCTGCGCATATTATCCATTGATTGCAGTGCGTGGTTAAATTCTTTTATGCCCGCAGATGTGGCGATTGGTATATCCAGGTTTTGCCCGGCAATTTGTTCGCTGGCGGTTTCTACCAGGGCTAGCTTTTTGCCCAGATTTCGACCCATGACACGGACAAATAGCAGGAAATATATAACCGATGCAGCACCTGCAAAATACAACATCAACCGTTCTGCGTTGGGCAAAACATTTCGCAATGTCGGACTGGTATAGCCGGCCTCATAACTCCAAGTGAAAAGGCAGCGGCTTCCATCCTCGTAGAATACATACTCTCCTGTGCCATAGGTTACGTTATCAGCCGTATATCCTGAAATTTCCCGTGAAAGGGCACTTCCCTCCAAGGAAGATGCCTTTACAATCCCCTTTTTGTCAAAATAGATATATTCGTAAAAAGTAGGTTCTAAGTCATTTGTGAACATACCAAACTCGCTTTGTCGGGTTATTTCCGCCCTGGCTTCCTTTTCACCCGCGTTGGCCGGTGCGATAACACCAGCTTCCATACAAAGCAGGAGTACGATGAACGCCAATGCAAAGATAATAAGTATCCCGACAAAAAACAGCAGTAGCGTACGAGTAAAATATCCTTTCAAATTGATTGCTTTTCTCTTTTCCAACGGTATCCAATCCCCCATACGGTTTCAATCGGCTCAACGCCACAGGCTTTTAGCTTGGCCCGGATGTTCTTAATATGCTCCACTATTGCACTTTCGTCCGATTCACCTTCAAACCCGAACGCCGCTTCGTATATTTGGTTTTTTGAAAAGACTTGTCCGGCGTTTTCCATCAAGCTGGAACAAATCGCGTATTCACTTTTGGTAAATACAATGGCGGTATCTCGAAATAATACCTGTTTGCCGGATAAATCTAATAGGAACTCTCCGATGCGGAGGGTATGAGGATGCCCGCGTGTTTCCCTGCGCAGATGGGCGGCTACCCGTGCGCGCAGCTCGGCCACTGTAAATGGCTTTTGGATATAATCATCTGCACCAAGCCCAAGGCCGTGTACCAAATCATTTTCATCCGTTCGCGCTGTCACAAACAGGATGGGACAGTCCACCGTATCACGGATGCGCCCGCAATAGGAAAAGCCATCTTCACCCGGCATCATCACATCCAGCAAAATCAAATCAGCAAATCGGGCCTTTTCAGGGGATATTTCTGCGGTTGCCGTGGCAGTCTGCACCACATGTCCCTCCCGTTCTAAAGCTGTTTTAATAAATGCCAAAATTTCAGGTTCATCATCAACAGCCAGAATATATGCCATAGCTACACCTTCCTATTCTTCTTTTTCTCGCCCTTCCCAGCGGCGGAACCATAAAAAGAGAAACACCAGCATCAGTAGTGTTAAAATGACAGCCATCAATGCCCCTAACTGCATCGCTGATACGGTGGCCGTATCGCCCCCTTTAAGATACCTCGACAGCAAACTTACAAGACGCACCCCCCATGCGCTGGGAACAAAGAACCAAATTGTTTCTCCCAACCCTGTAAGCATAAGTGCCGCAAAGAGAATTTCCACAGCCGCGACTGCAAAGCTCACGTTCCGGCCAAAGCGCAAGCCCAGCCAGGTATGGAACAGATATTCAAAAAAAGCGCAGCCCCAAACTAACAAAGCCATCCGCAGAGTAGTAGAAAGGGGCAATGAAAATTCCGGTCTGATGAATACAATCACACCGCTGTACCCCATTGTAACAAACAAGCAGGCTGCCAGCCCAAACAGCACCAAATAGATCAGTTTGGATAGTAGACTTTTCGCCCGGGAAGGTGTGCTCAAGAGAAAGAACCCCCCACCGGCTTCAACCTCCTGCTCGGTGATAATCGAGCAAAGCCACGCTGCCAGCAGCGGATAGATCAGCGTTAGTACCTGGTAATAGTTGATCGCAAATTTATCTGGTGCATAAATTGTCATACTTTGGTAAGCGGCAAAACTTAAAATCCCCAATACGGGAATAGCGAGATGAAGAATGAAAAATGAGGTTTTGTTTAGCCTGATAGCATCCGAAGTTATTTGCTTGCTCAGTTTCTGCATTTTACTCACTCCTAACATTAAACCATTTTTTTGTCAACAGCATCGAAATTATAAACAGGGCAGCGGTAATCAATATGCCCGGAAGCACGACGCTGGAATCATACAACGGACTGTCCGGGACCATCGGCACCCCATTGGGATTAATGCCAAGTATGGAAGCCATTAAGCGGGCAGGTACTGCAAATGGAATAAACCACAAACTGCCGCCCGCAATATTTTGGGTGGAGCAAACCACGTTTACACCAAGGATTCCCAAAAAGGCCACTGTTGAATTGAACCTGGTGGACAAGAACATCCCCAAAGGTATTTGCCATGCCCATGTAACCGTTAAAACAAGTGCGGCAGCAATTCCCAGCAAAATAGGGTATTGTGAGCCAAAGAAAATACCAGATAGTGTGGTTAGGCCAAATACTATTAGATTACCAGTGAAAATATAGCAACAGCCTGCCCATACCTTTGCCAGCCATACATTACCTTTTGGCATGGGCAGGATCGCCACATTGAAAAATTGCATCCTTTTTTCCGGCCCGGTAAGGTTAATGCAAGCCAAGGCCACAACGGTTGGCAGAAACATCATATACCACCAGTTATACGCACCCACCTGTGTAAACTTGCCGCCCATCAATGTAATCGCCATCAACGCAGCTAGTAAGGGAAAAAACACCAGGCCCCTTCTCCCAAAACTGCGGCGTCCTTTTATAATTTCAGATTTTATAAGCTTTACCATTTTAGCAAGCCTCCAGGCCACTGTTCATGCGGGCAACATCCATAAACAGTGCTTCAAGTGATGCCGTATCGCCCGGTAATGCGCCCTGGTAGCCCAGCCGTCCATTCGCTATGATGCCAATTTCATCAACCGTATTTTCCACTTCGGATAGAATATGGCTTGACAGGATGACCGTGATTCCTTGTGCGGGAAAAGAGCGAATTAATTCTCGTAAGGCTTGGATCCCCAACGGATCAAGACCATTGGTGGGTTCGTCTAAGATAAGCAGTTTCGGATGGTTTAGCAAAGCTAAGGCAATGCCCAAGCGTTGTTTCATACCCATAGAGAACTGCCGGGCTTTCTTTTTACCAGTACCTGTTAAGCCTACAATACACAGCACTTCATCGATTCGGGTTTTAGGCAAGCTTAATGCCGTGGTTCGCACCAACAGATTTTCATGGGCGGTGAGATTTCCATACAAGGGGGCACTTTCAATCAGCGCACCGATTTCAGATAAATCCTTGCGTTGCCATGGCTTCCCCTTGTATAGTATTTCCCCCTTCGAGGGTTTAGCAATACCCGTTATCATTTTCAGGGTGGTGGATTTTCCCGCCCCGTTCTGCCCCAGCAATCCATATACGGTATTTTCAGGGATCGCAAGGGAAAGTCTATCCACGACATTTTGGCCATGATATGTTTTTGTGAGGTCTTCCGTTGTCAGAATCATATTTGACATAGTTGTATCTCCTTTCGATGAAGCAACTATATCCGGATTTTATAAGGATTTTATAAGGATTTGAAAACTCTCTGAAAAATGATAATCACTATACGAGTGTTTTTATGGTGTTTTTGTTTTTAAAAAATAAACAGGGAACAGCGAGTAGGATATGTAAGTCCCACCCGCTGTCTAAGTATTCCTCTAAGATTATGAATAGGTTAGTGTATTGGCACAAGCAATCAAAGTAACAACTATTCCATTGATTATGCCTGGTAGAAAAGGATTGTTGGTGACTTTATAAATCTTGCGGGATATTATGGCTGTAGCCGGAAGGATAACCAGTATCGGGAATGTCCAAACTATGGTAATATTGTTAAATAGGATATGTCCTGTACTGCGTTGATATATGTATTGAATCAGTATTAGCACAATAATTGGAAGGGCATTAGCAGCTGCCATAATGGCCGTGTTCAGCCACTCTTTTTTTCCAATTTCATTGTAGTTGAAAGAATTAACTGCAATTGAATTACAAACGAAATATATAATATATAGCAGGGCATACGGAAAAAGTGATAGCAACAGTTTGTCAGAACCAAAAGGCTTGACGGCCAATAGCCAAATTCGGAAGTCTACTTTGAAGAAGTAGTCCGCTATAAATACCCAACTGTAAGTTACCGCCACCACAATTAGGGCAAGAAGAATTGTCCTTCCAAGCTTTTTAACGGAAATGGAAGCACCTCTATCCGCTAAACTCAGCCCTTCTTTTTGACCATAAGCTTTATAGCTTGCGAATAAGCAGACCAGGGTAAAAAGACCACAAATGGTCGCCCAAACGCCGATACGGAAAGCAGAATCCGGCTGAGGCAGGGGGAAGATTGCACTATTATCCTGTAACCATTGCATCAGCGGAGGATATATAATAGCGCTGAATACGGCAATGGCCAACAATGTACCCCAGAACCAACTTTTTCCTTTATTACTGGTAATCACAAAGGGTTTGGCCAATTCATTTCCCCTTAAGGAGGCGAATGCAGGCGTGAAGACCATGAAAATGGCAAAACTCACAATGAACATAGCGAGACCAATAAGACCCAGGAGGTTGAAAAACTCTTTCCATTGCCATATCTGGCTGCCTGCCGGCAACGGATTAGGCGCACCAAGAGCCGTCTCAAAAAACTCGATGGTTGCCGCCGTGGATCTGGCAGAAAAATGGGCCCAGGCATGGGTTTGATCAGGCGTATATATGATACGTAATGCCTCCTTGCCGTCAATTTCTTCGTAATACATCGTTTCGGCCGTCCGCGATTCCAAACCGGAAGGATCCTGCCCAAAATGTAAGAAGGATTGTGCGTTGGATGTATTGATAAAATCTCTTGGCGCGGTTGTCCCTCCCTTCCCATCATCTTGCGTAAATTGGAACTCATCATATCGACTTGCAATTATCCCCACATCTCTGCTGCCATACACGTTTGAATATTGCTGTCCATCGTTATAGAGTGCATTCCCAGAGTTGGATAGCACTGCGGCGATGAGCTGTTTCTCAGCGAAATTGTCAGCCACCGCTGCGTAACTGCTGGATATAGAGCCAAAAGAGTGCCCGGTCAGGCCTATGCGGGTAGAATCTACATAGTTCACTGTGGCTAACATTTTTACCGCTTCATACGGGCTTGACATGATTTGCCCCATGTCACTGACATTTTCAGAATTTCCGTGGCTGAACATATCTATGGCCAGAACAACGTATCCGCGTCTTGCCAATTCCACATAGTTCAAATCCTGCATTTCTTTGTTGTTGAACATACCGTGACTAAGCACAATCGCGGGCGCAGGTGATTCAGCGGTTGCATTCTTAGGTACAAAAAGCAAACCGCTCATCTTTACACCAAGAGACGTCTCCCATTGCAGGTCTTTCACGGTAACGCTACCTCCGCTCGTTTGTATCAGCGACGCGCCTATCATGCTGACAAGCATAAGCGCGACCGCTATGCACAACCACTTTTTCGCTTTTTTTCTCTTTACATCCATTTCAAACATCCTCCCCTAAATAATTTTTACTCAAAACACAGGTACTTAATTTCAATATAATTAAAGCTATCCATTCCTGGTTAACCAAACTATATACTCAATCTTTCATAAATTTTTTTGAAACGCCGGTAAATATCACGCCAACAGCAGTAGCCCCTGCATCCGGATGACCCAAGCTTCTTTCGCCAAGATAACTCGCCCTCCCCTTCATCGCTACCAGTTCCTTTGTCTTCTCCGCTCCGGCAACCGCTGCCGCCGCGCTTTTTTTCATAGCCAATGGAATGTCATCCTTCAGTTCACAACTTTGCTCGAGCGATTTCACGCTGGGGATCAGCGCATCCAGCAATGTCTTATCACCGAGACCTGCTTTGCCAATCTTTTGTATGCCGTCTACGGCGCACTTCATCATTTCACTAATTTCATTAAGATTAAGCTCTGTTTTTTCCTTTGCGTATCTAGACGCATTCATAAAGGCCGCTCCCCATATAGGACCGGAAGCACCGCCACAATTTTCCGTTATCATCATCCCACATCCACGTAAAAATGCGCCGATATTTGTTTTTGGAATACCTCCCCATTTCTCTATTATAACTTTAAAACCTTTTCCCAAAGACGAACCGCAATCACCATCACCAGTAAATGAGTCCAATTGGTTAAAATATTTTTCATTATCAATAATAATTTCTGCCATATATCTGACGATATTGATAATATCTCCGATGTTTAATATGTTCATATTCATCTCTCCAATCCCTAAATTCCTTTGCTAAAGTGATGCAGTTTTTAAATAAATTTACTTGCTGGAATTTCAACTGGGCTATCCAACAGCTCCTTTAATTCATTATCCAGTTTGAGCAGTGTCACCGAGGCTCCCGCCATATCAATTGATGTCATATAATTGCCGACGTATGTCTTATAAATCTGAATGCCTCTTTTTTTAACCGAATTGTGTACTGAATTGTTTAAAATGTATAATTCTTGAATCGGAGTGCCTCCCAGTCCGTTAATCATAAGTGCGGCCTCATCTTCCGGCTTAAACGGAAGGTCTTTTACGATCAATGCGACCATCTTTTCAGCGATTTCATCTGCAGTCTTAATCGTTTCACGCGCAATACCCGGTTCGCCGTGTATCCCCACGCCGAACTCTATTTCATTATCCGGCAAATCAAATGTGGGCGTTCCATTGGCCGGTACAGTGCAGGATGTTAAGGCAAAACCAATGGAACGCACATTATCGATGACCCTTTCCGCAATGGCTTTTACTTGTAAGAGATCCATGCCATTTTCTGCTGCAACGCCAGCTATTTTATGCACAAATATGGTTCCCGCTACGCCTCTCCTTCCGACAGTATGCAGGCTATCTTGTACGGCGACATCGTCATTTACATACACTTTCTCAATCTTAACACCCTCCTCTTGTGCCATATCTGCTGCCGAATCAAAATTCATGCAATCGCCGGAATAGTTTTTAATTATAAGAAGCGTGCCTTTTTCAGAACGGGTTTGTAAAATGGCATTATAAACCTGTATGATCGAAGGTGACGCAAACATATCTCCGCAAACAGCGGCATCCAGCATTCCTGTACCCACATATCCGGCATGTGCTGGTTCATGACCGCTTCCGCCGCCGCTTATAAGAGTAACTTTATTTTTATTCAGCACCTTTTTTTTAATGATTTTATATTTCTCAATAAATTCTATCTGCTCCGGACAAGCTTTAACTAACCCATTGCACATCTCAATGACCACATCCTGGACACAATTGATAATTTTCTTCATATTTTCCTCCAGTCTTAAGAACCCAGCACATTTGCCGTCATAATCGCAGCATAGATAATTTCCGGAGTAACCGGGAACGGCATATTATGGATGGTTTCATTTTCTGCACAGGCGGCCTTGGCTACGGACATGATTTTTTCTTCAGTAATTTCAACAATTCCCAGGTCTTTGAGACATGTAGGAAGGCCAACTAATTTGCAGTATTGGATTACCTTATCCAATTCAGCCTGTGGTGCATTTTCTAAAACTAAATGTACGATCACACCAAAGGCAACCTTTTCTCCATGCATATAATGATGTGCTTCTTCCAGGATGGTTAATCCGTCATGAATTGCATGTGCAGCTGCCAGCCCGCTGCTTTCAAAACCTAATCCGCTTAATAAAATATTTGCTTCAACCACATTTTCCAAAGCCTGTGTAACGACGTTCATATCACAGGCTGCTTTCGCTTTTATTGATTCCTCTATCAATGTTTCGTAGCATAATTCCGCAAGGGCGTAGGCCGCCTTTGTACTCTTTCCGCCAGGCATGTTGTCGGCTCCAGATCGTTGACATGATCTCGCTTCAAAATACGTGGCAAGTGCGTCACCCATACCGGAGACCAGAAAACGAGTTGGAGCCATGGCAATAATTTGCACATCAACCAATACTAGATCCGGATTTTTGTTTAAATGAAAATATTCCTCGAATTGACCATTCTCTGTATATATAATGGCAAGTTTGCTTGTTGGCGCATCTGTGGATGCAATCGTAGGCACTATAATTACAGGTTTTTTAGAAAGAAATGAAGCTGCCTTGGCTGTATCCATAGCTTTCCCTCCACCTAATCCAATAAATAATTCGCAACCTTTATCCTCTGCAATTTTCCGCATTCTCGCAATTTCATTTTTTGTGCATTCTTCTCTGAATTCTCCATAAAAGATTTCAAATGGATTATCTTTGACTGCTTGATCCAAATAATTTTGAGCCCTTGCTTGGTCAATCTGTGATGCAACCAGCAATGCTCTCTTCCCAAAATCCTTCACATAGTTGCCAAGCTTTTTTAATTCTCCTTCTCCTTGGACATATTTTGAGGGGGAAATAAATATTTTTTTCATAATGTTTCTCCTAAAATTTTTTATAATAAAATTATAATAAATAAACAAAAAAAAAGCGTGGATTTATCCTCCTTCTTATTGTAAAGAGATCTACATTTTGAAAAATATTGTGGTAAAATTATGCTATGTTATAGGATAATTCATTCGCAATTGGAGATTTTTTTTGAGGAGTGCTTAACCGTATATTAGAAATAGGGCGAGATTCACGAGATTCATCCGTTTTATTGACATGCCCTGAAATATGGGTATAATACATACAAAAGGTGAGCTCTAGAAAATCTGCTAACCCTCACAGTTTTTATAGTTTACACAAACTTTGAAATAGTCTCTGAATTTGCTTAAAATGCATTGGACGCTTTAACTATTATTTTTAATTATAGTATTATCCATGTTTCTGTATCCCGAGGGCGTAACCCCGGTTATTTTTCTAAAAACCTTAGAAAAATAACCGCTATCTTCAAATCCCAGCTCAATTGCAATATCGGTGATTGGTAAATCAGTAGTTTCTAAAAGTTTTATTGCTTCGATAATTCTTTTTTCATTAATATAACTCGAAAAATGTTTTCCCGTAGCTCTTTTAAAAAGTCTGCTAAAATAGCTAATACTTACATTGCATAACGACGCCATCTCATTAAGCTTAATATTCTGTTTGAAGTTATTCTGAATATAATCAAGTGCGGGCTTCAAAATTATATTCGATCTTTGTATTAAACGGTCTTGAAAAATCAGGACGTCACTATCTGATAAATCTCTTATATCAACGGCATCGGTATTTGCGTTTAATTTATATTGTTGGCTTATACCAATTCTTGAGATTTCTTGAATGCTTCTGTTTATATCAGAATAGACCAGCTTTTGATTGAATTCATTTAACTGAATTTTCATATATGCATCTTCAACAATATAATTATTCATGTGGTACAACATATTCGCGATTGCTTTGACTTTTTCTAATGACATAACTGGCAACTTTTGGCGCAAAATATCAAATTGTTCTACATTAATACTATCATGTAATATTTTACTATTTACTATAATTTGCTCAAGCTGAATTATTTCATTTTCGTTTATTAAGACCTGCCCGGCCATTACAGCTCCAAAGTACAGATTATTTACAATAATTGGGATGGCCAAATCCAAAATACCCATATGGCACAAATAAATAAAAGGTTTCCGAAGTCTGACCGCTTCCAATCCACCGCGGGAATCGCATTTCTCGCATAATACCCGATAAAAAGGATTAGATCTAATGGTTTTACAAAAAGCACTGCAATTGCTGTGCTTTGTAACCGGAACCCCTTTAAAATCTACTGTAAGTATGGCTAATTTCGTAACCTCTGCAATGGAATCCTGAATCATTTCAAAATTTTTGATATTCAGTATAAAATCCAATTGTAGAAAGGTTTCATTCATTGTTTTTACCCCCTTGTATAAAGCAAACAAATATTAAACATCTGCAACACTTACCGCTAAATCAATTAATTTTTCTATAGCGTCCATTCCCATATGATAATATTGGCGAGTAAAAAAATCACACTTATTTATATATTGTATAGTATCTTTTGTACAATGTAAATAAATAATACTGTTAATCAGATGCCACTCGAGTAAAAAATATGGAAAGATTACCAGCCAGCACCTTTTCGCCTACGCCGTGCGCCTAATTGGTATATTTACCCTGCATGTGAAGATGATAAATGATTATGTGAAAGGCCGTAAACACAGAGGTCAGACAGATAAGGATAACCCATCTGTCCAGGACAGCGAATCCGTCAAGAAACAAAAGCCTGCAGGCTCCATTTCCTCCAGTCGATTACATAGATGTTCCAATGTGATTGATGCCATAACGAACACCATGAAGCCGGGCCCTATGTGGATATATTTTCCCTGTTCTTCCTCCATTACCTCTTTAATTGTAGGTATGTCCGAGGCATCAACATAGTAAATTCCGGACTTATTCCGTGACTTATCACCTAATAGCACATAATCCTATAGGAATCTTGCATATTTCCTCTTAGGGAAGTATAATGGGGGCATTACCCCGCGTATGGTAAATTATCATTGTATTTCCGGGAGCATACCCGGAGCTGTAAAAAAGGGCGACTTGTGGCTTATCCCTGCTGATGCGGAAAAGCCGCTTGATGGACGCTATCGAAACAATCGGTCAAAGGATGGTGACAGCAATTGAAACATATTTTAGTGATTGAAGACGACCAGGACATACAGGAAATGCTACGGTTTTTCCTTGAAGATAATGGTTACAAGATTACCATAGCAGACAATGGCGTTGACGGCTTTACAAAATTCCGCGAAGGAGATTTTTCGCTTATCCTGCTGGATATTTTACTGCCTAAGATTGATGGGTATGCAGTATGCGAATTACTCCGAAAAGAATCTAACATCCCCATTATCATCATTACCGCATTGACCAGCGAGGAAAATCAGATAAAGGGATTGGACTTACAAGCGGATGATTATATTACAAAGCCATTCTCCATGCCAATCCTCTTACGGAAGATAGACGCCGTTCTAAGACGCAGCGGCAATACTGAAAATGCAAATATGCTGACCTATAAAAACCTTACCTTGGAATTGGATAATTACCGGGCTTATGTAAATAATTTGCCCGTGGATTTGACCAAGCGGGAATTTGAAATCCTCAGAGAACTCGTGGAAAATCAGGGTAGAGTCTTAACGAGGGAAATACTGCTGGAACGGCTGTGGCAATATGAGTTTTATGGAAATGACAGGGTAGTGGACAACCATATCAAAAACCTGCGCCGTAAGCTGAGCGTAGATTATGTGGAAACAATCAAAGGAGTTGGCTATAGAATTGATAAAATACATTAAACAGCGTCTTAATATTCAGATATTTATTCTCACGGCATTCTTGTTAATCGGGATAGCTGTAGTCACTTATGGCTTTATCGCAGTCACCACGCCCAAAAGCTATCTGAATGAGCTGGATTTAAGCTTGGATCGTTCCGTACAGAGTTTGGTCGGCCATTTGGAACAAGCGGAGCTTTCGGAAATCGAAAAGCTGCTTCAATTTTTCTCGGAAGAACATGGTATCATTATTCAGCTTTATGATAAGGATGAAAACCGCATTGATTATGGATCGAAACTGTACTTTGCGGCTGACCCTTCCTATAATGCGTATACAAGACAGGATAGAACGTCAATTACAAAGGATTATATATTTGTGCCGAAAAATTCGGAAGACGCCTATACAATTCGGGTGTTGGGCAGCCAGCAAAGGGTTAACCTGTTTTCACAGGCATTGAGAAATATCCTGCCTTGGCTGATCGCTTTGATTGCCCTGATAACAATTATCGCTTCATGGCTATATTCCCGATATATTACGAGGCCGGTTATACGGTTAAGCCGGATGTCCAAAGAGCTTGCCGGTTTGAATTTTGAAGTCTATGTTCAAAATAAACGCGAAGATGAAATCGGTATTCTTTCGGATAACCTTAATAAATTATCCGAAAGGCTTTCGATAGCCTTGGGCGAACTGCAAGCGGCAAACACTTCATTGAAAAAGGATGTGGAGCGGGAACAGGAACTGGAAAAACAGCAGCTTTCCTTTTTCTCTGCGGTATCCCATGAGTTGAAAACGCCGATCACCGTCCTGAAAGGGCAGTTACAAGGAATGCTTTACGGTGTTGGCGGCTATAAGGATCGGGACAAATACTTGCGCCGTACTCTTGAGATTGTAAGCAATATGGAAGAAATGGTTGTGGAGATCCTCTCCGTATCGCATATACGCTCTACCGGTTTCTCGATCAATATAGAGCCGATTAATCCGCAAATGATGATGCGTACTGTCTTGCATGAATATGAGGAACTTGCCGTACAGAAGAATATTTCTATTGATTTGAATTTACAGAATACCCCGGAGATTCATGCCGATACCGGCTTGTTAGGTAAGGCGGTCAGCAATATTATGAGCAATGCTTTTCGCTATTCCCCGGAAAACAGTGAGGTAAGGGTTAAGCTGTTCCCTGCTCACGAGGAAGTCATCCTCCAGATAGAAAACACAGGTGTTTCAATCCCGGAAGAAGAAATTCCCCGGCTTTTTCAGGCTTTTACCAGAGGGGAAGAATCCCGTAACCGGGAAACGGGCGGCAGCGGACTTGGCCTGTATCTTGTTAAAATGATTTTGGACTTACATCAATACGCTTTTCGTATGTCGAATACATCCGTCGGCATATGTTTTGAAGTGCATTGCCGATAACGTAATTTCAAACGCCGGCCGGAGCCGCAGGAATATTTCCACACATAAAAAACACATTAAAAATGAACGGTACATATACCCCTTTGATAGAATAGTCTTGCGGTTAAGCAAGACTATTTTTTTTTGGGAGGTTACAAGCATGATGAAACTAAGAAAACTCTCGATTCTCCTTATTGCCGTTTGCATAGGCGCAGGACTTTTAGGCGGTTGTAACAAAGCGCCGGCTGAAAGCGGCACGGAAGCCCCGGCAGCGGCCGATACCAACACAGACATTATACCGGGCGACAAAAATAACCCGATTGACGCGGACCAGCTTTATGCGGATATGTCTTTGAGCGGAACTGTCGCTGAATTTACGTCCGATGGATGCAGCGTCATTCCGATAACCACCGAAGACGTCGGGGACGGTTTTCTCGCCTATCAGGTGATTCCCGGTAATAAGGACAAAGAAAAGAATGTAACAGTTACTTACAACGATGATTGTGTTTTTCAACTTGCGGCCATTGATGTGGAAACAGGGCTTGCCGTGTTGAGCGACGCTGCTAAGGAAGATATTAAAAAGCAGACAACGCTCATGCTGTATGGCGATTATCAGGATACCTATCATCTGAATGTTTCAATGGTTGTGATACAGCGGCTTGAGGGGGTTTCGGAATGACCTTTTATCAAAGAGCATTCCGTTATCTATGGCGAAAGAAAACAAAAACGATCCTTCTATTTACAGTGCTTTTAGCCGTGAGCAGTATGATTCTCTGTTCCATTATGATACTGCGGGCTACGCAGGATGCCAAAGCTTCTATTCAGAAAAAGACAAAATCAAAAGTAGTTATGGAAATCACCGGTGAAAAAAGCCCTATAACGGATGCGGACATTCAAAAAATAGAAACGCTTACCAACGCGGCTTCGATAAACAGGATCGCAAGCAGTACCGTTTACCCGTCCGGCTTTGCTCCCGTAACTTACAATGACGGGGGCGCGGAAGAAAATCGAAAAGTTATGCTGCTGGCTTATGACGACACAGAAAGCGACGGCGCTTTTGCCGAGCAAAAGTACCGGCTGATTGATGGGGAGCATTTAAACGCTTCTCATCCCCAAGGAATCCTGATCAATTTCGTCTTGGCGGAGATGAACGGCATAGCGGTTGGAGACAGCATGGAGTTTTATGCCGCCGATGGAAAGGCAGCACAAGGCATTGTCATTGGGATATTCCAATCGGGCAGCGAACGGCGGCAGGAGGATATGACCGAGGCCGTATATCGTATTGAAAATCAAATTTACATTAACCATGCCTTATATGCCGGGTTATTCGATAACACCGGCTATTCAAAAGTATCGGTCTATGCCCATAATCCGGAACAGCTTGCGGAGCTGGAAAGCCGGATACGGGAAATTTTGGGCGACAAAGTGGAGATAACCAGTTCCGACGCATTGTACCAGCAAATGAAAGCTCCATTGGAGCAGATCGCCCACGTTACCAAGCTAATGCTTGTTTTAACGCTGCTGACGGCGGTGATCGTCGTTACGTTGCTGCTCTGTATGTGGATGAGGGCAAGGCGTAAAGAAACCGCGATTTTCATTAGTTTGGGTGAAAAGAAAGGCAGCCTTTATTTGCAGGCCACATTGGAATCCTTGACCGTATTTCTTGCGTCGGTGACCGGGGCCGCTCTATTAGGGAATTTCGCGGCAAGAGGATTGCAGGAATCGCTTTTGAATACGCAGGAATCCGGAGTTTTGCTTTCTGTTGGGATGCAAGCCGGAGATATTGGTTCCCTGCTTTTAATTGGAGGTCTGGTCGTCTTATTTGCGGTAGGCGTTTCCCTGATCTCCACTTTACGGGCAAACCCAAGAGATATTTTGTCAAACATGGAGGGATAAGCATGAGTAGTTTTCAAAGAGCCTGGCGCAGCGTCACCCGAAAGCCGGTAAAAAGCATTCTGCTTTTATTGGTAATTCTGGTAATCAGTTTATTCCTTTTGGCTGGGATGGCCAGTAAGAACGCCAGCGTAGAAACACAGGATATAACGAGACAGGCCATCGGCGCGGCCTTGCGTTTAGAGGGCAACGAAGCCTATCGGCATGTCAGGATGGAGAAGCTGTGGAACGAAATCGGGGAAATGGAAGAAGGCAGCAAAGACGGTTTTCACAAAGCAAAGTGGTATACGGCTTATGGCCTTCAATGGCGCACATGGACGGATAATTCTTTTGAAACCCTGCTCATGGAGGACATTGAAAAGATAGCGGCCGTACCCGGCATATCTTCTTATAATATTACCACCGTAGCAACCGTGGTTAACCCCGTGAATTTTGAGCGGATTGAAGAAGCGGACACCGACCAACACACGGACGCCGGGGGCGTCACGCTCATTGGCAACCTTGATATAGACGGGGATTTCAATATTCTTTCGGGCAACGTCACGATCTCAGCGGGCCGGATGATTACCGCGCAGGATAAGAATGTATGCGTTATTTCAGAAGAATTGGCAGCCGAGAACGGCCTTGCTGTTGGAGACAAGCTCCGATTCAACGATTATCGGGACAGAGAAGGTTCCGCCGTCTACGAAGCGAAGATTCGCGCTATTTATCAAACGAAACAGAAAATGACGCCGATTATGTCCGGGGATACATACCGGTCTGAAAATATAATTTTTACGGATTTGCGGTTCCCGGAAAAGGCCGAAGGCTGTGAGGGCAATCCGCTCTTTCAATACGCCTATTTCCAAGTGGAAGACGTTAATCGGTATGACGCGGTAAAAGAAGCCGTAAAAAAGCTGGACATCGGCTGGGAACGCTATGACCTCATAGACAACAATGGCAATCTGGAAACCATGTCCTCAAACTTTAAGGACTTGGAGAAGATCAGCAATATTCTTGTTTGGGTCGTTGCTGCCGCCAGCTTCGTTATCCTGTTTCTGATATTTGTCTTCTGGATCAGGAACCGGACGCAGGAGGTGGGGATTCTTCTGTCGATCGGTACGCCGAAAAGAAGCATCCTTGGACAGCTATTTCTGGAGGCGCTTATGATTGGGCTTATCGCGTTTGCCCTTTCATTTCTGGCCGCTCCCGCCGTATCCAACGCGGCTGCGGGCTATTTGGCCCTACAGCAGGTACAGCAAGCCGCCATTCAGGGAGACATGAGCTATGGAAAAGTGTCTACTGAATACGAAGAATCTGAACAGACAGTAACCGGCGTAAAGGTGGAAATCACGGCTTCAATGGCGGTAACAGCCGGGGCGGGAATCGTCCTTCTCATCGGCGCTTCCGTCCTGACAGCGGGTATCTCCATTCTCCGTAAAAATCCCAAGAGCATTTTAAGCGAAATGAGTTAAGGAGGCGTTTTCACATGATTATTGAGGTAAAAAACGTAGACTATCACTACAAGACCAAAAAAGAACATAAAGTGCTGAACCATGTATCCGTATCTTTTGAGGAAGGCAGGTTTTATACAGTGATCGGCCCCAGCGGTTCAGGAAAAACGACATTTCTTTCCCTGCTTGCCGGACTGGATACGCCGATTCATGGCGAGGTTCTTTATAATGGCGAGAATATTCAAAAAGGTGGGCTGAATCATCATCGAAAACACCATGTATCATTAGTTTTTCAAAACTATAACTTGATTGATTATCTGACGCCGATGGAAAATATCATGCTGGGCGGGAAAAAGAATTCGAATAGGTTATTGGATGAGGTCGGCATACCAGGAGAAGACCGGCAGCGAAATGTAATGCAGCTTTCCGGCGGTCAGCAGCAGCGCGTGGCAATCGCAAGGGCTTTGGCCAGTGATGCGAAAGTTCTACTTGCGGACGAACCCACAGGCAATCTTGATGACCAGACATCTGCGGGTATTCACACCCTCTTAAAGCATAGCGCCCATGTGTTGGGAAAGTGCGTAATCGTAGTAACGCATAGTAAGCAACTGGCCGGGGAAGCGGATGAAGTAATCGAAATCAGCGGTGGTAATATCCGTAAAGTGAACGTGTAAAACCGGCAGGAGTTTCCAATTACACCTTGACTGCCGGCTCCATTTCCTCCAGTCGATTACAGAGCTGTTCCAATGTGATTGAAGCCATTTTCTGACGTACGGTTTCACTAATTTCTGCATATGGCTCAGCCAAAATATTGCTAATATTTTTGCCAAAAGGGCATTGCTGTTCAGGATGGGTATGCACACCAATCAGTTCATCAAGAGGTGCCCCATCCACCGCATTATAAATATCCAAAAGGGTTATGTCTTTTGGCATTCTCTTCAGCTTTGCGCCGCCAGGTCCCCGGGCAACTTCAATAATCCCGGCTTTTTTCAGGCTGCTCAACAACTTACGAATTTCTACCGGGTTGCTTCCTACACTGAAAGCAATATATTCACTTGTAATTTTATGTGTGTCGGGCAAAAGTGCAATCATCAGCAAAATATGAATTGCCGAGGAGCATTTTATATTAATACGCATGTGTTCACCTCTTTTTCAAGTATATCATATGGGTAAAATATTTTCAAGATGTAGGTATTGACATTACATCTTTTGGTGTTATAATGTAGGTATTGATGTTACATCAACTATTATCTAACGGAGGTATTTAGTGTGAAAGAAAAGAAAACTCGACCCGAAAAAGGCGTACCTTAATAAGACCAGGTAAATTTCCGATTTTTACTGGAGCAAAAATGAATTGTCTTGAAATTCAATTAACAAATCCGGTTA
>Ga0153928_1000192_pt1 | contig 31367 bp, 25 predicted proteins | sample TSNJ012MetaG_FD_106656 | JGI IMG/M metagenome (GOLD analysis project Ga0153928, IMG submission 106656) | Attine ant fungus gardens microbial communities from New Jersey, USA - TSNJ012 MetaG | ecosystem: Host-associated > Fungi > Mycelium > Unclassified | place: USA: New Jersey, Wharton State...
CGAGGCGGGAGGCAAGACCCATCGGCTCTCCCAGGTGCCGATCAGCTTCGCGCGCTTCATCAATCGGCCCGGCGTGAATTGGCTCTATAGCTCCGAACCGCAGGAGAACACGGGAGGGCGCGCGATCCCGGTTCCCCGCGGGCGCATGCTCGGCGGCTCGAGCGCCATCAACGGCATGGTGTGGGTGCGCGGGCAGCGGCAGGACTACGATCATTGGGCGCAGCTCGGCAACCGCGGCTGGAGCTACCAGGACGTGCTGCCGATCTTTCGGAGCATGGAAAGTTACGCCGGCGGCGACAACGAGATCCGCGGCCGCGAGGGGTGTCTGAAGATCACCGACAGCGACGAGCGCGGCCGCCTTTATGACAGCTTCTTCGCCGCCGCCGAATCCATCGGGATCAAGCGCACGCGCGACTACAACGGCTTTGACCAGGACGGCATGGCCATGACGCAGGCCTCGATCAGCCGCGGCCGGCGCATGAGCACGGCGAGGTGCTATCTCGATCCGGCGCGCGCGCGGGAAAACCTCACCGTCGAAACGGACGCGCTGGTGGAAAACCTCGTGCTGGAAGGCCGCCGCTGCGTCGGTGTGCGATATTCGAGCCGCGGCGCAAAGCGCGAAGCACGTGCCGCCCGCGAAGTCATCGTCGCGGCCGGCAGCATCGCGTCACCGCAGCTGTTGGAGCTTTCCGGCATCGGCCAGGCGGCACGCCTCAAGGGCCTGGGCATCGAGGTTCGCCATGATCTGCCCGGTGTCGGCGAAAACCTGCGCGACCACTGGGCGCCGCGCATGAAATGGCGCGTCGGCCGGCATGGCGTCACCTTCAACGAGCGCGCGCGCGGCCTCGGCGCCCTGGGCCATGGGCTGCTCTACATGACGGCGCGCAAAGGGTTCCTGAGCCATCCGGCGTCTCCGCTGCGCGCTTTCTTCAGGACGCGCGAAGGCCTCGACAGCCCCGACGCCATGCTCACCATGCAGCCGTTCCTGTCGACGCCGGACGTGCGGCTGGCGAAGGAGCCCGGGATGACCATCATCACGCATCAGCTGCGCCCGGAGAGCAAAGGCAGCGTGCACATCAGCGCGCCGGATCCGCGCAAACATCCCTCGATCCGCTTCAACTTTCTGACCGAGCGCGCCGACCGCGATTGCGTCGTTGCCAGCATGCGCATCGTGCGGCGGCTGGTCGCCGCGCCGGCGCTGGCCTGGCTCGAGGCCGAGGAGTTTGCGCCGGGTTCGCGCGTCAATTCGGACGAGGAGTTGCTCGACTTCGTCACGCGCACGGCGGAGACGACCTATCATCCGGTCGGAACGTGCAGAATGGGCAGCGACCCGCTTGCGGTCGTCGACGATCAGTTGCGCGTGCACGGGATCGCGGGCCTGCGCGTCGCCGACGCCTCGATCATGCCGACGTTAACGTCCGGCAACACCAATGCACCGTCGATCATGATCGGGGAGAGGGCTGCGCGCATGGCGTTGCAGGCGGCGGCCTGATCGGTGCGGCGGTTCGTGCTAAAAGCCTGACATGCAGCAGCCGGACGCCGCGACCGACTCGCCTGATGTGACGAGCGCGCCGACCTCGACGCTGACACCCGATTCCGGACCGGGCGTGGCCTACGGCAAAGCTTTCGTGGCTCGCCTGAGGGAACAGGGTCTGAGCGGGGCCGGTATCTTGCGCCCGCTCATCGACGACTTGAACGCGCGGACTGCGATGTCGCCTTTCGACAAGGCAACGGCCGCGCGGGTCACCTGCAACGCGCAGGACACGCCGAATTGGGGCGCAGGGCCGGTGGTCGCCATGCCGAACGGCGATCTCATCGTCACATCGCGCATGGTCGCCAAGGAGGGGCCGGTGCTGATCGTCAAGCCGGACGGCGTCGTCCGGCGCGGCACTGCGGGCATCGATATGCTCGACGAGACCACCTACGTCATCTCGAATGTGATCGAAGGGAAATGGCCCGCCAAGGCCGTGTGGATCTCCGGCCCATCGGCATGAATGCGCTGGCCCAATTTGCGGAGCGGAAGGCTTCGGCTTTGCGATAAGGCGTGCGCGCCGGTCATCCGCGAAGCTGTAGACGCCGTCTAGGTGCGGGCCATCTTGGCGATGCCGCGCTCCACGGCTTCAGCGGTACCGTCGTCTGCAAGGATGTCGTGCTGATCGGCGCCTATCATCGCGAGCGCGACCGTAGTCTCGTCCTTGGCGAGCGACATGATGATAGGCGTGGTGAAGTCTACCGTGATACCAATCCATTCCTTAGGGTCGAATAGCTCGCCCAAATCCTTCATCACGCCCGTGGCTTCGGGCAGGTTCGCAAGCACTTCCTCACGGCGCTTGGCGTTGATGCCGCAGAATATCTTTTTGAGATCGCTCTCGGCCTGCTCGGTGCGATCGGCAAAACGTTTCCAATGCTCCCTGTTTTCGGCATGGGAGGTCAGCCAGGAACTGGTGAGGCAGGTAGGTAAGGCAGAAGCCTTTGAGGGTCTTCGCCGCCGCACGGAGGATTTCAGGGCCGTCCACGCGACGTTCAAGCTGAAGCGTCTCCATTTGCGTGTAAGGCAAGACTGTCTGGGAATCCGAGCCAAACCGAATTGACCTTCTCCGCACGCCTCTATGAGTTCGGGGAGGTTTGCGATGACAATTTCGCCGTATTCGAGCGTGCTAGCGCGTGCGCCGTAGGGAAATTCCGCTTCCATCAATTCTTTTGCGAATTCGTAGGGCATGTAGGAATCACAACATAAGCGCAATCTTTATTCCGGCTTCCTCAAATAGCTCCAGAACAATTCCACAATTTCTTTACCATAGCCAACATTGTATAACAGTTGTCCTGCGGCAAGAGCAGTTGCGACAGCAGCAATTGTTCCCATCTTTTTTGCATATGACTTTAGAAATTCATCGAACCCACGCTCCAATGAGCTGATTATCGGAGCCAATTTCGAATGCTTTGGCCTATTTTTCTCCAAAAGTGCATTAAGTCGCTTTAGTTCGGAGATAAGCTCTTGAACCTTGTTAACGTAACCTCTTTCCTCCTCACGCGTTGCAGCATCTAACAGAAGATAACTGGCATCAATATTTCTCCCGATGACATTTGACAATGTGACCGGTGCTAATGCTTCAATCAGCGTTTTCGAATATTGGATGACCAAAATACGGTCGCGAACGACAATACGTAAGCTTCCATCAGCAGCAGACGGTTTTCTCTTCTGCGGAGGTCGGCGGCGCGAACGCTCTGCAATTCTATACAAATGTAACGCGCTTTCCAGCACTTCGATGTCTGGAGCGTAACTGGCGGTATCTCTAAGAGAGTGGACGGCACGAATTGTAGCTTTGGAGAGCGGCAAATAAGGTCGAGGGGCGCTCATTTCTTACTTCTCCGAAGCCGAGAACGTTTTCATGAAAAATGTTCGTGGTCAACGACTTCTTGTGCTGTCCTTGGCATCATTCCCTCAATAGCCGTTCTCGGCAACGGTGCCCCGCGCGTCCACGCGGCAATAACGATTGTGCGCACCTCGGCCGGCAGTGGGTCATAACTGTCAGAGCAACGGTCGCTTGTCAGTCGAGTTGTATGGATAGCTCTTGGAGGTACAGGCGCCGCTCCTCGGATATCCCGGTCGAGGTCCTTACGATGTGGCCAAGATGGTATCGCCGAATTGGTCGAAACGGTGCGCCCGAAGCGATTCAAACTGCTGTCCCCAGATTCGTGGACACAAGGCCGGCACCGATATTGTCATCTCGACTACCGCGGCGATCCACAATAAAAAGGTTATAATTAAGTGCGTGGTTGCTCGATTTCAAAACAGTGCATTTACGGCGTCGAACAGTGCCTCAAATCGCTTCAGCGTATCTTGATTGACGCCGGAGGGGTCGCGCGCAAATGCTGTCGCGGGCAGATAATGATTGAATCCCCCGCTCGGCCTGAGTTTTAGAGCTTTGTCCGCAATGTGTCGCTCCAACCGTTCAACGATCCTCTCGCCGGGAGGTAAATCCGCGACCGTGATTTTCAATCCAGCCAATTGTTTCGCGTAAGCTCTGTTGAATAAATTCAGATAAACGCTCGGCTCAAATAGATCTTCGGTATCGGTCGGCGTGCCGCTGACTCCAATGTTAGAGAGATCGCGAAATTGCGAAGCATCCAAGACGGCCTCTCGGGCAATCATCTTCTCCCTCATTAAATCCAGAAGCCTCTGCTCAGGAATGCCACGATGGTCATGGAAAACAGCTATCTTCAGCTTGTTGGCACCGAGTAGCGCAATGAACGTCGCAACTTTATCGAGCCCGCCCGCTGGAACGATTCTGATATTTTCTCGCAAGAAAATTCGTCCTTGCTCTTCTAAGAGCGCACTGATCGTTTGCAGATAAACAAGTTCGGCTGCACCTTCCACAAGTAGATTCCGTTCCGAAATGAATAAGTTTTGCGCAATCGTCCACCCAAGCGCCGCTTGCAGAGGGAATATCGTCCGTTCGTCGGTCCAGGAAACGTTGTCCGATATTATCGTCCCAACTTTGTCGCGGTCTTCAACAAGCCGCACCTCGTGAAGACGGTCAGAATGAATCATGAATGGTGAATGCGTACTGTAGATAACTTGATGCTTCTGTCCAAGTTTATCGATGTACTTCAAAAAATCATCTTGCGCGAGCGCATGAAGGCTCAATCCTGGCTCGTCTAGCAAAAGGATCAATGGGCGCTGTGCCGCCTTATCTGCGGCAAGCTGATTCTGAACGCTGTCAAACCATACTAGAAAACTAAAAAACCAAATGAAACCGCGGCTGCGTTGTTTAAAAGGCGTCGTGACGCCACGATGGCGATTGTTTGCAATGCGAATATAGAGGTTAGAGCCGTTGTTAAACGGAGGGCGGTCGGTCGGGTCAGATCGAATATCTATTTTCACCTGCAGGTCTTCATTTTGTTTCCAGAACTCCATAATTTGATCGGTCAGGTTGATCGAAACGGCCTCTATTCTAGAAATCAAGGGCTCCAATCCGCCGGGGTTTGCAAAAGCATCAATTGATATATTCGCCATGTTGAGCAGTGCCAGAATGCCGCGATGTTCCGCGGTGAGAGCACTTGGATTTGATTTGGCTTGTTCGGCAGCAGCAGCAAGTTCGGCGAGGTTCATTTTGCTCGGAAGAACCTCGTAATCACCGAAGTACATGAATCTCGGCACCCGCCCACTGAGCCATTGCCATAACTCATGGGCTACGACGTTAGCCCACCTTGGATTTTCGGCATTGCTAATTCGCTTATTCATCGAGTCAAGGCACGCCTTATCGGCGTCAGTAAGGCTGAGGCTTGCAGCTTTAGTTGGGATTTCTCGAAGTGAAGACGCTTGGTTTAGCAAATCGCGAAATTCGACGCTCAGATTGGGTGCGCTGGCAACGTGCGCCAGCACGGGACTTTCATCCGTTGAAATGTCGACCCATCTGGTATTGTCATATCGATGATTGATCGCAAATGTAAATCCTTTCGTCAAGCTCGTGTGAAGCGCTCTGTTTGCCGCGGCAACCTCATTATCAGTAAGTCGGTACGTGAGCTTTGTGACAGTCTCCGGTCTTTCAACGTGTCTCTTTTCGTATTTGTTCAAATTCTTACGCGGATAGTCATCAATGTGATTAAATGATGCTAACCCAAGCACGTCATCAGATTTATGCAGTCCTTCCAGAAAGACCGTTTTGCCAGATTCGTTCATCCCGACAAGTACGGTAACGGTATCTTCAATTTTGACCGGTGCAGCAGCGTCAATTGATTTGTACGGGCCGACCGCCGCAGAGACGAGATGCATGACAGGCCCAAGCCTTTCTTCGCCACATATTCAATGCCGACGGGCTGGGCTGGCGCACGAAACAGCCCACTTTTCCTCATTTTTGCGCGAGACTCGGCAGGGTTGCAACCGGAATCACAGCGTTAGTAACAGCCCTCTTGCACGATCACGCGCCCGCAGGGATGTCCCGCCACCGGTCGGCCCTACGCTGTGCGGGTAGTCAAGACCGTTCTTTACGCTGCCGCCCGCGCGCGGTTCGAGAAGGGTTCTTTTTTCGCTCTCCACCCGCTAGAGTCGGTGCCTGAGAGGTGCCTTGAACAAAACGCTATGGTCCAGGCCCTTCCGATGCGGGCGTAGTTCAGTGGTAGAACGACAGCTTCCCAAGCTGTATGTCGTGGGTTCGATTCCCATCGCCCGCTCCAGCTATTTATTCAAGTGACCGAGAAGCCAGCCGCCAAGGTGCCGGGCCGTATCAGGCTGGGCGTCGCGGAGGCGCGCGGCCTGGCGGAGGGCGCACTGCGCGGCATCGGGTATCGCGACGACGAGGCGCGCATCATCGCCGACCACGTGATCGATGCGGCCTTGTGCGGCTATGAATATTCGGGCCTCGCCAAGATTCTCAACATACCGGACAGCGACCACTTCAGGCAGCCGCGTCGACCCATGCGGACGATCCGCGAGACCGATGTCTCGCTCGCCTTCGATGGCGGCAACAACGTCGGGATGCTGGCGCTGTTCTACGCCGCGGAGGCGACGATCAAGAAAGCCGCGGCGCACGGGATCGCGCTGGTTTCGGTGAACGATGCCTGGATGAGCGGTCGCAGCGCCTATTATGTCGAGATGATCGCCAAGGCCGGCCTCGTCGCGATTCACACCGCATCGAGTTCGCGGCTGGTGGCGCCGCCCGGCGGCGCCGCGGCGGCGTTCGGCACCAATCCGATCGCAATCGCGGTTCCCTCGTCGCGCGGGCCGATCGTGCTCGACATGGGCACCTCGGCTTACATGATGACCGAGGTGATGCTGCGCGAGCGGCTGGGCGAAGAGCTTCCCGCAGGCGTGGCGATCGGGCCCGGCGGCGCGCCGACCAGGGATCCGGCGCTGGCACGGCGCGGCGCACTGCTGCCGTTCGGCGATTACAAAGGCTTCGGGCTGGCGCTGATGATCCAGGCGCTGGGAGTACTCGCTGGGGCCGGCGCGGAGCACGACAGCGACTATGGCTATTTGTTCATTGCCTTTCGGCCTGATCTCCTCGGGCCGGCGGATGTATTCAACCGGCAGGTGACGAGGCTGATCGAACGCATCAAGGCGACGCCGCGCCAGCCTGGCATCGATGAGATCCGCATCCCGTCGGAGCGGGCATTTCGCTCTCGCGAACGGGCCCAGCGCGAGGGTCTCGAGATCGATCGACTGGTGTTCGATGCACTCACCGCCCTGCGCGCGCGGGCGGGATAAACGAGGCGGATATCGCGGCATGACGGCCATGCGAAATGGCCGTCGCGCGCCGGCCCGCCTCGACTTATGATGCCCGCGGCCCGTTCGCCCCGGAGGACGCCATGAAAGCCCATCGCCCGACCATCATGGGAACCCGCCATATGGTCGCCGCCTGCCATTATCTCGCCGCCGAGGCGGGGTTTCGCATCCTCGAGGCCGGGGGCAACGCGATCGACGCCGGCGTGGCGACCGGCATCGCCCTCGGCGTGGTGCAGCCGGAATATGTGAACTTCGGCGGCGTTGCGCCGATCATCATCTATTCGGCCAAAGAGGACCGGCTGGTCACCATCGCGGGGCTCGGCCCCTGGCCGAAAGCCGTGACGCGCGACTATTTCCAGAAGCACCACGGCGGCCGCATCCCGAGCGGCATCCTGCGCACCGTGGTGCCGGCGGCGCCCGACGCATGGATCGCCGCGCTCAAGCGCTTCGGCACCATGAGCTTCGGCGAGGTGGCGGCGAGCGCCATCGCGTTTGCGCGCGATGGCTTCCCGGTCCATCCCCTGATGGCCGAGATCATCGCCGAGCACGAGGCCGAGTATCGGGCCTTTCCGTCGAACGTCGCGCTCTACCTGCCGAAAGGCCGCCCGCCCCACGTCGGCGAGGTGTTCGTACAGAAGGACCTCGCCGCGACCATCCAGTTCATGGCCGACGAGGAAGCGGCCGCGCGGCCGCGCGGGCGCGAGGCGGGCTTGGACGCCGCACGCGATGCGTTCTATCGCGGCGACATTGCGCGCCGCATCGTCAAGTTTCACGAGGAGAACGGCGGCCTGTTGGCGGCCGACGATCTTGCCGCGTATCGCTCGCCGGTCGAAGCGCCGGTGGAAACCTCGTTCGGCGACGTCAGGCTTTACGCCTGCGGCCCGTGGTGCCAGGGCCCCTCGCTGCTGCAAGCGATCAATCTTCTCGACGGCGCGGAGCTCGCTGGGCTCGGCCACAACTCGCCCGGCTATCTGCATCGCATCACCGAGGCGGTGAAGCTCGCCTTTGCCGACCGCGAGGCCTATTTCGGCGATCCGAACCTCGTCGACGTGCCGATCGAGGCGCTGCTCTCGCGCGACTACGCGCGCGTTCGCCGCGAGCAAATAAGGCTCGATCGTGCCTGGCCGGAAATGCCGCCGGCCGGCGATCCCTTTGCGCCGCAGGCGCGCGCATTGCGGCGCGGTGCCGGCCTGGTGCCGGAGCGCGCCTGGCGCGCCCCCGAGCTCGACACCTCCTATGCCTGCGTCATCGACCGCGACGGCAACATGTTCTCCGCGACGCCGAGCGACGGCTCGTATAACGCGCCGGTGGTGCCGGGCCTCGGCATCATTCCGTCCTCGCGTGGCAGCCAGAACTGGGCCGATCCCGACCATCCGTCGGGCGTCGCGCCCGGCAAGCGTCCCCGCCTCACGCCCAATCCGGCGATCGCGATCGAGCCGGGCAAAATGGCGATGCCGTTCGGCACGCCCGGCGGCGACGTGCAGACCCAGGCCATGCTGCAGGTGTTTCTCAACATCCGCCTGTTCGGGATGGAGCCGCAGGAAGCGGTCGAGGCGCCGCGGGTTGCCTCCTACAGCTTCCCCTCGTCGTTCGAGCCGCATGATTACCACCCCGGCCGTCTCAACCTGGAGGGCCGCATCGAGGCGGCGACCGGCGAGGCGCTCGCGCGGCTCGGCCACAAGGTCGAATGGTGGCCCGACTGGACTTGGCGCGCCGGCGCGGTGTGCACCATCGTCGCCGATCATGAGACCGGGGTCATGAAGGGCGGCGCCGATCCGCGCCGGCCGTCGTATGCGCTGGGCGTGTAGCCCGGATGAGCGGAGCGAAATCCGGGGAACCGACTTCGCTGGGCTTATGCGGGCTGCTGCCAAAATTCATCCATGACTGAACGCCCACAACTTCCCCATTATGATCCAAACTATTGTCTGAAAATCGCCAAATGGACGGCGTTCATCTGCGTTGCAGTCCTCGTTTTCGAATTGCTCGTGCTGGTTATCATTGATCTGAGCGACAGCCGCTGTCCCGGGTGGATTCTCAATGTCGGGAAAGACTCGCCTGTGTCCTTGTGGCTCTTGGTTGGTGTCGGCAGCGGAGTGCCAACCGTGTGGATTTGCTACGTCGTCCTGCGCTGGAAGCATTTTTCTCAAAAGCTATACGATTCCATTGCGTACCGGCGCTCATCGACTTTTTCATCGTTCGGCTTCCGAGGTAAAAATGATGATGAATCTCATGAGCCGAATTTTGAAAATATATTTCTCCTCGATTCAAATCGGCTATTTCTCCGCGTGAGCATCTTGTGGTGCCTGTTCTGCACGGTGCCATTTTGGATGATGCTGGGCAATTGCACTGATCTGCCAAAGTTGATTGGAATAGCATAGTCGGATGGCCGAGGTGACATTCGGGTCCTTTTCTCCCAATCATCAATCCCGCATGTCGCTGCGCTCATGCGAGCCACTTGCTTTAGCGTTCGCCCTTCTAACCTTTTGCTTCTGCGCCTCTGCTGCTTTCGCGGTGTCGACCCCGTGTCAATCGATTGCCGCCGAAGGCGCTGCCTACACCGTCTGCGAGATCGACCTGCGGCGCCTCGCCGTGCGGCTTTTCTGGCGTAAGCCCGACGGCGAGCCTTACGGTTATCTCGCGGCGCTGCCGTCCGGGCAGCGCGCGGGCCGCCTCCTGTTTGCGATGAACGCCGGCATGTTTGACCCCGCCTATCGGCCGGTCGGTCTTTACGTCGAGAACGGCCGCGAACTCGTGCGTGCCAACACCAGGCCCGGCCCCGGCAATTTCCACATGCGGCCGAACGGAATTTTCTACACGGCGGGCGAGACGGCGGGAGTGTTGGATACCGCATCGTTCCTGACAAAACGGCCGGCGGTGGACTTCGCCACGCAATCCGGGCCGATGCTCGTCATCAACGGGCGCCTGCACCCGCTGTTTGCTCGAAGCTCATCGCGCAAATTCCGCAGCGGGGTCGGCCTGCGCGACGAGCACACGCTCGCCTTCGCCGTCTCCGAGGCGGAAGTCACGTTTGGCGAATTCGCGCGTCTGTTCCGCGATCGGCTCAAATGCGACAACGCGCTGTTCCTCGACGGCGGCAGCGTGCCGAGCCTCTACGCGCCGGCGCTGAGGCGCGACGGCAACCTGCTGCGGATCGGCCCGATGATCGCCGTGTACGAGCGGGCGCGGTAGATTGATGATGCCGTTCGGGCCGAAAACACGTCCAGAGACAACCCGATGACCGATGCCGAAGTCACGCCGCTTGGAGATTGCCGCGTCATCGACGTGTCGACTTTCCTGGCCGGCCCTTTCTGCGCGACCCAACTCGCCGAGTTCGGCGCCGAGGTGATCAAGCTGGAGCTGCCCGGGGGCGGCGACGCGCTCCGCAAGTTCGGGACCATCACGCCATGCGGCGACTCGCTGCCGTGGCTGTCCGAATGCCGCAACAAGAAGACGGCGACGCTCGACTTGCGCAAAGCGGAAGGCGCCGCGCTGCTCAAGCGGCTCGTCGCCATCGCGGACGTTCTGGTCGAGAACTTTCAGCCCGGCGCCATGGAAAAATGGGGCCTCGGCTGGGACGTGCTGCGGGCGATCAACCCGCGCCTGATCATGGTGCGCATCTCGGGCTACGGGCAGAGCGGCCCCTATCGCGACCGGCCCGGCTTCGGCCGCATCGCCAATGCCTTCGGCGGGCTGTCGTTTCTCGCCGGCTATCCCGACCGGCCGCCGGTGACGCCCGGCTCGGCGACCATTCCCGACTATCTTTCCGGCCTCTACGGCGCGTTCGGCGCGCTGCTGGCGCTGCGCGCGCGGGAGAAGACCGGGCGCGGGCAAGTGGTCGACATCGGCCTCTATGAAACGATCTTCCGCATCCTCGACGAGCTGGCGCCGGCCTACGCTCTCAACGGCTTCGTGCGTCAGCGTATGGGGCCCGGCACGGTCAACGTGGTGCCGCACAGCCATTATCCGACCGCGGACGGGCGCTGGATCGCGATCGCCTGCACGAGCGACAAAATCTTCGCCCGCCTCGCCGAGGCCATGGGCGCGGGCGAACTCGCCGGCGAAGGCAAGTGGGGCACCTTCCGCCGGCGCGAGGCGGAGCGGGAACTGGTCGACGCCTACGTCGCGGCCTGGACCGCCCGCCACGATCGGGACGAACTCATGCGTTTGTGCGAGGCGGCGCAGGTTCCCTGCGGTCCGGTCTACGCCATCGACGAGATTTTCGAGGATCCGCAATACCGGGCGCGCGACAACATCGTGCGCGTGAAGGACGAGCGGGTCGGCGAAATTGCGATTCCCAATGTGGTGCCGCGCCTGACCGACACGCCCGGCCGGGTGAAGTGGTTGGGGCCGCCGCCCGAGTCGCACAACGACGAAATCTACTGCGGCCTGCTCGGACTCTCGGTCGCGGAAGTCGCGGCGTTGCGCGCGAGCGGCGTTATTTGAACCGGATTTTGCCTCGATCCTAAAAGAAGCTCCGACGATCAGAGTTTGTTGGCAAAGGCGTCCTGAATGAAGTCGTCGAGCATCCGGTAGGTCTGGTGCGCGGCGGGCGCGTCGAACTCGGCGATGCCCCTCATCATGGTCTCCTCCTCGGCGAAGGAGTGCAGCCGGCCGCCGAAATCGAGCATCTGCCAATTGGCGCCGGCGCCGTCGAGTTCCGCCTCGAGGGCGTCGCGGTCGGCCTTGGGCGCCACCGGGTCCTTGGACCCGTGGATCACGAAAACGGCGCCTTTGATGGCGCCCTTTTTCGCCGGCATGGTGGTCACGAGGTCGCCATGCAGGCACACCACGGCGTCGACGTCGGCGCCGCTGCGAGCCAGCTCCAGCACGTTGCCGCCGCCGAAACAGAAACCGACCGCCGCCTTCTTGCTGCCGTCGCCGATGCCGCGCTTGTCGGCTTCGCTCACCATCGCGGCGAGCGCCGCGTTGACGCGCTTGCGCCCCTCGACGCGATCGGCGCGCACGGCCATCATCCATTCTTGCGAGGTCGGCGGGCCTTGGCAGGTCTTGCCTTCGCCGTACATGCAGCCGACGAAGGCGACGTATTTTTCGCCGGCCATCTTCTGCGCCCGCCTGATGGCATTCTCGGTCACGCCGAGCCAATTGGGCATCACCAGCAGCAGCGGGCGTTTCCCGTCGACCTTCTCGTTCCATATCAGCGCGCCTTTGCCCCGCACGCTGCCGGCCTGATAATCGATCCGCTCGACTGTCACGTTATTCCTCCCTGGCTTGCCGCTAGCTAAGGTCCGAACTGGGCGGACAGGAGTCAACCAGCCGGCGCGTCAGGAAATCGCATCGTGAGAATTGCCATGTTTATCGTCCTCGGGATCGTGGCTGCGCTCGCGCTTGCGCTCGGCGTCTTCATCGCCGCCACCTGGGCGCCGGATCGCAGCGTCGATGAGTTGAAGGCCCGATGGGCGCCGCCGCCGTCGCTATTCCTCGACGTGGCCGGCATGCAGGTGCATCTGCGCGACGAGGGTCCGCGCGACGATCCGAGTCCGGTCGTGCTGCTGCACGGGGGCGGCTCCTCGCTCCATGCGTGGGAAGGCTGGGCACAGGCGCTCAAATCGCAGCGGCGGGTGATCCGCTTCGACATGCCGGGGTTTGGGCTGACCGGGCCGTCGCCCGACGGCCGCTACGGCGGCGATAACGACGTGCGCCTCGTGATCGCGATCCTCGACAAACTCGGCATCGCCCATTGCGTCATCGGCGGCAACTCGATGGGCGGCGCGATCGCGTGGCGCACGGCGCTCGCGCATCCGTCACGTATTGACAAGCTCATCCTGGTCGACGCCGGCGGCTATCCGTTCCGCGGCGGCTCGACGCCGCTCGGATTTCGGCTCATGCGCATCCCGGGGGCCGGTTGGCTGTTGCAGAACACGCTGCCGCGGTTTCTCGTCGCGCAAGGCCTGCGCAAGATGTTTGCCGACCCGGCGAAGGTCACGCCCGAGATGGTGGACCGCTACGTCGATCTGACCCAACGCGCCGGCAATCGCCGTGCGCTGATCGAGCGCTCGAGGCAACGGGCAAGCGGCGCAGACGGGCTCGCACGCCGGATCCCGGAGCTGAAGCTGCCGACGCTGATCATGTGGGGTGGGCGTGACCAGCTCATCCCGCCCGAGAGTGCCGAGCGCTTCCACCGCGACATTGCCGGCAGCACGCTCGTCGTGTTCGACGACCTCGGCCACGCGCCGGACGAAGAGGACCCGGCGCGCACGGTCGTCCCGGTGAAGCATTTTCTCGGCATCCGATAACGGTACCGGCATCATCTGGCCCGGCGATCGAACGGCGGAACCTGCCGCCGGGCTTCATCGTTGAAACGGACACGTCGAGAAACGCCCAGCCGCACATCCTCGGGTATCACAACCCGGGTGCCTGCGTTTTGGGCGATGCATATTTATGCAGGAGGGAAGTCATGACCTATCGTGTTTACAGCGGACCGCGCGGCTCGGAAGCGGTGCCGCCGCTGGAAAGGGATAGCTGGCCGTACAAGGAGTTCGGCCTGTTGGACGAGGCCCTGGCGTGGGCGCGTCACGTCAACAAGGGCGATCGCACCGCGTTGCTGATCGAGGGCGACGACGGTACCCACCTGACCAAGACGGAGATCGCCGCCGCGCTCTGGCATGGGGAGGCCGCGCTGGGCGAGCCGGAGACGCAGGCGCCGCGGTAACCTGCCCCGCGTCAACCGGGCGGTTGTGGCCGGAGCGGATCGGCCCTATGTGAGGGGGCCCGAGGCCCCCGGCCATGCCCGAGATCGCATCATCGCTGCGCACGAGCGGACGACCGCTGATGCTGGTTGCGGCCGTTGCCGCCGGCATGCTGATCGCGGGCGCGTCGGCGCTGTGGGCCTATTACGGCAGCGCGGTGTTCTACGAAATGATCGTCGCCGGCATTCAGGCGTGCTTCTGAGCGGACAATGAAGGCGCGGGCGGCCCAGATTCTGCTTATCGTGGCCGGCTTCCTGGCCGGCGCCGCCAGCATCGTGCTCGTCATCGTGCTGGTGAGCGGGCGCGACCCGGTGCCGAGCGCCGGCGCCTCGGCGATCGGCGGCCCGTTCAGCCTGGTCGACCAGAACGGCCGCACGGTCACCGACCAGGATTTGCGCGGGCGGCCGTTCCTGGTGTTCTTCGGGTTCACCCATTGCCCCGACGTTTGCCCGACCACCCTGTTCGAACTCTCCGAGGTGCTCGGCAAGCTCGGCCCCGATGCCGGCAAGGTGTCCGCCCTCTTCGTCACCATCGACCCCGAGCGCGACAAGCCTGCGCAGATGAAGGATTATCTGTCGAGCTTCGACCCGCACCTCCAAGGGCTCACCGGCGATCCGTCGGCGATCGCCGCGGTGGCGAAGGAATACCGCGTGTATGTGAAAAAGGTGCCGCTCGACAACGGCGACTACACGATGGACCATACCGCGCTGGTTTATCTGATGGACAAGGACGGCCGGTTCGTCACGCCGTTCAATCTCAAGCGGTCGACGGACGACGCGGCCGCCGACCTGCGCCGGCGTCTCTGAGGCAATGATCCCGTCCCGCGCGCTCCGTTCCGCTGGCGGCGCGGCGCTCGCCGTCGTGACCGCCGCTTTCCTGCTTGCCGCGCTCGGCCCGCCGACCTCGGCGTGGGCTCAGCCGAATCCGTCCGCTCCCGCGGCGACGCCCGATCTCACGGTGCCGGGCTTCTGGGATCCGCGCCGGCGGCCGGAACGACCGGACCTGACGCGCATCACGCAGATTCGCTTCCTCACCGAGAACGACTATCCGCCGTTCGACTTTCCCGGGACGGACGGCAACCCGGCGGGCTTCAACGTCGACCTCGCGCGGATGATCTGCGAGGAGCTGAAGGCCACCTGCACCATCCAGGCGCGCCGGTTCGATACGCTCATCGCCGCGCTGGGCGACAACCACGGCGACGCGGTGATCGCCTCGATTTCGCCGACGCCGGCGTTGCGCGAGCGCGTCGACTTCAGCGATCCCTATTACCGTTCGCCCGCGCGGTTCGTGGCGCGGCGCGAGAGCAATCTCGAGGACATCACGCCCGAGCGCGTCGAGGGCCGCAAGATCGCCGTGGTGGCGGGAACCTCACACGAAGCCTACGCGAAGACGCTCTTCACCGAGGCGGAGACGAAACCCTATCCGACCCCCGAGGCCGCGCGCGACGCGCTGCGCCGCGGCGAGGTCGACCTCTTGTTCGGCGACGGCATTCAGCTCGCCTTCTGGCTCAACGGCACCGACTCGGCGAACTGCTGCGAGTTCCGCGGCGGGCCCTTCACCGAAAGCCGTTACTTCGGCGAAGGCGTCGGCATCGCCGTGCGGCGCGGCAACGACACGCTGCGCCAGGCGCTCAACTGGGCGCTGTTCGGCCTGTGGGAAAAGGGCCGTTTCACCGATCTATGGCTGCGCTATTTCCCCATCAGTCCGTTCTGATATGACACACGCCTTGTAGCCCGCATGAGCGAAGCGACATGCGGGGCTGTTTTTCCCGGATATCGCTTCGCTCATCCGGGCTACGATTGAGCATCATGCCGAACCGCGCTCGCAAGGAAGAAGCCGCCTCGCTGCGGGCGCTCGCCGAGCAGTCCGCCGCCTGGCCGTTCGAGGAAGCGCGCAAGATCGTCGCGCGGCTCAAGAAGCGGCCCAAGGACGAGGTGATTTTCGCGACCGGCTACGGGCCATCGGGCCTGCCGCACATCGGCACGTTCGGCGAGGTCGCGCGCACCACCATGGTGCGCCACGCGTTTCGCGTGCTCACCGACGATCGGATCAAGACGCGCCTGATCGCCTTCTCGGACGACATGGACGGCTTGCGCAAGGTGCCCGACAACGTGCCCAACCGGGACATGCTGGCGGAGCACCTCGGTAAGCCGCTCACCCGCGTGCCCGATCCGTTTTCCAACGAATATCCGTCGTTCGGCGCCGCCAACAACGCGCGGCTGCGCGCGTTCCTCGACCGCTTCGGCTTCGAGTACGAGTTCGCCAGCTCGACCGATTACTACATGGCGGGCCGCTTCGACGCGAGCCTGCTGAAAATCCTCGCCGCCTACGACCGCGTCATGGAGATCATTCTTCCGACGCTCGGCCCGGAACGGCGCGCGACCTATTCGCCGTTCCTGCCGATCAGCCCGCGCAGCGGCCACGTGCTGCAGGTGCCGATGATCGCGCGCGACGTTGCGCGCGGCACCGTCACCTACGAGGATCCCGAGACCGGCGAGCGGGTCGAGACGCCGGTCACCGGCGGTCGCGTCAAGTGCCAGTGGAAGGCAGACTGGGCGCTGCGCTGGCTCGCGCTCGGCGTCGATTATGAGATGGCCGGCAAGGATTTGATCGATTCGGTGCGGCTCTCGGGCGAAATCTGCCGCGCGCTCGGCGCCCTGCCGCCGGAGGGATTCAACTACGAGCTCTTCCTCGACGAGCGCGGGCAAAAGATTTCCAAGTCGAAGGGCAACGGCCTGACCATCGACGAATGGCTGCGCTACGCCAGCCCCGAAAGCCTATCGCTGTTCATGTACCGCGAGCCGCGCGCGGCCAAGCGTCTCTATTTCGACGTGATCCCGCGCCACGTCGACGAGTACCAGCAATATCTCGAAGCCTATCAGCGCCAGGACGTGAAGCAGCAGCTGGCGAATCCGGTCTGGCACATCCACGCGGGCGCGCCGCCCAAGCCGGAGATCCCGATCCCGTTCTCGATGCTGCTCACGCTCGTCTCAGCCTCGAACGCCGAGAACGCCGAGACGCTGTGGGGCTTCATCGGCCATTATCGGCCGGGCGTGACGCCGCAGACCCATCCCAAGCTCGACGCGCTCGTCGGCTATGCGATCCATTATTTCCGCGACTTCGTGCTGCCGGCGAAGAAGTTCCGCGAGCCGACCGAGGTCGAGCGCGCGGCGCTGCTCGATCTGCGCGACGGCCTTGCGCAGCTGCCGGCCGATGCCCCGGCCGAGGAGATTCAGGAGGTCGTTTACGAAGTCGGCAGGCGCGAGCCGTTCCTCGACCGCACCGGCAAGATCAAGAGCAAGGATGGCAAGCCGGGCGTGTCGCTCGAATGGTTCAACATGCTCTATCAGGTGCTGTTCGGCCAGGAGAAGGGCCCGCGCTTCGGCTCCTTCACCGCGGTCTACGGCCTTGAGAACACGATCGCGATGATCGACGGCGCCCTCGCACGCTCGGCGTGATTTGTAGGGCGCAATAGCAAAGCGTATTGCGCCATTGGCGGCTCGCGGCGCATTACGCGGCCCATCGGCCGCTAATGCGCCCTACATACCGTCACACGCCTGTAACGCTCGCGCGCTATGGGAATACCGTCCCGTAACGGTCTGCCGTTATGCGGCTGTTCGAGTTGGTTCTAGCCCCTTATTTGGTCCCAGCCGTGCCGCCATGATCGGCTGGGACCCTTTTTTCTCATATTCTGACTCGTCATCGTCCGCGCAAGCGGACGATCCGGTAATCGCCGTCCGTTCAGGAATAGCTCAGGCCGGGGTAACTGGACGGCCACTTTCGCGGGCATGACGCGGTAACACCGAACTTCTATAACGGACGCGTCATCGCTCCGACTCGCATTCGCATCCGGACATCCGCCGTGCTGGCCGTTCTTGACCGCCTAACCCGTCCGCTGCTGCGCCTCGTCGACCCGGAGGACGCGCACGCGCTCGCGCTCGCGGCGCTGCGCCTCGCGCCGTTGTCGCGCCCGCGAGCCGACGATGCGCGTCTGGCGGTCGCGGCCTTCGGCCTCATCTTCCCCAATCCGATCGGGGTGGCGCCGGGTCTCGACAAACACGCCCTCGTTCCCGATGCGCTGCTGCACCTCGGCTTCGGCTTCGTCGAGGTGGGCGGCGTGACACCGCGACCGCAGGCGGGCAATCCGCGCCCGCGCGTGTTCCGCCTGGCGGCGGATCAGGCGATCGTCAACCGGCTCGGCTTCAACAGCGATGGGCTCGACGCGGTGCGCGCACGGCTTGCCGCGCGGGCCGGGCGCGGCGGCATCGTCGGCGTGAACCTCGGGACCAACAAAGACGCGCCCGATCGCGGCGCCGATTACGTCACGCTGATTACCGCGCTCGCACCGGTGGTGAGCTATTTCGCGGTCAATGTTTCCTCGCCCAACACGCCGGGCCTGCGCGATTTTCAGCAGCGCGCGATGCTCGATGATGTTCTGGCGCGCTCCATTGAAGCGCGCGACCGCGCAACCGCGACGGCGGGGCGCAAGCCGGTGCTGTTGAAAATCGCGCCCGACCTCGCGCTCGCCGATCTCGACGATGTGGTCGCGGTGGCGCATGCGCGCGGCATCGACGGCATGATCGTCTCAAACACCACGGTCTCGCGTCCGCCGGGGCTGCACGACAAAGCCGCGGCACAATCGGGTGGGCTGTCGGGTCGGCCGCTGTTTTGGCTGTCGACGCGCATTCTCGCGGAGACTTTCGTGCGCGCGGAAGGCCGCTTCCCGTTGATCGGGGTGGGCGGGATCGATTCCGGCGCGGCGGCCTATGCCAAGATCAAGGCGGGCGCCAGTCTGGTGCAGCTTTACACCGGCCTCGTGTATCGCGGCCTCGATCTCGTCGGCACGATCAAAGAGGATCTGATCAATTTCATGCGGCTCGCGCGTTACGACCGGCTCGCCGAGGCGGTGGGGCGCGACGCGGCGGCGGTGACGGCCGAGCCTTGGCCGACGTGATTAGAGCATGATCTCGAAAAGTGGGTACCGGTTTTCGGAAAAGATCATGCTCCAACCATAACCCTTAAGCGGGATGATATTCGAAGAAGGTCATCCCGCTTAAGGGCTGCGGGTCGGATCGCGACCGCGCTCGCTCGGCACCTTGGCGAGCCGCACGAGGAGCCAGATCGGAATCACCAGCACGGCGCCGAGCAGGAAATACCGCCACAACCAGCTGATCGCCTCCCAACCCATGTTCCAGATGGTGTCGATGAGCCGGCGGATGCTGTGGATGATGTTCCACGGGTCGAAGCCGATCGCCGCCAGCACCACGCCGACGAGGATCGAGAGCAGGACCAGCCGGATGATGACCGAGAGCGGCGGCCCGCCGAAGAAACGCTGGACGAGGTCGTGGCTCATGGAAGCTCTCCGCGAATCCGATGCCAGTTTATCAACCGGCGGGCGTCATTGCGAGGAGCCCGAAGGGCGACGAAGCAATCCGGTTCTTCCGGTTTAGGCGCGCGTTGCCCTGGATTGCGTCGTTTCGCTCGCAATGACGGTCGCATCCCGATCGAGCAGCCGCTCCAGCGTCTCCAGCCGGTCGGCCTCGCCCGGCGGCTTGTCCCAGCGCAGGCGATTGATGCGGGGAAAGCGCATGGCGAGGCCGGACTTGTGCCGGTTCGAGCGCTGCAGTCCCTCGAACGCGACTTCCATCACCAAGCCCTTGTCCGGCGCATGCACCACCTCGCGCACCGGGCCGAAGCGCTCGACCGTGTTCCGGCGCACGAATCGGTCGATCTGCAGCAGCTCCTCGTCGGTGAAGCCGAAGTAGGCCTTGCCCACCGGGACGAGCTCGTCGCCGTCACCGCCGCGCCGCCAGACGCCGAAGGTGTAATCGGAATAGAACGACGAGCGCTTGCCCGACCCGCGCTGCGCATACATCAGCACCGCATCGATCAGGATCGGCCCGCGCTTCCATTTCCACCACAGTCCCTTCGGCCGGCCGGGAACGTAGGGCGCGTCGCGCCGCTTGAGCATCACGCCTTCGACCGCCTCGGCGTCAGCGCGGGCGCCGTGGCGCGCCGGGTCGGCGCGCGCGGCGGCCAAGTCCTCCCACGTGGAAAACGGCACGAGCGGCGAAAGGTCGAGGCGCGGCGACGCCGTCCGCGCGATGAGGGCTTCGAGGCGCGCGCGCCGCTCAACGAACGGTCGTGCGCGCAAATCGTCCGCGCCCTCGAGCAGCAGGTCGTAGGCCCGCAGGTGCGCGGGAAACTCCGCCGTCAGCTTGTCGGTGACGGCCTTTCGGTTGAGGCGCTGCTGCAGGCTGTTGAACGATTGGACGCGGCCCTCGCGCATCACCAGCAACTCGCCATCGAGCGCGCCTGCGAACGGCAGCGCGGCGGTGAGGTCGGGAAAGCTCTTCGAAATATCCTCGCCGGTGCGAGAATAAAGCCGCGCCGGCTCTCTGCCGTTTGCGACCGCCTGCACGCGGATGCCGTCCCATTTCCATTCGGCGAAATAATCGGCCGGATCGAGGCCCGCCAACTCGTCCTCTTCGATCGCGTGCGCCAGCATGGCGGGACGGAACGCCAGCGGACTGATCTTGTCCGGTTTGTCCGCGCGCCCTTCCACCCAGGCGAACAGCTCGACGTAGGGCGGTGCGAGCGCAGGCCATAAAAGTTCGATCTCGTCGGGCGTCTTGCCGCCGAGATTGGCGACCGCCGTTTTCGCGAGCCGCGCCGAGACGCCGATGCGCAACCCGCCGGTCACGAGCTTGAGCAGCGCCCACCGTCCGGTCTCGTCGAGCGCGTCGAGCCAGCGCGCGAGCTGTGCGGGCAGCTCCGCCTTGCCGAGCGTCGCGAGCGCGCGCACCACTTCGGTAAGGGACGGCGCGTGAAGTTGCTTGACCTTTCCCCGGCGGGGAGAGGTCGGCGATGCGCGAGCTTGCTCGCGGATCGCCGGGTGAGGGGGTTCCGGACTATCAGCAGATCGTAACCCCCTCACCCCGACCCTCTCCCCTTCGGGGAGAGGGAGAAGAGGCTCGGGCCACATCAGCGCCACGGTCTCGGCGAGGTCGCCGACGTAATCATGCGACCACCCGAACAGCACCGGATCGACGCGCTCCATGACCAGCGCGCGGATGAGCCCGGGCTTGGCGTGCGCAAACGAGAGGCTGCCGGTGAGCGCCGCCAGCGCCCAGCCGCGATCGGGATCGGGGACCGTGCGGAAATATTCCTCCATCAGCCGGAGCTTGGCGTTGCGCGCGTGCTCGTAGGCGAGGCGATCGAGCAAATGGGCGAAGCGGTTCATGGGTCCGCAGGCTCCGCCTCCGGCTGCTCGTCCTCCTCGCCGTAGCCGAGGTGCAGCGCACCGGCGCTGCGCCCTTCCTGCTCGCACCAATGCACCAGTGCGTCCGCCTCGCCGTGCGTCACCCAGACGATTTCCGCGCCAGTCGCCGCGATGGTCGCCGTCAACCCGTCCCAGTCAGCGTGGTCGGAAATGACGAGCGGCAGCTCAATGCCGAGTTGGCGCGCCCGCGCGCGCACGCGCATCCGTCCCGACGCAAACGCGCGCACGGGATCGGGAAAGCGCCGCGTCCACACGTCCTTGAGCGCGAGCGGCGGCGCGATCGCAATCGCGCCGGCAAGCTCCGCCTTCTTGGCATCGCGCACCAGCCGCACCTCGCCCAGCGCGATGCCGCGGCCCGCGTAGTAACGGGTGATCGCCTCGAGCGCGCCGTGGAGATAGACCGGCCGCTCGTAACCTGCCTGGCGCAGCAACGCGATCAGGCGCTGGGATTTCCCGAGCGGGTAGGCGCCGACGATGTGCGCGCGCTCGGGAAACAGCGCGACCGATTCGATGAGCTTCCCGATCTCCGCCATCGGATCGCCGTGCCGGAAAACCGGCAACCCAAAGGTCGCCTCGGTGACGAACAAGTCGCATGGGAGCGGCGCCAATGGCGCGCAGGTCGGATCGGGCACATTCTTGTAATCGCCCGAGACGACGATGCGGGGGCCCCCGGTATCGAGAGCGATCTGGGCCGAGCCGAGCACGTGCCCGGCGGGATGAAACGTCACGTCGATGCCGTCGATACGGATCGCTTCGCCGTAGCGCACCGCTTGCGTCGTTTGCGCGAAGCCCTCGCCGTAGCGCAGGCGCATGAGGTCGAGGGTTTCCACCGTCGCCAGCACGGCGCCATGGCCGGGACGCGCGTGGTCGGAATGGGCATGCGTGATCAGCGCCCGCGCGACCGGCACGGGCGGGTCGATGTAAAAATCGCCGCGCTTGCAGTACAAGCCGGCCGGCGTGGACGTAAGCAGCTCTTCCGGACGCATGCGGTCCCTTATCTATGAAACAAAACGGGCAAAACCAGCAGCGATGAAACCGACCGCGCTATTCCTGTCCTCGGGCGACGTCCTCGCCGACCGGCGCTACGAGCGAGGCCGGGCCTATGCGGAAGCGGGCGACCGCGCGGCCGCGCTCGATCTGCTGATGCAGGCGGTGGAACGCGCGCCGCATTTTGCATCGGCCTGGTTTGCGCTGGGCGAAATCCGCGCGCAGGACGGCGAGCGCGCCGGCGCCGTCAAAGCGTTTCGCGCGGCGCTCGCGGCCGATCCGAGCGATCGGCACGGGGCAGCGTTGCAGCTTGCCCGCCTCGGCGTCGGCGCGCCTGGCGAAGCGATGACGCCCGGCTACGTGCGCAGCCTGTTCGATCAATATGCGGCGAATTTCGACACGGCCCTGGTGCAGGGGCTCGGCTATCGCGGGCCGCAGGTGCTGCGCGATGCCTTGTGCACCGTTACGGCGGCACGCCACCGTCCGTTTCGGTTTGGCCGCACGCTCGATCTCGGTTGCGGCACCGGCCTCGTCGGCGAAGCTTTGCGCGGCTGTTGCGACGCGATGATCGGCGTTGATCTCTCGCCCGCCATGGCGGCGGCGGCGCGGCGCAAGGGCCTCTACGCGGAAGTCGTTGTCGGCGACATGATCGAGTTCATCGCGCGCCAGCCCGAGGGGTCGTTCGATCTCGTCGTGGCCGGCGATGCGCTCGTTTACGTCGCCGACCTCGCGTCCGTGTGTCGTGCAGTCGCCCGTGCGCTCGCGCCCGGCGGCCTGTTCGCCTTCACGGTCGAGACTCACGATGGAGGCGGCGTCGTGCTGGGGGAGAAGCTGCGCTACGCTCACGGCACCGAGCACGTGCGCGCGGCGCTCGCCCAGGCCGGATTGGTGACACTCACGTTAGAGCCCGCCGCAACACGCAGCGAAGACGGTATTCCGGCGCCCGGCCTCATCGTCATTGCCGAGAGAGATTCCGTCGGAACGCGATCGCTGCGATAGCTGTATGATCGATGAATTTTGACGCGGTAGGGCGCTGCACCCCCCAAAAAATATTGACTGTCAGGCCACAAGCGCACCGGTCGTATTTGTGCCCTCTCCCCTTGCGGGAGAGGGCTGCTCCAGGCGATCAACAAACTCGGCTGGGTGAGGGGTCCTCTTACGGCCCCTCGATCAACGGCAGCAGCGATTTCAAATCCGCGAACACGTAATCCGGACGAGGAACGCTCGGGTCGAGAGAAACGCCGCGCCGATTGATCCAGGCGACCGTGATCCCGAGCGGCTTGGCGCCGACCATGTCGGTGAACTGCGATTGACCGGAGTGCAGAATGTCCGTGCGCCCGGCGCCGAAACGCCGCTCAGCCTCGTCGAGCAGATAGCGGAACAACGTGCCGTTCGGCTTGTAGCCGCGCGCGCGTTCGGCCGTGCACACGAGGTCGAAGGTGCGGCCGAGCGGCGTCGCGGCAAGCAGATCGTCGTCGATGTTCGAGACCACGGCCAAACGGCAAACACGCGCCAGCCGATCCAGCGTCGGCGCAACGTCGGGATAGAGCGCAAAGCGCGAAAAGCTGTCGAAGTAGCGGGTGATGAGGGCGGGATCGCCGCGCAGGCCGAAATGCGCGAATGCCTCGCCTAGCGAGATTTCGCAAATGTCGCGATAGCGCCGGTACGGCTCCCAATAATGGGCGATGTTGCGGGTTTCCCAATATTCCCAGAATGCCTTGACGTCGATGCCGTTGCCGCCGCCGTCGCGCAGGATGCTCGCGAACGCGTCGTACGACCCGTCGCGCGAGTTGACGAGCGTACCGAACACGTCGAAGGACATGAGTTTGGGGGTCATGGAGGCGCACTCTTCTCAGGCGAATTTCATCAATCGCGCCGGAACACCACCGAGGCGATCCAGCCGGTGAGCAGCGCAAGTCCCGCGGTCGCGAGCCCGTAGAGCACGCCATGCTCGCGCGCGCTGCTGGCGACGAACTGCTCGAAGCCGACTTTCTGGATTTCGATCGCCGAATTGCTGGTCGCGAGCATCACGCCCTCGGCAAACAGGTTCGCGTCGACCAGATAGGTGCCGACCGGGACGTTGGCGGGGATGCGGATCGCGGCGCGGAACAGGTTCGGGGTGAGAAACGTGACCGCATTGGACACTTCGCGATAGAGCCGCAATTCGCGATTGAGCCGCAGGAAGGCCATCCGGAACGGATCATTGAGGGGTACGTCGCCGATGTCGCCGGCGATCTGTTGCGGAAACGTCACGTTCTCGAGCCCGATCCGGTAACGCCGCAGCGCCTCGGGCCCGGCGATCTCGTTGAGCGGCCGGTTCGAGAGCATGGCGAGGTAGCCCGGTGCGTCAATGAACACGCGCGATTGCGTGTTCACCCAGATGCCGAGCACGCGGCTTTTGCGGCGCGTCACCTGGGTTTGCGGCGGGCCGGTCACGCGCACCACGACGTCGTAGCCGCCGCTGCGCGGCACTGTTTTCTCGTCCCGCTCGATCGCCCCGAACAGCACCAGATCGGTGCCGACGAAGCTCGAGTTGATCTGCACCTGATGGGTCGAGAGCGCGACCACGAGGTGTTCGCCGTGGGCGCCGGGCGCGGTGAGCGCGAGGAACAATGCCGCTGCCGGAACGACGAGCCGCCACATGCTCACATCCCGTTCTCGAGCGGACGAAGCGAAAACAGCTCGGCCGGCTGCAGGATCAGGTCGTAGGCGAAACGCAGGCCGACCAGCAACACGAGGATGCCGAGCAGCAGCCGCAGCTGCTCGCCGCGGATGCGCTGCCCCGCCCGCGCGCCGAACTGCGCGCCGATGACCCCGCCCACCATGAGGGTGAGCGCCAGCACCGCGTCGACCAGATGGTTGGTGGCGGCGTGCATGACGGTCGCGACCGTCATGGTCACCAGGGTGAGGAACATAGACGTGCCCACCACCACGCCGGTCGGCACCCGCATGAGGTAGATGAGCGCCGGCACCAGCAGGAACCCGCCGCCGATCCCCATCACGGCGCCGATGAAACCGATGAGGAAGCCGATCACGCACACCGGGACGGCCGAGACGTAGATTTTCGACTGTTTGAAGCGGATTTTGAACGGCAGCCCGTGAATCCACATGTGACTGCCGGGCCGGCGCAGCTCGGCGGGCTTGCCCTGGCGCGCGCGCATGATGGCGCGCACGCTCTCGGCGATCATCATGCCGCCGACAATGGTGAGCAGCGTCACGTAGGAGAGGCCGATCGTGATATCGAGCTGGCCGATCGTGCGCAGGAACGAAAACAGCCACACGCCGGCGGCGGTGCCGACGATCCCGCCGCACAACAGCATCAGGGCGAGCGCGAGGTCGATGGCGCTGCGCCGCCAATAGGCGATCACGCCCGAGAAGGACGAGGCGCTGATGTGGCTCGCGACGCTGGCGACGGCGACGGCGGGCGAAATGCCGATGAAGATCAGGAGCGGCGTCATGAGAAACCCGCCGCCGATGCCGAACATGCCGGAGATGAATCCGACCGCGATCCCCATGAAGAAGAGAAGGAACAGGTTGACCGGAATGTCGGCGATGGGGAGATAAATTTCCACGGGCGTCCGCCGTTGCAGGTTTCGTCGACGCCCACGCGGGCATATTTGCTGGACGATCCTTTCCGAAGGCCGGCGGATCGAGGCAATCCGACAGAGCGGCGCAGGCCGCCCTATCACAGGAGTGCGGCGAAACAATCGCCGCGCGCGGCACTAGATTGGAGACGACGCTAGGCCATGTCCAGAGCGCGCGATCGGCGCGCGGCTCATGCCGGAGTCAATTTACGCGGCTGGCCGACTGCGGGTTTCACTTTGGGCGCGCGCGGCGCGGCGGCGGCGGGCTTCTCCCAGCCGCCGGGCGGCGCCTTGACCTCGACGGCCTCTGCCGGCTGCGGCTCGGCCGCAAAAGTCTCGACCGCCTGGCGCGCCGCCGCGAGCGACTGCGCATCGAGCCGCGCGGCCACCTCGTCGCGCTTCTTGGCCGCGTCCTTGTCGCCCTGCTTGGCGGCGAGCGCGAACCACTTGTAGGATTCGGCCATGTTCTGCTCGACCCCGATGCCGCGCGCGTAGAGGACCGCAAGGTTGTACTGGCTGTCGGGGACGCCGTGGTCGGCCGCCTTGCGGAACCATTGCGCCGCGCTGCGATAATCGGGCTCGCCGCTTAGTCCCTCGGCATAGAGCACGGCGAGGTTATGCATCGCCTTGCCGTTCCCTTTGTCGGCGGCAGCGGTGTAAAGGTGCCGCGCGGCGTCGAGATCCTTCTTCACCCCCTGGCCTTTCTCATAAAGGCTTCCGAGGCGGTATTGCGCCGGCGCCAGGCCGTGGTTTGCCGCGCGTTCAAACCAATGCGCCGCTTCCGCAAGGCTCGGCGGAACGCCGCGCCCTTCGGTGTAGCGCAACGCGAGCTCGTATTCGGCCGCGGGGTTGCCGGCGAGCGCGGCGCTGCGCAGGCCCGGCGCCAGTTCCGGCGGCAGCGGCTTCTCGGCCGCGGAGGGCGGCGTTGCGGCGGACGGCGCAACCGCAATGGTCGGCGAAGCGGTGGTGGATCCCGTCACGTCGGTTGGCGCGGTGGCGGTCCCGGTGGTGGGCAATCCCGGGAACGGCGCGATGGCTGGAGCCGCCAGCGCGGGTGGCGCGCTCTCATCCGTGCGCGCCGCGGGGGTTTCCGCAGCGGCGACGCTGCCGGCGCCTGACGGGTCGGCGGGAAGCTTTTCCGAGCGGCGTTCCGGCGTACTCGCCGGTGCCGCGCCCGATGGAGCTGGAGCCGAAGGCGGGGGGACAGCCGGGGCGGTCTCGCGTGTGCCGGTCGCCTCGGTCGGCGCGGGGCGCAATCCGCCCGCGCCGAGGAAATTGGTCACGAGCTGGAACGTGCCGATAACGAGCAGCAGCACGCCGATGCCGATCATCAGCGGCCGGCGTCGTTTCGCGATCGCGCCCCCGACCGTGCCGAGCATCGATGCGCCAGGCCGTTCGTCGCTCGCGCGTGCGCCCTCCCAAGAGGCGTCGGCCGCTGCGGCCTGGGCGGCGCGCCGCGCGGCGGCGATGAAGTTCGCCTTTCCGGATGGCTCCGCGGACGCTCGCGGGGACAGCATCGCTTCCGACGCCGCGATCCGCTCGGCAGGCGTGGCCGCACGGCCGCGCGGCGCACCGGTGCCGGGCTCGAGCGGGTGATCGGCGGGCAACGCATCGATCGGACGACGTTCGATGCTCGGCGATGCGGCGCGCAGCGGCGAGGCTGCGAGCGGCGCAGGGGCCGTGGCGCTGCCCATCGCTGGCGCAGCGGCGCTTCCCGCCGGCATCGCTGGAAGCTCGGTTTCGATGAGGCTGAGCCGATCGACCAGCCGCTCGAGGGTGCTCTGCAGCGTCTCGAGCATGTCCTGGGTGCGCCGATCGATCTCGGCCTGCGTCGCCCGGAACTCGGCAAGCTCGTGCTTGAGCGTATCGACTTCCGGATTGCGCCCGGGCGAAGCGCTCATCATCTCGCGCACCGCCGCGCGCGCCGCCTGCTCGGCGGCATCGAGCGCGCCGGCGCGGGCATCCTGGAGCTGCTCGACCAGATCCGCGACCGCGTGTTCGATCGTCCCCAGGTGGTCGAGACGCGCGTCCGCCGCGTCGAGCTTTTGCGTGAGCCGCGCGAGCTGCGCTTCGAGCTGTTCGAATCCGCGCTGGTCCGCCGCCGTCTCGGCGGTGTCGAGCTTGTCGGAGAGGCGCTGGAGCTGCGCTTCGATCTGGCCGGTCTCGGCGGCTTCGCTCGGCTTGGGATGGCCTTCGAGCGCGGCGGCAAGCGTGTCCATGCGGTGGATCAAATCGTCCATGCCGTCGGCGGGCGCGGCCGAGGGCGCGACGCGGTCGAGCTTGGCGCCGAGCGTGCGCACGTCGCTCGCCAGCGCCGCGAGCTGATCGCCCGAAGCGACCCGGTTCGACACGTTGCGCAATTCGGCGATCGCGGTGTCGAGATGATCGAGGGTTGCGGCATCCGGCCCGCTGCGCGCGAGCGCCGGTTGCTCGACGGGCGCCGGGCGCCGCTCGATGCGCTCGGCAAGGGCGCGCAGCTCGGTTTGCACGGCGTCGAGCGCGGGCTGCGGCTTCGGCTCGGCCACCGTGCGGCCGACCTCGGCAAGCTCGCGGCGCAGCGCCTCGACCGATTCTTCGACCGCACACGGCCGGCGCAACGTCTCTATTTGGTCGCTGATGTCGTGCAGGAGGTGCTCGACTCCGGAGAGATTGACGGCGGGTGCGGCGTCGCCGCCGGCTGCCTCGGTGTCCAGCGCCTGCTGGCGCGCGGCGATTTCGGCGATCGCGTCATCGAGGCTGAACGACGGGCCCGCGGCCGAAGCGTGACGCGCGGGGGCATCGACCGACGGCTCGAACTCGCCGGCCGCGTCATCGAGGTCGTGCGCCGGCTCGGCGCGGGGCGCCATATCATGGTCGGCATCTGCGGGGACGCGCGCCTGCGTGCGTTGCGCGATCCGGTCGAGGCGCGCAGCGATCGCGTCGAGGCGATCGTGAAAGCGATCGTCCGCGCCGGCGGAACTCCCGCCTTCGCCCGTCGGCGCCGCCGCCTGATAACCCCGGTCCATGGGCTTACCGCCGCCGGCGGGCCGCGCCGGTCGCGGGCGCGCTCGCCTCCGGATGGGCATCGCTCAGCCTGAACCGCGTGCGAGATTTCATGCGCAAGACCCGCGTCGCACGAGGGGCCCGGGGGCCGTGGAACGACCCCCTGTTAACGGAACGTGGGCGGTGAGCGTGGTCCCCTATGCTCGCCTGCAACTTTTAAGGTTTACGGTAAAGAACGGGTTAATCCCTTGGCCGGAGCGGCAAATTCCCCGTTGGCGCGGCGCCGATGTCACACCTGCGTGTGGGAGGTCGATTGTCGCTTTACGTTTACGTAAACTGGTGATATGACGCAGCGCAGCAGTGGCAATTGTGGGGTGACTTTCGTGACCCAGTTCGAACCCTCCGGCCGTGCCGAGCCCAGCAACGAGGAGGCCCCGGGGCTGGTGGCAGGCTTCGACCGTGGCGCCGCCGGGCGTGAGGTCTTCACCATCCGCGACCTCACCAAGGAGTTCGCGGTGAGCGCGCGGACGCTGCGCTTCTACGAGGAGAAAGGGCTGCTTGCGCCGCGCCGCAATGGCGAACAGCGCCGTTACAGCCGCCGCGACCGCGCCCGGCTGCGCTACGTGCTGATGGGCAAGCGCGTCGGCTTTTCGCTCGAAGAGGTGCGGGAAATGCTCGACCTCTACGATGTCGGCGACCGCCAGCGCACCCAGCTGCAGGTGGCCCTTGCCAAGTTTCAGGAACGCTCGGCGCGGCTCGAGGAGCAGCGCGCCGAAATCGATCGCGCCATAGCCGAGCTCGCGCGGGCGAGCCTCGAAATTCAGGCCATGCTGGCTGCCCGCGACAACGACGAAGGGTGAACCGATGCCGACCTATCAGGCTCCCGTGGACGACGCGCTGTTTCTCATCAACGACGTGTTCCACATCGAGCGCTACGACAACGTGCCCGGCTTTGCCGACGCCTCGCCCGATCTGGTGGCCGCGGTGCTCGAGGAGGCCGGCAAGTTCTGCAGCGAGGTGCTCGCGCCGCTCAACCGGATCGGCGACGAGCAGGGTTGCAAACGCCACGACGACGGCAGCGTCACCACGCCCGAGGGTTTCCGCGACGCCTTCAAGCGTCTGGTCGAGGGCGGCTGGATCGGGATTTCCTGCCCGACCGATTTCGGCGGCCAGGGCCTGCCGACTTTGGTGAACCAGTTGGTCACCGAGTTTCTCGCCTCGGCCAACATGGCGTTCACCATGTACGCGGGGCTGACCCAGGGCGCGATCGCCGCGATCTATGTGCACGGCTCGCCGGAGCAGAAGGCGACGTATCTGCCGAATCTGATCGCCGGCCATTGGACCGGCACCATGAATCTCACCGAGCCTCATTGCGGCACCGACCTCGGGCTCTTGCGCTCGAAGGCGGCGCCGCAGCCGGACGGCTCCTACAAGATCACCGGCACCAAGATTTTCATCTCCGCCGGTGAGCACGACCTCGCGGACAACATCATTCACCTCGTGCTCGCCCGCATCGAGGGGGCGCCCGCCGGCACCAGGGGCATCTCGTTGTTCGTGGTGCCGAAGTTCCTCGTCAATCCCGACGGCTCGCTCGGCGCGCGCAACGGCGTCTCGTGCGGCTCGATCGAGGAGAAGATGGGCATCCACGGCAACGCCACCTGCGTGATGAATTTCGACGCGGCGACCGGCTGGCTCGTCGGCGAAGCAAACCGCGGCCTCAACGCCATGTTCGTGATGATGAACGAGGCGCGGCTCGGGGTCGGCGTGCAGGGGCTGGCGCAGTCCGAAGTCGCTTATCAGAACGCCGCGATTTACGCGCGCGAGCGCCTGCAGGGCCGCTCGATCTCGGGCGTCAAGTTCCCCGAGAAAGCGGCCGATCCGATCATCGTGCATCCCGACGTGCGGCGCAGCCTGATGACCATGAAGGCTTTCAACGAGGCCGCCCGCGCACTCGTGATGTGGACCGCGCTGCAAGCCGACCTTTCCCATCGCTCGGACGACGAGAAGACGCGGCAGGTCGCCGACGACCACATGGGCCTGCTCACGCCGGTAATCAAAGGCGTGGTTACCGATCAGGGTTTCGCCAACACCGTCGCGGCGCAGCAGATCTATGGCGGCCACGGCTACATCGCCGAGCACGGCATGGAGCAGTTCGTGCGCGATTCCCGCATTGCCATGATCTACGAAGGCGCGAACGGGATTCAGGCGCTCGATCTCGTGGGCCGCAAGCTCGGCAAGGATGGCGGGCGCGCCGTGATGGCCTTCTTCAACGAGGTGCAGAGCTACATCAAGGAACGCGCGGGCGACGAAGATCTGAAAATCTACGTCGGCCCGCTCGCCGACGCACTCGGGCATCTCCAGCAAGCGACCATGTGGTTCATGCAGAACGCCCGCGCCAACCCGGATAACGCCGGCGCCGGCAGCACCGACTACATGCACCTGTTCGGGCTGGTGGCGCTGGGCTACATGTGGTGCCGCATGGCCGAGGCCGCGCACGGCAAACTCAAGGCCGGCGCCGACGGCGCTGCGCCGCGCCTCAATGCCAAGCTCGTCACCGGCCGCTTCTTCATGGAACGCATGCTGCCGGAGACCGCCGCGCA
>Ga0153928_1000193_pt1 | contig 31353 bp, 29 predicted proteins | sample TSNJ012MetaG_FD_106656 | JGI IMG/M metagenome (GOLD analysis project Ga0153928, IMG submission 106656) | Attine ant fungus gardens microbial communities from New Jersey, USA - TSNJ012 MetaG | ecosystem: Host-associated > Fungi > Mycelium > Unclassified | place: USA: New Jersey, Wharton State...
CGCGTCACAAAAACCTCCCATAGCGCCGTCGACCGCCGCATCGCTGCCCCCCCAAGAACAAGCAGCGAACTTGGCGGACAACTCACGCGCTACAAAAGGCGGACAAATGACCCGCTACGGACATGTGTCGGCGATCCCGCTTGACAGATAAGCGAAGCAGGCGGAGACTTGCTTTGTCAGAAAGAAAGCAGCGGAGGTAGGTATGACGCCACCGACGCAGCAGGCCGCGCTCACCGTCGCGACAAACATTCGGGTTTCGGCGTAGCGGCTTACATGCGAATGACCTGGTCGGGAGCGGCCTACCGGGCCGCATCAGTGAGGCATGGCCCACCTTGGCCCCTCCCGACAACGGGTTTGTTTGTTCGTCGTGCCGGGCTTTGTGTTTTTGCAGGCCTGCGGGCGCGTCATTGCGAGCGAAGCGAAGCAATCCAGGACAACATCCGTGACCGTGCTACCGCTGGATTGCTTCGTCGCGCCTGCGGCGCTCCTCGCGATGACGTCCCGTATCACCCCAGCAAATCATTGAACTCCGGGTGCTTGCCCAGATAGGCCGTAACGAACGGGCAGCGGCTCGCGACCTTCACGCCCTGCGCGCGGGCGAGTTCGAGCGCGCCGCGCACCAAAGTCGAACCGACCCCGCGCCCGCCCAGCTCCGGCGGCACTTCCGTATGGGTGAAGGTGATGAGGCCGGGCGAGGTCCGGTAATACGAGACGGCCGTATGCCCGTCGACGTCGAGCTCGAATCGGTGCAGTTCCGCGTTGTTGCGGACCTCGCTCATGCACGCCTCGCCGAGCCGTTGAGCGCGCGCCACACCCGCTCGGGCGTCGCCGGCATCTCGATGTGGCGCACGCCGAAGGCGGAGAGCGCGTCGATCACCGCGTTGGCGACCGCCGGCATGGCGCCGACCGAGCCCGCTTCGCCCGCGCCCTTGACGCCGAGCGGGTTGGTTGCGGTCGGCACCGGGTTCGAGTCGGTCGCGATCGCGCACAGGTCGCTCGCACGCGGCATCGCGTAGTCCATGAACGAGCCGGTGAGCAATTGCCCATCTGCGTCCCAGCGGATGTCCTCGAGCAGGATCTGCCCCGCGCCCTGCGCGATGCCGCCGTGGATCTGTCCGTGCAGCAGCAGCGGATTGAGTACGATGCCGACGTCGTCGACCACGCTGTAGCGCACGATCTCGACCTTGCCGGTGTCGGGATCGATCTCGACCTCGCACACGTGGCAACCGTTGGGGAAATTCTCGACCGGCGCGTCGTAGACCGCGGTGGCGATGAGCCCGGCCTCCATCTCCTTGGGCAGCCGCGCCGGGTTGGCGGCGTCCTTCGCCACCTCCTTGATGGTCGTGGTGCGATTCGTGCCCGCGGCCGAGAACACGCCGTCGTTAAATTTCACGTCGTCGAGCGCGACGCCGAGCCTATGCGCGGCGATGCGCGTCGCCTTGTCGAGGATCTTGTCGGTCGCGCGCAGGAACGCCGAGCCCGCGAGCGTCGCCGAGCGCGAGCCGCCGGTGCCCTCGCCGAAGAACAGCTGATCGGTGTCGCCCTGCAGATACTGCACCTCGGCGGGATCGAGCCCGAGCCGGTCGCATACGAGTTGTTTGAACACGGTCTCGTGGCCCTGGCCCTGGCTGACGCTGCCGGAGAACAAGGTCGCGGCGCCCGAGCGGTCGAAGCGGATCTCCGCGCCTTCGACGCTCGCCGCCGCGGCGCGCTCGATCGTGTTGGAGACGCCGATGCCGCGCAGCCGGCCGCGCTTCTGCGCCTCGGCGCGGCGGGCCGCAAAGCCGTCGTAGTCGGCGAGCTTGAGCGCCAGGTCCATGGTCTTCTCGAACTCGCCGCTGTCGTAGGTGAAAGTCAGCCCGGTCTTGAACGGCAGCGCGTCGGGCGGGATGGAGTTCTTCCGCCGCAGCTCCGCCGGGTCGATGCCTATTTCGTCGGCGGCGAGATCGACCATGCGCTCGATAACGTAGGCGGCCTCGGGCCGGCCGTTGCCGCGATAAGGGCGCACCGGGTTGGTGTTGGTGAACACGGCGGTGATGTCGGCGTGGATCGCGGGCGTGCGGTAGACGCCGGCGAGCGTGCCGGCGTTGAAGATGCATGCCTGCATGCCGACCTGCAGATAAGCGCCCGCAGCCGCCAGCGTCTTGACCCGGAAGCCGAGGAAATTGCCGTCGCGGTCGAGCGCCAGCTCGGCGTCGGTGACGTTGTCGCGCCCCTGCGGATCGCCCACGAAGGCTTCCGAGCGCGTGCTCGTCCATTTCACCGGCCGGCCGATTTGTTTGGAGGCGAGGAGCGTGAGCACCGCCTCGGGAAACACCGGCGACTTCATCCCGAAGCTGCCGCCGATGTCGCCCGCGACCACGCGCAGCTTGCTCTCCGGCACCTTGATGATTTTCGCCACTTCCGAGCGGATCGGGTGCGCGCGCTGCAGGCCGGTGTAGAGCGTGTAGCGGCCGTCGGCCGCGTTGTAATCGCCGACCGCGCCGCGCGGCTCCATGGTGGCGGCGGTGATCCGGTTGATGACGAAGCGATGCCGCACCACGTGCGCTGCGTCCGCAAAGGCGGCATCGGTCGCCGCCTTATCGCCGAACTGCGCGACGAAGCAGATGTTGTCGGGGCAGTCGTCCCACACTCGCGGCGCGTTCCGGCTCACCGCGTCCGCGGTCGAGGTATTGGCCGGCAGCGGCTCGTAATCGACCTCGATCGCCTCGGCCGCGTCCATCGCCTGGCGCTGCGTTTCCGCCACCACGAAGGCGACGGGATCGCCGACGTAGCGCACGCGGTCGGTGGCGAGCGCGGGATAGCGCGGCCGATACAGGGGCGAGCCGTCGCGCCGCTTGAGCCCGCCCGGCACCGGCAGGTCGGCAAAGCCGGACGCCGCCCAATCGGCCCCGGTGATCACCGCGAGCACGCCGGGCGCCGCCTTCGCCTTCCCCGCATCGAGCGCCCGGATGCGCGCGTGCGCGTGCGGCGAGCGCAGCACGACCGCATAGGCCGTGCCCGGCAGCGCCACGTCGTCGATATAGCGGCCGCCGCCCCTGATGAGTCGCGGATCCTCGAAGCGCGGCACCCCTTGCCCGATGGCGAATTCACCCATGGAAGTCCTCGATGTAGGATGCGTTGAGCGCAGCGATATCCATGATCCCGATACGCCGCAAGCCATCATCCCCGCCGCTTACTGAACGCCACATCCGTCCCGACGCGTCATGGATCGATTTTCGACCCCGGTATCCGCTCGAAACCGACCACGCATCACCATCTGGGTGTGTCCTGGAATGCATGGTGATGCTCTGATAGTATAGAATAGTATACAACGGAACTCTTGGGTGGAACCGGCGCGAGCTATGCCCCTTACCCTGTTCTCACGGCCTTCAGCGAGCTTTTGGATGTGGGCATGACGCCTTTGAATAAAAGGAAATTGCGATGAGCCGAAATGAGGCTTACGATGAAGCCATCGAAAAGATTGAAATTGCGCGGCGATCCGGCGCAAAACGCTTAGATCTCAGGGGCAGGCAGAAAGAAAGCTCTCAGTATCTTACCGAGATTCCTATATCAATAAGCAAACTCACGCGCCTGAGGTCCTTAAATTTGTCCGATAACTACTTAACCGAGTTACCGGATGGGTTTGGGCAGCTTACTGAGTTACGAACACTTGATTTGTCGCGTAATTGGCTTGTGACGCTGCCTGAGTCAGTGACGCGGCTGCCTGCGTTGGTCTCGTTAAATGTTGATTGGAACCAATTGGTTTCTCTTCCGAGCTCTCTCGGAAATCTACGACATTTGAAATCGCTTCGAGCATTAAGCAACAAACTAACCGAATTACCCGACTCGCTTTGCCAACTGACCGGTTTACAGGAATTATATGTGTGGCAAAATAAATTGAAAACGTTACCAGAATGCCTCGAGAAGTTAACACAACTTCGTGCGCTCGATATTTCTAACAATGAACTAACATTTTTACCTGAGTGGATAGGGCGCATGAGACACTTGCGATATTTGTCACTAGATGGAAATCGCATAAGAGTTTTGCCGGAATTTCTAGGCACCCTCGAAGAACTGGAGTTGCTGTCTATTTCCAAGCTCGACCTCGAGACGATTCCAGATTTTCTATGCAACCTGAAAGATCTGACGTGTCTAAGAGTAGGCGGCAAAAGCTTAAGGGCTCTGCCGAGCTGTTTGTCCGAACTCATGCAGCTACGTGAATTGCACATCTCCCAGACCACCCTCACACGACTCCCAGACTCGTTGGGAAAGCTAACACAGCTCCGATCGCTCCACCTAGAGTACAACGAGTTGGAAAGTTTGCCTGAATCCATCGGTCAGCTAAAACACCTAAGAGACTTAGACCTTCGAGTAAACAAGTTGCCAACTTTGCCACCCAGCACTAAAGAAATTAACAGAACTGACCGACTTGTAGCTTGGGTCCGCCCCGGTAGGCAATCCGCTCAAAGTACTTCCAGAATCTGTGCGCCACTATCGAAAATTACACACCTTGGGTTTATCGAAATGTCAATTGGAATCACTGCCCGATTGGATTGGAGAATTAAGTAACCTGAAAACTATATTCTTGAACGACAATAAACTAACAGACCTACCGGCATCGATCGCCAATCTCAGTAAATTGGAGAATCTCGATCTAAGCGAGAACCCTTTAAATCCTGAGATCGCCAATGCTTATAAAGAAGGCCTTGCAGCAGTTAAAAGATACTTGCGCGCTAGGGAGGGCGGTCAGGTCTCATTGAATGAAGCTAAATTGATTTTGGTGGGTGAAGGGGAAGTTGGAAAGAGCTGCTTGCTTGGCGCTTTGCGTGACGATCCATGGGAAGAGGGTCGTCCTACTACACACGGGATCGAAATCAAACCAGTTATCGTGACTGATCATAACAGCGGGACCAATATTACCCTAAATGGGGCGTTTTGATAAGTTGGATGCCGCTAGCAAGGAGGTGGTAAGCAAGGTTGAAGCTGGTTACGCGGGCTTGATGAGAGCCTTAATGGATGAGGCCAAGGACGGGCCACGCCTTTTTAGTTTTGAGCCAACCGATCGTCGTTTTTTCGGCAAGCCTAATTGGATTAGCGCAAAATTTCGTATCACGCTCTGGTGCGAGCATTCGCGCATGCCTCTGTCTGCCTTAAACCAGAAAGGGGACAAACGGGGCGTATACGAAATAGACCTTCCCCGTGAGTGGGTCACGAAGGCGGCACCCTTCCTCAAAGTTCTTTCGACAACGCTGAGCCTCGTCCTGCCGGTAGCAATCTCGGCGACGAAGCTGGCGTTGAACGAGCCTCTCCTAAAGGGCATCGAGAAACAGTTGGATTTGGGCTACAAAAGTTTCGATTCTGTGCTCAAAGGTGGCGAGAAGGTGGGCGATTGGCTCGGCGAGAGCGACGCACCCGATCTTGAGCGGGGCGAAGGCATCTTGGCGAGGGGGGCGGTATTCCGACAGCTTCACGCGTGGCTGAAGGAGAAAGATCCGGCCTTTGGGGGGTTGGTACGGGTCCAAAATAAGCGACAGGAGTTCCTGTGGGTACATCCGACGTTTGAGGCGGAATATTAAACACGAGCGTAGGGCAAGCGCAGCACGACGACATAGATCGTGCCGGGCAGCGCCACGTCGTCGATGTAGCGGCCGCCGCCGCGGATGAGGGCACCCCTTGCCCCGATGGCGAATTCAGCCATGAAGTCCCTTCGTGTGTAGGATGGGTTGAGCGAAGCGATACCCGTCATGTGACGGCGATGCAATCCGCACGAGATAGCGTATGCTCTGCCGCGATGGGTTTCGCTGCGCTCAACCCATCCTACTAACGCCCGCCATGCCCGACCTGCCCACCTACGACCTCTTCGCCATTCGCTACGCGACCCGCGCGGGCAAGCGCAGCGACCACTTCATCGGCGGCGATCCCCACGACGGACCGATGCCGATGGATTATTTCGTCTGGGTCGCGGTGTCGGAAACCGGCATCTTCGTGATCGATACCGGGTTCACCGCCGAGACCGCCGCGCGGCGCGGGCGCACGTTCCTGCGCTGCCCGGTGGCGGCGCTGCGCCTCGTCGGCGTCGATCCCGACGCGGTCGAAAACGTGATCCTCACCCACATGCATTACGACCATGTTGGCAACTTCCATCAGTTTCCGCGCGCGCGGTTTCATTTGCAGGAACCGGAGCTGCGCTACGCCACCGGCCGCCTGATGGGTCACGCGCGGCTGCGGCATTCCTTCGAAGTGGAGGACGTGGTCGGCATGGTGCGGCTCACCTACGCCGGCCGCGTCGACTTCCACAACGGGCCGGCCGAGCTTGCGCCCGGCATCACCGTGCATCCGGCGCCCGGCCACTCGGTGGGGCTGCAGTTCGTGCGCGTGCACACGCGGCGCGGCTGGGTCGTGGTCGCGTCGGACGTGACGCATTTCTACGAGAACATGGAACGTGGGCGGCCGTTCACCACCGCGGTCAACGTGGCGGACATGCTGGAAGCCTTCGGCGCGCTCGCCGCGCAGGCCCCGGCGCAAGACCGCATCGTGCCCGGGCACGATCCCTTGGTGATGGCGCGCTATCCCGCCGTCTCGCCCGAACTCGAAGGCATCGCCGTGCGCCTCGACGTGAAGCCGCGTGCCGCGTAGCCGAACAAAAGGAGACGACCGATGAGGAAGACGATGCTCGCTTTCGCGCTCGCAATGGCGCTAGCGCCCGCCGCCACCTCGGCGCAATCGTTCGAGAAGAAGAACTACACTTACAGCGAATGGACCAAGGGGCTGTTCTCGGAAGCCGTCACGGTCACGTTGCCGGGCGCCAAGATGATTTTCCTTGCCGGGGTCGGCGCCGAGGACGAGGGCGCAACCCGCGGCGTTATCCGCCATCTCGGCGACTTCATGGGCCAGTGCCGCTATGCCTACGACAAGATCAAGCGCGTGCTCGAGAAGAACGGCGCCACCTTGGGGGACACGGTCAAGATCGTCACCTACGTGACCGACATCCGCTTTCAGATCGACGCGGGCAAGTGCCGCGGCGAGGCGTTCGCCGGCCTGCCGCTGCCCGTGCACACGTTTCTCAACATCAACCAGCTCGCCTGGCCCGGCATGCTGGTCGAGGTCGACGTGACGGCCGTGGTGGCGAATAAATAACCCGGGCGTCGCGGCAAGAAAACTCGGCGTCATCCTGAGGGGCCGCGCGCGTTCGCGCGCGGCCGTCTCGAAGGATGGCCACAAGCACGGAGTTTGCCTCCATCCTTCGAAACGCCGGCCTTCGGCCGGCTCCTCAGGATGACGTTTGTATTTCTTGGCCGCTCGCTCCGCGTGGGCACGGCCGCGGCGCGGCCTTTGCCCACCCTACCGCTTGGGCGGTTCGGACAAGTCGAGCGGCGGCGGCGCCTCCGGCATCGGCAGTTCCAAGTTGACCGGCCCCTCGGAGGTGGCGGGCTCGATCCAGTAGGTCACCGATTGCGGCCAGAAGATCACGACGGCGACCAGGATCACCATGGTCGCGATCCACGGGATCGCCCCCATGTAGATGTCGGAGGTTTTGACCGATCTCGGCGCAATCCCCCGCAAATAGAACAAGGCGAAGCCGAACGGCGGATGCATGAAGCTCGTCTGGATGTTGGCGCAGATCAGGACGCCGAACCACACGAGGTCGATGTTGAGCTTGGTCGCGGCCGGCGCCAGCAGCGGGATGATGATGAAGGCGATCTCGAAGAAATCGAGGAAGAACGCGATCACGAAGACGAACGCGTTGACGAAGATCAGAAAGCCGACCGCGCCGCCCGGCAGCGAGGTGAGCATGTCCTCGATCCACACTTTCCCGCCCACGCCCTGGAACACCAGGCTGAAGGTGCGCGCGCCGATGAGAATGTAGGTCACCATGGCGGTGATGCGCATGGTCGACGCCATTCCCTGATAGAGCAGCTTTGAGGTGAGCGTTCGCTGGAAGGCGGCAAGCGCGATGGCGCCGACCGCGCCCATGGCGCCGGCTTCGGTCGGCGTCGCGAGCCCCATGAAGATCGTGCCGAGCACGAGGAAAATGAGCCCGAGCGAGGGGATGATGCCGCGCAGGCATTTGTACCACAACGCCCAGCCGTGCAGGGTGCGCGCTTCGATCGGCAGCGCCGGCACGTCCTTCGGCCAGATGATGCTGACGATGAGAACCCAGCCGCAGAACAGCGCCACCTGGATGATGCTCGGCCCGATCGCGCCGGCGTACATGTCGCCGACCGAACGGCCGAGCTGGTCGGCGAGCACGACGAGCACCAGCGACGGCGGGATGAGCTGCGTGATCGTCCCCGACGCGGCGATCACTCCCATGGTGTGGCGCGTCGAGTAGCCGTATTTGAGCATCGGCGTCATCGAGATGACGCCCATCGCGATCACCGACGCGGCCACCGTGCCGGTGATGGCGCCGAGGATGGCGCCGACGAAAATCACCGCGTAGGACAACCCGCCGCGCACCGGGCCGAACAGCTGCCCGATCGAATCGAGCATGTCTTCGGCGAGGCCGCAGCGCTCGAGCACCGCGCCCATCAGCGTGAAGAACGGGATCGCGAGCAGCAGGTCGTTCGAGATGATGCCGAACAGCTGATAGGTCAGGTTGCCGAGGAAATCCGGGCGGATCAGGCCGAACTCGATGCCGATGAAGCCGAAGAACAGGCCGGTGAAGGCGAGCGAAAACGCCGCCGGGTAGCCGATCAGCATGAACAGGACCATGCCCCCGAACATCAGGGGCGCGAGGTGGTCGCGAATCCAGATCATTGAAGCGGCTTTTCGTATTTGAAGTCGGCCTCGATCACATGCTCGAGCGCCGCGACCCGCTTGATCAGCTCGGAAATTCCCTGCAGCACCATCAGCGCAAAGCCGACCGGAAGCACGAGCTTGACCGGCCAGCGGATGAGCCCGCCGGCGTTCGACGACTCCTCGCCGAGCCGCCAGGATTCAACGAACCAGGGCCAGGTGAAATAGATCAGGATCACGCAGATCGGCAGCAGAAACAGGATGCCGCCAATAATGTCGATCCAGATGCGCGTCTTCTCCGACACCATTCCGTAGACGAGGTCGACGCGCACGTGCTCGTTCATTTTGAGCGTGTAGGGCCCGCCCAACAGCACCATGCCGGCAAACATGTACCATTGCACTTCGAGCCATCCGTTCGAGCTTTCGCTGAACAGATAACGGCTCGCCGCGTTGCCGGCGCTGATCACGCAGGCCAGCAGCACCAGCCAATTGGCGACGACGCCGAATTTCTCGTTGAGCCAGTCGATTGCGCTGCTCAGCTTGAGGAGAGTGCGCAAATAGTCCCCCTGTCCCCGGAACGGCATCGCTGCCGCCTGTAGCAAGCTCGCGCCGGTTGTCCCGACGTCGCCGGCCTTGATAATTCATGGCCGCCGGTGCGGTCAATCAGATGATGGACGACGACTCCCCCTCCCAAGCGGGGGAGGGAACAGGCCGTGCGTGTCGCTGGGCTTGGCCCTTAATTGCCTGGGTGTGTCGATCGGCATGTTGCGACGAGCCGGCCCGCAGGCGGCTCCCTCCCCCGCTTGCGGGGGAGGGGATGGGGAGGGGGTACTGACTTACTGCGCGAGCGGGTCGGGGCGGATCTGGAACTTCACAACTTTCGGCAAGGTGCCTTTGCCGCCCTCCATGTGGAACGGCGCGCGGGTGCCGGTCGTCGCCCACACGCCCTTGCCCTTCCAGCCGCCGTCGGGATCGTCGATGCGGCCGTCGATCCATTTGGCATAGAAGCCCATGGGGTAGGGGACGCGCAGCGTCACCCATTTACCGTCGACGAGCGCGAGCAGTGCCTCGTTGGCGTTGCCGGTCGCCCACGGCACATTGCGGCCGAGGCCCGAGGTGTCGAACTGGTCGACCCAGGTGTAATAGCTCGCCTCGGCCGAGCCGCTCTCCTCGACCCCCTGCATCTGCGGCCCGGGGAAGGGATAAAGCGTCCAGCCTTCCGGGCAATGCTTGCCGGTCGCCTTGGGGCCGTTGAGCGGGCCCTTGCACTTCGAGCGATCGAAGCTCGCCATGTGCCCGCTCGAAAGCGGCGTCCACACCACGCCGTTGTGGTCGATGTCGGCGCCGCGCGGGCCGAAGCCGGGCGCCGGCGGCTCATAGACTTCCGCGAGCGCGGTCGCCGGCGGGTTCGCTCCGGGATCGAGCCGCGCGACGTAGCCGGGCTGACCGAGCACCGAGCCCCAGATCGTGCCGTCGTGCGGGTTCACCGCGATCCCATAGAGCGCCGCGTTGATGCGCTTGTCTTTCGCCGGATCGACCGGCTGGTTGGGCTCGACGTAATCCTCGTCACGTTTGCCGTTGCCGTTGGTATCGAGGATCAGCGCGGTCCAGCCCTGCGATTTCGCCTCGTCGCCGGTTTCTTCGAACATTTTGCGGTTGAGCCAGCCGACCACGCCGCTCGCCGGTCCGCCCGCGCTCGCCCACAGGGTGTTGTTGGCGTCCGCCGCGAAGCTCAGGTGATGGGTGGGAAAGCAGGTGCGGATGAGCGTGATCTTGCCGCTCTTGGGATCGAACATCGAAATATGCCGGCCCGATTGCTCGATCGGCGTGAGCTTGGCGGAGGGATGATCCGAGCCCGTGCGGCAGAAGGCCGGATTGGCCGGCGCGCCGACCCGCGCGGCGAACCAGACGCGCGCCTTCTCGTCCATCGCCATGCTGTGCATGCTGGCTTGGCTGTCCCAGATCGCTTCGTCGCCCCAGTATTGCGAAGGTCCGCGCGGGTTGTCCTTCGAGGACGGCGTGTTCGCGTCGCGCACCGGCATTTTCACCTGCGTCGCCTTGTTGACGCGCGGATCGAGGATCGGGAAGAAGTCGGTGCTGTCCTCGGGCGAGCCGAACACCATCCCGTTCGGATTGACGCGCGGGTTGCGCCGGTCGCTCGCGGTCGCGTCGTGCAGATACGCCTTGGGCGCCGACCAGTCCCACACAGTGATGACGACGTTGCGTTCGACCCCTTGCGGGCGCTGCGGTTGCGTCGCCGGCAATTCGCCGCCTTCGATCCGGTCGGTCCAGTTTGCAAACAGTTTGATCGCGCGGTCGGTGTCGAGCCGGCCGATGTTGGTGACCATGTTGGTCATGGCCTGGCCGGACTGGATGCGCCGCAGCCACGCCTCCTGGGAATCTTTGAACTCGCCCAGCGCCGGCGAGATGGTGCGCGTCGCCGCGTTGCCGAGCTGATGGCAGGTGTAGCAGCCGTTGGTCTTGACCACGTCCATCCAGTGCTGCTGCGTGGGCACTTTGCCGATCGGGAACTCGCTCTTGCCCGGGATTTTCAGCATCGCGTACCAGTAGATCGCCGGATAATATTGCGCCGCCGCCTTCGCGCTCGGCGCCGGCACCGCGGTCAGATCGATGAGCTTGCCGGGCGTGGTCTGCACCTTGGGCGAATCCACGAGCCCATAGCCGCGCACCCAGACGCTGTAGGTCGCCGCCGGCAGGTCGGGCAGCAGGTAGCGCCCGCGCTCGTCGGTCACCACGATTTTCGCAAGCCGGGTGGGCAGGTCGGTCGTTTCCGCGATCACCCACACGCCCGCCTCGGACCCGTTCGGCCCGGTGACGACGCCGCCGAGATCGGCATCGCCGACCCGGATGCCGTCCGGGCTCGGCTGCGCCGACACCTGCGCCGGCGCAGCGTAAAGCACGATCGCGAGGGCCAGCGCCGCCGCGCTGGCGCAAAGGGTCGATTTCAGCTTGCTGCGCATGGCGCCGCTCCTGGGGTTTCCTCGCCCGCGCGCGTTACGCGCGCCCTTCTTTCTGTGATTGCGCAGGCACTTTATGCGACCGCCGCCCCGTCAGCCATCGCATAAATCGGCGACCTGGACCGCGCCCGCCGCATAGCATTATGAATGACAAAGGAGACGAGGCGGCATGGATACTTTGCGCGACGTCAAGGCGCTCGCCTTCGACCAATACGGCACCATCGTGGACATGCAGCGCGGACTCACCGAGTTCGTCACGCCGTTCCTTGCGCGCAAGGGTTGGCAGGGCAATCCGGGGAGCTTCGTGACGTGGTGGCGCCGCACTCATTTCGAAAATTCCATGATCGACGCACTCATCGACCGCGGCCACACGCCTTACCGCACCATCGGCGAGCGCGCCGTTTCTTACGTCATGGACCGCTGCCGCATCGGATATACGGCGCAGGAGGTGCACGACCTCGTCGCCGCGATCGAGCGCCTCAAGCCGTTTCCCGACGTGGTCGCTGCGCTCGAAAAGCTGCGCGCCAAGGGCTATCGCCTGGCGATCCTCTCGAACGGCGATCCCGACATGCTGGCCGCGGCGGCGCCGCACATCGGCTTTGCCTTCGATCACGTCATCTCGGTCGCGCAGGCCGGCTACTTCAAGCCGCATTTTTCCACCTACGCCAAGGCGGCGGACATCGTCGGCGAGGAGCGCGCGCGCATCCTGTTCGTCGCCAACCACGCCTTCGACTGCATCGGCGCCAAGGCGGCCGGCATGCGCGCCGCTTTCATCGACCGGCGCAAGCGCCCGTTCGGCGAGACGCCGCATCAACCCGACCTCATCGTCCCGGACTTCGCCGCGCTCGCCGAAGCGCTTCCGTAGGGCAAGCAAACAAACTCGGCGTCATCCTGAGGAGCGCGCCGAAGGCGTGCGTCTCGAAGGATGGCCACAAACACGGTGCTTGCTTCCATCCTTCGAGACGCTCGGCGCTCCGCGCCGAGCTCCTCAGGATGACGTTTGTGTTTGTTGCGTCGTTGGCCGTCAGCTGGCGGCTTACGCTTCGCCGCTTCGCGCCCTACACCTCCACCACCACCCCTTCGTCACCGCGCAGAGGGATGGCGCCGTCGATGGGTTCGCCGGCGCGGTCGCCGGCGGACGAGAGCAGCACACGTCCCTTGCCGTGCTCAGCAGGAAGCATCAGCTCCGTGGGCTCCGGCCCCAGGTTGAGCGCGACCAGCATCCGTTCATCGCCCGCCGCGCGCACGAACGCCAGAACATCGCCTTGCGCGGCAATCGGCCGGTAGCTGCCGGCGTTGAGCGCGCGGTGGCGGCGGCGCAGTGCGATGAGCTTGCGGTGGAGCTGATAAATCGAATGATCGTCCGCCTGCAGCACAGCGACGTTTCTCTTCCGATAATCCGCCTCGAGCGGCAGCCAGGGCGCGACGGCGGAGAATCCCGCGTAGCGGCCGGCGTCCCATTGCATCGGCGTGCGGCAGCCGTCGCGGCCGAGGCCGAGCCCGGGGAGATTATGCGCCACCGGATCGTGCGCCGCCTCGTCCGGGATCGCGACCTGCTCCATGCCGATCTCGTCGCCGTAGTAGACGGTGGGCGTGCCGCGCAAGGTGAGCAGCAGCATCGCGGCAACGCGCGCCTGCGCGGCGCCGACCCGGCTCGCGATGCGCGGGCGGTCGTGATTTCCCAGCACCCAGTTGGGCCAGCCGCCCGGCGGCAACGCCCGTTCGTAGTCGTCGATGAGCTTGGCGATCGTGCGCGCCTGCCACGGCGCGTTCAGCAGGGCGAAATTGAAAGGTAAATGCAGCTCGCTGAGATCGCGCCCGTAATAGGCGACCAGCCGTTCGATCGGCAGATAGATTTCGCCGATTAGCAGCCGGTCGGGAAATTCGTCGACGACGGCGCGCATCTCGCGAATGACCTCGTGCACCTCGGGCCGGTCGGCCGTGTAGAGGGGAACGAGCGCGCGCTTGGGCTTCTGTCCGGGCGCAAAATTCAGATCGGGCGGGTTGTCGCGAAACTGCTCGTCCTTGATCAGGTGCCAGATCACGTCGACCCGGAAGCCGTCGACCCCGCGCCGCAGCCAGAAGCGCATCGCCTCGTAGATCGCCTTGCGCACCTGGGGGTTGCGCCAGTTGAGGTCGGGCTGCGCGGCGAGGAAAGTGTGGCAGTAATATTGTTTTGTTTGTTGGTCGTATTGCCAAGCGCCGCCGCCGAACTCCGAGAGCCAGTTGTTGGGCGGCCCGCCGTCCGCGGCCGGGTCCTTCCAGATGTACCAGTCGCGCTTCGGGTTATCCCGCGACGCGCGGCTTTCGATGAACCACGGGTGACGGTCGGAGGTGTGGTTGGGGACGAGATCGAGGAGCAACTTGAGGCCATGTCGGTGCGCGGCCGCCAGCAGCGCGTCGAAGTCCGCCAAGGTCCCGAACGTAGGATCGATGCCGGTGTAATCGGAAATGTCGTAGCCGAAGTCGGCCATCGGGGAGGGGAAGATCGGCGAGAGCCAGACCGCATCGATCCCGAGTTCGGCGAGATAGGGCAGGCGGCGGCGAATGCCGGCAAGGTCGCCGACGCCGTCGCCGCTCCCATCGGCAAACGAGCGCGGGTAGACTTGATAGATGATGCCGCTTTGCCACCAGCTGGACATGGGATGGCGCTTATAGCAAAGGCGTCGGGGCCGTAGGGCGCAACAGGCCGAGGGCCGTATTGCGCCGCATCGCACATCGCCGCGCATTACGCGGCTTCCGCCTTCGCGCTTCGGCGGACCTCAAGCCCGCCGTAGCTCGCACAGCGAGCGAAGGCCGGTCGCCGCTTAGCGCCCTACCGCCCTCACGGGGATTTGACGTCCGCACCGCGGCGTGGCGTTCTATTTGCCGCATCGGCGGAGGATCGGAAATCGTCGGGAGGCGGGTTTAATCGAGTGGCGGCAGCATCCTCGACCGCGCCGTTCAGGCGGCGCTCCCGGAGAAAAGTAGAAGCTAGAACAACAGGTTACGGCCGGGCGGGGGAACTTTCAACCGGATACCGATGTTGAAGTCGCGTCGCCTCAGCGGCAGGAGAACGAGCGCGTGAAACGAGGAAATGCCCTGGTCTTGCTCGTCCTCGCGGCCGGGGCCGGCGCAGCGCTGTGGAAGCTGAGCGGGCATGATTTCATTGGCGGGCAGAAGGGCCCGCCGCCGGCCCCGCCCGCCATTCCGGTCGTCGCCGGCACGGCCGAGACGCAGAACGTGCCGATCTACGTGCGCGGGCTCGGCACCGTGCAGGCGTTCCAGATGGTGACGGTGCGCAGCCGCGTCGACGGCAACATCACCAAGGTGCTGTTCACCGAAGGCCAGGAGGTCAAGGCGGGAGATCCGCTGTTCCAGATCGATCCGCGCCCGTTTCAGGCCGCGCTCGAGCAGGCGCAGGCGACCAAGACCAAGGACGAGGCGCAGCTCAAAGGCGCGCAGCTCGACCTCGAACGCTACCAGAAGCTTCTGCCCACCGGCTTTCAGACGCGCCAGCAATACGACCAGCAGATCGCGACCGTGGGCCAGCTCCAGGGCGCGATCGCCGCCGACCAGGCGCAAATCGACAGCGCCCAGCTCAATCTGCAATACAGCGATATCCGCTCGCCCATCGACGGGCGCACCGGCGCGCGCCTCGTCGACCTCGGCAACTTCGTGCAGGCCGGCCAGGCGACGGCGCTGGTATCGATTACGCAAATCAAGCCCATCTACGTGAGCTTCACGGTGCCGCAGGAAAATCTCGTCGAGATCCGCACCAACCAGGCGCGCGCCCCGCTCGACGTCGAGGCCTATGCGAGCGACGACAAGACGCTGCTCTCGCGCGGCAAGCTCACCCTGATCGACAATCAGGTCGACACCACGACCGGCACCATTCACCTCAAGGCCACGTTCGAAAACGCCGACGAGCGGCTGTGGCCGGGCGAGTTCGTCAGCATGCGGCTCATCCTCTCGACGCGCCAGGACGCGATCGTGGTGCCGGCGCAAACCGTCATGCACGGACCCCAGGGCGGCTACATCTATGTGATCAAGCCCGATGAGACCGTCGTGCGGCGGCCGGTCCAGGTCGCCGATACCCAGGACAATCTCGCCGTGGTCGAGAAGGGGCTCGAGCGCGGCGAGCGCGTCGTGGTCGACGGCCAGTACCGGCTCACCGACGGTGCAAAAATCAAGGCGAGCGCGCCGGACAATGCCAACGCCAATGCCATGGCGGGTCAGCCATGAGCGTCTCGGAAATCTTCATCCGCCGGCCGATCGCGACATCCCTGTTGATGGCGGGGATTCTCATCTTCGGCATCGTTTCCTACGAGCTGCTGCCGGTTTCCGCGCTGCCGACCGTCGATTTCCCCACCATCACGGTGACCGCGTCGCTGCCGGGCGCAAGCCCGGACACCATGGCGTCGTCGGTGGCGACGCCGCTCGAGCAGCAGTTTGCGGCGATCCCCGGGCTCGCGCAGATGACCTCGACCAGCGGGCTCGGCACCAGCACCATCACGCTGCAGTTCGATCTCAACCGCAACATCGACGGCGCGGCAGGCGACGTGCAGACCGCGATCAACGCGGCGAGCGGGCTTTTGCCCAAGGACCTGCCCAGCCCGCCCACCTACAAGAAGACCAATCCGGCCGAGCGGGCGATCCTCATTTACGCCGTGTGGTCGGACGCGCTGCCGATCTATCGCGTCGACGATTACACCTACACCATCCTGGCGCAGAAAATGTCGGTGATCAGCGGCGTCTCCGAGGTCGATATCGCCGGCCAGCAGCAATACGCCGTGCACGTGCAGGTCAATCCGATGGCGCTCGCCGCGCGCGGCATCGGGCTCGAAGACGTACACACCGCGCTCACCAACGCCACCCTGGACGAGCCGAAGGGAAACCTCGAGGGGCGCAATCAGGCCTACAGCATCGACACCAACGATCAGCTGTTCGACGCGCGCTCGTTCTGGAACGTGATCGTCGCCTACCGCAACGGCGCGCCGGTCAAGCTCAAGGACGTGGGCGATGTCATCGATTCCTCGCAGCTTGCGCGCACCGCCGCCTGGTTCAACGGCAAGCGCATCGAGCTGTTGCTGGTGCGGCGCGCGGCCGGCGCCAACACGCTCTCCACGGTCGATCAGATCAAGGCGATGATGCCGCAGCTTACCGCCTCGATCCCACCGTCGATCCACGTCGACCTGATATCGGACCGCTCGCAGAACATCCGCGAATCCGTCAACGACGTGCAATTCACGCTGATGCTCACCATCGGCCTCGTGGTGCTGGTGATATTCCTGTTCCTGCGCAACGTGTGGGCGACGATCATCCCGAGCGTGGTGGTGCCGCTCTCGCTGGTCGGCACGTTCGGCATCATGTACGCGGTCGGCTACAGCCTCGACAACCTCTCGCTCATGGGGCTGACCATCGCGGTCGGCTTCGTGGTCGACGACGCGATCGTGATGATCGAAAACATCGTGCGCTACCTCGAGCAGGGCGACCGCCCGTTCGACGCCGCCATCAAGGGCGCCGGGCAGATCGGCTTCACCATCATCTCGATCACCATCTCGCTCATCGCGGTGTTCATTCCGCTTCTGTTCATGGCCGGCATCATCGGCCGGCTGTTCCGGGAGTTCGCCGTCACCGTCACCACCGCCGTGCTCGTGTCGGGGTTCGTGTCGCTGACGCTCACCCCGGTGATGTGCTCGCTGTTCCTCACGCGCGAGAGCCAGCACGGAACCGGACGCTTCAACCGGGCGGCGGAGCGATTCTTCGACTGGATGATCGCCGGCTACGACCGCGGGCTCAAATGGGTGTTCCGCCACCAGTTCATGACGCTGCTTTCGACGTTGGTGCTGATCGTCGTCACCGGATTCCTCTACGCCTACATCCCGAAGGGTTTCTTCCCCGAGCAGGACACCGGTTTCATCTTCGGCCAGGCGGAGGCGCGCCAGGATATTTCCTTCGAGGCGATGTCGAAGATCGAGAACGATTTCGCCAAGGTCATTCTGACCGATCCCGGCGTGTCCGGCGTGGTCGGGTTCAACGGGGCGACGGGCGGAAATTCGAGCGAGAACACCGCGCGGCTGTTCGTCCAGCTCAAGCCGCTGAGCGAGCGCCACACGACCGCGCAAAAGATCATCCAACGACTGCGGCCGAAGGTGGCGCAGGTGGCGGGCGCGAAGTTCTACATGCAGGCCGGCCAGGACGTGACCATCGGCGGCCGCCTCACCCAGACGCTTTATCAATATACGCTCACCGACACCGACACCGCGGAGCTCAATCACTGGGCTCCGATGATCCAGCAGGAAATGCAGAAGCTGCCGCAGCTTCAGGACGTCGCCACCGACCAGCAGATCGCCTCGCCGCACATCGCGGTCGAGATCAACCGCGACGCCGCCTATCGGCTCGGCCTGTCCATGGGCCTGATCGACCAGACCCTCTACGACGCCTTCGGCCAGCGCCAGGTCGGCACCATCTACACCTCGAGCCACCAGTATAAGGTGATCCTCGAGGTGCAGCCGCAGTTTCAGGACGATCCCGCCGCGCTCTCGCGCATCTATCTGACCTCGCCCACCGGAATGCGCGTCCCGTTGAGCGCAATCGCCAAGTTCACAACGAAGATCGAGCCGCTGACCGTCAACCATCAGGGCCAGTTCCCGTCGGTCACCCTGTCATTCAACGTGTCGCCTGGTTATTCGCTCGGCCAGGCGGTTGAGCAGATCCAGGCGATCCAAGACCGGCTGCGCACGCCGATCACCCTGCAGGGGACGTTCCAGGGCACCGCGCAGGCGTTTCAGGCCTCGCTCTCGTCGACGCCGCTGCTGGTCGCGGCGGCGATTCTCGTCGTCTACATCGTGCTGGGCATGCTCTATGAGAGCTACATCCACCCGATCACGATTTTGTCGGCGCTGCCGTCCGCGGGCGTGGGCGCGCTCATCATGCTGATGGCGTTCGGCTACGACCTCAGCGTGATCGCCATCATCGGCGTCATTCTGTTGATCGGCATCGTCAAGAAGAACGCCATCATGATGATCGACTTCGCGCTCGAGGCCGAGCGCAGCGAGGGCAAGAGCCCGCTCGAGTCGATCCATGAAGCCTGCCTGCTGCGCTTCCGCCCGATCATGATGACCACGTTTGCGGCGCTGTTCGGCGGGCTGCCGATCGCGCTCGGCTACGGCGCCGGCTCCGAGCTGCGCCGCCCGCTCGGCATCGCCATCGTCGGCGGCCTGCTGGTGTCGCAAGTCCTCACGCTCTACACGACGCCGGTGATCTATCTTTATCTCGACCGCCTGAGCCATCGCCTCTCGCGCCGGCGCCGCACGCCGCCCCCGCCGGTGCAGGAGCAACTGCCGGGCATCGCCGCGGAGTAGGGCGCAATAGGCGCGAAGCGCCATATTGCGCCGCCTGTTCCGTTCTGGCTGCGGAGAAGGTCGTTCATGCGATGCGAGCATTGTAAACTCGCGTGCAGCGGCATACTTCGGTGATCTCTGGGCAGCGCTTGGGGCAGCCAGGCAGAGCAGGTGCAGGTTCCAGGTGGCGTTGCGTTTCCCCAATCTCCCGCACAGCGCGCTGCTGCGCTACGTCATTGCCCTCGCCGCCGTTGCCTTCGGCTTGGCGCTGCGGGTGGCGCTCGATCCGTGGCTGGTGGCGGATCGCGGTATTGTCCTCTTCCTTCCAGGCATATTGCTCACGGCGTTCTTCGCCGGGCTTGGTCCCGCGATCCTGGCGTCGGTCCTCTCCGGCATTGTTCTTTGGTATGCCTTCCTGCCCGTGTTCGCCTCCTTCGAATTGACATTTGACGGCTTCGTCAGCCTTTGCACTTTCGTATTTGCCAGCGTTGCGAGCCTCGGCCTGGTTCAGTGGTTGCGCATGACCCATGTTCGGCTCGATGCCGAGCGGGCAAGGGCGGAGCAGGCGGAAGAACGCACCGCGGCCGACCTGCTCGACATGACGCGTCTCAATCAGGTCGGCGACCTGCTCGCCCGCGACGGCGGCAACTTGAACGAATGCCTGCATGCGGTCCTCGACGCGGCAATCGCCATGTCGCGCGCCGCCAAAGGCAATATCCAACTTCGATTTTCCGAGCTCGGCGCGCTTACCATCGCGGCGCAGCGCGGGTTTGCAAGCGACTTCCTGAATTTTTTTGCCTTCGTGAGGGACGACGCTTCCGCCTGCAGCCTGGCCATGCGGTCGGGTGAGCGGGTGATTGTCGAAGACGCGCTCACCAGCGATATCTTTGCCGGACAGCCGTCGTGCGACGCGCTGCTCGGGGCGGGGGTACGCGCGGTGGTCTCGACGCCGCTGGTGAGCAGCGCGGGCGCTTTGCTGGGCATCGTCTCGACGCACTTCGCCGAGCCGCATCGGCCGAGCGAACGGGAGCTTCGTTTCATCGATTTGTTGGCGAAGCAAACCTCTCATTATCTGGAGCGCAGGCGGGCCGGGGAGATCGAAAAAACCCTGATTCACGAAGTGCAGCACCGCAGCAATAATCTGTTGGCCGTGGTCCAGGCGATTGCGAGCCAAAGCCTGTCGGGCGATCGCTCGCTGCCGCAGGCGAAAGAAGCCTTCGAAGCGCGCTTGCAGGCGCTTGGCCGCGCGCATCGGCAGTTGACCAAATCGAATTGGGAAAGCCTCAGTCTCAAGGACGTCGTGCGCTTGGAGCTGGGCGCCTATGCCGAGCGAACGGTGGTCGAGGGCGTCGACGTCAACCTGAGCGCAAAGCAGGTCCAGAACCTGTCGCTCGCATTGCACGAGCTGACGACGAACGCGGCCAAATACGGAGCCTTTTCGAACGGCACGGGGAGAGTTGAGATTTCCTGGACGACGGCGAGCGAGCGGGAGGAGAACTTCTTGCGTTTCAAGTGGCGCGAGGCGGGCGGGCCGGCCGTCGCGGTGCCCGCCCGACGAGGCTTCGGTACCACGTTGCTCAGGGCGGTCTTTTCCGACGTTCGCTTCGACTATTCCGTCGCCGGACTGAATTGCGAATTTCGCGTGGCTCTCGGCCGCGACGCTGCAAGCGCGGGCGACCGGACGGCGATCGATGCGTAGGGCGCAATAGGCGCGCAGCTTGGCCGCTATTGCGCCCTGCGAAGAGTCGGGAACGAAACGGCGGCTTGCGGGTTCGGTCCTCGGCAGTTCGCGTGAGGACGTGGCATGCGTAGGAAAATCGTGAGGACGTGGCATGCGTAGGAAAATAAAGAGCAGGGCCCGGCCGCGGCCGGCTTCCCCCGACGACTATCGGCGTTTTGCGGAAGAGAGCGTGCGGCGCTGCCTCGCCATGCCGGCGACGCGCAAGCGCAGCCGGGCGGTGGCGCTGATCATGGCCAAGGCATGGGCGACACTCGCCGACCAGACCGAGGCATGGCGAAAGGATCACTCCGCGGCGGCGTAATCGTTATCGTTACTTGCCGGTCGCAAGCTCTTCGAGTGCCGATCTTTTCGGCTGCGGGCCAGGCAAGTCGGCGGCGCGCGTAACCGCCTCGTCGGCTGGCCAGAAGTCGCCGGTCGGCAGTTGCCGATAGACCGGCCCGTTCTGTGCCGCCGCCTGGGTCGGGACGGGGCCGGGCGCCTCCGGCGTCATCCACACATCGCCGCTCGGCATGTCGGCCTGCCGTGCCGGAGGCTCGGCCGCCGCCGTGAGGGTCATTGCGATCGCGGCCGCCGCGGCCGCTGCGATCGTCCAGTACCGTGAAGACATGGGAGCCGCTCCGTCGGTTTGACGAGTCGGCGCAGGTTACCGCGCGGCTTCTCTCGGCCGTGTGAACCGCATCACATCTCACGCTGATTATCAGACGATCATAATGGGGGCGCGGTGGATGGCATTGCGCCGGCCCGCCTCGGGTTGGCGCTCGCCGTCGAATGACTCCGCACGTGAGGCGAGCCGGACAATCCCTCGGGCGCGGGGCGTCCAGGCGAGCGAGAAGCGCTGCCATTCGCGTCCCCGCGCCGGCTCGAGTTCGGCTGCGCGCCAAGCCGTCTCGTCGAGCATCACCTCGACCCTGCGCACGCCGCCGTCGGCCCAGGCCCAACCCCAGATTTCGCACGCGGCGCCCGTCGGCAGCTTCGCGTCGGGCGCCGGCGCAACGATCAACGACTCCGGAGCGATCGCCCACACCGGTGCCGATCGGCCGGTATCGCCGCCCTCCTGATCGCGCACTGGGTCGTTGTACCAGCGCGTCGTGAAGGGACCGGGCGCGCGCCTTTGCGCGAGCGTGATCCGGGTCAGCCATTTCACGCTGTTGGTTCCGTAGAAACCGGGAATGAAAAGCCGCGCCGGAAACCCGTGTTCGGCCGGGAGAGGCGAGCCGTTGAGTTCGTAAGCGATGAGCACATCAACGGAAGCCCGCGCGACCGGCAGGTCTTTGACATAGGCGTCGACCGCGACGCCCTCGTATTCGCCGAAGTCCGCCCCGGTTGCCCAGAGGTATTCGGCGCCCGCGGCCGGACCGCAGTCGGCAAGGATGTCGGCGAGGCGGGCGCCGCTCCAGGTCAGATTGCAGATCCGGCGCATCGGCTCGGCCGGCCGGATCGGGCTGCCGGCGCATTGGTGAATGCTTGTCACCGTCGCCTTCGGATACTTGACCAGATCGTCGAAGCGCAGGGTGAGCGGGCGCGCGACCATCCCGTCCACGCTCAGCGACCAGGCCGCGCGGTCGAACCGGGGTACGCCGAAATGGCACAGCACAATCGCGTCGGAAGTCGCGGTGTTTCGATCGCGCAGCCGATCGGACAGCGGCGGGATGCGGCGGAAAAAGGCGTGCGGCTCGAGCGTTACGCGATTCATCTAAATTCGTCGGCGAACGACCCAGCCGCAACAGAGCCTACGATCCGTCGGCCGCCGCGAGCAGCGGCCGCGGCTTGTCCGCCGCCTTCGCCGTCTCGATCGGGTTTTCCACCCGCCGCGATGAGCCCTCGAACAGCGCGCTGTCCTCGATCGAAAGCGAGCGGTGGAAAATGTCGCCCTCCACCGCACCCGTCGCCTGAAGTTTCACGCGAATCGCCCGGATCGTGCCCTTGATGCGGCCGCGGATTATCACCTCTTGGGCGATGACGTTGCCGACCACGTCGGCGCCTTCGCCGATGAGCAGTTCGGAGCCGCGCACCTCGCCTTCGATGTGACCGTAGAATTGCGCCGGCCCGTCGCAGGTGATGTTGCCGACGATCGAGGTGCCGGAGCCGATCGAGCAGATGCTTTCCGGCCGCGCCGTCGCGCTCGGCGCGGGAGCAGGCTCCACGGCGCGCGGCGCGGGCGGGGCCGCCGTGACCTCGAGTTTGGCCGGGGCGGGCGGCGGTGTTGTAGTCGGCGCCGGATCAGGCTTGCCCTTGAAGTTGCTCAGCATGGATTCCCCCTCGCTACTTGTCGGATTCCGGCATTCCGACGCGATCGAACTTACGCCTCATCGCCGCGCGGACGCGCGATCGTCCGGACAAGGCTTGGCAATACCCCCAGCCGGGCAACGCTAGCACCGCGCCCCGCGGCTGGAAAGAATGGAATTGCAATCGCGCGCGCTGTGCTGCAATGAAGCCGATCAAACGCGTCACGCGCCTGTTACATTGGCGAGCCTCACGTGAAGACGTTGCGGGGAAGCATTCCCGGCCCGTTGCTGGTCGAGCGCGATCTCGATGTTCAGGGCACGATTGAAGGCGACGCGGTGGTGTCGTCCGCGTGCAGACTTCACCTGCGAGGCACGATCACCGGCAACCTGACGCTTGAACCGGGGGCGACCGCGGTCGTCTACGGCACGGTACATGGGCGGCTGCGCAAGCGCGGCGGCACCCTGGTGATCACTCATCCGGACTTTAAGCCGGGAGTATGATCTTTTCCGGAAACCGGTTACCGCTGTTCGGGATCATGCTCCAGCGGCCGCGAGAAGCCGTCGAATGCGGCGTCCTCCTCCACCAGCAACGTTTGATGAAAAATGTCGCCGTCGACGGCGGCGGCGCCCCGCAGCTTCACGTTCGCGGCGCGGATCGTGCCGGTCACGCGCCCGCGCACGGTCACGTCCCGGGCGAATACGCTGCCGACCACCGTTGCGCCCGCCGCGATCGTCAGCTCGGTGCCGCGCAGTTCCCCGTTGATGCTGCAGCGGATTTCCCACGGACCGTCGCACACGACGTTGCCGATGATCGGTGCCTCGGCGCGTAGCGCGCAGGCCGCAGGTTTTGCGGGAATGGCGGCGTCCCTCGGCACCGCGGGGTCGTCCGCCGGCACAATGGGAACTGCCGTGCTGCCGCGCATGTGATCCCCGCAATCGACGCCGTGCCGCGCCGCCCGCGGTTTGCGCGGGCTTTGCTAAACTAACACATCCGTCCGACCTGCGGAGCGGGCGCGCGCAAATTTTGGCGGACGAACGGTCCGCTCGTGCCGCGAACGCAGCCGCGAACCAGTCGCCGCTGTTCATTTCCGGCGCGGAACCCGACGAACGACCGAAGCGTTCCTCTTAGTCGGCGGGATCCTTGCGCGGGTGTGCGCCCATGGCCGAGAACCTTGCCCGAAAATTGATTGCCTCCCACCTCGCCGAGGGCGAGCTGGTTCCCGGCACGCCGATTGCGTTGCGGGTCGATCAGACGCTCACCCAGGACGCCACCGGAACCCTGGCGATGCTGTCGCTGGAGTCCCTCGACCTCGACCGCGTGCGGACCGAGGTCAGCGTCCAGTACGTCGACCACAATCTGCTGCAGATCGACAATCTCAACGCCGACGATCACCTGTTCCTCGAGAGCGCGTGCCGCCGTTTCGGGATCTGGTACTCGCGGCCCGGCAACGGCATCAGCCACGCCGTGCACATGGAGCGCTTCGGCGCGCCCGGCAAGTCGCTGCTCGGCTCCGACAGCCATACGCCGGCGGCCGGCTCCCTCGGCATGCTGGCGATCGGCGCCGGCGGCCTCGACGTGGCGCTGGCCATGGCCGGCGAGCCGTTTCCCACCACCATGCCGGCGATCCTCGGGGTCAAGCTCGTCGGCGCGCTGCCCGATTGGGTGAGCGCCAAGGACGTGATCCTCGAAATGTTGCGCCGGCGCGGCGTGTCCGGCGGCGTCGGCAAGATCATCGAATATTACGGCCCCGGCCTTGCGGGCCTGACCGCGATGGATCGGCACGTGATCGCCAACATGGGCGCGGAACTGGGCGCGACCACGACGGTGTTTCCGTCCGACGAGGCCACCAGGTCGTTTCTTGCCGCGCAGGGCCGGGCGGAGGACTGGCGCGCGCTCGCGGCCGATCCGGGATGCGGCTACGACGAGCATGACGAAATCGACCTGTCGCGGCTCGAGCCGTTGATGGCCAAGCCGTCTAGTCCGGGCAATGTCGTACCGGTCGCGGAAATTGCCGGGCAGGAAATCTATCAGGCCTACATCGGCTCTTCCGCCAATCCCGGCTGGCGCGATTTCGCGGTCGCGGCCGAGATCGTTCGCGGAAAGACGATCCCGCCGAAAATCTCCTTCGACGTCAATCCCTCCTCGCGCCAAGTTCTCGCGACCCTGATCGCCGACGGACGTTTGGCCGCCTTGCTGACAGCGGGCGCGCGCATCCATCAGACCGGCTGCAACGGCTGCATCGGCATGGGGCAGGCGCCGGCGGTAGGGCAGAATTCCCTGCGCACGACGCCGCGCAATTTCCCCGGCCGCTCGGGCACCGATGAGGATTCGGTGTTTCTTTGTTCGCCCGAGACCGCGGCGGCGTCGGCCCTGGCAGGCAGAATCGCCGACCCGCGCACGCTCGCCATGGCCTATCCGCGGCTCAGGGCTGTCGAAGTGGCCGTCGCCGCTCCGAGCCTGTTCGAGGCGCCGCTGCCGCCCGCGCAAGCACGCACGGTCCGGCTGGTGAAGGGCCCGAACATCCGCTCGCTGCCCGAGTTCGACGCGCTGCCCGACCGCTTCGACCTGCCCGTCCTGCTCAAGATGGGCGACAACGTCTCCACCGACGAAATCATGCCGGCCGGCGCGAAGGTGCTTCCCTATCGCTCCAATATCCAGAAGATCGACGACTTCACCTTCGAGCGGATCGACAAAACCTATCTCGAGCGGGCGCGCGCCGCGCGCGGGCGCAGCGGGCATGCGGTGATCGCCGGCGGCAACTACGGCCAGGGCTCCTCGCGCGAGCACGCTGCCGTCGCGCCGCGCAACCTCGGCTTACGCATCGTGCTCGCGAAGAGCTTTGCCCGCATCCACCGGCAGAACCTGATCAATTACGGCGTGCTGCCGCTGACCTTCGCAAACCCCGCCGACTACGACCGGCTCGCCCGGGACGACGTGCTCAGCGCGCGCGATTTGCGCCGCACCCTCAAGGACCGCGGGGAGATCACGTTGGCGTGCAACGGTGCGGTGCCGACGCGGCACGGCCTCACAGCCAAGCAGATCGAGGTGATCCTCGCCGGCGGTGTCATCAACTGGCGGCGCGAGCGCGAAAATACGAAGGCTCGCAAAGCCTCTTAGGACGGGGCGTTTGTGTCTTGGGTAACCAACCGGGTGCATGGGGCGACTTCCGGACGAAGAGCTGAAAAACTTGCAGCCGTGAATTGGCCGGAGCCCCGGGCCGGGCTTGGTCATACGCTATTCGTATCTGTGGGAGAGTGAGGCACGGTCGGGGCGCGAAGAGGGCGTGAAGGACCGGCCGTGCGCCATCGTCTTGGTCACGCATAACGATCGAGGCGAGCGGCGCGTCCAGGTTTTGCCGGTGACCCATGCTGAGCCGACCGACCGATCGGCCGCGCTCGAGATTCCCGTCGTAGTAAAGCGCCGGATCGGGCTCGACAGCGAAAGATCCTGAATCGTCGTTACCGAGTCGAACGAGTTCATTTGGCCGGGACCTGACCTGCGTCCGGCGACCAGAGGTGACCCGCAGTCAGTTGCCTACGGTTTTCTGCCGCCACGCTTCTTTCGAGCAGTGCGCGACCGCTATCTGGCGCTGGACGCGGCGCGCAAGCTCAAGCGTATACCGCGCACTGAATATAGTTTTCGCTCAGAATCCTCCTGTAGCAACCTCAAAATCCCGACACTTTTAGTCGCCGCAGCCAGAAGCTTCTTCGCGCCCATCCTATTGCCTTATTTCGCCGCTTGACACGCCCTGGGAGCGCGGCTAATACTTAACCCCATGGTTAAGTATCGACAGCCCCCTGCCGACGCCGCACTCGATCGTACCTTCGCGGCGCTGGCCGATCCCACCCGGCGCACGCTGCTGGCGCGGCTCGGCGAGGGCAACCTGTCGGTCAGCGAACTCGCCCGGCCGCTTCCCATGTCGTTGCCGGCGGTGATGAAGCACCTCGCGGTGCTCTCCGACGCCGGGTTGATCGTGCGCAGGAAAACCGGCCGAACCGTGGCGTGCGAGCTGGTCGCAACGCCGATGGAGCAGGCCGTGGATTGGCTCAACCGTTACCAACGCTTCTGGTCCGAACGGCTCGATCGCCTTGCCGCTTTTGTAGAGGAGGATGCATGTCCACCGCACTCGCCACCAAGCCCGGCCTCACCCTCAAGCGCCGCATCAACGCGCCGGCCGGAAAAATCTACCAGGCCTGGACCGACCCGGAAAAAATGATGCGCTGGTATGCGCCGGCGGGCGCCGATACGCTGCACGCCGAGACCGACGCGCGGGTCGGGGGGCGCTTCCGCGTGCTCATGCGCACCCCCGACGGCGAGCAGCACGACGTGAGCGGCGTCTATCGCGAGGTCGTGCCGGACGAAAAGCTCGTCTTCACCTGGCAGTGGCGCTCGAAGCCTGAGTGGGAGTCGCTCGTCACGATCACGCTCAAACGTGACGGCGAGGCCACCATCCTGACGCTCACGCACGAGCAACTGCCCGACGAGGCTGAGCGCGACGGCCACCGCAACGGCTGGAGCGGCGCGCTCGACAAGCTCGCGCAATTGGTGGCGTGAGCGCGAGCCGTGGGATGGGTTGAGCGAAAGCGAAACCCATCGCGATCGCGGGGATAGATGATGGGTTTCGCTGCGAGGCAACCCATCCTACACACGGAAGTCTGTCATGCAGACGAAAGCGGTTTACCGCGTCCAGGCGGCGCTCGGCGCGATTTACGTGTGCGCCGGCAGCGCCAAGCTCCTCGGCGTCGGCATCATGGTCGAGGCGTTCGACGTCGCCGGTCTCGGCCGATCGCTACGGATCGCGGTCGGCGTGCTCGAGGTCGCCGGCGGGCTCTGTCTATTCGTTCCACACGCCGCGATCTACGCGGCCGTGGTCCTCGGCTGCACCATCGTCGGCATCATGGGCGCCATGGTCGGACATACGGCGGCGCTCGCGCCCGAGCAGCGCCAATTGGGTCGCCCGCTGCCGACCGGCGTCGAGCTGCACCGGGCGTGCATGCCCGACGCGCGTCCCGCTGCGCCGTTTCGCCGCGTCATCGACAGCGGTCGGAAATTCTACGGCTAACCCCAGATTACACGCATAAGCAAAGGAGTCAGTCATGCAGCTCAATCCATATCTGACCTTCGACGGCCGCTGCGAGGAGGCGTTCAAGTTCTACGCCAAGGTCCTCGGCGGCGAGATCGCGGCAATGATCCCGCACGAGGGGACGCCCGCCGAGGCGCATGTGCCGGCCGAATGGCGCAAGAAAATCATGCATGCCCGCCTCGTCGTCGACGGCAAAGTGCTGATGGGATCGGACGCGCCGCCCGAGCGCTACGACGGCGGAATGAAGGGCTTTTCGGTGACGCTGAGTCTCGAAAAGCCCGCGGAAGCGGACCGCATCTTCGCGGCCTTGGCGGAGAAAGGCGCGGTGCGCATGCCGATCCAGGAAACCTTCTGGGCGCAGCGCTTCGGCATGCTCACCGACCGGTTCGGCACGCCGTGGATGATCAACTGCGAGAAGCAGGCAGCCTGAGTCATCCTTGTAGGATGGGTTGAGCGAAGCGAAGCCCATCATCTCATCACCCGATGGGTTTCCCGCGTCTTCGCGGAGTCAACCCATCCTACGATTCAAAATTCAAAAGGAAGGTCTCATGACATCCGCGATCTACACCATGGCAGTGGAAAGCTTCGTGCCGATGCTGCATTCGCTCGCCAAGCTTCTCGACAAGGGCGCGCAACACGCGAAAGCGAAGTCGTTCGACGCGGCGGTGCTTGCAAACGCACGCCTTGCGCCCGACATGTTCCCGCTCATCAGACAGATCCAGATCGCCTGCGACAGCGCCAAGCATGGCGCCGCGCGCCTGATGGATCGAGAGCCGCCGAAGTACGAGGACAACGAGCAGACCCTCGACGAACTCAAGGCCCGCATCGCCAAGACTATCGACTATCTGGAGAAGGTGGACCGGGCGGCGTTCGAGGGCGCGGAAAATCGCCAGATCACAATCGCGCTTCCAAACGACATGGTGCTGGAAATGAAGGGGTTGCGCTACCTGCGGGAATGGGCGCTGCCTAACTTTTACTTCCACGTGGTCACGGCCTACGACATTCTCCGGCACAATGGCGTCGACATCGGCAAGCGCGACTTTTTGGACCACGTCGGTGACACCATTCGCCAACGCGGCGACCTGCGCAAGGCGGGGTGATCGGGGACCATACGAGGAAAGAGATCATGCAAAAAATCACGCCCTTCCTCTGGTTCGACGGCAAGGCCGAAGAGGCCGCCAACTTCTACACGTCGATCTTCAACGACGCGAAAATCACCGAGGTCATGCGCTACGGCGGAGCAGGCCCGGGTCCGAAGGGGAGCGTGATGTCGGTCGTGTTCCAGCTCGAGGGGCAGGAGTTCTATGCCCTCAACGGCGGGCCGCAGTTCACCTTCTCGCCCGCGATATCGCTGTTCGTGAAGTGCGAGACCCAGCCGGAAGTCGATGCCCTCTGGGACAAGCTCTCCGCCGGCGGGCAGAAACTTCGCTGCGGCTGGCTGACCGACAAATACGGCGTGACCTGGCAGATCGTCCCCACCACGTTGGGCCGCCTGCTCCGCGACAAGGACGCCAAGAAGTCACAGGCCGTGATGCAGGCGATGATGCAGATGGAGAAGTTCGACATCGCCGGGCTCGAACGTGCCTATGCCCAGGCCTGATGCGGCGGGCCGAACCTGATGCAAGTTTTCACAGCAAGCAGAAGAAAGGTGATGCCATGCAAGTCCAGCCCTATTTGAACTTCAACGGCCGCGCTCAAGAAGCGATCGACTTCTATCGCAAGGCGCTGGGCGCCGAGGTGACGATGCTCATGCATTTCAAGGATTGCCCCGATCCGCAGCAGAGCTCCATGATCTCGCCCGAGAGCAGGGACAAGGTGATGCACGCCGCGATCAAGATCGGCGACACGACCGTTTTCGCCTCCGACGGCCGCTGCACCGGAACGACGAATTTCCAGGGCATCTCGCTCGCGCTCAACCCGAAAAATGAAGCGGAGGCCAAGCAGGTGTTCGGCGCGCTCGCCGACGGCGGCCAGGTGCAGATGCCGCTCGCGAAGACCTTCTTCTCGCCGAGCTTCGGCATGGTCGCCGACCGCTTCGGCGTCGCCTGGATGGTGGTCGCGGCGCAGGGCTGACGCGCAGCCGTAGCCCGGATGGATGCCCGCGCAAGCGGGCGGAAATCCGGGACTCGATATCGAGCGCTGCCCCGCATTTCGCTGCGCTCCATGCGGGCTACGGCTACTTATAATCGCAGACAAAAGGACCATTCGATGCGCTTCATGATGCTGATGATTCCCAAGGGCTACGCCGCGGCGGCGCCGGGCACCATGCCGGACCCGAAGCAGGTCGCCGCGATGATGAAGTACAACGAGGAGCTCACGAACGCAGGCGTGCTGGTCGGCCTCGACGGGTTGCACCCGCCCTCGATGGGGGCGCGCGTGAGTTTCGCGGGCGGCAAGCCCAAGGTCACCGAGGGGCCGTTCCCCGACGCAAAGGAAGTGCTCGGCGGCTACTGGATGATCAACGTCGCCTCCAAGGCGGAGGCGATCGCGTGGGCCTCGCGCTGCCCGGCCTCCGACAACGAGGTCATCGAGGTCCGCCAGGTGCAGGAGATGGCGGATTTCTCTCCCGAGGTGCAGAAAGCCGCCGGCTTCCGCCCGTAGGGCGCATTAGCGGCCGATGGGCCGCGTAATGCGCCGTGTGGCGTCAAGCGGCGCAATACGCTTCGCTATTGCGCCCTACTATAATAGCCCATGTCTCCCATCATAGCCGTATCGCAGCTCTCGAAGACCTACGCGTCGGGGTTCCAGGCGCTCAAGAACGTCGATCTGGCGATCCGGCGCGGGGAGATTTTCGCCCTGCTCGGACCCAACGGCGCCGGCAAGACCACGCTCATCAACATCATCTGCGGGATCGTCAACAAAACGAGCGGCAGCGTCACGGTCGACGGTTACGACATCGTCAAGGACTATCGCGCCGCCCGCGCGCTCATCGGGCTGGTGCCGCAGGAACTCGCCGTCACCATGTTCGACACCGCATGGTCGACGGCGTCGTTCAGCCGCGGCTTGTTCGGCAAGCCGGCCGACAAGGCCCACATCGCCAAGGTGCTCAAGGACCTCTCGCTCTACGAGCGCAAGGACAGCATGATCATGACCTTGTCCGGCGGCATGAAGCGCCGCGTCATGATCGCCAAGGCGCTGGCGCACGAGCCACAGATCCTTTTTCTCGACGAGCCGACCGCCGGCGTTGACGTCGAGCTGCGCAAGGACATGTGGCAGACCGTGCGCGCGTTGCGCGCCGCCGGCGTCACCATCATCCTGACCACGCATTATATCGAGGAAGCC
>Ga0153928_1000194_pt1 | contig 31343 bp, 23 predicted proteins | sample TSNJ012MetaG_FD_106656 | JGI IMG/M metagenome (GOLD analysis project Ga0153928, IMG submission 106656) | Attine ant fungus gardens microbial communities from New Jersey, USA - TSNJ012 MetaG | ecosystem: Host-associated > Fungi > Mycelium > Unclassified | place: USA: New Jersey, Wharton State...
CAAGCACCGAGCCTGCTTCCATCCTTCGAGACGGCCGCGCGCAAAGCGCGCGGCCTCCTCCGGATGACGTTTGTGTTTGTGGCGCCGACTTTATTCGCCCGACAAATGACGAGTGCCGCGCCTTACGGCCTTCGGCCTAATGCGCCCTACTCTTCATCCCGGTGCCGTTGAGGCCGGCGGCGATTTTAGCCGGGCCGCCGATCACGCCGGGCGCGGAGCCGGGGCGCGCCAAACCGGTGCCGCTGATCGTTCCGCCGTAGGCCGGCACGGCCCGGTGAACGGCAGGTGCAGGAACGCCGCCCGGAATGAGTTTTACGGCGCCGGCCGGTGCCGGCGGGATCACCGCCGTCGCGCCGACATGCGCGCCGATCGCGTTCGCCTTCACGGCCCCCGTGGCGTTCGTGCCGGCGCTCGTCCCCAGCGCACTGGGAGGCGGGATGGCCGGGGGCGTCGCGATGCCGATGGCATTCTTCCCCGGGACCACAGTGACGGGCTGGGTGGTCCGCCGCCCCCCAATCGTCGCGTTGGCCCGATGAGGCTGACCGAGATGCGGGGCGGGATTGACCGCCTGCTTGGCGCCGCGCGGACGCGCGTCCGCCGGGGCGAGAGAGAGCGCCCCTGCGGCGAGCGCAAGTCCAAGAAGGAAATGGCGGATCGGGTTCATACGGGGACTCATTTCGACCGATTATACCTCGACAAGGCTTGGCTGCTCTTCATCTTGGGCCCTCGCCGGCGGGCCGTTGCCAGGCCCTAAGAACAACGTCTGCAGGGCCGGAACTACCACCAGCAGAATGACCGGGCCGATGAACATGCCGCCCACGACAACGGTGGCGAGCGGGCGCTGCACCTGCGACCCGATGCCGCTCGAGAGCGCCGCCGGGAGCAGGCCGATGCAGGCGGAGAGCGCGGTCATCAGCATCGGACGCATGCGCTGCTCGGCGGCGTGGGCCATCGCCTCGATCGTTCCCATGCCGGCCCCCCTGACCTGATTGTAATAGGTGATGACCAGAATGCCGTTCATCACCGAAACGCCGAACAGCGACACGAAACCGATCGCCGCGGAAATGCTCAAATCGAGCCCGGTCAGATAGAGCGCGAGCACGCCGCCGGCGATCGAGAACGGGATGCCCGCAAGCGCCAGCAGGCTGTCGCGCAGCGAGTTGAACAGGCTGTAAAGCAGGACCAGGATCAGCGTGAGGCTGATCGGGACGATCGCCGCCAGGCGCTGCTTGGCGAGCTGCAGCTCCTCGAACTCGCCCGCCCATTCGACGCGGTAGCCGTTCGGCAGCTTCACGTTATCGGCGATGCGCTGCTGGGCCTCGGCGACGGTGCCGCCGAGATCGCGGCCGCGCACGCTGAACTTGATCGGAATGAAGCGCTGGTTGCGCTCGTGAAAAATATAGGAGGCGCCGGTGTCGAGGGTGATGTCGGCGAGTTCCCGCAACGGGACATAGGCGTTGCCGCCGTTCGCAGTGACGTAACCGACCTTGATGTTGCGCACCGCCTCCACGCTGTCGCGATATTCCGGCGCGACGCGCACCGTGACGGCGAACTGGCGGTCCGCCTCGAGCAGCGTCGTGGCGGCGGTGCCGCCCATCGTCGCCTGCACGACGGCGTTGATGTCGCCGGAATTGAGCCCGTAACGGGCCGCCACGGCGCGGTCGACCTTGATGTTGAGATTGGGCTGGCCGAGCACGCGGAAAATGCCGAGGTCGGTCACGCCCCTGACCTGGTCCATCTCGCGCAGGACCTGCGCCGCGATGTCCTCGAGCGTCGCCAGGTTCGGGCCGACGATCTTGACCGAGTTGGCACCTTTGACGCCCGACAGTCCTTCCTCGATGTTGTCCTGAATATATTGCGAGAAGTTCAAGCCGATACCGGTGAACTGGGCCGCGAACTCCTCCTGAAGCTGTTCGATCAGCTTTTCCTTGGTCATGCCGGCCGGCCATTCGTCGAACGGCTTGAGCGGAACGAAGAACTCGGCGTTGAAAAAGCCGGCGGCGTCGCTGCCGTTGTCCGGCCGCCCGTGCTGAGAGACGACGGTGACGACTTCGGGATGGCCAAGCAGGATATCGCGCATCTTGGTGACGGTCGGCATCGCCGCTTCGAGCGAGATCGTCGGCGGCAGGGACGCGCGGATCCACAGATTGCCTTCCTCGAGCGCCGGCAGGAACTCGGTGCCGAGGCGCGGAATGAGCAAGCCGACGAGCACAAGAAAGGCGAGCGCGCCCGCCACCATGCTCTTGCGGTGGTCGAGCGACCAGCGCAGGACCGGCGTGTAGAGGGCGCGCAGCCAGCGGACCACGACGGTCTCGGTTTCCTCGACATGCTCGGGCAGCAGGATCGACGCGAGCACCGGCGTGATCGTGAAGGTCGCGATCAGGGCGCCGACGAGCGCGTATCCGTAGGTGCGCGCCATGGGATTGAAAATCTGCCCCTCGACGCCCTGCATGGTGAACAGCGGCACGAACGCCGCCACGGTGATGGCGGCGGAGAAGAATACCGCGCGGTCGACCTGCAACACGCTCACCAGAATGAGGCACAGGCGATCGCTGAAGGTCGTCGCCGCCGAGCCGTGGCTCATGCCGGTGGGATCGGGCCCCCACGCCCCTTCGGCGAGGTCATGCAGCAGCGACTGCCGTTGTGCGCGCGGCATCTGGAAATTCCGAAACACGTTCTCGACCAGGATAACCGCGGAATCGACGATGATGCCGAAGTCGACCGCGCCGACCGAGAGCAGGTTGGCGTCCTCGCCCTGCAGCACCAGGATGATGATGCTGAAGAACAGGGCGAACGGAATATTCACGCCGACGATGATGGCGCTGCGCAGATTTCCCAGGAACACCCACTGGATCACAAACACCAGCAGGCAGCCGAAAATGAGATTGTGCAGGACCGTATGGGTGGTGACGGCGACGAGCGAGGTGCGGTCGTAGAACGGAACGATCTTCACGCCCGGCGGCAATGTTCCGTCACTGTTGATCTTCTCGACCTCGGCCTTGATGCGCGGCACCACGTCGTTGGTGTGGAGCGTGCGGTTCATCACCACGATCGCGGCGACCACGTCGTCGTCCTTGTCGCGCCCGGCTTTGCCCAATCGCGGCACGTTGCCGACATAGACCCGCGCGACGTCCTTCACCTGCACCGGCACGCCGTTCGCCTGGGTGAGCACAATGTTCTCGATGTCGTTGACGCGCCAGCCTTGGGTCAAATCCTGCGCGCCGCCGCTGTCGATCAGGCCGACCCCGCGGATGTTCACCGACTGCTGGCCGAAACTGACGGTGCGGCCGCCGACGTTGACGTTGGAGTTGCCGATCGCCGCAATCACCTGCGGCACGGTGATCGAATAGGCATCGAGCTTGTGTAGATCGACCTCGACCTCATACTCCTTGGTGGTGCCGCCCCAGGTGTTGACCTGGACCACGCCCGGCACGGTGAGCAGCCGGCGCTGGATCACCCAGTCCTGTACCGTGCGCAGATTGGTCAAGCCGAAGTTGGGCGGTCCGACCACCTGGTAACGGAAGACTTCGCCCACCAGGCTCGACCCTTGAATCTGCGGCGAGACGTTGTTGGGGAGGCTCACGTTCTGCTGCAGGCTGAGCGCCGCCTGGGTGAGCGCGAAATAATAATCGACGCCGTATTTGAACGTGACGCGGACGAACGAGAGCCCGTAGAAGGAGGTCGAGCGGATATTGTCGACACCCGGCGTGGGCGCAAGCCCGACCTCCATCGGGATCGTGTAGTAGCGCTCCATTTCCTCGGCGGAGAGCCCGGGCGCCTGGGCGGTGATCTCGAGAATGACCGGCGCCGGATTGGGATAGGCTTCGATGTTGAGCCTGGTGAAGGCGAAAAGCCCGCCGGCGACGAACACCAGCAGGCACAGGAGCACGATTGGGCGCCGCGCCAAACCGAATGTAACGAGCGATTTGATCACGCTGGCCTCTGATCCGACGGAGGGCGCATTAGAGCGTGATGACTTTTCTTCGAATCGTCATCCCGCTCTAACTTCTTCTTGGAGCATGATCTTTTTCCGAAAACCGGTACCCACTTTTCGGGATCATGCTCTAGGCCGAAGGCCGTCATGCGCCGGTTTGTGGTAAAGCGGCGCAACGCTCTGCGCGATTGCGCCCTACCGCATCAGCGCGCGGCGGCGCGCAGCGCGTTGCTCAGGAACACCGCGCCGTCGGTCGCCACCAGTTCGCCGGGCTGCAGGCCGTCGAGGATTTGATGATAACCGTCGCGCTGCAGGCCGATCTTGACCGTACGCTTGACGAAGTGGCGGCGGTCGGTCGTCACCCACACGGTCATGGTCCCGTCGCCTTCGCGCACCACGCCGTTGACCGGAACCGCCACCGAGCGCACCGGATCGCCGGTGCGGATGACGAAAGTCGCGAACATGCCCGAGCGCAGCTCGTGATGGGGATCGGAAATGTCGGAACGGACCAGCGCGCGATGCGTGTTCGGATCGACCATCTGCGAAATCGTCGTTATCCGGCCGTCGTAAACGCGGTCCGGGAAGGCCTTCACCTTGACCGTCACCTGCTGACCGACTTTGAGCGCGGGAACGTCGGTCTCGGCCACGTTGGCGAGCATCCACATGGTTGAAATATCGGTCACCGTGTAGGGCGCGGGCGGATTGCCCGGCTGTACGAACAACCCCGGCGCGGCGTTGCGCGCGGTGATGCGGCCGGCGATCGGGCTCGGCACCACCAGCACCGGATCGAGCCGGCGCTCGGTCACGATGCGATCGATTTCCTGTTCGGCTTTGCCAAACAGCCGGACGGAATCGCGCGCCGCCTTGAGCGCGCCCTCGGCGGTCTGGTGCTCCGACGTCGCCTGTTCCAGATCCTTCTGCGCGATTGCGCGGGTCTCATAGAGTCCCTTCGCGCGGTTTAGCGCGCGCGTGGTCAGGTCGAGCACGCCGGCGGCGGAAATGAGCGTCGACTCCGCCTGGATAAGGTCGGGACTCTCGATCGTGAACAGGCGCTGGCCCTTCTCGACCTCGTCGCCGACCTTTCCAAACAGTTCGATGATGCGGCCCTGATAGTTCGTGAACACCTGGACCGACATTTCCTCGTTGAAGTCGATGCTGCCGACCGCCTCCTTCTCGATCGGGAAAAGCCGTTCGTCCACCGGCTCGACCTTGACCGAGGCGAGCTGCGTTTCCGTCAGCGCCACGCTTTGCGCCGTGAGCGGATCGCCGGTGCCGGGGCTCGCTACCGTGGGGGTCGACGGGTCGGTGTTCTCGGGAGCGGCATTCGCGCTGGTGGCGGCGAGGTCGTGCCGCAGCCGGTCGGCAAAGAAGAAGCCGACGCAGGTTCCGGCGGCGACGAGCACCACGGCGGCCGCAAGAGCCCCCACGAGTTTGGTCGTGCGCCTGTCGAAACGCATGGTCGGCAACCCAACCTGTATGGTTTTCCACAGACGCGACATGCCCATGACGGCAGCCGGCGGTCTACTGTGACGAATCACAGTTCACAGCGGTTCCGGCGCACCTAGCATAAGGGGTCGGGCTGCGATACGAAGGCGGGCGCGCTCCGGGGGAAATCAGATGTCCTCGCGTCTTGTGCCCGTCGTCGTCGGGGTGACGACCGCGGCCCTGCTCGCCGGATGCGCGGTAGGCCCGGACTTCGAGCGCCCCGCCCCGCCGGACGCGACGCGCTACACGCGCGAACCCCTGAGCACCGGCACGGTGTCGGCCCCGGTCGCCGACGGCGAAGCGCAGAAATTCGTCACCAACATGCAGATCCCCAGCCAGTGGTGGATCATGTTCCGCTCGCGCGACCTCAACGCGCTGATCGAGCGCTCGATCAAGGCCAACCCGAGCCTGGAAGCGGCAATCGGCGCGTTGCGCGTCGCCGAGGAAAACACCCGCGCGCAGGAGGGTAAGTTCTTTCCGCTGGTGCAGGGCAACTTCTCGGCCAACCGGCAACTGGTGCCGCCGGCCCTCTCGTCGCCGCTCGCCAATAACGCGACGCTGTTCAACCTCTACACTGCCCAGGTGATGGTGACCTATACGTTCGACGTGTGGGGGCTCAACCGGCGTCTGGTGGAGTCCCTGCAGGCGCAAGCGGACTCGCAGCATTTCCTGGTCGAAGCAGCCTATCTGACGCTCGCCTCGAACATCGCCATGGCGGCGATCCAGGAAGCCTCGCTGCGCGAGCAGATCAGGACCACGATCGAGCTGATCAACGTCAACTCGAAGGCGCTCGAAACGCTGCGCCAACGGCTGGACAAGGGCGAAAGCTCGAAAGTCGACGTGGCGGCGCAGGAGGCGGCGCTGGCGCAAATCGCCGCGACCCTGCCGCCCCTGCGCAAGGCGCTCGCGCAACAACGCAACCTGCTCGCCGCGCTGGCGGGCCGCTACCCCAGCGAAGAGCCGGCCGAGACATTCACGCTCGCCAAGCTGCGCCTGCCGCGCAACCTGCCGGTGAGCGTGCCCTCGAAGCTGATCGAGCAGCGGCCGGACGTACGTTCCTCGGAAGAGCTATTGCATTCCACGGCCGCGCAGGTCGGCGTGTCGATCGCCAACATGCTGCCGAACTTCACCATCAACGCCAACGGCGGCTATACCGGCCCGCAGCTCGCCAATCTCATTTCGCCGCAGAGCGCGTTCTGGAGCGTGACCAACAGCGTCACCCAGACGCTGTTCGACGGCGGCACCTTGCTGCATCAGAAGCGCGCCGCCGAGGACGCCTACGACCAGGCCGCCGCGTCCTACCGCAGCACGGTCATCGCCGCTCTGCAGAACGTCGCCGACGCGCTGCGCGCGATCCAGCAGGACGCCCACGCGCTCAAGGCGGCGGTCGATTTCGAACGCGCCGCCAAGACCAGTCTCGATCTCCAGACTCAGCAATATCAGGCGGGCCTGATCAACATCCTGTTGCAGCTCGGCGCGCAGCAGACCTATCTGCAGGCGCGGCTCGCGGTGGTGCAGGCGCAGGCCGCGCGGCTTGCCGATACGGTCGCGCTGTTCCAGGCGCTCGGCGGCGGCTGGTGGAACCGGCCCCCGGATTCCCCGACCGCGCCGGTCTACATTGGCGCCGACCAGCAGCCGATCGGCACATTCGCGACGCAGCCGCCATCGCGGCAGCCGCCCTGGGCCATTCCGCCGATGCAGCCGCCCGAGGTCACGGCGCCTCCGGCGCGGTAGACTGCAGGTAACAAACAAAAACGTCATCGTGAGAGAGCATGAAACAAACTCAAACGTCATCCTGAAGGAGCATTGGCGGCCTTCGGCCGCCGTTCTTAGCAGGAAAGAACGCGGCCGCGGACGGCGACTCTGGCGCACTTGCGCGCGGCCGTCTCGAAGGATGGAAGCAGACGCGGCGCTTGTTGCCATCCTTCGAGACGCTCGCGCGACTTTGTCGCGCGAGCTCCTCCGGATGACGTTTGTGTTTGCTGGTAGCTCGTCATTGCGAGGAGCGAAGCGACGAAGCAATCCCGGGACGTGGGCTCCGCCTGGATTGCTTCGTCGCCGCTACGCGGCTCCTCGCAATGACAGCAGTTACTGCACGGTCTCGCCGTGCAGGTTGACGTCGAGGCCCTCGATCTCGATTTCCTTGCTCACCCGCAGGCCGACGAAAATATCCACCAGCTTGAGGATGATCAGCGACACGATGGCGTCGTAGATCGCCACGACGAGCACGCCCTTGATCTGATTGACCACCTGCACGGCGTTGCCTTCGATGAGCCCCGGCGTTCCGCCATAGGCCTGGATCGCGAACACGCCGGTGAGAATGGCGCCGGCAGCGCCGCCGACCGCGTGCACGCCGAAGCAGTCGAGCGCGTCGTCGTAGCCGAGGGCGTGCTTGAGCCACGTCACCGCGGCATAGCAAATGATACCCGCGGCGATCCCGATCACGAGCGAGCCGACCGGGCCGACGAAGCCGGAGGCGGGGGTGATCGCCACGAGCCCCGCAACCGCGCCCGAGCAGATGCCGATCAACGTCGCCTTGCCGCGGTGCGCCCATTCGAAAAACATCCAGGCGAGCCCGGCCGCGGCGGTGGCAAGCTGCGTCACGGTCATGGCCATGCCGGCCTGCATGCCGGCCGAGACCGCCGAGCCGGCGTTAAAGCCGAACCAGCCGACCCACAGCAGCGAGGCGCCGATGAAGGTGAGCACCACGTTGTGCCCCGGGGCGGTATCGCGACGCGGGCCGAGCATGAGCGCGCACATCAGCCCGGCGACGCCGGAATTCACATGCACGACCGTCCCGCCGGCAAAGTCGAGAACCTTGGTCCATGCCTGGTCGTTGGCGCTGTTGAGAAAGCCGTCGGGGCCCCAGACCCAGTGGGCAATCGGCCCGTAAACGAAGATCGCCCACAGCCCGATGAACCACAGCATGGCCGAGAATTTCATGCGCTCGGCAAAGGCACCCGCGATCAGCGCCGGGGTGATGATCGCAAAGGTCATCTGGAAGCAGATGTAGACGGTCTCGGGAATGGTCGGGGCGAGCGGATTGGGGTTGCCGATCCCCTTGCTGATGTCGCTGACGATGCCCTGCAGGAAGGCGCGGCTGAGCCCGCCGATGAACGGCGTACCTTCGGTGAATGCGGTGCTGTAGTTGAGGATCGCCCATAACACGGTGATGAGGCAGGTGATGGCGAAGCTCGTCATCACGGTATCCGCCACGTTCTTCTTGCGCACCATGCCGCCGTAGAAAAGACCGAGGCCGGGAACTGTCATCATCAGCACGAGCGCGACCGAGGTGAGCATCCAGGCGGTATCGCCGCTGTTGGGCGTGCAATCCTTCAGTGTCTTGGCGTCGCAGGCGGGTGGGCTCGCCGCGGCCGCGGCGGGCGCTTCGGCGGCCGCCTGCGCCCAGGAGACATCGACCAGGGCTATCGTGAGGAACGCACCAAAAAGCAGGCTGCAGGCGATCGCCGCAAGCCGGGCGCGGAAGGATAGCTTGAGTGCCATACGTCGACTCCTGTCCCTTGAAGCTTGGTCCGGTCAGAGCGCCAGCTCGTCGATTTCGCCGGTGCGGATGCGCACCGCGCGATCGATCGCCGACACGAAGATTTTCCCGTCGCCGATCTCGCCCGTTTTGGCAGCCGCGGAAATGGCGTCGATGATCATGTCCACGCGGTCGGCGGGGGCCGCCACCTCGATTTTGAGTTTCGGCAGGAAATTCACAGAATATTCGCTGCCCCGGAAGATTTCGCTGTGTCCCCGCTGGCGCCCATATCCCCTCACCTCGGTGACCGTGAGCCCATGAACCCCGATGGCGGTCAAGGCTTCGCGCACCGCATCGAGCTTGAACGGCTTGATGACGGCCACGACAATTTTCATCGCTATCATCCCGACCGGCCCCAGCGAGGCGCCCGCGCCGGCGAGAAGGAGGCCGCCGGCCGGGGGCATCTGAAATGGCAAGCGTAATCAAGTCCCGTGCCACAGCCGCTGGATTAAGACTTTCGCGCGCGCACGCCCCCGCGGCTCCCTCCGCCGCCGGCCAGCGCGCAACATTACGGCAGGTCGCCTATTTTTTGAGCAATCCGGCCCGGTGCCCGGCTGGGCTAAGGCGGGATGGCTGTTCTTCGAATCGCCATCCCGCTTTAGGTTATTGCTGGAGCATGATGTTTTCCGAAAACCGGTACCCACTTTTCGGCATCATGCTCTAAGCCGATTTTCCGAAGCCGTAGAGCGTCTCCGGGTTCTGGACCAGGATGCGATTGCGGGTGGCTTCGTCGGGAACCCACGTGGCGAGAAGATCGAACAGCACCGTGTCGTCCGGCTTGTCCTTCTCGGTCGGGTGCGGCCAGTCGCTCCCCCACACCATGCGCTCGGGCGCGACCTTGACGTAGGCCTGGGCGATCGGGGTGGCGTCGGCGTAGGTGGGTGCCCCGACCTTCGTGTCCTGATAGGCCCCGGAAAGCTTCACCCAGGTGCGGCCCTGGTCGATGAGCTTGCGCACGGTCTTGTAGGCGGGGGATTCGACACCGACGTCGCGCGGCACGTGCGCCAGGTGGTCGAACACCAGTGGCGAAGGCAGCCGGAGCAGCAACGGCTCGATCTCCACGATCAGCTCCGGCTTGGCGTTGATCTGGATGTGCCAGCCCAACTCGTGGACGCGCTTCGAGAGCGGCTCGAGCATGTCGACCGTGGTGGCGCCCGCCTGGACCAGGTTGAAGCGGGTGCCGCGCATGCCGAGGCCGTTGAGCCGCTTGAGCTCGTCATCGGTGACGCTGGTGTCGACCACGGCGACCCCGCGCACGTTGGGGGCGAGTTGCGCCATCCCGTCGAGGGTCGCGCCGTTGTTGGTCCCGTAAGTCGAGGGCGTCACGATCACGTTGCGGGTGGTGCCGAGCCGCTTCTGCAAGAGTCGATAATCGGAGACGAGCGCGTCGGCCGGTTTGAGCGTCGCGCCGGGGGCGATCGGAAAGCGCGCGTTGTAGATATGCATGTGGCAGTCGCAGGCGTTCGCCGGGGCCTTGAGCTTCGGCGCCTCGGTGCCGGCCGACCACGGAACGGTCTGCGCGTGCGCATCACGGACGGCCGCTCCGGCGACGGCCGCGACGGCGGCAACGGAGGTTTTGAGAAAATCGCGGCGTGCGAGCATGGCTTCCTCCCGACTTTCTTGCCGGCTGTCGCGCCGGTCGGCGCGACTATAGGCTCAAGCCTGGGCATCCCATAGCGCGCCCCGCTCGGACCTATCCGCCGCATGTTCTTGGCGGCGGCCCGGTATCCACTTGGCCGGAAGTTGCGGTAAGCTCGCGGGAAACGCCTTCGGAGGAGATATCCATGCTGGTGCGAATACTTGCGGCTCTCGCCGCCCTCGTCGTCGCCGCGCTGCCGGCGAGCGCGCAGACGCTCGACAAAATCAAGCAACGCGGCGTGCTCACGGTCGGCACCAAGGCCGACTACAAGCCGTTCGGATTCCGCGATCCGAGCGGCGCCATCGTCGGGTTCGAGCCGGACCTCGCCAAGGACGTGGCCGACCGTCTGGCCGCAAAACTCGAAATCGAACCGGTGGTCTCGTCGAACCGCATGCAGTTCCTGCAGCAGGGCCGGATCGACCTGATGATCGCCACCATGAACGACACGCCGGAGCGGCGGAAGATCGTCGGCATCATCGAGCCCGACTACTACGCCTCGGGCGTCAACGTGTTTCTCGTCAAGAAGGCGGGGATCAAGTCCTGGGACCAGCTCAAGGGCCAGAAGATCTGCGCCATCCAGGGCGCCTGGTACAACAAGCCGGTGGCGGAGAAATACGGCGCCGACATCGTCGCCTTCAAGGGGACGGCCGAGGCGGAGACCGCGCTGACGCAAGGCAACTGCATCGGTTTCGTCTATGACGACACCTACTTCGCCGATCATCTGTCCGACCCGAAATGGTCCGAATACGAGATGCCGCTTGAATCGATCATGGTCGAGCCGTGGGGCCTCGCCGTGAAGCTCGAGGAGCGCGACGGCCCGTGGGGGCAGTTCATGGCCAAGACGGTCACCGACTGGCACCGCACCGGCAAGCTCATCGAGCTGGAGAAGAAGTGGAAAATCCCGGCCTCGGCGTTCCTCAAGAAGATGCACGAGGAAAACAAAGGCAAGACGAACTGATTGCCACGCAACAACCTCAACCGTCATCCTGAGCCTGAGGGGCGCGCAAACATACTCGGCGTCATCCTGAGGAGCTCGGCGCAAAGCGCCGAGCGTCTCGAAGGATGGAAGCAAGCTCGGTGCTTGTGGCCATCCTTCGAGACGGTCGCGCGCAAGCGCGCGCGACCTCCTCAGGATGACGCGGAGGTTTGTTGCGCTGTCAGCGCATGATCGATCTCAACCCGCTCTGGGACTGGTTCCGGACGCTCCACGACACCACCGGGATCAACCTCACCATCTTCTATGATCCGTTCGACCGCGCCCGTTTCTTCAATGGCTTTCTCACCTCGCTCCGCCTCATGGGCGTTTGCCTGGTGGCGAGCGTCGTCATCGGCGTTGTCGGCGCCTGGATCCAGCGCTCGCGGTTTTTGCCGCTGCGCGCGCTCACGCAAGGGTACGTGCAATTCTTCCGCAACACGCCGCCGCTGGTGCAGCTCTATTTTTTCTATTTCGCCCTCGGATCGTACCTGCGGATAACCGGCCCGACCGGCCTGGCGGTGCCGATCGTCTCCAACTTCACCTGGGCGGCGATCGGCCTCTCGCTTTACGCCGGCGCGTTCAACATCGAGATCTTCCGCGCCGGCATCGAGGCGGTGCCGCGCGAGACGATCGAGGCCGCCGAAGCGCTCGGCTACAGCCGGCTCAAGGCCTACATCTACATCCTCCTGCCGCTCGCCTTCCGCATCAGCCTGCCGGCGCTCAACAACAACCTCGTCAACCTGGTGAAGACGACGACCATCGCCTACGCCATCGCGGTGCCGGAGATGCTCTACGTCGCCAACCAGATCTGGTCGGACGAGTTGAACGTGCCGGAGATGATGAACGTGCTGCTCGTCATCTACGTGTCGCTGGTCGGCCTGCTGGTGCTGGCCATGGGACGCTGGGAGCGCGCCATGCGCGTGCCCGGCTACACGCCGTCATGATCACCGACGCAACCGACCTGCCGGTGCTCAAGCCGTTCCGGCTTTCTTGTCCCCTACGGGGAGAGGCAGGACCCGCCATCCCCCTCACCGCGACGCACGCCGTCGTTCTGGTATTCGCGCTACTGCTCGCGGTCAGCATAGCCCAGGCGGCGGCCGCGCCGGCCGCGCCGCCGATCCTCGCGACCCTGATCAAATGGACGCCGCTGCTGGCGCAGGGATTCGCGCTCAACATCGCCATGAGCTTCATCGCCATGGGGATCGGCACGGCGCTCGGCTTCGCGCTGGGGCTCGCGCTCATCTCGCTGCGCCGGCCGGTGCGCGGGGTCGCCTGGTTCCTCACCGAGTTCTTCCGCAACGCGCCGTGGCTGGTGCTGCTGTTCTATTGCATGCTGCTGCTCCCCTTCGAGCTGCGCATCGGCGACGCCATCATTCCCCTGCCCGGCTGGATGAAATCGACGCTCGGCCTCTCGCTCGCCGTGATGGCGAACGTCGCCGAACTGGTGCGCGGCGCGGTCAATTCGATTCCGTTCGGCCAATGGGAAGCGGCCGAGGCGCTCGCCTTCACCCGCATGCAGACATTGCGGATGGTGATCCTGCCCCAGTGCATCAAGCGCATGACGCCGCCGTGGATGAACCTCTACGCCATCCTCACGGTGGGGACGCCGCTGGCCTCGGTGGTGGGGGTGAGTGAGGCCATGACCTTGACCGGCGACATCCTGGCGGCGGAAAACCGCAGCGAGCTTCTCGTGCCGATGTATCTTTATCTGCTGCTGTGGTTTTTCGTTTACTGTTACCCGATCGCCCGCTTCACGGTTCGGCTCGAGCGGCGCTTCCAGGTGCGATGATGGCATGGACCCCGGACCAGCCGCTGGTTTCGATCCGCGACGTGCACCTCGCGTTCGGCCAGGTGCAGGTGCTCAACGGCATTTCGCTCGACGTGATGAAGGGCGGCGTGGTCTGCATCATCGGGCCCTCCGGCGCCGGCAAGTCGACCTTGCTGCGCTGCGTCAACGCGCTGGTGCCGATCGACCGCGGCTCGATCCTGGTCGAGGGCCAGGAGGTGCACGACGCCAAGCTCGACAAGCTCAAGCTGCGCCGCAAGGTCGGCATGGTGTTCCAGCAATATAATCTGTTCCCCCATCGCACCGCGCTCGAGAACGTCATGATGGCGCCGGTGCACGTGCTCAAGCGCCCGCGCGGCGCGGTCGAGCAAGAGGCGCGCGCGCTCATGCGCAAGGTGCGGCTCGAGGACAAGGAAGGGTCGTATCCGGGCGAACTCTCCGGCGGCCAGCAGCAGCGCGTCGCGATCGCGCGCAGCCTTGCCATGCAGCCCGACGTGATGCTGTTCGACGAAGTCACGGCCGCGCTCGATCCGGAAACCGTCAAGGAGGTGCTGGTCACCATTCGCGAACTGGCCGAAGAGGGCATGACCTGCATGATCGTCACCCACGAGATGGGCTTCGCGCGCGAGATCGCCGACGACATCTACTTCACCGACCGCGGCGTGGTGGTCGAGCACGGCCCGCCGGCGGAGTTTTTCGCCAGCGCCCGCGACCCGCGCACGCGCCAGTTCCTGAGCCAGATATTGTGAGAGGGGCGAATGGCGAGTAGTGAGTAGTGAATGGTGAATGGTGAATGGTGAATGGTTCGCTCTGCTCACCACTCACCATTCCCGCTATCGTGCCGATGTAAAGAGGAAATTTGATGCCCAGCAACATCGACAAGCAGAGCCTGCGCGGTTTCCTGCGCATGGTGGAGCAGGACTTCCCCGACGAGATGGTGCGGATTCGCGAGCCGGTCGGGCTCGGGCACGAGACGACCGCGCTGGTGTTCGAATTGGAGCGTGCCGGCCGCCAGCCCGTGGTGATGTTCGAAAACGTCGCCGGCGGAACAATGCCGCTCGTCACCAATGTCGCCGCCAACCGGCGCCTGCTTGCCGCGTGCCTGGGCGTGAGCCCTGACGACCTGCCGACCGCCTTTCGCGAACGCTGCCAACGCTACATCCCGTGCGAGCTGGTGAAGGAAGCTGCGTGGAACGAGATCGTGATCGAGGGCGACGCGGTCGATCTCACGCAACTGCCGATCCCGCTCCAGTTCAAGGTCGATGCCGCGCCCTATATCACCGGCGGGCAACTTTCCGCCCGCGATCCCGTAACCGGCGTCGACACCACCGGCTTTCACCGCTTCATGCTCAAGGGCAAGAACCGCCTCGGCGTGTCGCTGCATTCGCGCCGGCGCATGTACGAATATCACCGCCGCGCCGAGGAGAAGGGCGAGGCGCTGCCCGCCGTCATCACCATCGGCATCCACCCGCTCCACTACATGGGGTCGATGGTCTACGCCTACCCGCCCAACGTGCGGAAGTTCGAGATCATCGGCGGGTTGTTCGGCGAGCCCTATCGGCTGGCGCGCACCGCCACCGCCGAACTCGACGTGCCGGCCGGCGCCGAAATCGTGATCGAGGGGGAAATCCTCGCCGGCACGCGCGAACCCGAGGGGCCGTTCGGCGAGTTCACCGGCTATGCCTCGTACCGCTCGACCCAGAACGTGTTCGTGGCGCACCGCATCCGCATGCGCTCGGACGCCATGTATCACAGCGTCGTCTCCGGCATGTCGCGCGACCACATCCAGGTTTCGTGCATCACGCGCGAGGGCGAGATCCTCAATGCGCTCAAGCGCAACCTGCCGAACGTGCGCGCGGTGCACGTGCCGCACACCACCTGCGGCGCCTTCCTGGCGCTCATTTCGATGAAGAAGACCGCCGACGGCGAGCCGCAGATGGCGATCATGGCGACTTTCGGCACCGAGCTTTACACCAAGCAGGTGATCGTCGTGGACGAGGACGTCGATATTTTCGACATGAACGACGTGCTGTGGGCGGTCGCGACGCGCGTGCGCGCGGAAAAGGACATCGTGCTCATTCCGGGCGCCAAGGGCGCGGTCCTCGATCCGATCTCGGACCCGGATAATTTCACGCTCACCAAGATGGGCATCGACGCCACTCGCCCGCTCGGCCGCGACTTCGCCGAGCGCCTCGTGATCGAGGATGCGGACCGCGCCCGGGCCCGGGCGATTCTCGCGGGCGCGGGGATTTCCTTGTAGGATGGGTTGACGCCCGCGCAAGCGGGCGGAAACCCATCATTGCGTGCACAAACAACTCGACGTCACCCTGAGGAGGCCGCTCGCATCGGCGAGCGGCCGTCTCGAAGGGTGGAAGCAGGCGCGGTGCTTATTTCCATCCTTCGAGACGCTCGGCGCTTCGCGCCGAGCTCCTCAGGATGACGTTGAGTTTGTTGCACCTCATCTTAAACCAGCACTAACCCAACTCAGGTCGGGCTCGGTCTCCAGTCCCTGCAGGCGCGCGTAGAGGCGCGCCATGTCGGCCTCGCGGTACTTGCGCGTCGTGCGCATGAATTTCTCGCGCATCTCCTCCGCGCTGAGCGGATTCCCGGGCGTGCCCTTGAAGTGCTCGACCCGGCGCGTGAAGCTGCGGCCGTCCTTGAGCGTGACCGTCACCGTGCTCGCGCCGTGAGCGTCCGGGTCGACCGTGATGGTCACGCGCGAGGCGAGCGAACGGATGTCCGGATCGCGCACTGCCGCGTCGGTGAACGAGGCCGGATCGCGCGCGTCGCGGTAGAGCGCGAGCGCCACGCAGAAGGGCACGCTGTATTGCGCCATCATCAGGTCGGTCGGCGCCGGAATGTTGTTGACCCTGGCGACGCGCTCCTCGGCGGCGATGGCGATCGACGCCACGTCGGCGCCGGAAAAACCGTGCGCCTCTTTTAGCTCCTCGATCGCCTGCACCGGCGTGTGGGCGGTGATATGCGCGGGAAACCGCTTGAGCAGGATCGACATCGTCACGTAATCGCGGCCGAGCCCGCGCGTCAGCTCGCTCTCGTCGTACTCGTTGCAGAGAACCTTCAGGAAACCCGCCTGCCCTTCGATCGCGCTCTTCGGCCCGGTGAAGCCGTCGGCGGCGAGACTTGCGGCGAGCACGCCGCCCTCGGCGGCGCGCCCGAGATGCAGGCGCTTGACCATGGCGCCGGTGCCGGAACGCGCGAACTCGAGCAAGCCGCCGGCGGTGGAGGCGGCGATGCCGAGCGCGCTCGTCATGCGCTCGGCGTCGAGCTGCATCAGCCGTCCGCAGGCGACCGCGGCGCCGAGCGGCCCGGTGGTGCCGGGCGCATGAAAACCGCGCCGCTCGTTCGAATGTTTGGTGGCGCGGCCGATGCGGATCATGGTCTCCCAGCCGGCGACCGTGGCGGCGATGGTTTCGCGCCCGCTCAGGCCGCGCTCCTGCGCGATCGCCAGCGCGGCCGAGAACGCGGTACCGCCGGGGTGCACGCCCGCGTTCGGCTGGGTGAGGTTGTCCATTTCGAACGCGTGCGCGATCGTCCCGTTGGCGAGCGCGGCCGCCGGCGCGTGCACCGGCACCTCACCCGCCCCGAGGATGCGGCTCTTCCCGCCGGCGCCGTTGCGCTTGGCATAATCGACGACGATGCGGCTCCACGGCAGGTCGTAGCCGAACAGGATCACGGCGACCGTGTCGGCGATGGTGTCCTTGGCACGCTGCACGACGGGCGCCGGAAGATCCTCATATTTGAGGCCGGCCGCGTATTCGGCGAGCTGGATTGTTTCGTTGGCCATGGGGATTCCTCAAAGGCGTAGCCCGGATGAGCGGCGATGGCCGCGATATCCGGGAATCCCGCATTTCGCTTCGCTCATGCGGGCTACATTATTGCGGCGGCTTTGCCGCAAACGTCGAGCCGCGCACGCACATGCGGCCGCGCGAATCCTGCCACAGCTTCTCCGCCGCGTGCAGAGACCCAAGCGCACGCGCCACGGTCTGGAAGTCGTAAGACGAAAAGCGCTCGGCGATGTCGGTGTAATAGAGCGGCTCGGCGGCGATCGCCTCGAGGATGCGCTGCGCCAGCGCTGCGATGGCCGACCCGTCGGCCGCCTTTCCCGCCGCGTCGGCCTTGCCGGCGAGATACGCGTCGATGCGCGCACGATCGGCGTAGGCATAGGCGATGCGCTCGTAGCGCTCGCGCGGCACGCCTTCGGGAATGGTCGCGTCGATGCCGACCTTGGCGGTAGTCGGCACCACGCCGGGCGGGGTGGGCGCGAGACTCGGGTCGAGCGGCTTGCCGCGCGCATTGGAGACGATCAGCACGTCGCGGTCGCCCTGTACGCGCGTGGCGATCGCCCACTCCACGTCGGTCGGATCGAACACGTCGATGTCGTCGTCGACCACGACGACGTGCTTGAGGTCCATCACCGAGAGCGCGGCGAGCAGCGCGTTCTTCGCCTCGCCCGGTTGTTTTTTGATCGAGATCACCGCGTGCCAGAACGCGCAGCCGCCGAGCGTCACGTTGATGTCCTTGACCGTGACGCCCGCGGTGCGCAGCGCCTGGCGGATCGCGGTGTAGCGGGTGGGCGCGGCGAGCCAGGTGTTCTCCCACGGCATGTGCAGCGCGTAATAGAGCGCGTCGCGCCGGCGCGCGATCGCCTTGATGCGCACCAGCGGGTTCCAGTGCAGCCCGCCCATCAGCCGCGTGAACTCGCCGAAGCGGCCCTCGGGCCAGGTCCAGCCGGTCGGCAGGATTTCCGCCTCGAGCACGATTTCGGCGTCGGCGATATAGGGCAGATCGATCGTCTCGCACGGCGCGAGCGCGACCGGCTCGCCGCGCAGCCCGCCGGCGATCGCCATCTCGTCGACCCCGAGCGGCGCGCGGAAGCCCGAGCCCATGATCTCGATCGGATGGGTGCCGATCGAAATCGAGATCGGGCACGGCCGCCCCGCCTCGTAGGCGCGCTGGGCGAACAGCCGCATGTTGTTGGGGGTGACGATGTCGATGCCGGTGAGGTTCTTTTCCTTGACGATGAAACGGTAGATGCCGCTGTTGACGCCGAGCTCGGGGTCGCGCGCGATCACCACGCCGGCGGTGATCACCGGGCCGCCGTCGTAGACCGAGCACATGGGGATCGGCAGCTTGTAGAGGTCGACGTCGTCGCCGACGGTCACGACCTCGCGCACCGGCGCGCCCTGCACCTGCTTAGGCGCAATCGGATGATCAATCGCGTGCTTGAGCTTGCCCTCGATCTCGCCGTAGCTCGCGCAACCCATCGACATGGTGGCGCGCTCGCGCGTGCGGATGAGTCCGGAGACGACCGGGATGTCGTAGCCGATCACGTCGTGGAAGCAGAGCGCGGTTTTCGCCTGATCGGTAAGCGTCGCGATGTGGCGGATGTCGACCGGCTGATGCAGGTCGACCAGCTCGCCGTCCTGGCGCAGCCGGTCGAGGAACTGGCGGAAGTTTTCCTGCATCCGTGGCATCCTCACATTCATCGTCCTGGAAAGCATGCGGGAGGGTACCGGCACCGGGTCGGTCCGACAATCGCCCGACCCGCTGGGCCGCCGACTGATTGCGAAGGCGAAAATCACCCGTAAATGTGAAGTCCTTCACACATGCCCTGCGGAGCCAATCTCAAAATGCGTTGTAGAGAACGGCCCCAAGTAACGTTCGGGCTAAGGGGAGCGGCCGATGAGGTCCAACGGGCAATCAATCTGGCGCAAGCGCGGAGAGTCATCGACCTTCCGCCGTCTGCTGAATTCTCAACACGTATCAGACCTGCGATTGATTTTCTTCGTTGCTTTGGGGAGCGTACTGGTCGTGGGAGGTCTTGCGGTCTTTTTCAAGCTTCACCAAAAGACAGATGTATATAGTTGGCGCGACACCGGCACGTTTATAGGTGCGATCGCCGCCACCGGAGCGGCGGTCGTGGCTTGGGCATACAAAGCAGGAAGCAAGCAAATTCGATTGATTTTCTTTCTGACTTTGTGGAGCGCGGTTTTGTTGGCAAATTTTTTTCTCCTCATAAAGCTTATCCGCATCGATGCAGACCCAAGTGCCTATAGTTGGGGCGAGACCGCCAAATTTATTGGCGCGATCGCGGCTGCTGGAGCGACCATCATGGCTTGGGCATACCAAGCCGGAAGCAAGCGGCTTGGCGTCGTCGACCTGTTCGCTTGCGAGATCGTCACGTTGTGCCGCGTCGGCACGGTCGTCGAATTCATCCCAAACATGCTCACGCAATATAATTCAATCGGCTCAGCGCCGGAGAAGCCGGCGACTTCGGAACATCCGCCCCAGGCGCTTCGCTTCAACTCCGACGAGAATTATTTTCCTGTCTTCGAAAGCAACTCCAAAGATCTGCAGATACTCGAAGCGGACGTGGTGAACAACGTCACTGCTTTTTACACCTACATGAAAGCGACACGGGACACGTTGCGGCAGCTCGGCGATTTACGGCTCGCAGCTGGACCTGCCGACGCGGAACGCAAGGCGGTGATCAATGTAATCTTCATGGTTTTTCTGGCGTACGAGAGCGCCCGACGAGTCATCGACGACTTGATCGAATTTGAGCCAACACATGCGGAGAACGAAATCGTTCTGCTCTTTACCGAGCTGCCGGCCTTTCACTTTCTGCGAGGAATATATGCAGTAGGAGGAAGATTCCCGGATGCGATTCGCGCGCAAAGGCTGCAGCTGCGGCTAAAGGAGTACCAGTGCTTCATTCCGGATCTTTGCAAAGCGGTACGTGGGCACGCGAAAGAAGAAGAGTGGCAGAAGGCGAGCAGCATGATCGACGGCTTGGCCGGCGTGTTCGCCGTTATCAAGGCGGAGGGGCCAGCTTCATCCGCAGCTGCGGACGAACCGCCCCCGGCCGCAAACGCCGCCTGACGCGCCGCGAATGAGCGGCGCACCAATTTAAGCGCGCTTAGCGCGCTATGGGCGGGCCGCGCGTATAGCGATGCACCTGCGCTAAATCCTTGAAATAAGCTGGGCAACGCACGCCGCCCTGGGCTAAACAGGGCGGCCGCGCACGCGTGCCGGCAGATGGACAGTGCGATGGCCAAACCCGAAACCATGCGCGCGCTGCTGCTGCGCCGGCACGGCGACATCGAGGACCTGCAGGTGGTCGAGGATCACCCGGTGCCGCGGGCCGACGAGGGCCACGCGGTCATCCGCGTGCGCGCGTCCTCGTTCAACTACCACGACGTGTTCACCGTGCGCGGCATGCCCGGCATCAAGGTGCCGCTGCCGGTCGTCATCGGGCTCGACATGGCGGGCGAAGTCGCCGAGGTCGGCCCCGGGGTGACCGGCTGGAACGTGGGCGACCACGTCCTGGTCAACCCGCTCAACAAGAACAAAGGCCTCATGGGCGAAATGCTCGACGGCGGCATGGCACAATACTGCCGGGTCGCCGCCGACCAGCTCATCGCCATGCCGGCGGGCGTGAGCTTCGCGGACGCGGCGGCGCTGCCGGTCGCCTACGGCACCGCGCACCGCATGCTGATCACGCACGAGACCGTCAAGGCGGGCGAGCGGGTGCTGGTGCTGGGTGCGAGCGGCGGGGTCGGCACCGGCTGCGTGATTCTGGCCAAAATGCTGGGCGCCGAGGTGATCGCCTGCGCGAGCAGCGGCGAGAAGCTGGCGCGGCTCAAGACGCTCGGCGCCGACGAAGTCGTCAATTACAAAGAGGTCGATTTTTCCAAATGGGCGGTCGAGCGCTACGGCAAGCCGCAGCGCCGCAGCTACGAGGGCGGGGTCGACGTCGTGATCAACTTCACCGGCGGCGACACCTGGCATCCCTCGCTGCGCTGCCTCAAGCGCGGCGGCAAGCTGCTCGTGTGCGGCGCCACCGCCGGCTACGACCCGAAGGAGGATTTGCGCTATGTCTGGAGCTTCGAGCTGAAAATCATCGGCTCGAACAGCTTCTATGACGAGAACCTCACGGCCCTGATGGACATGATCGCCCACGGCAAAATGCGCCCGCTGATCGAGCAGACGCTGTCGCTCGATCGGGCGGCCGAGGGGCTGCGCCTGATCCGCGACCGCGAGGTGATCGGCAAGGTGGTGGTGGTGCCGTGATCTCCCTCTCCCCGCTTGCGACCCGCTTGCGGGGAGAGGGTCGGGGTGAGGGGGACTCTCCATTGGCCTGAGCGTTTGGAGAGGCCCCCTCACCCGCCGCCGCTTCGCGGCGTCGACCTCTCCCCGCAAGCGGGGAGAGGTGGCACGCGCGGCACCGCCCGTCATTTGGGGTATCGTTGCGCATGTCCGAACAACTCACGCCCGAACAAGTCGAGCAGCGCATTACCCGGGGGCCGTTTCACCAATGGCTCGGCATCAAGGTGCTCAAGGTCGAGGCGGACGGCATCGAGCTCAAAGCGACGTGGCGCGAGGAATGGGTGGTCAATCCCGACCGCCGCTACACCCACGGCGGCGTGCTCGCGACGCTCGTCGACATCGCGGCCGACTGGGCGATGGTGACGCGCACCGGCCGCGGCGTGCCGACGATCGACATGCGGGTCGACTATCACGCCGCCGCCATGCCGGGGGATCTCGTCGCGCGCGGGCGCATCGTCAAATGGGGCAATCAGTTCTCGGTCGCCGAGGCGCAGGTGTTCGACGAGGCCGGCAAGCTCCTGGCGAGCGGCCGCGGGACTTATTTAACGACGCCACCAAAAACGTGAGCAAACGAACATCACGTCATCCTGAGGAGGCCGCTCGCGTTTGCGAGCGGCCGTCTCGAAGGATGGCAGCAGCCACGGCGTTTGTTTCCATCCTTCGAGACAGTCGCGCGCAAGCGCGCGACTTCCTCAGGATGACGCCGAGTTTGTTGCGCGAGGCATGACGAGGCCGAGTCGTGTCTGCTTTCACCAACCTCGGCGACCTGATCCGGCGGGAGCGCGACCTCGATAAGATCGCGCTCGTCGATCTCGGCGGCGAAACGGCGCCGCGCGAGTTCAGCTATCGGCAAATCGACGCCATGGCGAACGGCGTGGCGCGGGCGCTGCGCCGGCGCGGGCACACGCGCGGCGAGCGCATCGGCATTCTCGCCGCCAACCGCAGCGAGTTTCTCGCCGCCTACAACGGCATTTTGCGCGCCGGCCTGGTGGCGGTCCCGGTCAATTTCCGATTCCCCGCGGCGATTATCGCCCTCATTCTGCGCGACGCCGGCGCCCGCTTCGTGTTTTGCGATCCGCCGCGCCGACAGAACTGCCCCGCCGACCTGCCGGTCGTGTGCTTCGGCGACGACGGCGCGGAAGGTTTCGACCGCTTTCTCGATCCGGGTCCCTTCGACACGGTCACGCCCGCGCCCGACCAGCCGGCGATGTTTCTCTACACCTCGGGATCGACCGGCACCCCCAAGGGCGTCGTGCTCTCGCATCAGGGGCACATCTGGGTGGTCGAGACGCGGCTTGACGGCCAGGACCTGTCGCGCCACCGCTATCTGATCGCCGCGCCGCTTTATCACATGAACGCACTGGCGCTCGCTCAGCTCGCGTGCGCGGCGCACGCGACGATCGTGCTGCAGCCGCAGTTTTCCGCGCCCGCCTATATCGAGGCGATCGGGCGTTATCGCATCACCTGGCTCACCGCTGTGCCGCCGATGATCGCCATGATGCTGCGCGAACGCGACCTGCTCGTGCGCACCGATCTCTCCCCGGTCGAGTTCGTGCGCATGGGCTCGGCGCCGGTGACGCACGGCCTGATGCAGGCGCTCCGCGCGGCGCTCCCGCACGCGGCGGTGACCAATGCCTACGGCACGACCGAAGCCGGACCGGTCGTGTTCGGCCCGCATCCCGACGGCCTGCCGCAGCCGGAGTTGTCGGTCGGCTACCCGCATCGCGCGGTCAAGCTGCGCCTCGTCGATGGCGAGAACCGCGCGGCCGACCAGGGCGTGCTCGAAATGAAGTGCCCGGCCGTCATGCTCGGCTATCACAACCGGCCGGACGTTCCTTCCCCGATTACGCCCGACGGCTTCTACGCCACCGGCGACGTGTTCCGACGCGACGCCAACGGCTTTCATTATTTCATCGGCCGCACCGACGACATGTTCGTCTCGGGCGGCGAGAACATCTACCCGACCGACGTGGAGCGCATGCTCGAGCGGCACCCCGACATTGCCGAAGCCGCAATCGTGCCGGTCGAGGACGACATCAAGGGCCAGAAGCCGGTCGCCTTCGTGGTGCCGGCGCCCGGCCGCACGCTCGACGAAACGGAGGTCAAGCGCTTCGCGCTCGCCAACGCGCCGGCCTATGCGCACCCGCGCTTCGTATGGGTCGTCGACCGGCTGCCGCTCGCGTCCACCAACAAGATCGACCGTGCGGAGCTTAAGCGGATGGCTGTAGGGCGCATGAGGCGCGCAGCGCCGTAATGCGCCCGTGCTAAAGCGGCGCAATACGCGGCCCATCGGCCGCTATTGCGCCCTACAGGCCAACCCGCAACAATGGCCGCAGAATCGAGGCCATCGATGAGCCAATCCCCCTTCGAAACCGCGGTTGCCGGGCGGGTCGACGCCATGGTCGATGCCTGCGTGCGCTGCGGCAAATGCGTTGAGGTGTGCCCGGTCACGGGCCCCGCCAACATCGCCGAGGCGGAACCGGTCGCGGTGATCACCGGCGTGCTCGACATCCTGCGCACCGGCGACGGCCCCGAGGCCGCGCGCCAATGGGCGAACGCCTGCGTGCTCAGCGGCGAATGCATCAAGGCGTGCGACTACGGGGTCAACCCGCGCTTCCTGCTCGCCATGGCGCGCACCACCATGACACGCGCGACCAACGAGGCGCCCGCCATGCGCCGGCGCGGGGTCGAGGTCTTCCGCAACCAGAGCCACGGCATCAACGTGCTCGCGCGCATGCAGCTCGACGAGCAGGCGCTCGACCGGCTGGCGCAGACGGGTAAGAAGCTGACCGAGCGTGGCGGCGACGAGGCGCCGGATTTCGTCTTCTACACCGGCTGCAACGTGCTCAAGACGCCGCACATCGCGCTGCTCGCCCTCGACATCATGGACGCGCTCAGCGTTACCTACCGGGTGATGGGCGGGTCGACCCATTGTTGCGGCGTCCACCAGCTGCGCGCGGGCGACACCGAGATGTTCGGACGCTTCGCCAGCAACACCCTCGACAAGCTCGCGCAAGGCAAGACCGGGGTGCTTTCCTGGTGCCCGAGCTGCCACGTGCAGTACACCGAGATCACCCTTCCGGCGATCGAGCAGACGCGCGGGTCGAAGCCGTTCGAGATGACGCCGTTCATGCGCTTTCTCGCCGGGCGCCTCGACGACCTCAAGCCGCTGCTGCGCGAGCGCGTCGACATGCGCATCGCGCTCCATCGCCGTCCCGGCATCGCCGGCGCCATGGAGGCGGCTGAGCAGATTCTCCGCACGGTGCCGGGCATCGAGATCGTCGAGCTGCATCAGCCCGCCGTCGGCCTGCAGACCTCCTCGATGCGCGCGTTGCCCGAATACCGGCGCGAACTGCAGCTCAAGGAACTGGAAGCGGCGCGCGACGCGGGCGTGGACGCCCTCGTCGCGGTCTATCACTCGGACCATCGCGAGCTGTGCGCGCACGAGCGCGACTGGCCGTTCCGCATCATGAACGTGCTGGAAATCGTCGGCGCCAGCATGGGCATCAGCGAGCCGGACAATTTCAAGCGCCTCAAGATCATGCAGGACGCCGACGCGATCGTCGCCGATTGTGCCGATCTCCTCGACAAGCATGGCATCGATCCCGCCACCGCCCGCGCGGTCGTCGCCGAGGCGATGCTCGGGGAGTAGGCGGTGCCGCTAATGAAACGCGAATAGCGAATAGAGACTTTTCGAGCCCGCGAAACAAACAACAACGTCATCCTGAGGAGGTCGCGCGCACTTACGCGCGACCGTCTCGAAGGATGGAAGCACGCTCGGTGCTTGTGGCCATCCTTCGAGACGGCCGCTCGCTTTCGCGAGCGGCCTCCTCAGGATGACGTCGAGTTTTTTTCCACCATCTTCACCACCACCGGCCAATATTCCGCGGTGAAGCCCGCGCGGCTCGCCGCTTGCAGCAGTTCGCACGCCGTGCGGGCGCCCGGCGCCGTGACGCCGCCCTGCGCGGCGAGGTCGAGCGCCAGGGTGATGTCCTTGATGGCGTAGTCGACCGGAAAGGCGTCGGCGGGAAAGACGCCCGGCACCATCGCCTTGAGCCCGTGGTTGCGCAGCGCGAAGCTGTCGGAAGAGCCCTTCGCCATCACCTCGAACAGCAGTTTGCCGTCGACGCCGGCGCGGCGCGCGATCGCGAGCGCCTCGGCGAGCGCCTGACCGGTCATGAACAGCACCATGTTGTTGAGGATTTTCACCACCTGCCCAGCGCCGTGGCCGCCGCAGTGGTTCACCTCGGTCCCCATGCAGGAAAAATAAGGCCGCAGCGCCTCGCACGCCTCGGCCGGCCCGCCCACCATGATGCTCAAGGTGCCGTCGTGGGCGGCCTGGCGCGTGCGCGCTACCGGCGCGTCGAGGAACGTGAGCCCGCGCGGCGCGAGCTTCTCGGCCAGTTCGCGCATGAGCTTGGGCGGGCTGGTGCTCATGTCGACCATCGTGTGGACGCGCCCGCCGCTCTGCGCGATGCCGCCCGCGCCGAGGCACACCTCCTCCACTTCGCGCCCGCTCGGCAGCGAGAGGAAGATCGCGTCGGCACCGGCCGCGACCTCGGCAATGCTGGCGCACGCCTTGAGCCCGCGCGCGGCAAGCCGCTCGACCGGCGCGCGCTTGATGTCGGTGCCGCAGACCGTGCGGCCGGATTTCGCGAGCAGATTGGCGCACATGGGCTCGCCCATGACGCCGAGGCCGATGAAGCCGAGGGTGTCGATTGGTTTCATGGCGCCTCACCTTTCTTTGTTTGTTCACCCTCGGCGCGCAGCACCAGCGCGTCGACCGCCAGCACCCCCTGCCTTTCCTCGCGCACGATCAGCGGATTGACTTCCGCTTCCATGATCGTCGGATCGGACGCGAGTTGCGACAGCGCGGCGATCGCCCGCGCGAGCGCGTCGAGATCGCCGGCCGGCCGGCCGCGGAATCCGGAGAGCACGGCGGCGCCCTTGAGTTCGCCGATCATCTCGCGCGCGGTCGCAACCTCCACCGGGGCGAGGCGGAGCACGCGGTCGCGATAGATTTCCGTGAAGACGCCGCCCATGGCGAGCATCACCAGCGGGCCGACTTCGGGTTCGACCCGATAGGCGATCAGCACCTCGCCGACGCCCGCGATCATCGGCTGCACCAGCACGCGCTCGACCGCGTGGCCGGGCCGATGCCGGCGCACGTTCGCGCCGATCTGCGCAACCGCACGTACCAGCGCCGCTCCATCCGCGACGTCGACCGCGACCCCGCCCACGTCGCTCTTGTGCGTGATGTCGGCCGCCAGCACCTTGGCGACGACCGGATAGGCGAACGGCAGCGCCGGCGGCGCGGCGAGATTCGCATCGAGCGCCACCGCGGGGGCGCGCGGCACGCCGATTCGGTCGAGCAGCCCATAGGCGGCAAGCTCGTCGAGCGCGCGCGGCTTGACCGAAACGATCCGTGTCGGCGGCGTCCATGCGACCGGCGTGCGCCGCGTCAGCGCCGCCGCGACGCCGTCGGCGCATGATTCCGGGGTGCGGAAATTCGCCACGCCGGCGGCGGTGAGCAAGGCGAACGCCTCGGGCGCGTCGGGCGCGATGTAAGCGGCGAGCGGGCGCCCGGCTTGCGCACAATCGGCGATCGGCTGCACCGCCAGCTTCGGATTCAAGCGCGCCGAGGAGCCGACCACGGCAACGACCAAGTCGAACTCGGGCGCGGCGAGCAGGGTGTCGAGCGCGGCCTTCATGATTTCGTAGCGCGCACCGGCGAGCGTGAGATCGACGATGCGGCCAGGCTCGACCGCGACGCCGGACGCCGCAAGCCGCGCCAGCGTGTCCGGCGAGGGCGGCGCCACCTCGATGCCGCGCAGCGCGAGGCGATCGACCACCATCGCGGCGGCGCCGCCGGTGGTCGTGACGACGCCGACCGTGGGCGCGCGTTTCATTGCGCGCGGCGCAACGCGGCGCAGCAGCGGCAAGGCTTCGATCAGCCCCTCGAAGGTATCGACGCGGGCGATGCCGCAGGCGGCGAAAAACGCATCGGCCACGTCGTCCTCGCCGGCGAGCGCGCCGCTGTGGGTCACGGCGAGTTCGCGCGCCTCCGCCGAACGGCCCAATTTGTAGGCGACGACCGGGCGGCCGCGCGCGGCCGCCGCGTGCGCGAAGGCGCGCAAGGCATCGCCCTGGCGGATGGTCTCGAGAAACAGCAAATAACCGTCGATGCCGGGATCGTCGAGCGTGGCCGCGCATATTTCGCCGATGCCGAGATCGATCTCGAGGCCGGCCGAGACGAGCGCGGCAAAGCCGATGCCGCGCGCCTTCCCGCGTGCGGCGAGCGCGCCGACGATGCTGCCGCTGTGCGAGGCCGCAAAAATCCGCCCGGCCGGCCAATCGGGCTCGCCGAAGGCGGCGTTGGCCGTGAGCATCAAGCGCGCGCGAAAGTCGATCACGCCGAGGCTCGACGGGCCGATCACGCGCACGCCGGTCTCATCGCTGACTCGCTTGAGCTGCGCCGAGCGCGCGGCGCCGACCCCGCCAGCGGTGGCGAAACCGTCGGCGAGCACGGTCACGAGCGGCACGCCGAGTTTGCCGCAGTGCTCGACCGCACCGACCACCGCCTCGGTCGGCAGCAGCACGTAGGCGTGGTCCGGCACCTCCGGCAGCGCCTCGAGCGAAGGCCAGGCGCGCTCGCCCAGCACGGTCTTGCGCCGCGGGTTTATGGGGTAGACCGTGCCGGCATAGCCGGCGCGGCGCAGGAAACTGAGCGGCCGCGCCGCATTCTTCGCCGGGTCATCGGACGCGCCGATCAGCGCGATCGAGCGGGGCGCGAGCAGCTTCTGGCGCAACGCGGCGGGATCGGCGAGGCGGACGATTTTATGTGTCAACATGCCCAGGTTCCATACCACCGCGAAGCCGCCCGGCCTATGATTCGGCGACCCCACAGTGATTCGCAGAGGAAACGGCCGTGAACGTTCAAGAGATTCTTGAAGGGCTCAGCAGCCAGGGCGCCCTCCCGGTCGAGGCGATCCGTGCCGCGGAAGCTGATCGCGCCGCGATGGTGCCGGCGTTTCTCGACGCGATCGAGACCTTCATCTCCGCAACACCCGAAGAGCGCGCCAAACCCTCGCCGATTTTCTTCATCTTCCATCTGCTCGGGTCGTGGGGCGAGAAATCCGCCTATCGTCCGCTGGCGCGGCTGCTGCGCTGTCCGGACGAAGATGTGGAGGCAGTGCTGGGCGATGCGAATACCGAGACGAGTTCGCAGGTCATGGCCGCCGTATTCGACGGCGATCCTCAGCCGCTCTATGACATCATTCTCGACCCGCAAGCCGACGTGTTCGTCCGCTGGGGAATGTTCGACGCGCTCGCGATGGTGACACTCGAGGGCCAATTACCTCGCCAGGAAACCGCGCGTTTTCTCACTGCCTGCTTTACGAAGCTCAAGCCGGAACCCGGTTCCCCGGTTTGGGAGGGCTGGCAAAGCGCAATCGCGGCCCTGGGCCTCACCGAGTTGCGCCCGCAGGTCAAGGAGGTATTCGAGCGTGGTTGGATCGATTCGATAGGGCTGAGCTTCAAGAATTTCGAGGAAGATCTGGACGCGACGTTGAAGTGCCCCGATGCGCCTGCGTGGTTTCTCGAACAACATCGGCCGTTGGGCGACATTGTCGAAAAATTCTCGACCTGGGGATTCGATTCAGAATCCGACGAAGAGACGGAGGTCGATACGTTTGGCGAGCGTCCGTCGCTATGGGACGATACTCCAGGCCAAGCCTTTAATCCTTTCAAAAACGTCGGTCGCAACGACCCCTGTCCGTGCGGCAGCGGGAAGAAATTCAAGAAATGCTGCCTCGACGCCCAGCGGGATGCGCCGTTCCGTGGCGAAGCCGCCTGACAAAGAAAAAGAGCGTCGCCGGGCTGAGCCGGTTGTGTCGCGGCACTGAGCCAAGCATCATCTGGTGGCCGGGTGCGCATACCCACCCTGTCGATATGGTGCCGGCATGAACAGCACATTCGCGAATCCCTCCGCGCCCGCCGTGGTCTTCCTCCACGGCATCGGCGGCAATGCGCGCATCTGGGCGCCGCAACTGGCGAGCTTCGCGGCGGCCGGCTTCCGGCCGATCGCGCTCGATCTCCTCGGCTATGGCGCGCGCGAGCCGGTCGACCGCATGGATTTCGACCTGCTGGCGGCTGACGTCGAGGAGCAGGTCGCGCGGCTCGATCTCGATCGCTCGATCGTGGTCGGCCACTCCATGGGCGGGATGGTGGCGCAGACGTTGCTGCGGCGCTTGCCGCGCGCCTGGCGCGCCGCGGTCTTCTCCTGCACCAGCCCGGCGTTCGGCGATCCGACCGGCGAGTTCCAGAAAAAATTCGTGGCCGACCGGCTCGGGCCGCTCGATGCCGGCCGGACGATGGCAGATTTGGCTCCGGGGATGGTCGCGGCGGTGAGCGGGCCCGCACCGGATCCCGCCGGGCGCCAACTGGCGATCGACACCATCGCGTCGACGTCGGAACGCTCGTACCGCGCCGCGGTGCATTCCCTCGTCGGTTTCGACGAGCGGGCGAACTTGGCGCGCATCGGCATCCCGGTGCTCTGCCTCGCGGGCGAGCACGACCGTCTCGCCCCGCCCGGCATGATGGAGGGCATGGCCAAGCGCATTCGCGGCGCGCGCTACGTATGCCTCAAGGGCGTCGGCCACCTGCCCAACGTGGAGGCCCCGCCTGCGTTCGACGCCGCCGTGCTTGATTTTCTCCGCGCAGCGCTGGCGCCGGCCCCGGCTTAGCCATGCACGGCGAGCTCGACGCCCACGATGCCGGCGCCGCGATGTTTGCGCCGGAGGCGTTCCGGCTCGTCGCTGCCGAGGCGGAGCTGATCGCAGCGGCGCGGCGCTTCGGCGCCCGGGTGCTGGCGCCGCGCGCCGCCCAGCACGACCGCGACGCCACGTTTCCGATCGAGAATTTTCGCGACATGCATGCGGCGGGCCTGCTCGCCATCTGCATTCCCAAGGAGGACGGCGGGCTGGGTGCGGATTTCCGCACCTATTGCCTGGCGGCGGCGGAACTCGGCCGTGCCTGCGGTTCGACCGCACTCTCCTTCAACATGCACGTGTGCTCGACCCTGTGGTCGGGCGCGCTCGCCGACGACCTCGACATGAGCGCGGCCGAACGCGCCGCCCATCTTGCGCGCCGGCGCGTGCACTACCGGCGCATCATCGACGACGGCGCGGTCTACTCGCAGCCGTTCTCCGAGGGCGGCGCCGCGGCCGCGGGCGGCGTCGCTTTCGGCACCGAGGCGCGGCCGGCCGCCGGCGGCTTCATCGTCAACGGCAAAAAGATCTTCGCCTCGCTTTCCGGCGCCGCGGATTACTACGGCGTGCTGTGCACCGAGCGCGGCGAAGGCGAAGCGGCGAGCCGGCGCAACACGCTTTACCTCGCGATCCCGGGGCACGCGCCGGGCGTCTCGGTGGTCGGCGACTGGGACCCGCTCGGCATGCGCGCGACGGTATCGCGGACCTTGCTGTTCAAGGACGTGTTCGTGCCCGAGGACGCCATGCTGATGCCGCGCGGCGTCTATTTCCAGGCGGCGACCCGCTGGCCGCACATGTTCCTCACGCTTTCGCCGACCTACATGGGGCTCGCGCAGGCGGCCTACGACTTCACGATCGGCTACCTGCGTGGCGAAATCCCCGGCACGCCGCCCGTCAAGCGGCGCATGTTCCCGACCAAGCAGATCGCGGTCGCCGAGATGCAGGTGATGCTGGAGCAGACCAAGGCGCTGTGGTTCCAGGCGATCTCGGAGGCGCGCGCCAACCCGTCGAAGGAGCAGGTGCTGCGCGCCTATGCGGCGCAGTTCAGCGTCATGGAGAACGCCAACGCGATTGCCGCCAAGGA
>Ga0153928_1000195_pt1 | contig 31321 bp, 27 predicted proteins | sample TSNJ012MetaG_FD_106656 | JGI IMG/M metagenome (GOLD analysis project Ga0153928, IMG submission 106656) | Attine ant fungus gardens microbial communities from New Jersey, USA - TSNJ012 MetaG | ecosystem: Host-associated > Fungi > Mycelium > Unclassified | place: USA: New Jersey, Wharton State...
CTCACCGATTAGTTCCTTGCTTACATTGCTTAATTGCTGATGATGATATTCCAGATACACTAAGATCCCCGACCATGTATCAATATGTTCCGTCTGTCTCATCTTTTCCTCCTGGTTTTTATACCCTTTGCATTTTTCCCTTTTACATAATATCATCAACAATCTTCTTTATATAAGCTGCCGAATCTTTCCCATCCATCCTGATCACCGGCTGCTTCTGAGTCCGCTTGGGAGGAAATATCTTCTTTACTTTTGTCGCCGAACCTGCCAGTCCATAATGCCCAGAGTCTTTATCTTCAAGGTCTATTAAACCAATCCGGTTGACACTCTTCTTCCCTGCTTGCATCTTCAACTTAAGGGATGGCATCCTGGGTGTAAATACAGATGGTTCCACCGCCAGCAGACACGGATACGTAATCCTGGCGGTTACCGCCTCAGCTCCCATAAGATACTCTGCCCCGATATATTTTTCAGATACTTCCACCAGCCGGGAAACCCAATTGATATGAGGGATTTCAAGCCATTTTGCCAGCGCGCCGCTCACCTGTGCGGTGTCCCCGTCAGTGGTCTGTTTTCCGCACAATATTAAATCATAATCGCCGGTACTTTTAATGGCCTGCATTAAGGTATATGAAGTTGCCAGCACATCCGCGCCGGCAAATGTTATGTCACTGATCAGATAACCGCTGTCCGCTCCACAGGCATAAGCATCACGTATTACCTTTTCTGCTGTCTCGGGACCCATCGTAAATACTGCAACAGAAGCCCCGGTCTGCTCCTTAATCTGCAATGCGGTTTCAAGTGCCGGTAAGTCGTAGACATTGCTTATTGCCACCAACCCCTGACGAAGTAATACACCTGTTTTTTCATCCATATTTCCTTCACTGTATGCCGGAACTTGTTTCATGCAGACCGCTATTTTCATAAAGTTCTCCATTCCGCTGCAGGTGGTTGCAGCATAAATAGTAATAAAGTATGATCTTTATCCGATGTCTTCTTTCCAGTCAAAGATATTGCCTCGGTTGATCATGCCAATCGGATCCCACTGGTGTTTTATCATCTTGCATTCCTCCAGGTATTCCTTTGAGCCCAGTTCCCGGAATAATGTTTTCTTTAGTTTGCCGATTCCGTGTTCACTTACTACGGTTCCGTGCCCCTCTTTACAAGTTATTCTGGCCCACATTTCAAGAAGCTTAATGCCCTTTCGATATTCCTCATAACTTTCCGGCAGTAAATTAACATGCAGATGTATCCCGGCTGCATGTCCAAATATGCAGTATTTAATTTTCGCCTTTTTTGCATCCTGACGATATTGACGAATGGCTGCTCCAAATGTGATGTTGTTAAGCGTCATATCAGCGCCCAGTTTGGTAATGCGCTGATCCTGCCGTCGGGCCTGTTCAATCCGCAGATTAGCCGTTTCGGCAGCAGCGTGGCGAAAAGCATGCATTCGTTCGATCTCCATCTCACCGGAAACTGCCCATGCCTTATCTGAATCACTATTATGATTTTCTGCAAGCGCCATTAACTGCCCGGCCAGTTCTTCAATGCCGTTTTCTTCACCCTGCAGTTCAAAATAGACTAAATCGGAAACCTCTGATTCTATATCAGGCAGTTCCTTAATGCTGCTCATAAATTCTTTTCTCGCTTCAATCAGGTCAATGGTGCTGCGATCCATATATTCAATGGCCGCGACTTTCGCCGTATCAGCCGTCGGCTTTTCCTGTAAAATCCGGTCAACAAAGTCTTCTGCGTTCTCGTGGCTGTTAAAGAAAAAGCTGATGCCCCATGTCTGATCCGGCTTTTCAACCAGCTTTAAAGTGAGTTGACTGATTATACCGGTAATCCCTTCACGCCCGATAACATTTGCCAGTTCATCTTTTCCCCTCAGGACGTGAATGTTACCGTCACTGGTAATCAATCGTATACTTTCTACATATTTTTCAATGCTCCCGTATAAAAGCTTTGTAAGCCCACCTGCACCACTTGCCACAATTCCGCCAACCGTAGCGGATGTTTCGGTTGGGTCCGGAGGCCAGAAAAAGTCCTTTTCAGATGGGATTTTCCCGATTTCTTTTTTCAACTCTATTAAATTGATTCCCGGCTCTACCGAAAGTAAAACCGTACCATTTTCATAAACTTCATGTTCCTTACATTGATCCATCCGGGAAAGGTTCATTACATGACCGCCTAAAGGAACGGCTGCACCTGTAATCCCGGTCTTTCCCCCTTGAATGGTAACTGGTGTTTTGTGCTCCCGCATTGCTGCCAGAACAGCCAAAATTTCTGCTTCACTAACAGGAAATGAAATACTTTCCGCGAACCCCTGATATTTTGATTCATCTATTAAGAATTCCTGATAGGTCTGATCTGTTTTAATAATTTGTTGTTGGCTCATTATACCTCCTAAACGAATCACACGGACATATGATTACCCCTTTTCGATATATTCAGATAATGCATGGATCACATTGCTGAAATCCTCAATAATTGCCACATCTGCCTTTTTTATGATCGGGGCATTCTTGTCTTTATTGATCGCCACGATAAATTCGCTCTTTTCAATTCCCAAATAGAATGCTGCAGCTCCGGAAACGCCTACAGTTATGCAAAGTTTTGGCTTGGTCATAGTTCCGGAGACACCAACTAATGCCTCCATTGGTGCCCAGGCATTCATTGCCACCGGACGGCTGACGCCCAGTTTACCATGTATCTTTTGCGATAGCTGTTCCAGTTCCTGCACCTGCTCTTTATTTCCTGCCCCGCGTCCGGCAACTATCAGCCTTTGGGCCTCTGCCAGCGTTGCTTTCCTGACTTCATGATGAAGGTCTCTCGATATCAGAAAATCCGGTATTTCTGCCTTTTCCGCTATTCTTACATTTCTCGGATAGGTAATTTCTACTTTATGTTCTCCCAGACCATTTGCAATCGCGATGCAGTATGGTGATTTTTTAAGCAAAAAAGTTGCCATCATATAATTAGAGTACACCATCCGCTCGATCATCATACCCGCTTCAATTTTTTCTATCTTATGGACCCCGGCAGCACTGCTTCCATTTAACCTGGCCGCAGCTCTTACGGCAATTTCATTTGCTCCGTAAGAATGACCGAAGAGGTACAGATCTTCTTTATTCATTTGTCTGGTAAGTATTTTTAAAATCGCTTCAGGCTGATAGTATTCGCAGGGAATCAGCACTATCCCCGGTGCCGGTATTTGTTTCAGATCGATCAGTTCTTCTTCCCCCCGCCGGCAGATTACAATTGCACTTGCCGGCTCCATCCGGGCGGCAAACTGTTCTTTGAAATAATTAAGCTCCATGCACTGTTTCTCAAAGTCCGGCAAAAAGCCATTTAACACCATATGACATCTCATCTTATCAAAGCCTTTCTTTCAGATACTGCCTAAATAATACTGCTGCTTTTTCCTCAGGGCTGTCCCCTTCGATTATGATCCCGGCCCGGCGATAATCAATCGCCCGCAGCTTCAAAAGCCCCTGGCCGGCTGCTCCTTGATTCTCCACTTTCCTGACTTCAATAGGCTGTTTGCCCAAACGCAGCCGGTCCTTCAGAGTCGGAACGCGCAGATAAGAATTGGGGGCGTTGCCCACTGACAGTATACAGGGGATTTTTATCGTCTGCGTCACTTCTCCTTCATCGGTCACGGTTCTTACTTTCAGACATGTTTCATCCACTGGCTCTATCATCGTGACCTGTCCGATATGGGGCCAGCCAAGCTGCTCTGCCAGCAAAAACGGTGTCTGCCCATTCTCTCCATCCGCGCTCTGCTTTCCGGTGATGATAACGTCAATATTTCCCTGGTCGCCGACATATTGAGCGATAAGCCCGGCAACAAAATCCGAACAAAAGCGCAGGTCATTCTCACAATCTATGCGAACCGCTTTTTGGTACCCCAGGGCATACAAGGTCTTCAGATAGGTATCGCACTTTTCATTTCCTATCGTTAAAGCACTAAGGTTATACATGACGTTAAAGCCTTCTGATAAATCAGAAAGCTTTAGCAGCATCTCAAGTGCACTTTCATCAAAACAATTCCATCCGGTCCTGACAAAACTGACATCGACGTTATTCTGTTCGTCCGCAATCCAGTCTCCTTCGCCAAGGAGATCCAGATCGGAAACAACTTTAAAACAATTTAAGATATTCATACTTTCCTCCATCCTGTGCATTTTACAACACATATAGTGAGATGGAAAAATTCATTTTTCACACTATTTTGTCACTGGGATCAAGGTTCCCATGTTCATGATTTGATTGGGATCATATGCCTTTTTCATAGTATCCAATATGTAATACGAGCTTCCATATTCTTCTTTTACATACTTCGCTCTGGCTTTGCCCAAGCCATGATGATGTACGATGGAGCCGCCATACTTCAGTACTTGCTCGCAGATAATCTGATTGATAAGATCATGATACTTGTTAATCTCTTCTTCCGGCGGGCAGTCTACAATATTGTAGTAATAGACAAAGTACATGTTCGTTCCGTTGATATAGCTGTGGGATGAATGCCCTCCCATCAAGGTCATATCCGGCACTTCTTCCAGAATACGCTCACAGACCGTATTGTAGATTTCGTAAATGCAGTCCCAACATCCGGATACTTCAGTTGTAATACCGATGTTTTTCGTCTCCAGAATCTCAATCTTTTCCTGGGCAATCTCTTCCGGCCCCCAGTTAAGTCCATCAAACCACTTGGATATCAGCATTGGATCTACCGCGTCACATTCATCAAATTCAGCGATAAGCGATTCAATGCCCTCAGCAGTAGCTTTGGTAATTCCAGCAGGTCCTTCCGCCATAAAGATCAGCACACATTTTCCTTCCGGAACAAAATGAGCAAAATGCATTCCGGCATCAGACGGATCATAGAGTCTGGCAATCGATGGTTTATATCCTGCCACCATTACTGCCCGCAATGCTTCAAAACCGGTTTTCATATTATCTAAAATATAGCCCAGAAAGACGTTATTTTCCGGCTGATACTTGAATAATTTCACCGTAACTTCGGTTATGTAGCAAAGGGCACCTTCATTGCCAACAATCACATGGCGAATATCAGGTCCTGCAGCTCTTCTGGGAATGTTCTTAATCCGGCATACTTCTCCATTGGGGAAAACAGCTTCCAGACCAACGATCATATCCTCAATTCCGCCATACAGGGTGGAAAACTGGCCGATACTTCTTGTCGCAACCAGACCGCCCATCTGTGCCAATGGCTTGGACTGAGGAGAGTGCCCGGTGGTATAGCCCATTTCTCTTAAGCGGTCATCCAGCTCCTGAAGCGGAACACCGCATTGGCAGGTAACCTGCATGTTATAGGTATCAATCTTCAGTACCTGATTCATCATCGAACCATCTACCACAACCGAATTCACAAGAGTTGTCTCCAATCCGCCTTCAATCGCTGAATGTCCAGTTCTTGGAACGATGTTAATTCGATTGTCATTAGCAAACTTCATCACATCAGCAACCTGCCCGGTGCTTTTTACATAGACCACAGCTGCCGGAATCGGCTGCGTATAAACCTCACAGACCTGTTCGTACTTACGATAGCGGTCAAGGCTGCTTTCTTTTAGTACCTGTTCATCTGTAATAACCTGCTCCGATCCAAGGATCCGGACCAGTCCACTTACAATTTGTTCCCTTGATAAAGCCATAATGATCTCCTTTCGATTATCGTGGCTACGAATAGTAACCGATTATCGCCATTTTCATTTTCCTACCCGTCGACATATAAAGAGACTCCACTATAAAAGTTACCTATACAACAAAAAAGAGAAAAGCGCCTTGCCTCTTTGACATACGTCAAGAGTTAAGGTTACTTTTCTCTAGGAATCTCTCTGGTAACTTTCTCAAGTATAATTTGCCTGATGCCGATTTGTCAATTAGAAAACTTGTCTATTTTTTGTGTTTTGAAATTGTGCATATTGACAATTGACCTGTATTTTTTCTCTGTGGAAGAAAATTTCATCCCGTTTTCAATTGATATTCACAATTTTCAACACTTCTTTTTGTGCAATATCTACTGATTTCAAAAACTGTGTAAATATTTATTGACATTTTTGCATAAACAACTTATGATTTGCTTAGTTGCAAGAGATGAAAGAGATGTGACGCCTGAAGGGGCTTCACGTCTTTTTTTATTTCTTTTATTTCTTTTAAAAAACTTATTATTTGGAGGGACGTTGTATGAACAAACAATTTATCAAGAAGTATGGCACACTGTTGCTGCTCGCTGCCGGAGCAGGTATTATCTTTCAGCTGCCATACATCCGGGAAACATTCTATGTTTCCATTCAAAATGCTATGGGGCTCAGTAATGTACAGATGGGAATGCTTTCTTCCGGATATGCAACCATGGCTACGCTTTCCTACTTTGTAGGCGGTATCGTTGCGGATAAATTTTCAGCCAGAAAGCTGCTGACATTTTCATTTATCGCCACCGGAATCCTGGGACTGTGGTTTTCAACCTTCCCAAGCTTTAATGTCAGCCGTATCATATTTGTATTAATGGGTATTACCACCATCATCACTTACTGGTCAGCCTGCATTAAAGCCACCCGTATGCTGGGCGACAGTTCTGAACAGGGACGTCTCTTCGGTCTTCAGGAAGGTCTGCGCGGAATTATGAATGCAATTCTGGTATTCGTTATGATGGCAGCCTTTAATCACTTTACTGATAAAGTTGTCGGTACTGCCTGGGCCATCAGAACATGTGCAATTACCGTTATCATAATCGGTGTACTGAACTGGTTCTTTATCGAAGATACCAAAACAGAATCCCAGACTGAAAGCATCGCCAGTGTTGCCAAAGGCATGTTCCAGTCTCTTAAAATCCCCCGCGTCTGGCTGCTGTGCGGCATTGTTTTCACTGCCTACAGCTTATATGGACTCCTGGGTTACATCAATACATATGCCATCAAAGTATATGGCGCTTCCGAACAAACCGGCGTAACTCTGGGCGCAATCCGCTATATCATTCAGGCTTTCGGCGGAATCGTAGGGGGCTTCCTGGCCGACAGAATCGGTTCCCGAATTAAGGTAATCGTCGGCAGCGTTGCACTCCTTGGCTTGTCTTTCTTAAGCTACATCATCCTTCCGGTACAAGACGGTCTGGTAAACATGGTAATTGCAAACTTTATCCTGGGATTATTCCTGATCTACATCATCCGCAGTCTGTACTTTGCCATTATTGATGATGCCGGCATTCCAGTTGAGAAAACAGGACGTGTATCCGGATTTGTTTCCTGCCTGGGCTACACCCCTGATATCTTTATGTACACTATGGTCGGGGGCTGGATGGATTCCCATGCCGGAAAAGCCGGATTCAACATGATGTTCGTCTATGCAGCAGTTATGGCAATTCTCTGTATAATACTTGCACTAATACTCAATGCCGTAATCAAAAAATCAAAAAACCGCATCGAGCAGGCATAACCTTAATACCTGACATTTATTTACTCTAAAATACCATTATAAAAGGGAAACAATTTGCAATCCCGCAACTGTTTCCCTTCCTCATTTCTTAATATCCCCAGTGTGCCCCATGCCTTGTCTTTGCCATCCCATTCATTCACTTAAGAACCTCATCCGATATCAGAAAGCACCCCTACAACTTCCAACTAAGATGACTCCCCGTCTCATTCCTCTCCACCACAAGCTTCCTCTCAATCTGCTCCTTCAATTCCGTCACGTGGGAAATAATCCCCACCAGCCGCTTCTCCCCAGCCAGTTCATTCAATATCTGAATCGCCTGCTCCCGCGCCTCATCATCCAGCGACCCAAACCCTTCATCAATAAACATCGTATCCAACTGAATCGCCCCCGCCGTATTCTGAATCACATCCGCCAATCCAAGCGCCATCGACAACGCCGCTAAAAACGACTCCCCGCCGGAAAGCGTCTTAACATCACGAGTAGAGTTCGTAACCGGACTATACACATCCAAATCCAACCCCACCTGTCCCTGGGTCCCCAGATCCTTAATCTCCCGGCACCTGAGCGCCAACTGATTAGCCGTCATCCGGGCAAACCGCATATTCGCAAGCTTAATAATCTGCTTAAAAAACTGCCGCTGAATATACGTCTCAAAATCCAATTTAATACTCTTATGTAAAGTCCCATTCGCCGTCCTGGACAAAGTCGCCGCTACCTGATACTGAGCCTTCAATTCAACCTGCTCTTCATGAATCCTTTGCAAATGAGAACTTATCTCACCATTTCTATTATTCTGAACAAACAACAGCTGTCTCTCATCTTCCAAAACCGCCTTAACTTTATCCAGCTCATTAATCCTTTCCTGCAATTGATCTGCCGCAATCCGTTCTTTCCCTTCCGTCTGGCTCTCATAAACCCGAATCGCTTCCTCAGTCTTGATCACCCGCTCCTGGTAATTTTGGATTTCTTCTCCTATCTCCTGCAACTCTCCCACCGGAATCTTCAGGCGCTGGTAATCCGCCTCATCAGCAAACCCCGCCTTCTGCAATTCTTCCAAGTACGCCCGGTGAGCTTGTGAGACTCGTTCCTTAGCATCCTTTTCATTCTCAACTAAGACCTTTTTTTGTCCTTTTTCCTCCATTGCCTCCTGCTGCTGCCTGTGCAGTTTGTCCAGCGCTGTTTTTACTTCCGCTTCCAATATCAGCAACTTTGATTGTGCCTCTGTCAGTTTTGCCTTCGCCTCTTTAAGCGTCTTATAGGGAAGACTGCCTTCCAGCATCCTGATCTCCTGATTCACTTTCAGTGCTTCCTGATACTCGCTTTTGGCCCTTTCCAGCTTCTCCTTCACCTGCTCCCGCTCCTTCTTCACCTGATCCAGAAGTTCTTTCGACGGTGCTTCTTCCGCCAATTCGGCCTTATTCGGATGATGCAAAGATCCACAAACGGGACACTTTTCCCCTTCTTTCAATTTTCCCGCCAAAATACCTGCCGCTGCCGCAATATACACTTCATACAATTCATCATATCGATCACAAATCTCCGTATAAGTCTTCTGTGCCTTGTCCATCACACTCTGCTGCTTTTTAAGAGACACTGTCTTTTGTTTTTCTTCCAGCTTCTGATAGTCAGAAAGTGACCCTTGTATACGGGCAACCATTGCATGTAATTCCGGCGACTGCTCCTTTAGCTGCTGCTCTCGATTCTCTACCACCGACTGTGCTTTGCCCAGGCTCTCTGCTTTTCCCTTCAGCCGTTCTTCCAGCCGGGAAATCTCCCGCTCAATCTTCTCATAAGCAGACTTCTTCTCCTGATAGTCCTGCTCCTTAAAGGCTGTTGTTTCAGCCTTCCTTCCCATTTCCAACCGCTCTTTAAGAATCTGGATCTTCTCCTTCATCCTCATCTGCTCATCCCGTTCTTTTCCAGCCTTTTCAAGTTCATCAAACAGACGGTTTATGCTCTGCGCCATATCTAATACGCGCCTCACTTCCTCCGCCTCCCGAAGCTTTTTCTCACACTCTTTACGAACAGACCTTTCCTTCTCTTTCCCACTCTTAATAAATATATCAACAATTTCTCTTGTTCTCTCAATATCCGACCGCGATTTCAATTCATTTGCCAAATCCGAATATTCACCCCCTTCCGGAATACGAATCTGCTCCGCCTCCCGGCGAAAGTCCTTCTCGTTATCCTCCAGCTTTCCATAACACCCTTTCGCCTGATACTTCAAACTCTCCTGGATCCGCCAATACACCCTGGTATTGAAAATCTTCGAAAAAATAATCTTACGTTCCTGGGACTGAGCATGCAAAAGTTTCAGAAAATCCCCTTGAGCAATCATTGCAATCTGCGTAAATTGCTGCGCATCCAGCCCCAAAATCTCAACAATCTTCTTATTCGTCTCCACCTTATTTCCGAAAAAGACAGTTCCATCCGGCAGTGTCAATTCTACTCCCGCCCGTTCGGTGGTAAAGCCAGGTGTTCCATCCGTCGCCTTCCTTTTCTTCTCCCTTTGATATTCAGGATTCCTTTTAATCCGATACTCCTGCCCACCATACACAAACGAAAATTCCACATAAGTAGGTGTATCCAAAGATGCATATTGGCTGCGCATCATGTTACCATCCCGCTTTCCCCCGCTAGTCTGGTCATAAAGAGCAAACATAATCCCATCAAATATCGTCGTCTTCCCCGCGCCGGTATCCCCGGTAATCAAAAAAATCCCATGCTCTACAACCGTAAAATCCACCGTCTCCTGTTCTGCATAAGACCCAAACCCTGACATCACCAATTGTATTGGCTTCACTCTTCATCCCCCTCCTTCACCTTCATAATTACCGCCTGTAGAATATTCATCTCTTCCTCAGACATACCGCGCCCCTGCATTTCCTGAAAAAACTCCCCAAAAACCTTAAGCGGATCCGTTACCAGCCGAACATCCTCCATACCTTCAAGCACCGCCCGCGTCCTGGAGTTATCCACCTTAACCTCCAAAATCCGCTCAAAGCAACTGCCAAGCTCCTCCTTCGGCTTATAAAGCTCCGTCTCGTCCGTTAAAGTAACACTAACATAATCCTGGCATTTTTCATAACCTTCATCTTTCTTACACATCTTAACATCTTCTAATTCCCACCCTTTAAGAATATCCTCAAGTTCCCCCTTCAGTTTCCGAACATCATAAAGCGGCTTCAAGAGTAACGTCTCAATCACCGGTATGCTTCCCTTCTCATTAAGGGTCACCACCGTAACCGACTTCACATGGCTGCTCTCACTAACCGAATATTTCATCGGCGTCCCACAATACCGTATCCACGGCTCCCCCATCGGCTGCGCTCCATGAATATGCCCAAGCGCTACATAATCAAAAACCTTAACCGCCTCAACCTCCACATTATCGAGCCCGCCTACCGTAATCGATTCCGAGTCACACTCCACCGGTCTTTTTCCTCCCGCTGTATAAAACTGATGAGAGATCAGCACATTCCTTTCCCCACTATCAATCTCTTCCCGTTCAATCAACCTCTTTACCGCCACATCATAACTCTCAATCGTTTCCTCCGGAAACACATTCCTTACATACCCCGGTTTCACAAATGGCAGCATATAAAAATTCACATCTCCATAGGAATCCTCAAGCACTACCTTCTTAATCCTGTCATCCACCGTAACCGGCGGCATCCCCGCAATATGAACTGCCTGCTTTCGCAAAATGCCACTGGCAAAATCCAACCTCTGCGCCGAATCATGGTTCCCACTGATAATTAAAATCGGAATCACCGGTTCTATCCCCGCCAGTTCGGTCAAAAATCCATCAAAAACAGACACCGCCTCCGCTGACGGCGCCGGTTTATCATAAATATCCCCCGCTATCACGATACAATCAGGTCTCTCACTTCGCGCATACTTCACTACCTGCGCCAAGACCGCTTCCTGGTCTTCTTTCAAATTATAATGATGCAGATGTTTCCCAATATGTAAATCCGATAAGTGAAAAAATTTCATATTTAAACCGCTGCCTTTCTGAATATAGTTACTTTCATACTATCGCAATATTTCTATAATCTCAAGTATAATCCAATAAACTTTTAGCCCATAACTATTGACTCCATGAGTACGAGTACTCTCCATCTAAAAGGAGGCCGTTATACGAAACCTTCGTACAACAGCCTCCCAGCGGGAGACAAGATATCCCTCACACATTGTAATACTTGTTAAAATATCATTTCACCATTGTTGCAAAATCCAAGTCCGGATCCGCATACTCTTCTACATTTGATTTATCGATAACAACCGTACCTGCATCCACGAATTCATCCACTTCTTCTTGGTTCAAAACCTTAAGTGCCGTATCCACTGCCGTCTGTCCCAGGAGCACCGGGTCATTGGATGCGGTGCAGTCATAACCACCTTCCTTAATCTTCAGGACAGCTTCCATCAGGCCATCTACACCACAGACCAGAACCGTATCCTGATTCTGTTCCTTACATACCTGAGCTGCACCCATAGCCATATCGTCATTATGGCCAAATATCGCAACTACATCCTTGTTGGCCTGAAGCAAATCCTGAGTTGCCGGAATCGCTTTTGAACGGTCATAATCGCAGTAAGAGGACTGGACAATTTTAAGTCCCGGAACCTTATCAATGGCTTCATGAAAACCATCCCGGCGGTTCATCATCGTAGTAGAACCGGCAGTTCCCTGAATTTCCAGAATGGTACCGGTTGCCCCATCGCCGCCAAGCTGTTCAATCAATCGCTCTCCAACCAGGCGACCCATCTCTTTATTATCCCGCCCAACCCAGGCAATATTTCCTTTGTTAACATTCTTATCTACTGTAATTACCGGAACTTCTGCATTATTGCATGCTTCAATTCCCGCTGACGGACCGTCTTCATTCACCGGATTAATAATCAGCGCATCAATCCCCCGGGCCAAAAGATCCTGAATATCTTTATTCTGTTTTGACACATCATTATCCGCATTTAAAGTAATTACTTCCACGTCCTTTGTCCTGGCATAATCATGTATGATCGACGTCATATTGGCAAAAAACGGTGTGTCCTGTGAACAGTTTGAAAAGCCGATTGTATACTTGCCATCCTCTTTTTCCTTCGCTGCCGACTCACCTCCATCAGAACCGGATGCGGCGGCTCCACATCCGGAAATCGTCATCGCCGCTGTCAAAACTAATGCTAATACCCTGATTTTCCTTCTCTTCATGTCTTAGTCTCCTTTTTTCTTGATAGTATAGGCTGCTCACCGCAGCCGCTTCCTTCTATATTGAAACAGGCGTCCCTGCACAATATCTGTTACTGTTCACTCCGTGACCGGCACCTTGCAGAATAGCCGCCGTGTGAATGTAACCAATATCTCCCTGTTACTTATTATCATTCTTTGCTACAAACCGATTAAGAAGTAATGCCAGTACAATAATTGCCCCTTTCGCAATCCGCTGGTAATAGGAGGGCAAGCCTACCAGGTTAAATATATTAGTTAAAATCTGAAGCAAAAACACCCCTCCGAAAGTCCCCAAAACCGATCCGGCACCGCCGCTTAAGCTGGCACCTCCGATCACACTTGCCGCAATGGCATCCAATTCATATCCAGTACCGGCAGTTGGCTGCCCGGTAGACATCCATGAGGCTGTAAGAATTCCGGAAAAACCGCATAGCACTGCGCAGATGATATATGTAGCCACATAATTACGCTTTGTTGTAATACCCGAAAGCATAGCTGCTTCCCGATTCCCGCCAATAGCAAATAACGAACGCCCAAAAACAGTATAACGTAAAACAAAAGCAAATATCGCCGTCAGTATTACCCAGAAAATAGCACTGATAGCTAATTTCCCGAAGACAAATCCACCCCCGATCACATGGAATGCATCACCAAGATTAAATACCGGATTACCACTGGTCGTCAGCAAAGCCGCACCTCTTGCTACCTCCATCATCGCCAGGGAAGCGATAAAATCCGGAAGTCCAAAGTAAGAAATCAGCCCTCCTGTAACAACTCCCATAACCGCACTGACAAGCAAGCCTAGCAGACACCCCAGCAAAATCCCCGACATACTCCCCTGAAACCGAAGCACTACCATGGAAGTTGCCATTCCTGCAAATGCCAGCACCGATCCAACCGACAGATCAATGCCGCCCAGGATAATAACAAGGGTCATCCCCAATGCCACTACCCCGGGAATTGAAGCCTGCTGCAACAAATTCAAAAAATTGTTCAGTGTTAAAAAGCTGGGCGAAAGGGCTGTAGATATGATAATAAACAAAATTAATAAAAATATCAGGTTATATTTCTTAATAATTTCGTTGACACTCATTTTTCTTTCCATTATGCGTCCCTCCCTACCACTGATGCATGCAATATTTGTTCTTGATTAAAATTTACTTTATTAGCGGACATAATTTGTCTTCCATCATACATAACGTAAATGTTATCGCAGATCCTTAAAAGCTCTGTCAACTCTGAAGATACCACAATAATGCTTTTCCCCATTTTTGTCATGTCATGAATCAGATTGTAAATTTCTTCTTTTGCCATTACGTCAATCCCCTGGGTTGGCTCATCCAGCAGCAAAATGTCACAATCTTGCATCAGCCACTTAGACAATATTACTTTTTGCTGATTCCCACCTGAAAGATTTTGTGTTTTGGTATAGACTGAAGGAGTTTTCACTTTTAATTTATTCTGATAGCTTTTACATTCAGCATCAATTTGCTTATAGTTTACCTTTCCCCCAGTTTTAAATTTAGCCAACGATACCATCGACATATTCTCCCAAACCGGGAGCATCAGCACCAGCCCCTGGGCTTTTCGGTTCTCTGGGGACAGTCCGATTTTACTATTAATTGCCTCCTGCGGGCTTCTAAAATTCACCGTTTGCCCATGAACTTTAATCTCTCCCCCAGCAATCGGCGCCAAACCAAATATGGATTGCAGAACCTCTGTCCGACCGGCACCTACCAGCCCATATAAACCGATCACCTCCCCTTGATGAAGGGTCAGGTTAATATCTGATACCTTATAATTACTAACTGCTTTCAGTTCCAGGACTTTTTTATCAGAAACTTTATGAATCTCAGTTTCATCTCTTTGGATCTGGGAGATTGTAATACCAGTCATATATTCCACCAACTCATCTTCAGTCATTTCACCGGTGCTTTTACAGACTACGAACTTCCCATCCCTTAATACGGTAATTCGGTCCCCTACCCGGAACAACTCTTCCAGATGATGGGATATGTAGATAATCGTGATTCCCTTTTCCTTAAGATCTTGAATCACCTTCACCAGAATCTCGAATTCCGACTGCGAAAGTGTTGAGGAAGGCTCATCCATAACAATTAGTTTGGCATTACTGGCCAGCGCTTTCATAATCTCTGTCAGTTGGCGCTGTCCGATATTTAATTCCGATACTTTTGATTTCGCATTTATTTTGATATTCAAACTGTCTGCCAGTTCTTGAGTGTTGAGAAACAATCGCTTCCAATCCACTCCCTTGAATGTGTTTTTAGGGTAATTATTCATATATACATTTTCCCCCACCGTTAGTTCATTAAAAAGAGAAAGTTCTTGATAGATAACTGCTATTCCATCTTTTCTTCTTTCATCTGTACGATGTGACTTCAGAACTTTCCCATCAAAAAATATTTCACCCCCGTCTTCGGTATGAGCGGCCGAAAGAATCTTCATTAATGTAGATTTACCCGCCCCATTAGCTCCGATCAAACAGTGCACCTCACCACGTTTCACCGTTAAATCCACCTGATTCAATGCTTTTACACCGGGGAAATTTTTATCAATCTTACGCATTTCCAATATATTGTCGTTTTGCATGCGTTATATCCCTCCCTTGCTGCTTACATCTCAACATCACTATTTTCTTGTAAAAACAACAATGTCAATTAAGTATTTGTTTTTTGTTATGTAAATATTGTTTATATAAGAATAAACGATTGAATATTTTGTGTCAATTGTATTTATTACTTATTTTTTATTTGTATTTTTATAAACTTTTCACATTATTTCTATTATTTCTTTGACTGGAAATTGTTTTTATGTTATATTTGCATAATTTTTTATTCTATGTTTGGTTGTATTTACCATAATTTCAGTTCCAATTAGTTCCAATTGTTAATCAATCAATTTTACATAAGAGTTTTATTTTTTTAGTCCCTTTTTATTTTGAATATCTTCTTTATTTATATCTTTTATCTAAATACATGTAATATTATGGTTTTTCAGCACCTATACCAAAACTGATGCTGGTTTTTTATAAATATTTACAATTGACATCCTGCTCAACAAATTATACACTTTAGTAAATATTATTTACTAAAGTTCTGTTTTACTATTAATAAACCATCAACAAAACCGAAAGGAGAAGTAATCATGAATCATTTACCAGAAAAAATGAGGGCTATTGTAGCTTACGCCCCAGGAGATTATCGTTTTGAAATCGTAGATACTCCCCGCGCAGGAGAAAGGGAGATGATACTTAAAGTCGAAGCATGCGGAATCTGCGCCGGAGATACAAAGGCATATGCCGGAGCAGAAAGCTTCTGGGGCGGGAACGGACAGCCACCTTACATAAAAGCCCCTATGATTCCCGGGCACGAATTCGTCGGCACTATTGTAGAAGTAGGACCTAATATAAAAGGAAACTGGAAAATCGGTGACCGTGTCTGCCCCGAGCAGATTGTTCCCTGCAAAGAATGCTTATTCTGCAAAACAGGGCGCCATTGGATGTGTGAGAAGCACGATTTATTCGGATTCCAAAATAATGTAAATGGGGGCATGGCAGAATACGTGAAGATTACCAAAGATGCCTTACCCTATCTGGTGCCGGCGGATATGCCCATTGAAAAGGCTGCTCTGATTGAACCTTATGCTTGCTCCTGGCACTGTGTGGAACGGGCTCAGGTAACAACCAAAGACTTTGTTGTACTCTCCGGTGCCGGCACCCTGGGCTTAGGTATGGTCGGCGCAATCCATCAGGCCAATCCCAGCTGCCTTGTGGTGCTGGATATGAACGACGAGCGCCTGGCGAAAGCAAAAAAATTCGGGGCCGATATCGTTATGAACCCCGCCAAAGAAAATGTCGTCGAAAAAATCAAAGCAATGACCGGCGGTTACGGCTGCGATATCTATATCGAAGCAACCGGCCACCCTTCAAGTGTTGTCCAGGGACTGAAAGCAATCCGTAAAATGGGACGTTTCGTCGAATTCTCGGTATTTGGCCAGGACGTTACTTGCGATTGGTCAATTATCTCGGACCGCAAGGAACTGGATCTGTTAGGTGCGCACTTAAGCCCGTTTTGCTACGATTCAGTCATTGAATGGATCGGCAACGGAAAGTTACCTACCGATGGCGTTGTCACTAACAAATTCGCACTGGAAGATTGGGAAAAGGGATTTAACATCGCAAAAACCGGCAAAAGCGGAGCACTGAAAGTAGTATTGGTACCGACTGTGAAACCAGGGGAGGGCGCATAATATGCAAAGAATATTGAATGATCCTGACAATATCGTGGAAGAAATGCTGGAAGGTTTCTTGAAAACTCATTCAGACCTTGTAGAAAAAACCGATAACCACCGGGTTATCAAAGCAAAAGACATCCCCAAAGATAAAGTAGGCATCGTAACCGGCGGCGGTTCCGGTCACAAGCCGGCCTTTATCGGCTATGTGGGAAAAAATATGTGTGATGCTGCTGCCGTAGGCGAAATCTGTTCCTCTCCTACCGCTGCTGCTTTCTTAGATTCCTTTAAAGCCGCCGACCAGGGAAACGGTGTAGCCTGCCTGTATGGGAATTACTCCGGCGACAATATGAACGTTAAAATGGCAATTAAAATGGCCCAAAAACAAGGGCTTACCGTCAAAACCGTGGTCGCCAACGATGATGTCGCTTCCGCACCGCAAGACCAGTGGGCAAAACGCCGCGGTGTTGCGGGAGAAATCTTCATGTGGAAAGCCGGGGGCGCCAAGGCTGCCCTGGGAGGAACTTTAGACGAGGTAATTACCGCTGCCCAGAAAGCCATTGACAACACCCGCAGCGTAGGTATCGGTCTGACTCCATGTACCCTTCCCGCCGTTGGGCATCCCAACTTCGAAATTAAAGCCGGCACAATGGAGGTCGGTATCGGCCATCACGGAGAACCCGGCATCAAAGTCTGCGAACTGCAATCTGCTAAAGATATGGCCGGTAAGATGGTTGATATCGTCGCTCCCGATCACCCGCTGGCATCCGGCGATGAAGTTGCGGTTCTGGTTTCAGGTCTGGGCGCTACTCCGGTTATGGAATTATATGTATTATATAATGAAATTGAAAAGCTTCTGGCGGACAAAAATATCCGCATCCACCGTTCATATGTTGGCAATTATTTTACTTCCTTAGAGATGATGGGAGCTACTCTTACGGTGATGAAATTAGATGAGGAATTAAAGGAATTATTAGACCTGCCCGTAACTACTATGGGCTTAACACAGATATAGAAGACCATAGGAGGGATTTGCACAATGGCTGCTTTTAAAAACGCAGATGGGAAACCTGTATTGCTGGAAATCGTCAAAGCAATCCAGGACAACAAAGCATACCTGGGCGAAATAGATGGGCTCATCGGCGACGGTGATCACGGTATGAATATGAACAAAGGTTTTTCTCTGTTCGAAAAACGTTATGCAGACAAGGAATTTACATTTACTGAAGGTATGGATGCCTTAGGTACTATCTTATTTGCCGAAATCGGCGGCTCAATGGGGCCAATTTACGGAACTATCTTTACCGAACTTGCCGAAGCAGGTGAAAATCTTGAAGATATCACCATATCCGACCTGGCCGCCATGCTGGCAGCAGGCCTTACCAGTCTGCAGGAAATTGTCGACGCTAAGGTTGGCGACAAGACCTTGGTAGATACTCTAAGCCCTGCCGCAGACGCTCTGACCGAGGCTGGTAATAATAATCTCGACTTCTCCACCGCTCTTGACAATATGATCGAAGCCGCGCAGACCGGCAGAAACAGCACCAAAGATATGATTGCCAAATTCGGCCGTTCCAGCCGCCTGGGCGAACGCTCCCGTGGTGTTCTCGATGCCGGATCAGTCTCATGCTGCATTATCCTTACCGCAATGGGCAATGGCATTAAGAAAACACTGCCTGTTGCGGTTTGGCCGAAGGCTGAACTGTAACCACCAACTGTTTATTTAGGAGGATAGTGTGAAAATAATATTCGCCTCTACCTATATGTACTGTGAAACACGCACAGAATGGAGGATCCCATGGATAAATTAAAATTGGCGATCGGCTGCGATGAAGCAGCCTATGCACTTAAGGTCACGATAAAAAAACATCTTAAAGAGAATCATCCCGAAATAGCGGTCGCTGATTTTGGCGCCGATGCCGGTGACGTGGTTCTCTATCCCGATATCGCTTATACAGTTGCGGATGCTGTCGCAGCCGGTGAATGTGAGCGGGCAATTTTAGTCTGCGGCACCGGCATCGGAATGTCAATCTGTGCGAATAAAGTTCCCGGTATCAGAGCCGCCGTTTGCCACGATCCCTTCTCTGCAGAGCGGTCCAGAAAAAGCAATGATGCTCAGATTTTATGTATGGGAGAACGTGTTGTCGGGGCAGAACTGGCCAAATACATTGTTGATATCTGGCTTTCCAGTAATTTTACCGGCGGCGGTTCCACTGCAAAGGTTGAAAGAATCAACGAATTAGAACAAGTTCATATTGCTTCCTTTCATGAATAAAACAAGTGAAGAGGGTGTCCCAAAAGTCATTTCATGACTTTTGGGACACCCTCTTCACCAGTCTAAACGCTTCCTGTATTTTTTCTAACCCATAATCTTTTTTATATATTCATTCAATAGCGGAATAGCTGCCCCATGACACAGGGGAAATGCTGCGCACCTGCTAATCTTAATATATCGCTCATTGCTGGGAAAAGCCGAACGTTTATGCACCATAGTCTGCAGCTTGTCAACATCTTCACTGATCAGGTACTTTGAAAGCGTACCCCCCAGAATAACATCGCTGGTAATGAACATATGCAGATTGTCAATTGTCATCGCTAAATTCTCCAGATACATCTCCCAACGCTTAATATACTCTGCCTTTTGGGTACGCACCTTTTGAAAAAAGCTGTCCACATCTTCACCGGGATTCAAAAACGCTGATATTGAACAATACGAATTCACGCATCCTTTTTTTCCGCAATAACATGGCCGTCCGTCAGGAACAATGGTCATATGCTCAAAAACGCCGCTCTTTAACTCTCCGCCCCGAAAAAAGTCACCGTCAATGATAACCGCTCCGCTTAAATTATCTCTTATATTGAAAAAAATAGCATCCTTAATCGTTATATCCGACCACAGTTCCGTATTAGCCAAAGACTCCGCGTCATGGTTGAAAATACACTTACAGGATATCCTTTTTGAAAACTGGGAGATATGCAGTCCGGTACAATTTAATATTTTGCCATAGATAATGCTCTGCCCATCGGAAGAAATCAATGCCTGCAAAGCAATTCCAACTCCTAGCACGGACTCTTTCGAAACGTGCAGGCTGTTAATAAACTTATTTACAGAGTCGGATACCTGTTCATAATATTCCTCAGTATGAGAAAATGCCAATACCTTTTTTTCATATTTTATCATATCAGCGTATAAGTCCAGAGCAATCATCTCATATCGATCAATTAAAAGCTCTACACCAATGGCAACCTTCCTTGAGCCGCTAAAAGCATACACATTTGCTTTACGGCCACCGGTAGATTGTGCATAACCCTCTTTTTCAATATACCCCTCTTCCGTCAGCTCCTTTAATATTTGTGTGACCGTGGGTCTGCTCAAATTCAAATTCTGGGCAACAATGGGCTGCGTCGTCCTTTTCAATGAATAGATACATTTTAATATATTCCTTTTGTTATTATCTTTTAGGGCTGCCGCGGTATAACTTGTTATATTGGCATCTTGTTCCATCTCGACTCCTTATGGTCTTACCAACCCAATCCAACATCTTTTGTAAGGTCTCTTAACAAATTATAATCCTATACCTCTATAAAATCAATACTTACATTAGTCAAATTATTCATTTTTTACAAAGTTTGGTTACTGTTCACTCTGTGACCAGTAACACGCTACGCGATGCACAGAAATGCTGTTTACAGCATTTCGCGCCGACAACTCTCGGGATTTTCAGGCATAAACGCCTGAAAACACCTCGCGGAATAGTTGGAGAGTGAACAGTAACAAAGTTTGTTACTGTTTAGCGGGGTGGTTATCACTGTTCAAGATGATTTATCTAAATCTACCCATTATATCGAATCTCTTAAACCTTCCAGCATCTCCTCAACCGTCTTCATCAAAATCGGATGCCTCTTATACCCCGCAATCTGCCTCATTGGCACTAATACAAAATCCCTTTTATGCATCCCCACATGTGGAATATGCAACTCTTCCGTATCCAGAACGACATCATCATAGAGCAGAATATCCATATCCAAAGTCCTTGGTCCCCAGTGCACCTTCCGCTCTCTTAGGTTGGCATACTCAATCTCATGTATCCGCTCAAGCAATTCTTCCGGCGTCAACAAAGTACGCAGTTCAAGCGCTCCATTTAAGAACTCATCCTGTTCTACCCCACCATAAGGCTCTGTTGTGATGAAATCAGAAACTTTCGTAACGATACAGCCCTGTGTATCCTTAAGCGCCAGAACACCGGCATTTAAATAGGCTCTCTTATCACCCATATTCGATCCAAGGGCAATGTAAGCGGTATGCCAGCTTCGTTCTATCTCTACCGAAACGGTTTCTATGGAGAGGCCTATCGGGGCCCATGGCTTTTTTAGCTCCAACTCTACTTTTTTAAGGCCGGGAATTTCAAGCAGCATTTTTTCAGCCAGTTGTTCCACTACCGTTTCCAGCAGCTGGAAGGTATGCTCTTCGATAAATTTCTTCATTAAGTGGCTGGCTTCTCCGTAGTGAATGGACTTCAGAAGGTCATCAGCGAGACCGGCTTTTCTGATGTCGGTGTGCAGTATTGCTGAAATTATGAATTTCTGACCAAGAACATTTTCCTCGGGAAATACCCCATGTTTTGCAAATACTTCCAGGTTTTTAATTTTAATTTTATCCATCTGTTGTTACCCTTCCCAGAATTGCTTCGGTCATTTGAATAATACGCTTATTTTCCTTTACATCGTGTACGCGGACGAAGGAACAGCCTTTCATAATGCCGATCACGGTGGTTGCTAAAGTACCTTCCAGACGTTCGGCGACCGGCAGGTCCAGGGTTTTTCCGATTACTGACTTTCGGGAGGTTCCCAGGAGAACGGGATAGCCTAGTTCATGGAATAGTTCAAGGCGGTTGATAACTTCCAGGTTACCTTCGTATGTTTTGCCAAAGCCTATGCCGGGGTCGACGATGATTTTATCGTCAGGAACACCGGCTTCTCGGGCGAGTCTTACGCATTCCATGGTTTCATTTAGGACATCTTCCATGAAGTGGTTATATTCGGCTTTATTTTTGTTGTGCATCAGGCAGCATGCTGTGCCGGTTTTAGCCATGACGCGGGCCATTTTTTTGTCGTATTTGCACCCCCATACATCATTGATCAGATGGGCACCCGAGTCGGCAGCGGCTTGGGCTACTTTTGATTTATAGGTGTCAATTGAGATGGGAATATCAAAACGGCTGTGCAGGGCTTCGATTACGGGGGTTACCCGGGCGATCTCTTCTTCTTCGGTTATCTGGATATGTCCTGGTCTGGTGGATTCTCCGCCGATGTCGATGATGTCTGCGCCGTCTTGGATCATTTCTTCGGCGTGGGTCAGGGCACGGTCCATGTTGTTCCACTGTCCGCCGTCAGAGAATGAATCCGGAGTGATATTCAAGATTCCCATTATATAAGTCTTGTGTTTTATATTAAAATCTCTATTTCCTATCTGCATTATTTCTCCTCTAAAATTATAACAACTGCATTATTTTTCTCTAAATACTATCGCATCGTTTTCTGCGGGTATACTGTTTGGCTAAATGTCAGCGTGTCGGTACACCAGTGTACTGGCTCACTGATATTTAATATGTTATCTCCATGTTTTTCTTTTCGGGAGACCAGTTGCATTCTTCCTGAACCGGGCAGGAAAAACAATTTCTCGATATCTTATCGGCACGATACAACAATTCCATAAAGGTTCCTTGTGGCTGCTGAGGGGTCCGATGGGCAAGAATTGCCTGGATGATGGTTGCTTGTTCGGCCTGAGTGAAGCCGCAGGCGGGAAGGATTCCGGCGGCAATCCGGGCACTTGCTTCATGGTGCGGTACATTATCTGTGTATTGCCGGTGGCGGCCGATGTCGTGCAGCAATGCGGCAGCATATATCACTTCCCGACTTACTGCTATCCCTTCTTCCAGGCAGAAAATATAAGTAAGCCTGGCCACATCCAGAAAATGTTCCATGGTATGGCCGCAGAACTTTCTGTCTGTTTCCAGGCTCTGAACCTCACGAAAACAGTCCTGATATTCAGGATGAACTAATATCTGATTTACTCGCTTCATTATCGTTTTACCATTTGCATAAATGCTCTTTGTAGTTCAGGGTCTTCTTTAAACGCTCCCCGAACCACTGTTGTCATGGTCTGGCTGCCGGGTTTTCTGATGCCCCGCATGGTCATGCACATATGCTCAGCTTCTACCATCACCATAATTCCTTTGGGATTCAGGCTTTCAACCAGAGCGTCAGCTATCTCAGCGGTCATCCGCTCCTGAATCTGTGCCCTTCTGGCATAAACATCAACGGTCCTGGCCAGTTTGCTTAAGCCGACTACCTTTCCATTTGGGATATAGGCAATATGAGCCTTTCCGTAGAATGGCAGCAGATGATGTTCACAGGTAGAATAGAATGTGATGTCCTTCTCTACTACCATCTCGTTATTCTCCACGGTAAATTGTTTGGCAAGGTGGTCTCTTGCGTCCTCATCCATGCCGCCATAAATTTCTTCAAACATCCGCGCGATGCGGGATGGGGTCTCTACTAACCCTTCTCTGTCCGGATCTTCTCCGATGCCTTCTAACAGCAACCGAATGGCTGTTTCTACTTTTTCTCTATCAACCATAAGACAGACTCCTCCTGTATTTTGGTAATTGTATATGATGTATCGGCAGGTCTTCCTGCTATCCGGAGTTAACGGAGAATATTTTTAAATCCGAAAAAACGAATGAAAAAACATCTCCATAATGTGGCAGAACATTAATTTAAAATAGCCCTTCACAATTATGAGATGTTATCCTCAACTGTTGCAACGGGTGCGAACTTCATATCGTAAGACGAACTTTTCGTTTCGGCGGCAACTCCCCATCCGCTGAACACTTGACGCATGAAATCCTATTTTGCACATTATTCATTTACCCAATTATAGCATAAATTTATAAATCTGCAACTACTTTGTATGTATAATTTCATACCTGTTTTTCAATATTTTTGCAATTTTTCCGGGAACAAATTTTTGTTGTTGGAACTGCACTACCGGCATGATGCCTAGCAGCGAATTAGTAACAAATATTTCGTCAAAGCAGAATGCTTCCTCCAGCCGAATGACTGTTTCTGCGACCGGATACTCTTCCATGATCCACTCCCGGATTGTTCCCGGGAGCAATCCGCACTTTGCTGCCGGAGTATATATCTTTTCCCCCCGACAGAAAAAAATGTTTGTGACTGCCCCTTCTGTCAGCTCTCCTTTCGAGTTCAGAAAAACAGGCTCATCAAATCCAAGACTCTTTGCTCTTCGCTTTTCTAAGATATTATCGCCATAGTTAAATGACTTCAGGCAAGTAAATATAGAAGTTTCATTTCTTCGTACAGGACTTATCATCAGACAAAATCCCCTTTCATAATCAGCTTCTTGATAAGGGTTTTCACCAGTAACAGCAGTTACATTCAACGGGGATACCATAATTTTCAGCATCCCATGGTTCTGCTTTTGAAGCTCTTTATTTTCACAGAGGATTTCATCAACTGCCTTCATTTTCTTTTTTATTTCCGCTTCGTCCATATTCAGTTGCCGCATACCTTTGCGCAGTCTTTTCATATGCCTTTCTAAAAATACCGGCTGTCCTTCTTCTATCGCCATTGTTTCAAAAAGTCCTATTCCATAATAGAATCCTTCATCAATTCTAATATATTCCATCATAAGCCGCCTCCAGAATCGCTTTTGCCTTTTGCAGTGTCTCTTCATATTCAAATTCTGTTTCTGATTCGCAAGTAATCCCGCCGCCAACCCCCAGCCGGTAGATCCCGTTTTGGTAAATGGCCGTCCGGATGGCAATGTTCAGGTCACATGACCCATCCAGACTCAGGTACCCAATTGAGCCGGTATAAATCCCCCTGTACCCCCGCTCCAACTCGTCAATAATTTCCATTGCCCGGATCTTTGGCGCGCCAGTTATGGAACCTCCGGGAAATGTTGCTTCGATTAACTCGATCACGCCACATCCCTCCTCTATTTGGCCGATAATTGTAGATACCAGGTGAAAGACAGTCGCATAAGTCTCTACAGCAAAAAGCTCAGTCACCTGTACGCTGCCCGTTTGGCAAACCTTGCTCAAATCGTTACGCAGCAGATCAACAATCATAAGCAGTTCACTTTTGTCTTTTTCAGAGTTACGCAACTCCTCTTTCAGCTGCATATCTTCTTCTGCATTCACTCCCCGCCTGCGGGTTCCTTTTATCGGACGAGTCTCTACCCATCCATTTCTAAGCTTCAAAAAGCGTTCCATCGAAGCACTGATCACCTGAAAATCTCCCCCATTCAAGTACGCCCCAAACGGCGCCGGATTATGCGTGCGCAGATAAGCAAATACTTCATATGGACCTTTTTTACTTGGAATACTGAGCCGCTGGGTCATATTGGCTATATAAATATCCCCTTCTATAATGTACCGAATCATCTGCGCTATCGCATTTCGATAAAATTCTTTTGGAAAATCAGCAGTAAATCCTGCCGCCATGTTATGCTTTGGCGGACTTTCCCGCCGATAGCAAAACTCCCCTTTAATCTGTCTTTTGATTCCCGCAATAGATGCACCCGACTCTTCAAGAATCCCTCTGGCACTTATATACAGTATTCGTTTTTCCACATCTTCAATCAGGTAATTATCATAAAAACAAAACCAGGCATCCGGTATCTCCCGACTCTTTTTATGTTTTGTTTTAATAGTCTCGAACTTCCGCCCGTAGTCATAGGAAAAGTAGCCTATTGCCCCTGCAATCAGAGGCAGCTCTGTGGGATTCTCCTCCCTGTTGCCCGCCAGATATTTTCTCAGCAGTTGCTCAAATGTCTGTTCTTGTTCCACTCCATTAGAATAACATCTTCCGTCCCTTTCTTCTAATTCCAGATATGGACTTAAACCAATAATCGAATACATCCCTAACGCATTATGCAAAGAAGAATCCAAAAAAGCTGCCCCTTTATTTTGACAATAAAGACCAAAAACCTCACATAATGGTTTATGAAATCCCAATTTTTCAACCAGCATACTTTTTCCCCCACTCCCAGTTTTCACAGATCCTGATATAATTTTCCAGCAACCTATGCCCATATTCTGTCAGCACTGCCTCCGGATGGAACTGAATTCCATACACCGGAAGCCATCGGTGGCTTACTGCCATAATAGTGCCCTTTTCATCCCATGCATCTATCTGCAGACAAGAAGGTAATCCATCTTCACATACTACCAATGAATGATATCGGGTCACCTTGTATTCCAATGGCAAATATTCAAAAATTCCCTTTTGCCGATGGCGTATGCCGGTTACTTTTCCATGCATAGGGCACACCCCTTTTTCTACCCTTGCTCCGTAAGCATGTCCAATAATCTGGTGCCCCAGGCATACACCCAGAATCGGCACCTTCCCTTCCATTCCTCTTAAAATCACACTAGACACCCCTGTTTCAGCAGGACTTTTAGGCCCTGGGGAAAGGATAATTCCCTGCAGCATTTCTTTCTTATACAGATTATCTATCTCCGCCAATGTTGTACTATCATTGCGTACTACCAATACCTCCTGCCCCAGCTCCCGGAAGTACATCACCAGATTATGTACAAACGAATCGTAATTATCAATCATCACAAACATTTTTTCCCTCCTCTTCTTATGTCCTTCACCATGCAATTTTTAGAATAAAAAACCGGAAGCAGATATGCTGTCAAAGCAATATCTGTTCCCGGCAGTCTTCCTGAATATATTCAGGGCACACCTACTATTTAATAATTGTTATATATCCTTCTTTTTATATGTAGAATGCTCTATCTGGAATAATATTACCTGAAAATGAATATTACCACGGCCCCAGTCAGGAATTCCTTCATGAGTTACATATGTTCGATTCATCGGGACTCCGGCCTTTTTTTCCAAAATCTTAGTAATCGCCCCAGTCACCTGCACTGCATATTCCGTTCCCATGAACTGGATATTTCAGTTCCTTTTCGTTATCAGTATACCACATATCTATGCAGATTAATATGACCTTTTTACTGCTTCCTTTACTTGCTAAGGGAGGATGTTACTGTTCACTCCGTGACCAGTAACACGCTTCGCGATGCACAGAAATTATGTATTCTGCATAGTTTCGCGCCCAGGTATGCCTTGATAAAATAATTTGAATAATAATAACATAATTTAATTTCCATGGCACATACTAACTCGAAAAAGGAGGTATGTGCCATGGAATCAAATATTAGCAGTAAAGCTATGAATCTTCCCAAATCCTGTCGTTCTACAATGGACAATATGGTCAACGAACTGGAAAAAGAAGATCAGACTTATCAAATTGCCAATCTTCCGCAATCCTGCTGCGATAAAATAGCTGAGTGCGAGCAAGAGTTGAACAAGCAAGGTTATTGGAATATCGCATTAGTTGCTTATCAAATGGATAAATAACTATAAAACTGCCGGCAAAAAACCCATCAATTCAAGGATGATCATCTTGAATTGATGGATTTTGTTACTATTCACAGCCAGTATTCCGCGAGGTATTTTTTGTGAGTGCAGCGAAGCGGAAGTCACAGAAAATCCGAGGTTTTTAATTTTAACTTCAAGACGGAGCTTTTTCAATCTGCTCCAGCCGCTTCTCTCCATCTTCAGTCAATTGCTTTAATTCATCGATTGCGGTTCGCATCTGGGGCAATGCCTCCTGCTTAAAGTTAGAAATCTGATCAAAGGCATCGAAAGTATCCACAAAAGCCGATTTTAAATCTTCAACGGAGATATTTGCCGATGCTGACTGCTCATGAATCCTCGTCCCCTGCTCTTTCAACATCCGAGCGGTGCTGTTGATCATCGAGCTGGTGGTCTTATTTAATGCCTCCACCTTTTCCAGCACAATCTTTTGGTTATATAATGCCGAAGCCACTGTAACTGCTACACGCAATGCCGATATCGTCACATTCTGGGCGCGTTCCACCGCCCGGATCAGTTCTCTGTTATTCCGCCGCAGTATCTCCATGGCCACGATACCCTGCTGGTTCACTGCTAAAAGCTGTTGAAAATCCATAAGCTTCTGGCGCAGAGGATACTGTACTTCTTCCTCAACGAATTTAATCCGCTCCTCATCAATACCATTTACCCTGGCCTGCTCGACTTCCTGAGTCATGGATTCGTCCATCTGCATTCCCAACTCTATGTTAGACCTGAGTTTCCTGGTCAGTTCATACATTGCCACCTGTTCGCTTTCCAGGGTGGTATTATCCCGTTTCAAGATATTTTTCCCCTTCTCAAGGGATTTTAGAATATCGTCAATTACCCCGTCCGCCTTCTGAAACCTGGCAAAATAATTCCGGATTGGATTAAAGATTTTTCCCAGCACTCCATCTTTCATGAAATCAACTGCTGATGGATCCAAATCTTTCATTTGCCTCTGCAGTTCAGTAAGCCCGGTAACCACTTCCCCATTTTCGCTGCCAAGCCTACTCAGATCACCAATGCGCACTTGCAGTAATTCATTCTTCTTCCTGGATTTATCCACAACATCCTGACCAAAAGTTTCAATTGACCCAACAATTTCCCGACGCTCTGCCAGGGAACTCAGATCAACCTTAAAAAGTTCGGATGTATTGCTATCTGCTGTTTCCTTAATTACAGCCTGCTCCGGAGCATGAGGGGCAAGCTCTGCCTTTACTTCCTGTTCTATTGCAGCTTTGTTGGTAATTTCCATCGTAAATGCCATATCATAATCCTCCTTGAACCACAATGTCCAATTAACCGTAGCTTATATCCCCATTGCTAAAGCAAGAGGCTTTATGCCACATCTGGTAACGCTAATTTCACTATTAACTTCATGCAAACTATTATACTCCCAGTCAGCTTACATCTGCGCATTAAATAAGTTCTTCAGCTTATAGATAACATCTTCCGTATCCGCATTGATACTTGCTGCCTCATTGATTGAAGATATTTTCTCCAGTGCCTGAATATCCGCATTATATCCAATTGTGTAAACCGGAATATGATACGTTGCCAGAATACTCTCTACATCATTCAAAGAATATCCCACATTGGAGTCACCATCACTTAACACAAACAGCATCGGCTTAGCATCGGGATAGGTTTCCATCGCCGTCCTGAGCATATCAACACCAACTGCAATTCCATCAAAAGTAGCAGTTCCGCCGCCGGCACTCAACTGATTCACACTTCCTTTAAAGAAAGCCTGCTGATTCAGGTCGAACTTCTCAATTGGAAGGTTGATATAGACCTGATCATTGTAAGAAACCAATCCAACATAGTTATCCTTGTTAATGTACTGCATGCTGTTAATCAAAGATGTCCTCAGGGCAGTAATCGGCTCACCCTCCATGCTGCCGGAAATATCCGTTACAAATACTGCCAGTACCGGTGTCCCCACATCTTTGTTGTCCTTCCACAGTTTCTGCGCCTCAATCAGGTCATCACCCGCGAAATCAGGGCACTCGGCCTTGTAATCATCCAAACCGTTAAATCCGCATTCTTCCGCCAAAGCCTGATTGTCATTATTCTGACAATATTCGACAAATTTATTTAAAACTTCCATCTTCTCAGCCGCCAGTTCTCCAACCGCATAAACCGGATTATCATGACGGATGCCAAACGGTGTGAATTTGTATTCACGCTGCAGGCTGCTGTCATTATTATAGCTCTGATATTCCAGAATAAAACCATCCAACGAACCGGACTCCGCTGCCGTACGCATCTGCATTGTTGTAAATGCCACAAACGGCACATTATTCTGGAAGGTATTAAACCCTTCCACCGCAGTATCACTCAAGATATTCTTAGGATCATAGGTATACAAAGTCTGCACCAGAAAGTTCAGTCCTGTTGAGCTGGCAAGTGGATTGGTATACCCCATACTCAGTTCTCCATCAGCCGTAGCCTGGGTGATTGTCTTCATGTTAATGGCACCGTACTTATCCATCAGTTCCTGATGCTTCTTATTGGAAAGCATAATGCCAGGAACATTTCCGGCAATCCGATCGGTTAACATTTCCATCTTTACACCCTTTGCTTCCAGCATTTTCCCCCAGTAGGCATTAGACGGGGAAATTGCATCCGGCACATATTTTCCGGAAGCGATATAATCCACCATCGTCCCGGAATCAATCTTACGGACAGAAACTGACGCTTTTGCGCCGCCCACTTCAATTCCTGCCTGATTAAAAGATTCAGCTACTTGAATCAACCAGCCGTCTGTTCCTTCTCCTGCCTTCTCAGGCGATGAAAAAATCTCTATATTTACTTCGCCATCGCCAACAGCACTAAGAGGAAAGGTATCAATTTCCGGAAGTTCATCTTCAGCTGTATTCTCGTCAAATTCAACGGCTTCCTTCACCGGCTCAACCGATTGTGGGGAAATATTCTTTACTAATTTTTCCAGCTTTTTATCCGCACTTTCTTCTGAAACGGCTTTATCTGTTTTTCCCAGATTCTGGGTCAGGAGCGTTCCTCCCACCACCAAAAGTACCACCACTACACCAATTACTGCAATAATCCCAATTCCCTTTAACTTCATCTACATTCTCCTTTGGTTCTTTATTGATAGTATTTTGTCTCCACAATCAACTGATCAATCTCCTGAATCGCCGGCAGCTCCTCTAACGCTGACTCCCGCATATCATCCAACTTGGACACCTCCAGAATCAGATCATCCAGCTTCTTCAAAAGAATATCGTTTTGTTCAATCGCCTGGTGAATCGCGTCCATATGCTGCCTGCCCACGTTCTCATCACCGGCATGTTCTTTATATTCTTCCGCATCAAATATCGTAATACGATTAATAACTTTTTTCACATTACCAAAAAATACTCCTTCGGTTCCCTCGATAACATTCAGGAACCGGCTATATGCCATCTCACCTTCCGTAAAATACTGCATCAAAATCGTCTGCAATAAAACGGCCTTCTTCTTCATCCTCTCAATCTGCCTTGCTGCCTTCTCAATCTCACCACGAAATATCTTCTGGTTAGGGCATTCCCCAAGCGCATTCAGATAATCATCCGATCCCTTCAACTCCTCTGCCTTATATAACTTCGTTGGCTGAACCTTTATAAAAATACAATAATTCCCATACAGAAAAAACAATATACTCATAACCAATGCAGCAACACCAACTGCTTTTAAAATGATTGATTCCTGAGACAACAGATGAAAAAAGCCATTGGAAAATAACAACACATCTGCAACTACAATAGTAAAATTCAGCACGGCGGCCTGAATCAACTGCTTCTTCGTCATACAGTCTTCCCCTTTCTGCTAGTGTACTACAAATATTTTATCACATTGTTTTTCCTAATACCACAAAATTGCACGTAATTATAA
>Ga0153928_1000196_pt1 | contig 31316 bp, 38 predicted proteins | sample TSNJ012MetaG_FD_106656 | JGI IMG/M metagenome (GOLD analysis project Ga0153928, IMG submission 106656) | Attine ant fungus gardens microbial communities from New Jersey, USA - TSNJ012 MetaG | ecosystem: Host-associated > Fungi > Mycelium > Unclassified | place: USA: New Jersey, Wharton State...
AGGCACAGCCTTTTTCATTTATGATTCATCGTCAGGAAGTGTATGCGGATATTGGTACACCTGATCAGCGAAAGCTGCTTTCTTTGGAATCACTGGGGGAAGAAATTGAATAAAAAACTGATTATTACAACCTTTCCAATTCATAACCGCCCCTGTACGGTTACCGCCCTGGAAGAAGAGGGCCGAATTGTTGAAATGCAAATACAAAAACCTGAAGATTCAAACATTTTAGGAAATATTTACATCGGAAAAGTACAGAAAATAGTTTCCAATATTCAAGCTGCCTTTATCGACATCAGTCCGGGATGTTCTTGTTATTATCCCTTGGGAGAGAATCAACAGCCTTTCTTTACGTCTTATAAAACAAACAATACCTTAAAAGCAGGAGACGAGTTGATCGTTCAGGTACGTACAGAGGCTCTAAAGTCAAAGATTCCAACCGTCACCTCCAACTTGAATATTGCAGGGAAATATCTGGTATTAACTACTGAAAAAACCGGGATTGGCTTGTCTGCTAAATTAAGTCCGGATGAGAAAGAGTATTTAAAGTCCCTGATATTGCCTCATCTGCAGGGAAATTATGGTTTGATTGTACGAACAAATGCCCGGGATGTAAATAGCGCAGTCCTTTTACAAGAGTTGGACGATCTCTATTCGCAAATTGATCAGATTTACAAAAAAGGGATGGGCAGGAGCTGCTATTCCTTAATTAACGCTGCTCAACCGGAATACATTCATATGCTGCGTAACATCAGCCACCAAACATTAGAAGCTGTCATTACTGATACACCGGAAGTATATGAACGCATTAAAAATTATCTGCAGGATTGCCAACCGGAAGATAGTCCCAAACTTAGATTTTATAAAGACGATCTGCTGCCCCTTTATAAATTATATTCCCTGGAAACAGTTCTTGCCCAGGCCTGTCAGGAAAAGGTCTGGTTAAAATCAGGCGGTTTTTTGATGATCCAGCAGACCGATGCATTCGTGGCTATTGATGTGAATACCGGAAAGTATCAAGGCAAGAAAAAAGCTTCGGAAACATATCGGAAGATTAATCTGGAAGCTGCCAAAGAAATAGCAATTCAATTGCGTCTTCGAAACTTAAGTGGTATAATTCTAATAGATTTCATTAACATGACGCAAAAAGATCATCAGGAAGAACTTTTAAATACCCTGCGGAAACACTTAAAAAAGGATTTTGTCAAGGCAGTTGTCGTAGATATCACCCTATTGCACATTGTCGAGATGACCAGAAAGAAAATCAGAAAATCACTGTTTGAACAAATTTCTGATGTTTGATCATAAAGAATATTGAATTTGAATGGTACCAAAGTATCTAAGGAGGAGTATATGAGTAAAATTGCTGTTGTTACCGACAGTAATAGCGGTATTACACAAAAAGAAGCAGCAATTCTTGGAATCCGGGTGGTTCCTATGCCATTTTTTATTGATGAAGTATTGCATTACGAAGATATCGACCTGACCCAGGCAGAATTTTATAAAAGTTTACAGGAAGACAGTGAGATTTCCACCTCCCAGCCGGCACCGGCTGATGTCATGGAATTATGGGATGAGCTGCTAAAAGATCATGATGGCGTTGTGCATATCCCGATGTCCAGCGGCTTAAGTACTTCCTGTGAAACGGCCATGGGACTTGCCCTGGAGTATGACGGGAGAGTTCAGGTAGTTAATAACCAGCGGATTTCAGTTACCCTGAAGCAATCTGTAAAAGATGCACTTGAACTGGCCGCTGCCGGAAAAAATGCCACTGAGATCAAAGAAATCCTGGAACAGGAAAAATTCGAATCTACCATCTATATCATGGTAGACACTTTAAAGTACCTGCAAAAAGGCGGTCGGATCACACCGGCTGCGGCTATGATCGGTACCGTTTTTAAGCTAAAGCCAATACTGCAGATACAGGGTGAAAAGCTGGATGCCTTCGCTAAAGCAAGAAGCCAGAAGCAAGCTAAAAAAATGATGATTGATGCCATAAAAAATGACTTTGAAACCAGATTCTCCAAAGCTGCTGCAAAAGGAGATATGCACCTTGCCATCGCCCATACGGCAAATGCAGAGGAAGCATTAATCTTCAGTGAAGAACTTGAAGAAAACTTTCCGGGAATAGATATTACCCTGAATCCTCTTTCCTTAAGCATCGCTTGTCACATCGGACCAGGTTCACTGGCAATTGCATGTTCTAAGAATATTCAATACTAATTATGAAAACCAAAAAGCCTGCGATTTGCGATTATTGATATTAAAAAGTGATTGACAGAGCTAAATCATTGTGCTAAAATTAACAATCATTTGACAAGGACGTTTTAAAATGAAAACGTTCCTTGTCTTTTTTTGTAAAGGAGTGAAGTTATTGCCAAATTATATCATTACTATTGCACGTGGATTCGGAAGCGGCGGAAGGCAAATCGGACATCATCTTTCCAAAATGCTGGGGATTCCATGTTATGACAGTCAGATTTTATCTATGGCATCCGATTGCAGTGGGATTAAAAAAGATTTGTTTTTTCAGGTGGATGAAAAACTGCGTGGCCGGCATTTGATTAAACGGCTGAGAGGTGCTAAAAGTACCGACGATATTATAGAACCTACAAAGCGTAGTTTTGTGTCAGATGTTAATCTATATAATATCCAGGCTGGAATCATCCGCGAATTGGCCAGGACACAATCCTGTATCATTATTGGAAAATGTGCAAACTACATCTTAAGAGATTACGATAACATAATCAGTGTTTATATGGAGGCCCCAAGAAAGGCCTGCGTGGAAAGCATTGTAAACCTTCTTGGAGTGGAGGATGATGAAGCAAATAAAATGATCTGTCAGACGGATAAATACCGGGCGGATTATTACAAATATTATACTGGCGGACAGAATTGGAAGAATCCGGTTTTATATGATATGACATTGAACAGTGCCAGAATCGGAAGGGAACGATGTTCTGAGCTAATAGTTGCATATCTTAAAATGAAGTTTAATGAACATAATATAAACTGTCAGACCGATTTACGGCAATGAGGCCGATGCTTTTGAGCATCGGCTTTTTGCATAAAATGTTATTCAGGAGGAGAAGATTATGAAAAAAAATTATTTTAAAAAGGCAGTCACTGCTGCGATGGCACTTATCATGGCGGCAGGCGTATATGGTTGTGGATCAACTGAGACAACTAAAACTGAAGATACCACCGTAAAAGTAGGATTACTCCATTCTCTGACCGGTTCTATGGCTATCAGTGAAAAAGCAGTAAGAGATGCTGAAGTTCTTGCTATTAAAGAAATCAATGCCGCCGGTGGTGTCCTTGGCAGACAAATTGAGTATGTCGAAGAAGACGGTGCCTCGGAACCGTCTACCTTTGCAACCAAAGCAGAAAAACTGATTGACAGTGAAAAGACAGCGACCGTTTTTGGGTGCTGGACTTCTTCTTCAAGAAAAGCAGTAAAATCCATTTTTGAAGATTATGAGTCGCTGCTTTGGTATCCTGTTCAGTATGAAGGGATGGAAGATTCTCCTAATATTGTTTATACAGGCGCCGCACCAAACCAGCAGATTGTACCGGCCATTGAATATTTGATTGATAAAGGGTATAAAAAATTCTTTCTGCTTGGCTCTGACTATGTGTTTCCCCGGACTGCCAATATGATCATCAAAGCACAGGCAGAAGCTGCCGGCCTGGAAGTTGTCGGAGAAGAATATGCGGATATGGAACAGACTGAATTTGCATCGATTATTTCAAAGATTGAAGCAGCCAAGCCAGATGTTATTGTAAATACATTAAACGGTACCGGTAATGTATCATTCTTTAAACAGATGTCTGAAAAAAATTATACCAGCCAGGATTATATGACCATGTCATTTTCAATCGCAGAGGAGGAAGTAGCAGCAATCGGAGCAGATATCTTAAAAGGACATATGGTTTCATGGAATTATTATCAGACAACAGATACTCAGAAAAACCAGTCATTTGTAGAAGCGTACAAGAAAGAATATGGCGAAGAACGTGTGACCTCTGACCCGGCGGAGGCCGCATATGATGCAGTATATTTATGGAAGGCAGCCTGCGAAACAGCAGACAGTTTTGCAGTTGAAGATGTATTAGAAGCAATTAAATCGGGTGAGATTTCTTTTGATGCGCCAGAGGGTATGATCACGATCAATGGTGAAAATCAACATCTTGCAAAAACGGTAAGAATCGGGGAAGTTAAAGAGGATGGTCTTATTTATGAAGTGTATTCTACCGATTCTGCCGTAGAACCGGATCCTTACCTGACAACATATGACTGGGCGGTAGCTGCAGGAATTAAACCTTTGGAATAACGATCAGAAAATGGAGCATGTCATGAATCAATTTATAAATACACTTTTTAACAGTATCAGTTTAAGTTCCATTATACTTTTGACATCACTTGGACTTTCCATAACTTTTGGCCTGATGGGTGTAATTAATATGGCACATGGGGAATTTGTTATGATTGGTGCTTACATAACGTATGTGGTACAGAATATTTTTGCTGCCATAGTGCCGGAAAGCCTACAATCAGCATACTATTTTGCAGCACTTCCGGCAGCCTTTTTAACTGCTTTTTGCCTGGGAAGTCTTTTAGAACGTTATGTAATATCACGCCTTTATGGGAGAGCACTGGACAGTCTTCTGGCCACCTGGGGAATCAGCTTGATTCTTCAGCAGGCGGCCAGAAGTATATTCGGAACACAAGGAGTAAATGTAACTGCTCCGGCATTTTTAAGCGGAGGTTTTACCATCGGCGGATGTACCTTTTCCTATAACCGGTTGTTTATTATTTTTCTTGTGGCACTGTGTATGACGGCGGTCTGTTTCATTATGTATAAATCCCGTTTTGGAAAACAGATGCGTGCAGTTATGCAGAACCGGCATATGGCACAATGTATGGGAATCAATTCCAGAAGGGTGGACAATATTACTTTTTCGCTGGGCTCAGGTCTTGCCGGAATTGCAGGGTGTTCGGTGGCATTATTAGGTTCTGTTGACTCTACCGTTGGGCAAAGTTACATCGTTAATTCCTTTATGGCAGTTGTTCTGGGCGGTGTTGGAAAACTGGCGGGAACGGTATTCGGTTCTGCAATCATTGGTTCTGCCAGTATCTTTACAGAAAAATATACATCAACAACCATTGCAAAAGCTGCTGTATTGCTGATTGTCATATTATTTTTACAGAAACGTCCGCAGGGATTATTTGTAATGCGAACAAGAAACCTGGAAGGATAGGAGGTGCAGGAATGGATCATAACCAAAATCGAGGCGCCAATATTTGTTTTTTATTGATTGTTGCTGCTTTGGCAGCGATGCCGATATTGTTAAAGGTCGGCATCATAAGCGGAGGCTCTACGATTCTTTTCCTTGGAAAATGTATTGCATTTGCCATAGCTGCAATTGGAATTGATTTAATTTGGGGATATACAGGAATTTTAAGTCTGGGACACGGTTTGTACTTTGCATTAGGTGGATATGCTATGGCAATGTATCTGAAACTGCAAAGTACCGGGGGAGCAATTACAGATTTTATGCATGTTGGCGGACTTACCAGTCTTCCGGCAATTTGGAAACCTTTTTTGAGCCTTCCCATATCTTTATTGATGATTATTTTTATTCCGACTGCAGTATCCGGAATTGTTGGATATTTTATTTTTAAAAACCGGATAAAAGGAGTATATTTTTCAATTATTTCACAGGCACTTACATGGGCTGTATACTCAATTTTCATCGCCCTTTCGCCCTATACCAATGGAAATGTTGGAATTACGGACATTAAATCTGTTGCGGGCAGCATCAAAGGAAATGCCAATATCACAAATATGATGTTTCTTTTTTACGGCGCATTACTAATTATGGTCCTTATCTATGCATTGTCTCAATTTCTGGTAAACAGAAAGTTTGGTAAACTGTTGATCGCGATACGGGACGGAGAAAACCGGACCTATTTTTCCGGCTATCAGGTGAGCCGTTACAAAACTTTTGTCTATATGATTTCCGCAGTTTTTGCAGCTGTTGCGGGAGCTGTTTTCGTAAACTTTAATGGAAGTATCACACCTTCGCAAATGACCATATCATATTCAATCACGATGGTAATATGGGTTGCGATCGGCGGAAGAGGAACGATCATTGGCGGAATAATCGGAGCATTCTTGATTAATTTAAGTGAATATCATTTAAGTTCGGGGGGCATGGTTGAAATCTGGCAGTATGTAATCGGAGGACTGTTCGTAATTACCATTATATTCTTTAAACAAGGTATTGTTGGAATTGTGAGTGGTACAGTACACTGGTTTCACAAAAAAGCAAAGGGAAAAGGAAAACCTGTATATGGAAAGACAAAATGTATTAGAAATTAAAAATATATCCGTATCTTTTGATGGATTTTTCGCATTAACAGATGTAAAAGCAGATATTAAGCGTGGGACGATACATTTCTTTATTGGTCCGAACGGAGCCGGAAAGACAACGCTGCTGGACATCATTTGTGCAAAAACAAAACCCACTTCCGGAACAGTAATATTCTATCCCAGGGAACGGCAGCCAGTACGCTTAACCGGAATGAAGGAGCATAAAATCGTGAATGAAGGAATCGGACGGAAATTCCAGGTTCCTTCTGTATTCGCAAATCTTACTGTTGAAGAAAATATGATCTTATCGCTGAAAGGACATAAAGGTATTCTGGACAGCATTTTACGGATACCGGCTGATGAAGAAAAAGAAAACATAAAAGAAGTACTTGAAAAAGTAGGATTAGTTCAATATACACAAAAACGCGCCGGCGCCCTTGCTCATGGTGAAAAACAGTGGCTGGAACTTGCGATGCAGCTTGTCCAGAAGCCGGAAATTATTATGCTGGATGAGCCGGCTGCCGGAATGGGTAAGCCTGAAACTTTTAAGACCGGAATGATCCTAACGGAAATCAAAAAAGACTGCACCGTCATTGTCATAGAGCATGATATGGATTTTGTAAAGCAGTCGGCAGATGTGGTTACTGTCCTTCATGAAGGGAAAGTATTGACCGAAGGCAACGTAAAAAATGTTCTCGCTGATAAGGAGGTGCAAGCCGTGTATCTTGGAAGGGGAGGTGCGTAACATGCTGAAATTATCCAATATAGATTCCTATTATGGGGAAAGCCGTGTGATTCATGGGTTATCCTTTCAGGTGAAGAAAGGTGAGATTGCAGGACTGATCGGCAGAAACGGTGTTGGTAAAAGTACTGCATTAAAAAGTATTATGGGACTGGTGCAAACATCGGGAGAAGGCATACAGATGTCTGATCAAGATCTCTTAAAGCTTCCTACTTATGAAAGGGCAAAATGCGGGATTGGATATGTTCCGCAAGGACGTGATATTTTCCCGCAGATGACAGTTACTGAAAATCTGGAGCTGGGCTTGTGGCCAAATGGCGGAAAAGGCAAAATCCCCGACTACATCTATGATTTATTTCCGGCCCTCCCTAAATTTGCTCAGCGCAAGGGCGGGGATCTGTCCGGAGGACAGCAGCAGCAGCTTGCAATTGCAAGAGCACTTGTGGCAGAACCCCAAATTTTAATTCTTGATGAACCTACGGAGGGGATCCAGCCCTCGATTATTCAGGATATCGGAGCAGCTATCCGAAAAATCAACGAGTGGAAAGGTTTGACGATCCTTCTGGTGGAACAATATCTTGATTTTGTTCTGGAGAATACGGATTATCTTTATGTTATGGAAAAAGGAAGCATTATTTATGAGAAAAAAACGAAAGAAGCAGATGCTGTTCAAATACAAAAACTTATGACTGAATAAACTTTAGGTACTCTTGAACACTCCTTTATAAAAAGAAAGGCGGTATAATATGCATCTTACGGAGAGAGAAACGGAAAAATTGATGCTTCATTATGCAGGGATGCTTGCAAAAGAACGAAAAGAGAAGGGCATAAAGCTCAATTATCCGGAAGCAATTGCCCTGATCTCATCAGAACTGGCTGAAAAAGCACGCGAAGGTATGACAGTTGCCCAGCTTATGCAATTCGGGAGACATATCTTACATTCCGCAGATGTAATGGAAGGTGTTGCTGCAATGATTTCGGAGATTCAATTAGAAGCAACATTTCCGGACGGAACAAAATTAGTCACCGTACATGATCCGATTCCGGGTACGCATACTTTGATTCCCGGTGAGATGATCACCGATGAAGGAACCATAAAATTGAATGAAGGGAAAAAAACATGTCTTTTGTCAGTCATCAATACCGGGGACCGACCCGTTCAGGTTGGATCGCATTTTCATTTCTTTGAAGTAAACAAAATGCTTTCTTTTGATCGAAAACTTACTTATGGAATGCGGCTTGATATCCCTTCCGGAACAGCGACACGTTTTGAACCGGGAGAGACAAAAAAGGTTACGCTCACAGAATTAGGCGGAACAAGAGAAGGGCATGGCCTAAACGGTCTGACCGATGGAAAACTGGATGATAACGGGGTCAAAGAAAAGGCCTTGAGAAAAGCCAGGAAGCTTGGATTTAAAGGAATATAGAATATAGGAGGCAGCTGCAAAATGATTGAAATTTCCAGAAAAACATATGCAAGCATGTATGGGCCGACGAAAGGAGACCGGATACGTCTTGCCGATACTTCACTCATAGTGGAAGTAGAAGCAGATAAAACAATTTATGGTGAAGAAGTGAAATTTGGAGGAGGAAAGACAATCCGGGACGGGATGGGACAGTCTTCAACGCATCACGGACAATCTTGTCTGGACTGTGTGATAACGAATGCATTAATTATTGACAGTACAGGAATTTATAAAGCCGACGTCGGTATTAAGGATGGGAAGATATCCGGAATTGGTAAAGCCGGTAATCCGCATATTATGGATGGTGTCTCTGAGAATATGGTGATAGGGGCAGCTACCGAGGTAATTGCGGGGGAAGGCCTGATTCTGACTGCCGGAGGAATCGATTCCCATATTCACTTTATTTCACCTACGCAGGTGCACACCGCTTTATATAGTGGTATCACAACCATGATCGGCGGCGGAACAGGACCGGCAGATGGTACAAATGCAACAACATGTACTCCGGGAATATTCAATCTGCATCGCATGCTGGAGTCATGTGAAGCGTTCCCGATGAATTTTGCTTTTCTTGGCAAAGGGAATTCATCTTCGGCCGTACCTTTGGCAGAACAAATCAAAGCAGGGGCTGCCGGACTTAAACTCCATGAAGATTGGGGAACAACACCTGCTGCCATTGATGCCTGCCTTGGTGTGGCAGACCAATATGATGTTCAGGTTTCCATACATACGGATACGCTGAATGAAGGAGGTTTTGTGGAAGACACTCTTCAGGCGATAAACGGGCGGACAATTCATACATATCATACGGAAGGAGCCGGCGGCGGACATGCCCCGGATATTATCCGTGCAGCATCATTTCCGAATATACTTCCCTCATCTACGAATCCCACCATGCCTTTTACTGTAAATACAATTGATGAACATCTGGATATGTTGATGGTGTGCCATCATTTGGACAAAAAAAGTCCTGAAGATGTAGCATTTGCTGATTCCCGGATTCGTCCGGAAACCATTGCCGCGGAAGATATCCTGCATGATATGGGGATTTTCTCTATGATGAGTTCAGACTCCCAGGCCATGGGCCGTGTCGGAGAGGTTATCATACGGACCTGGCAGACCGCTGATAAGATGAAAAAGCAGCGCGGGATTATGGATTCTGACTGTACACGAAATGATAACAACCGTGTAAAACGCTACATCGCCAAATATACGATCAACCCTGCTGTTACCCATGGAATATCCCCGTATACAGGTTCCGTGGAAGTGGGAAAATATGCAGATCTCGTATTGTGGAAACCGGCCTTTTTTGGTGTGAAACCGGAAATGATCCTTAAAAATGGGTTCATCTGTGCAGCAAGAATGGGTGATGCCAACGCATCGATTCCCACACCTCAGCCGGTAAAATATGAAGGAATGTTTGGAAGCTATGGAAAAGCTGTTTCAAATGCCGGCATTACTTTTGTATCAGAATATGCATATGAGCACAGGATTGGTGAAGTGCTGGGGCTTGAAAAAATGGTTTTGCCGGTGAGAAACTGTAGAAAAATAGGGAAGAAGGACATGATTCATAATCATACGATTGCTGATATTGAAGTGGATCCGGAAACCTATACAGTAAAGGTTAATAAAACAGAAATCAGCTGTGAACCATTGTATGAGCTGCCTCTGGCCAGACGATATTTTCTGTTTTAAGGAGAGGACAACAAAAATGATAGTTGATAAGGTATTGGGAAATATTCATGAGAAGAAACCGGAGAAAACGCTTGTAATGGTTTCCTTTGAATGGTTTGAAACAGAAAAGTACCGACAGATAAAAGAAGCAAAAGACGGTACTATGATCGGGCTGCACGTTAGTAAAGGAATCCGTGATGGGGATATTATTGCCGAGACAAAGAAAAAGGCATATATTGCAGAAATCGTACCCGCCAAAGTAATCAAAATACCCATAAGTTCTTTAGAAGAAATGGGTCGTGTCTGTTTTGAGCTTGGCAATCGGCATCTGCCTGTAAAAATTGCGGACAGATGCATAACCGTACCACATGATGATCCGACGTTCCTGCATTTGCTAAAGCATGGATTTCGGATTGAGATCGTATCGGAGAAATTTGCTGATTATCTGCAATGCCGAGGGCATAAGGTATGAAAATCCTGTCCCTATTCAATATGCTGCAAGTTTGCGACAGTCTTTTTCCGGTTGGCAGCTATACACTTTCCGGAGGATTGGAAACTTTTGTACAGCAGGAAAAACTAAGAACATCCGAAGATCTTTTGCAATACCTCAAGAGTTATCTGACGCTGCTGCCATATCAGGATCTGGGTGCTGCCATACTTGCTTACCAGTGCCAAGATAACAAAAAGATGCTGCTTCAACTGGATGCATTATATTCTGCTTTGAAAGTTTCTGTTGAGATGCGAAAGGGCAGTGAAAAACTATGTCGGAGATTTTTAAAAATAATCAATCAAATGCATAACTTTGGCAATATCCGTCGCTATGAGCAGCTGATCAAAACCAAGGTCTGTAATGGGCATTATGCCATAGCAGTCGGTCTGTTTATCGCTTCAAATGAAGTGGAGATCAAGGAAGCTGCCGCAATCTATGCTTACAGTTTGGTATCTGCAATTGTTACAAATGCAGTAAAGACAGTTCCTCTAAGTCAGATGGATGGACAGCGGATTTTAAACGAATCGTTTGCGTTGATAAAAACAGCAGTAGAAAAGGCCCTTGATATTACAGTTAATGATCTGGGAATAGGCGGTACAGAATTTGAAATCGCTGCAATGAATCATGAAACATTATATTCTCGGTTATATATGAGTTAAGGAACTGTTTATTTTCAGCCAGTTCCTAATGAGAGGAAAATCAGTTATGAGTTATGTAAAGATAGGAGTTGGAGGGCCGGTTGGTTCCGGGAAAACGGCATTGATCGAACGGCTTACCAGAATCATGTCCGATGATTACAGCATATGCGTTATTACAAATGACATTTATACAAAAGAGGATCAGGAATTTTTAATCAGGAACAGTACCTTAGAACCGGAAAGGATCATGGGGGTAGAAACCGGCGGCTGTCCTCATACTGCAATCCGTGAAGATTGTTCCATGAATCTGGAGGCTGTTGATGAGATGGCAGAACATTTTCCTGATGTGCAGATTATTTTTATCGAAAGCGGCGGAGATAACCTTTCTGCTACCTTTAGCCCGGATCTTGCAGATGCATCTATCTATGTTATTGATGTGGCCCAGGGGGATAAAATTCCAAGAAAGGGCGGGCCCGGTGTAACACGTTCTGATCTGCTGGTAATTAATAAAACAGATTTGGCCGACATGGTTGGAGCCGATCTGGATCGTATGGCCAGGGATTCTGAACGGATGCGGCAAGGACGAAAATTTCTGTTTACAAATTTAATGAACCTTAATGGAGTGGCGGAAGTCATAAGCTGGATAAAGAAAGATGTTCTTTTTGAGGGATTATAGATGAAAAGCCGTTTATATTTAGAAACTGTTAATGCAAATGGACAAACCATGATCTCAGATCTGTTTTTTAATGCACCGTATAAAGTGATGTCTCCGTTCTATCATGAAAAATCCACCCAAATAATGTTGATGTCTGCCTCAGCAGGTCTTTTAGGAGGAGATGAACTTACTGCAGATTATATTTTCCATGCCGGAAGCAGTGTTGAAATTACGAGTCAGGGGTATGAGAAAGTACTGAATACGCAGGATAAAAAAGCGGTAAAAAATATTACGATAACCGCAGAGAAGAATAGTGTCATAAAATTCATGCCGTTCCCTGTTATTCCTTTTGCAGGCAGTTGTTTTGATAATACTGTAAATGCAGTAATTGATCAATCTGCAATCTTTTTATACAGTGATATTTTTTCCTGTGGCAGAATCGGAATGGGAGAAATTTTTAAGATGCGCTATTTTCAAAGCCGGGTAACTGTTTATGCAGGAGAAGTATTTGCATTTGCAGATAATACTGTTGTGCTTCCTGAATTATTGGATTATAATAGTATTGGTTTATGGAATAAATTTACGCATAACGGAATGATGTATGCATATTTTCCTGACCGGGAAGCAGAAAATCAGTTTCTTGAGAACAGCCGGGAACTTGCCGGAAAAGATATGAAAGATTGTTATGTTGGTTCCACAAGATGCATGAAAGGAATTGTTGTGAGAGTTCTTGCCGACAGTGGTGATGAAATTTACAACTTTTTTCAGAATTTGTCTGAAAATGCTTGAAAAGTGCTCTTGCATATGATATTATTTTAAAGTATGCCGCACAGAGAGGTTTAAGAGTTTTATGCCACCGCATCTGGCGAGTAATGATAATAGGAGGTGTGCCATATGTACGCAATTATTGCAACAGGTGGTAAACAGTACAAAGTAGCCGAAGGCGATATCATTAGAGTAGAAAAGCTTGGTGTAGAAGCTGGTGAAACTGTTACATTTGATCAGGTACTTGCAGTAAATAACGACGGTTTAAAAGTTGGTTCTGACGTAGCAGGTGCCAGTGTAACCGCATCCGTAGTTGAGAACGGAAAAGCTAAAAAAGTTGTTATCTATAAGTATAAGAGAAAAACTGGATATCACAAGAAAAACGGTCATAGACAACAGTTCACAAAAGTTAAGATTGAAAAAATCAATGCTTAATCGACGGTAATGTTATGATTTCGATAACAGTATTTATCAAGGACAACAAGTATACCGGTATTTGTTCAGAAGGACATGCTGGCTATGCAGATACAGGGGAAGATATTGTATGTGCTGCCGTATCCGTTCTGCTGATCAATACTTTGAATTCTATTGAAGCGTTTACAGCCGATGATTTCGACGGTAAACAAGATGATGGATATCTGGATTTTCATATAGCAGACCCCATCAGCGACGCAGCACAGCTGCTGATGCAGTCATTGGTTCTGGGACTTACGGATATTCAGAAAACTTACGGTAAAACGCATATTAAGATTGTAACCAAGGAGGTGTAAAACCATGTTGAATATGAACCTTCAATTGTTCGCACATAAAAAAGGAGTTGGTTCTACTAAGAACGGTAGAGATTCCGAGTCCAAAAGACTGGGTGCGAAAAGAGCTGACGGACAATTTGTAAAAGCTGGAAATATTCTTTACAGACAACGCGGAACTAAAATTCATCCAGGTGTGAATGTAGGACGCGGTAAAGATGATACATTGTTTGCATTAGCAGACGGAATTGTAAGATTCCAGCGAAAAGGAAGAGATAAGAAACAAGTTTCTATCGTTCCGGTATCAGAGTAATGGCGGAAGGCTTCAAATCATATCGGTTTGAAGCCTTTTTTAAATATGAGTACTCTCGGAAACCCTTTGTGTGCAAAGAGTTTTCGAGAGTACTCAAGATTAGAAGAGAGGTAATTTATGTTTGCAGATCGCGCAAAAATATATATTCGTTCCGGCAAGGGTGGGGATGGGCACGTAAGCTTCCGTCGTGAATTATACGTTCCGAATGGCGGTCCCGATGGCGGTGACGGCGGCAAGGGCGGAGATGTAATATTTGAAGTCAATGAAGGTCTGAATACTTTAGCCGACTATCGGCACAAAAGAAAATTCGCTGCTCAGGACGGAGAACCGGGCGGGAAGAAACGATGTCACGGTAAAAGCGGCACCGATATTGTTCTGAAAGTTCCCGAAGGTACTGTGATCATGGAAGTGGAAAGCGGCAAAGTTATCGCTGATATGTCGGGAGATAACCGGCATCAGATTGTCTTAAGAGGCGGACGAGGCGGTAACGGCAATATGCATTACGCAACAGCCACCATGCAGGTGCCTAAGTATGCCCAGCCAGGACAGTCTGCCCAGGAACTGGATGTACAACTAGAGTTGAAGGTTATCGCTGATGTCGGTCTGGTTGGATTTCCCAACGTAGGAAAATCCACATTTCTTTCCAGAGTAACTAACGCTAAACCCAAAATCGCCAACTATCACTTTACCACGTTGAACCCCAATCTGGGGGTAGTGGATCTGGATGGTGGTGACGGTTTTGTTATTGCCGATATTCCCGGATTGATTGAAGGTGCTTCTGAAGGTGTCGGTTTGGGACATGAATTCTTACGACATATCGAGCGAACCAGAATCATGATTCATATGGTCGATGCTGCATCTACAGAAGGTCGAGATCCGGTTGATGACATTTATAAAATCAACCACGAATTAGGTGCCTATAACGAAGAAATTGCTGCCCGCCCACAGATTATTGCAGCCAATAAAATTGATGCCATATATGATGATGAAGAAAATCCCATTGACCGTTTAAAACAAAAGTTTGAGCCAGAGGGAATCAAGGTGTTCCCCATTTCTGCTGTCAGCGGTGCCGGTTTGAAAGAATTACTTTATGAGGTAAAAAGCCTGCTGGATACTATGGAAAAGAAACCGATTGTCTTTGAACAGGAATTCTTCCCCGAAGATATGCTGATTGCCGAAAACCTTCCATATACCGTAGCGCAAGCAGAAGATGATGCACATGTCTTCGTAGTAGAGGGACCTAAAATCGAAAAAATGTTAGGATACACCAATTTGGACTCCGAAAAAGGATTTGCCTTTTTCCAGAAGTTCTTAAAAGATAGTGGTATTTTAAAAGATTTAGAAGCAGCTGGAATCGAAGAAGGTGACACTGTCAGAATGTACGGTTTTGATTTTGATTATTATAAATAAGAATGCCATGCGAAAAGTTTGTGGGTCAAATGGACGTGCAAACATGTCTGCATGACTCATCAGGAGGAAAATTATGACAAGTAAACAACGAGCATATTTAAAAAGTCTGGCAATGACCATGGATCCCATCATTCATGTCGGGAAATCCAGCCTGACCCCGGAAGTAACTGCGTCCGTAAATGAAGCTTTAGAAGCCAGGGAACTGATAAAAATCAGTGTCTTGAAAAATTGTATGGATGATCCTCGGACAATTGCAGAAGTACTTGCACAACGAACCCAGTCTCAGGTTGTACAGGTAATCGGTAAAAAGATTGTCTTATATAAAGAAGGAAAGAAGGAAAAAAAGAAAATTTTACTGCCAAAGGCTTAAGAAATAGAGGGATTTATGCAAGAAAAAACTTTAAAAATCGGGATTATGGGCGGAACGTTTGACCCCATACATGTAGGACATCTGATTCTCGGCGAAACTGCATATGAACAATTCGGACTTAACAAAGTGCTATTCATGCCAGCCGGCAATCCCCCCCACAAAAGAGACCGCATCGGGCGTGCTACAGATGAGCAGCGGCTTTCAATGATCTGTCGTGCCATTGAAAACAATCCGCATTTTGAGATATCCCTGATTGAAATGAATCCGGAAGGATATTCTTATACTTACCGCACGCTGGAACGGCTTAACGAAGAAAATCCCCATATTGAATTCTACTTTATCATCGGCGCGGACTCTCTGTTCGACTTCGAGATCTGGAAAGAGCCAGCGCGTATTTGTGCTGCAGCTAAAATTGTCGTAGCTACCCGTAATCATACAAGCGACTGGCTTTTAGATAAAAAGATGCAGTATTTAAGCCAAAAATTTAATGGTTCATTTCTCAAGCTGGAAAGCCTGAACATTGATATTTCTTCTAATATGTTAAGAAGCTGGATTGCCGAAAAACGTACAATTAAATACTACGTTCCGGATTCGGTTATTGATTACATTACAGAAAAGAATATATATCGCTAGGAGCTTGGGACGAGAGAGGAGATGAGTACCTGTGGACAAGACCGTATATTACATCCCTGAAATGCAGAAACTGTTAAAAAAAGACTTGGATTCTCCCCGCTATCAGCATACTCTTGGAGTCATGTATACTGCAGCCGCCTTGGCTATGGTACATGACTGTGATATAATGGATGCACAGATTGCAGGGTTGCTGCATGATTGCGCGAAATGCATTTCTAACGAAAAGAAAATAAAACTTTGTCAAAAGCATGATATTGAGGTTACCCCTTATGAAAAAGAGAATCCCTTTATCCTACACGCAAAATTAGGTGTATGGATTGCTTCTCATAAATATTCTGTAGATAAACCGATAATTCTGGACAGCATTCGCTGGCATACCACCGGAAAGGCAGCGATGAATGTTTTGGAAAAAATTATATATATCTCAGATTACATCGAACCGGGACGAGATAAAGCTCCAAATTTGAATATCATCCGTAAAGCAGCGTTTCAAAATCTGGATGAATGTATGTATTTGATTTTAAAAGATTGCCTGAAATATCTGAAGGCAGCTCACCGGGAGATTGATCCTATCAGTATCAGTGCGTTTGATTATTATTGGAACTTGCATAACCAGACATAATGAAAACACATAAATTATAGTAACCGTCTGAATATAATATTTTTATATCAGATGATAAGAAAGGAAAATTATGATGAATATTGGAAAAGAAATGGCACGTCTTGCGTGTGCTGCATTAGAAGATAAAAAAGCCGATGAAATTAAAGTAATCGGTATCGACAAAGTATCTACCTTAGCTGATTACTTCATTATCGCCAGCGGAAGCAACCGTAATCAGGTTCAGGCAATGGTTGATAATGTTGATGAAATTCTTGGAAAAGCCGGCCATACACCAAAACAGGTAGAAGGTTATCAGAATGCAAACTGGATTTTGATGGATTACGGTGATTTAGTAATTCATGTTTTTGACACAGAGAATCGTTTGTTCTATGATTTGGAAAGAATTTGGAGAGATGGTGAATCGGTAGAGATTGCATCACTTTAATCAGATCTGTCGGCAGTATTTATCAGAGTCTGTCAATTTAAAGATAACACATCAAAGATAGTACATCGCGGTAGACATAATTCTTTTATGTGCAGTGGCTTGAGAGAACATGAAGGCGACAGTCAGCTAAGTGACTGATCGCCTTTTTCCATCTATGTATGAGAAATCTTTAGTGCATAAAACGAAGCACACCTATGACTTTCCCCAAAATCAATACTTCCTCATGTATAATAATTGGTTCCATAAAGTCATTCTCAGGTTGCAGGCGATAGTAGCCATTTTCCTTATAAAAGGTCTTTACAGTAGCCGAATCATCTACTAGAGCAACTACCATATCACCATTACGAGCAGTAGATTTCCTCTCTACCAGTATGTTATCACCGTCCATGATACCGGCATTGATCATACTATCACCCTTTACAACCAGCATAAAAGTCTCTGCATTCGGCATATATTCTGAGGGGATGGGAAAGTAGTTCTCGACATTCTCAACTGCTAAAATGGGCTCCCCTGCAGCTACACGGCCCACAATTGGAACATTCACCACTTCACGGCGCACCAGGTTGAAATTATCATCAACAATCTCGATTGCACGTGGTTTTGTTGGGTCACGTCTTATATAACCATTCTTTTCAAGTGTTTCTAAATGTGAATGAACAGAAGACGTAGATTTTAAATCAACTGCCTCGCAGATTTCACGTACTGCCGGTGGAAAACCTCTATTTAAAATTTCACTCTTTATATAATCTAATATTTCCTGCTGTTTCTTACTTATCTTACCGTATGCCATACGCGTCCCCCCTATAATAACTAATAATTTATCGCATTGTTTTTATTATTTTAACATAAGTCAGACCAAAAAGCAAACAAATATTCCGAATATTTGTTCGAAAATTATATTGACAAACGTTTGTTCTGTCTGGTATAATCGTTGAATAAGGAACAAACGTTCTTATTGGGGTGTGTGGGATAATATTAATAGATGGAGGGTTATTTATGAACAGCAGAAGAAATACAAAGAAGAGAAGACAACGTCAACTATTATGCGGTTTTATTGGTATTTTAGTTTTAGGATCAGTTTTAATCACCATGAGTGCCGGCGAAATCAACGCCGAAAGCGACTTAACAAGGAACACCTATAAATATTATACAACCGTATATGTAGAACGCGGCGACAGCCTCTGGAGCATTGCAAAAGAGTACGCTTCAAAAGAATATAAGCATTTGGATGACTATATTGATGAAGTAATGCAGATTAATCACTTAAATGGATCTAATGTGCAGCACGGAACATATATTTGTGTTCCTTATTACTCAACAGAGCATAAATAACATATACTATAAACAATATAGAAAAAAACATAAAAACCCGGGAATATAAATACTTGCTAAGCACTGATGCAACGCATGAAATTGTATTCCCGGTTTTCATTTGTATGCCGACGCACGCAGAAGATCAGATATCATAATTAATTATAATATAATAGGTCACTATATATCTATACGACAAATGCGAGTTTATCAAATAGATTGACAGTAAAAAACACCTGTGGTATACTATAAACAGATTATATGATCTAAACCAACTTTATTTATTGCATACATATTATCATTATTATAATTTAAAGGAATTATCTCATTATGAATAAAAAAACATATCGCGAGCAGACAGATATCTTAAATACTTTAAAATTACGTGAAGTCTTAAAAACGCTTCCTCCATTTGCAAAAAATTATTTCCGTGCCATTGATACTACGACTACAACAAAAACCAGAATATCGTATGCATATGATATTCGTGTCTTTTTTCAATTTTTAGCGGAGGAAAATCCCTTATACAAGAATCAGGCCATTACAGATTTTAATGTAGATATTTTAGATAAAATCCAGGCTATGGATATTGAAGAATATTTAGAGTATTTAAAGGTATACAAAGGTACTGATGATCAGCTCATTACTAATGGAGAACGTGGACTAAAGCGTAAAATATCAGCACTGCGCAGTTTTTATGCGTACTACTTTAAACGTGAAATGATAAAGACAAACCCTACCATGCTAATTGATATGCCTAAGGTTCACGAAAAGGCCATTGTCAGGCTTGATACCGACGAAGTGGCTCTTTTACTGGATTACATAGAAAATTGCGGTGCAGAATTAACCGGTCAAAAAAAGGTCTATTATGAAAAAACCAGGGATCGTGATTTAGCGATGATCACATTACTTTTAGGAACCGGTATTCGTGTTTCCGAATGTGTGGGCTTGGATGTTGAGGATGTGGACTTTAAAAATAATGGAATTAAAGTAACCCGAAAAGGTGGCAATGAAATGGTTGTATACTTTGGCTCTGAAGTGGAAAATGCACTGAAAAATTATCTGAAGATCCGTGAAGGTATTACACCGATTGCCGGACATGAACATGCCCTCTTCTACTCTACCCAACGCAAACGCATCGGCGTACAGGCAGTTGAAAACCTGGTTAAAAAATACGCTCGTGAAATCACTACCACAAAAAAAATCACACCTCACAAGTTAAGAAGCACCTATGGTACAGCTTTGTATCAGGAAACCAACGATATTTATCTGGTCGCTGATGTTCTTGGGCATAAAGATGTTAATACAACAAAAAAACATTATGCGGCAATCGATGAAAACCGAAGGAGAAAAGCTGCTTCTGCGGTAACGCTGCGTGAGGATTAGTCCTAATTCAGAAGGACAAAGATAATTCAACTGCCAGGACTTACCATTTATTTTTTGCTTTATCACGAATAATAAAAAATATATTAATCATAATAAAAAATAACAATATGTAACAAAGAAACACCATCTCTTCCAAATGTTGTGTTTCTTTGCCGGAATAATTCTATTCCTTTAACTTAATAAAATGCAAGTCGTTAATATGCAAATATCTGAACCCAATAGTCCTTTCCAGCTGCATTTTTGTAATTCGCCACACCAATCCTGGTAAAGTTTTTGTTAAGAATATTTGCTTTGTGACCGGTACTGTTCAGCCAACCCTTCATAACTTCAGCAGGTGTTTTTTGACCCCCGGCGATGTTTTCCCCGGCGCCACGGTAAGATACACCATTATCTCTTAAGGCTGTACTAAAACTGCTTCCATTTAGTCTGGTGTGTGAGAAGTTTTTCTCAATTTCTGTTGCTCTTACCTGCGCAGCAGCAATCAAATTTTTATCTGCTGTAAATGCTTTTAAACCTGCTTCTGTTCTTTGCTGGTTGACCAGTTTAACAACCTCATCAGCGTTAGTTGTTTGCTGCGTGACTTCAATTGCGTCTTCCTCTTGAGTAAATGTTGCTGCCTGGGTAAAAATCGGAACTCCGATCATCCCTGACAAAGCAAGTACACCGGATAATGCATATGCCAGTATTTTTTTCATAGTAACCTCCTTTTGTTTTGGGTATTATTTATTTTGTCCAATAAATAAAAAAATCATAGGATTAATAAATGGAAGCTAATACAGCATCTATCTATTTTTCCTATGATTTGAACGAATATCTTTTTAAAATAAGTTTTCATCCAGTATAATCGTGAATGGACCGTCATTAGTTAGAGAAATCTTCTTCTGATTCTTTAGATTTTTCATCATTTTTAGGTTTATCTTTTTCGGATTTTGCGTTCATTGGCTCTTTGTTGGCTTTTTTATATTGAAATGCCTCTGCCGAAGATGTATTTTGATCCTTTGCTAATACGGGTTTTAACGTCTCTTTATCCAAATGATCAATACCCCGATAATAGTCTACTTCTGTAGGCAAATCCTTTTTACGCAGCCGCTTAAATACCTGGTTGCGGATGATCGTACAGATGATAGCGCATGTCGGAACACCAATAAACATTCCAAATATTCCAAAGAAGCCGCCACCAATAAGAATCGCGACAATTACCATGAAACCGGAAAGTCCCGTTGATTCTCCTAAAATCTTTGGTTTCAGGATATTTCCATCAAATTGCTGCAGAATAAAAATAAAAATCACAAAATATAAGCACTGCATCGGGCTAATCAGTAAAATCAAAAAAGCTGAGGGAATCGCTCCCATATACGGTCCAAAAAATGGAATTACATTAGTAACACCAACAATTACACTGATAAGCAGTGTAAATGGCATATTCAACACACTCATGCCAATGTAACAAAACAGTCCGATAATAACCGAGTCAATGATTTCGCCCAATACATACCCGCCAAACATATCATCTATGAATTGCAGGTCACGAATTGTATTATTGGCCATCTCCGGCTTGAATACACAATACAAAAATTGCTTTCCCCGCGCGGCAAAGTTTTCTTTTCCGTAAAGCATATAAATAGAAATCATCGCACCAATCAGGAAATTTTTCAAAAAGGTCAAAATCCCGTATAATCCTGATGAAAAGTTTCGTACCAGTGCATTTATCTGCGGCATAAGTTCCTGGTTCATCCAAGTCTCAGCCCGTGTTCCCACCGTATCAAAAAATTCATTCGTATATTGTTCTAAATCCGAATTGTTTTTAAGCACATTGGACAGCCAATTTTGAATGGTATCAACATACCGCGGAAAGCTATCAATAATATTGGTAATGCTTGAGAACAATTGAGGAATTAGCATTGCCATCAATCCATAAATAGCCAGGAAAAACAAAACTACGGTTACTAACACACAAATCATCCGAACAACCTTTTTCTTCTTGTCCGTAATCTTGATATCACGCCATTTCATAACACGAAAAAACAAATGCTTTTCCATGAATTTGACCAATGGGTTAATAATGTATGCAATGAACGCACCATAGACCAGTGGTGTTACTATTTTGTAAAGTCTCCCCAACAGGCTGCGTATCGAATTCATATGAAAGATACCAAAATAAAACAAAAGGCTGGCTGCGATTACAAAAAATGCAGTAATACCCCAATATAAATATTTTTTATCCCAACGATATTTCATGGTCTCCTCCTGAATTTCATAATCTTTTAAATTATACCACATTCTGTTGACGTTATGCTACTCTTTTGAAAAAAGCAAAAAGGAGTTTTCTTTTTCCTGCATATCCAGTATAATACTCAAGGTAGATAAATTAGAGTCGGAATATATATATTTGGAGGAATTCACATGAAATTACAACAGCTAATGAGCTTAACGCGAAAAGCGATAGATGAGTATCAGATGATCAACAGCGGCGATAAAATTGCAGTAGGTATTTCCGGCGGAAAAGATAGCCTGACCATGCTCTATGCACTCCACGGTTTGAAACGTTTTTATCCAAAGCCTTTTACCATCGAAGCAATTACTGTAGATTTAGGTCAGCCTGGCTTTGATTTGAGCCGCATTCAAGAATTATGTACAGAGTTAGAAATCCCATACACCATTATAAAAACGGACATTGCCAGAATTATCTTTGAAGAACGAAAGGAAACCAACCCTTGCTCACTTTGCGCTAAAATGCGAAAAGGTGCTCTCAATGAAGCTGTCAAGACTGCCGGCTGTAACAAAGTTGCTTATGCTCACCATAAGGATGACGTCATCGAAACGATGCTGATGTCCCTGTTGTTTGAAGGACGTTTTCATTCATTTTCGCCCAAAACATATCTGGATCGTATGGACTTGACAGTAATTCGTCCGTTGATGTTCGTCGATGAAATAGATGTTATTGGCTTCCGCAATAAATATGATCTGCCGGTAGAAAAAAGTCCTTGTCCGATTGATGGATATACTAAGCGTCAATACGCAAAAGAATTAGTAAAGAAACTTAATGAAGAAAATCCGGGAGCCAGAGAGCGAATGTTCGCTGCCATCATAAGCGGCAATATCTCTGGCTGGCCGGATCGAATTCAAAGATGATTATTGATGGCTGTTTTCTTTTATGGAAATAGCCTCTTTTATCAGGGCAACTGCTCCTTCAATACCTGTCATCCCACTGTCGATGCAGAGATTATAACTTTTTGCATCACCCCACTTTTTATTGCTGTGGTAATCATAATAGCTGGCACGCTGCTTATCCGTTTTGTTGATACGGTCTTTCGCTTTAGAAATCGTGAGATCATTCCTGGCTGCAACACGATGCATGCGCTTGTTTAAATCGGAATGGACAAAGACACTCAGACAATTATCGTAATCTTCCAGAACGTAATCCGCACAACGCCCTACAATTACACAGGGACCTTCATTGGCGATCTCCTTAATCGCATTGAATTGAGCCAAAAAAACTTTCTGGTTAATTGGCATATCGGAAAAAGCTGCCGATGTATATCCAAAAGAATAGGTATCCATAACCAGCGAATAAAGAAAACTATTCGTCGGCTTCTCATCATGATTTTCAAAAATATCCTCGCAGATTCCACTTTCTTTAGCAGCTCTCTTTAACAGCTCTTTGTCATAGCACTTAATCCCAAGTTCCTTTGCCAGTAGTTCACCAATTTCTCTGCCACCGCTTCCATACTGTCTAGCTATTGTAATGATTGTATTAATAGCCATAATATCACGTCCCTTCTGCAAATTTGACTTGTTTTATATTTTTATTATAAAACATTTTTCCATATTCGTACACTGATTTTAATTAATTATTTTGACTGCATATAGAAAATTAAATCGATAGTTGCTGCAAATAAAACTATTTTTTCAACTCTTTCAGTATTTTTTTTAAATACTCCGGAACAGGTGCCTCAAATTCCACATATTCACCACTTGATGGATGCACAAATCCCAGCACCATTGCATGCAGACACTGCCCCTGCAGCTTCCATGGTGACTTTACCGGTCCATAAGCAGTATCGCCTAAAAGCGGATGTCCAATGCTCGCCATATGGACCCGTATCTGATGTGTTCTTCCTGTCTCTAATGTACATTCAATATAACAAAATTTGCCGAATCGTTCCAAGACACGGTAATGAGTCACTGCTCTTCGCCCATTCTTACTATGGACAGACATCTTCTTGCGATCGGTTGGATGTCTCCCGATCGGCTTATCAACAGTCCCCTCATCATCAACAATGTTATTCCAGACAATTGCCCGGTACTTCCTGGTAATGGAGTGCTCCTGTAATTGTTCCGAAAGACTCTGATGGGAAAGATTATTTTTACACACTACCAGCGCGCCCGTGGTATCCATATCAATCCGATGTACGATGCCCGGACGCAGAACCCCATTAATACTGGATAGCTCTCCGCTACAGTGAAACATCACTGCATTTACAAGCGTCCCACTATAATGTCCTGCCGCAGGATGAACCACCATTCCCTTCGGTTTATTGATAACCAATACATCCTCATCTTCATAGAGTACGTCTAATGGAATATCTTCCGGTTTCAGATCCACTGTCTCATCTTCCGGAAAACGTACACATATCGCATCCCCTTCCTGAACCTTGTAATTTGCCTTTACTGCCATTCCTGACCTTAAGACCAAGCCGGCCTTGATCAACTTCTGTAAGTACGATCTGGAGGCATTTTCAATCTGCTCAGACAAATACTTATCAATCCGGATATTATGTTCTTCTTTTTTAACCTGAAAAAAGTCTTCTTCCATATAACTCTCCTGCTAATCCTCTTTCTTCTTTAAGGAAAATTGCGCAAAATCTTCATCTTTATAATAAAACATAACCGCAATAAATAAAGCAATTCCAGACAATGTAACATAGATATCCGCAACATTAAAAATCGGAAAATCAATCAGTGAAAAATAAATAAAGTCAATCACATACCCCATTTTAATACGATCAATAAAGTTCCCCAAAGCCCCTGCTAATAAAACTACAGCAATGACATGCAAAGATAAAAACCTTTTTGTCTTCGGAAGCATTACATATACATAAACTGCGATGATCAAAAAAATCGCTGTCATAATAACAAAAAACCAAACCTTATTCTCCATCAGTCCAAATGCCGCCCCCTGATTCTCCAGATATTGCAGCTGCAATACCCCCTTGATCAGTGGAATCACCTGCCCTTTAGCCGCCAAATGCTTTTCAGCCAGATGTTTCGTCCATCGGTCCAGGGCAAGCAGCAGTAATACCCCTATGCTCCCTGACAATATATATTTAATCCTTATCTTTGCTTTTTCCATTCTATAAGCTCCTGATCTATACTGGTACAGCAGTGCCTAAATATTGCCGAATAAAATATTTAAGCACGGCTGTACTGGTATGTTGATATTTAACAAAATCACCTGGCAATTATCCGGCCACATATGCAATGGCCGCCTGCAATTCATCGTCAGTTATACTCTTATCAATCACTGCCCTGCCAATATCCGTTAATAAGATAAATTTAATTCTGCCCTGTTCCATTTTCTTGTCCGACTTTGTCGCAGTCAATATAGCATCCGTTGACAAACCGTCCACCTTCAGTGGCAGATGGTAAAGTTGATTGCCAAATTCTATCTGTTCCAGCTGTGTCTTAGATAAATACCCTTTTTGATAGGACAAATACGCAGCAGCAACTGTGCCAATTGCCACGCACTGACCATGAAGCATTTTGAAATCCGCCAGTTTTTCAATTGCATGCCCCACAGTATGTCCCAGATTCAGCAAGGCTCTTTCACCTTGTTCGGTAGGATCATTTTCAACAACATTCTTTTTAATCCTGCAGCTTTCCTGGATCATCGAAATCAACACCTCTGGCTTACGAGCTAAAACGCCCCCACTGTGTTCCAACATCCACTTAAAATATTCTGCATTCTTTATCAGGCCAGATTTTAATATCTCACCAATTCCACAGCAGAACTGCTCATCTGAAAGCGTCTGTAATGCAGCCATATTCATATAGACCAATCGCGGTTGATGAAACGCACCCACCATGTTCTTATATTGATCGAAGTCAACGCCGGTTTTTCCGCCAATACTGCTATCTACCTGTGCCAGCAAAGTAGTTGGTATCTGAATAAAGTCCACCCCACGCAGATAAGTAGCAGCAGCGAATCCGGTTAGATCACCGATCACACCACCGCCTAATGCGATCAGAATGTCTGTCCGGTCAAAACGGTGTTCAATCAAATGGGTATATAGTTGTTTTACACTATCCAAATGCTTATTTTCTTCCCCTGCCGGTATAGTGAATACAGTGACTGTATCAAAAACCTGAAAAAGTTGTTCCGTTACTGCTTCCGCAAAAAGGGGCTGTACATTACTGTCAGTTACAATGCATGCCTTTTTCCCGGTAACATTTAATGGCTGGATACAAGAAGATAACATGGAGAAATCATTTTCCCATACAATCTGGTATTCAAATTCCCCTTCCCGTTTTACTGTCAAGTGGTTTTTCATCGTGTACCTCCTAAATATATCGGTTAACCTGAACGCGGCTGCGTCCTTTTTTTGTTTCTGAAAGTATATCACAAAATTGAAATTTACCATGACCACGAACTGAAATTATATCTCTGGATTTCAAATGGTAGCCATTGGATGTAACCATCTTTCCATTCACGAACACTTTACCACCTTCAATTAACCCGATCATACTGCTTCTTGACGTCTTAAATGCCAGACCAATCACACTGTCCAGTCGTATGGATGCAACGGTGCCGGTAATTTCTTCGAATTCCGGGGTGATAAGCTGCGCAAATTGTGGGATGCTTCGTGCCATCACCTGGGTATGGCGAATTCGGGTGCAGTTCTCTAGAATGAACGATTCCATATGATGCCTGCAAAAGATGAATGCGCTTTGCTCTTTAATCAATATATCTCCCAGCACGCTGCGCTCAATCCCAAGATTCAGCAGGGCTCCAAGATAATCCCGATGATTTAGTGGCTCTGCAAATTTCGGGGATAATGGCACAATTTCCAGGCATATGATTGGAAATTTCCATGAATCAATGTAATTATCATTTATATCAGAAAGAGCATCAGGAAAAAAAGCTGCTATCTGACGCTCTGACATTTCATAACCACCGAAAAGCCGACATGTAACGCCGGCATCTCGTAAATTCAGGTTATTTAAAATATGTAGTTCATTCAAATCCAAGAAGTCCGTAAAAGTAACAATATTGCGATTATATGCATAACGGGCAAGATCTTGAATTCGTTTTTTGAAAAGTACTTCTTTTTCCATGTTAAAATTCCGATCGAATCGATGGTAAATCAAACGCTCCGCTTAATATCTCCTGAAAGTCACCGGATACTTCTACATTCTCTGGTGTCAGAATAAAGATATAGCTGGATACCTTCTGAAGACTGCCGCCGATAGAGTAACAGGAACCAGAGGAAAAGTCGATGATTCTTTGCGCAACATCTACATCAATTCCTTCAAGATTCAGAATCACAGTACAATGTGAAATCAACGTATCGGCAATTTCTCTTGTATCTTCCATCGTAGTAGGTTTTATAATACAGACTTCCATAGAAGAAGATCCTGCTTTTTTCCGCATTGGTGTGATTTTGGAGGAAGATTTTGTGGGTTTGGCCGCCGGTGCCGCTTTTTTTTTCGTTTGGGATGATTTCTTTTCCGGAATGTCATAATCATCCAGATCGTCATCATAATCATCTTCCAGCTTTTTAAAAAAACGTTTTTTCTGCTTTGGCTCATCTTCTTCTTCAAAATCATCATCATAAAATTCATCGTCATCATCATAATCATCATTTAAACGAATTGCATCTAAAAACTTATCTAAAACTTTCATAGTTAATCTCCTATCTAAGTTATATTAGGCCCCATCATTACACTTGATAATGCCTTTCACCAAAGATACCTGTCCCAACTCTTACCATGGTTGCGCCTTCTTCAATGGCAACTTCATAATCGCCAGTCATTCCCATACTCAGGATATCCACACTAATATTATTCATGTTTTTTTCTCTTATGTCAACACTTAATTGTTTTAATTCTCGGAAAATCATACGATTTTCCTCAGGATTGGAAACAAACGGTGCAATTGTCATAAGTCCCCTGATAAAAATACAGGGAAGCTTTGCAACTGCTTCCAACAAAGCATACGTTTCCTCACATGTAATGCCAAATTTTGATTCTTCTCCAGCGACATTGATCTCAATTAACACAGGAACGGTAACCCTGGCCTTTACCGCCTCCTTACTAATCGTTTCGGCCAGCTTCAGTGAATCCACCGAGTGGATTAAACACACTTTATCTATCAGATACTTCACTTTGTTCCGCTGAAGATGTCCAATCATATGAAAACGTAGATGTTTTGGCAGTTCCTCATATTTTCTGGATAGCTCCTGAACTTTATTCTCACCAAAGTCAACCTGACCACAGGCAATTACCTCCTGCAGCAAAGCAATCGGCCTGGTTTTGCTGACCGCGATCAGCGTAACTTCATTTCTGTTACGCCCAGCCCGCCGGCAGGCAGCTTGGATCTTTTTTTCTACCTGTTCCAGATTCTCCCGTATCATTATGTTTACTCCTTTATATCCATTTATTTATATAAGATTTCTTCCTCTTTCACCGTACTGCTATTCATGACTATGTTATCATATTGAGCAATACCAAAGGTAGTACCGGTTTCCACAATACAATATTCTTCATTCTGCTCAATAATGGAAATCTTCCGGAATACAGCATATCCTTTGTTGATACAGTAAACTCCCTCCAGAGGCATCATATCCTTCACAACATAGCGCTGGGTTGAATCTGTTTTAATAATCACATCGCCTTCCTGGAACTCTGATTTATCCACATAGTACAAGTCATCCTGCTCTGCATATAGCGTTGCATTGATAAATTCTGTACTTACTTTTCCGTTTTTATCTGTGACTTCTTTCAGAAATCCTGCTTCGCTCTGTTCTTTCCCGGTAGTCTCATATTCTTTTGGAATAACATAAAAATCTTTGTTTACAACTGATGTAAGAGGGATTTTAAGACCACTTTTTGTATTTGTGACCAACTCCACCTCCAGAAAACGATCAGACGCATAGCGAATCAATCCATTACTTAAATCAATTTTGCAATAAAAATCATTCTCTTTGGTTAGAATTGAAAATTCCCCAACCTGAGTGGCTCCATCTTTTGAAAATTTCACGCGGATGGAATCACGTCCAGCTAACTGAACTACTTGTTTTTCAGTCAGTGGTATGTATAGTGACCATTCTTCACTGGTGATCAATTTATACACATTCTCACCAATATCGATTTTATCAAATGTGCGTAAATTGGTTTTTTGTGCTGCTTTTTGAACAAACGCATCCTGCGTCAGCGTATCATCGCTGAGGCTTTCATATCCATCCATAGAATACAAGACCAATCCATCCTGTGGTGCAAAATTGACCGTCTGATTGCTAATGGTCTGTGACTGCGCCCCTTCACCGGCTTCCTCATCAGCCGATTGGTCTTCCCCGGAAGCAGTCACCGGCTGAAGACCTGCATATTGCAGAATGCTGCCTTCCAGTTCATATTTAAATCCATAAACATCCGTAAAATGATCCGATTGGAAACTATAGGAAAATTTCGCTATTGATGAACGGATATCCGCCAGATCATCCTCGTTCAAATCCAGCGCAATCCGTTCCTCCTTGGAATTACTGATTCCAAAAACCGGTCCGCCACTTTTTACTTTTGAATCATCCCGCACATAATAAGTAAGGTATCCGGAACTCTTAGCTTGTACTATTTGCTCACTTCGTATTGCCAGCGCTGTATATGTGGCATTCTTTGACAATGGACCGGCCGTCACCTGATACGACGTAATCCTGGACGCTGTTAAATATAGAATAATGCTAATTGTCATGTATATAAAAATAGCTCCGAAAAGTACTGTTCCAATATTCAAAGTCAATGCTTTTTTTATATCGGACAAATGAATTTTCCGCGGCATGGTTTTTTTGTTAAAAGATCGCAAAACGCGCCTCCTTTTAAAATATGAGTTCCTGAGAGTGCTCAATATTAACTTTATATAAATTTTATTATCGCCTGGTTTGTTGATATCTTTGTTATTTTACCATTTTACCGATAATTCCTCAAGGGTTTTATTGCAGATGTATATATTTTTCGGAAGTGGTTAAAATATCTGTATAGTTTTAAAAAAACAAAAAATATATCATAGGAGGAACTGACATGAATACATCAGGTTTAGATTATACGGCATTAACGCTGGTAATTATCGGTGCGATCAACTGGGGATTAATTGGCTTTTTTCACTTTGATCTGGTCGCTTTTATCTGCGGAAACATGTCCTGGTTATCCAGAATTATCTACGCTGTTATAGGTATCTGTGGTTTGTATTTGTTCACATTATATGGAAGACTGGGAAACCATACCCGTAGCGAGGTTTAATAGTTACAGTTCCGCCGCAAGCTGAACTGTAACTATTAATATCCACTTTTACAAAAGCTGGATTGCACACTTAAGGGATGAAACAAATTGTTTCATCCCCCTTATGCTGTGTTTTTCAATTACAACGTAGCTAATACTTTATCTTTTAACGTATCAGAAATCTCAGATGCTTTTGCTGATACACTGATTATCATCTTAATATTATACTTATTACTTACTTCTTCCATTCTTAAAATAGTTTCAGTTATATCCTTCCATTCTAATTTAGACATTTCCCTAAATCCATCAAAATAAATTTCTTCCAGGTCGTGATCCTGTGAAATGATTCCACAAACAAATCCAACAAATTCATCACTGTTCTTAAGTGGGAATTCTGAAACATCAATCAGGCGAACTTTATTATTCAAATCATACATGTGTTTGGAACTTTTATCCAAGTACACAATATTCCCATTTGCAGACCTGATAGATACATTAACTTTATCCAAGAGCTGCTTAGTCTTGCCTTTTCCCTTATCCCCGATAATTAATTGAACCATAGCAGTTTCCTCCTCAGTCATTATTAATATGTAATTTTACTAAAAACCTTTCGTTTCATGATATAATTATAGTGTATATAAGACAAAAAAACAATGACTAAATTATAAATAATTTAAGAACTAATAGTTACTGTTCACTCCCCAACTATTCCGCGAGGTGTTTTCAGGCATTTATGCCTGAAAATCCCGAGAGTTGTCGGCGCGAAATGCTGTAAACAGCATTTCTGTGCATCGCGTAGCGTGTTA
>Ga0153928_1000197_pt1 | contig 31014 bp, 22 predicted proteins | sample TSNJ012MetaG_FD_106656 | JGI IMG/M metagenome (GOLD analysis project Ga0153928, IMG submission 106656) | Attine ant fungus gardens microbial communities from New Jersey, USA - TSNJ012 MetaG | ecosystem: Host-associated > Fungi > Mycelium > Unclassified | place: USA: New Jersey, Wharton State...
CGATATCCTGGCGGAGGTTAGCGAGCTCACGGGGATTGTCTTCAATTCCGACTGTATGCCGATCGAAAAGCCGCTTTCTGACATCCTCGCCAAATTAAAATCCGGCGAGGTATCCATGATGCCTCAGTTGTTGTACTCAGAATCGCGGAAGAACGATTATATATGGAGTGATATCTCCTACATAACCACTAACTTCGCCCTGTTATCGAAAAGCGATTATCCTGACCTTCAGCCGTTCCAGGTGTACTACGCCACCGTTGGCACGGTAAATAAATCCGTCCATGAAGAGGTTTTCAGGGAATTGTTCCCCGATCATGAAAAGATGATGGTATACCAGACCGGCGACGAGGCTTTTGATGCTCTCGAAAGGGGCGAAATTGATCTTTTAATGCTGTCTGAGACCATGTTGCTGGTCCAGACGAATTACCGCGAAAAGCTCGGCTACAAAGTAAATTTATCCTTCACCAAAGAGCTGGATACGCTCTTTGGTTTTAACAAGGATGAGGTTATATTGCGCGACATATTCGATAAGTCGCTGGCATATATCGACATCAAGGGCATCGAGGAGAACTGGTTGAGCCGGTCTTTCGACTACCAGAGCAAAATGCTCAGGGATATGACTCCATTTATCGTCCTGTTCGTTTCGTTGTTGCTGGCGGCGCTTTTTGTTGTTTTTATATTTTACATAAAAAATCGGCGGATCAATAAAAATCTGGAGAAAACCGTAAAGAAGCGCACCCATGAGCTTGAAAATAAAACCGCTACCCTTTCCGCAATCTACGACTCTATACCTGATCTTGTGTTTTGCAAAGATGTAAACAGTATATATATAAGCTGCAATCCCAGTTTTGAAAAATTCGCGGGAATGACGGAGGCGGAGCTGACCGGAAAGAGTGATATTGAAATATTCAAAATCGACGAGGGAATGGCTAAGCTTTTTATGGAAGCGGACCAAAAAGTTCTAAGCGGGCAAAAGGTGGAAAAAATAGAGGAATTAAGCACCTATCCGGATGGTTCCCAAAGGCTTTTGGAAACCTTTAAATCGCCACTGATCCAAAACGGCGAAGTGATTGGCATGATGGGAATATCCCGGGATATTACCGAGCGCAAGGCGGCGGAAACCGCCCTTGAAAAACGCCTTGAACAGCAGGAACTTATGGCCACTCTCTCACAAAACTTTATTTCTAATGACAATATCGACGAAATGATAAACAAAGCACTTCAAATGACAGGGGAATTCATGGATATAGGCCGCATCCTGCTGATAAAATACGAAAACCGGGCGCTTTGTTATCAATATGAATGGTGTAATTCATCAAGCAGAGCGAAGCATAAGCATGGAACGATTTTGCCCGTAGACGATTTTGGCGCAAAATTGACCTCTGACTTGTCAAGAAGGCGAATCACTCATTTTAACCTTGACGATAATGACCGTGAGGGCTTCGTTTATTATTACAATTTAGAAGACATCGAGACTTTCTTAATGTTGCCCGTATATGCGGACGATGAATTTTGGGGAGTGCTCGAATTTGACCAGTGTGAATCGTATATTCCGTGGACCACAAGCGATATTAACCTTGGCAAAATGATTGCGGGAGTTTTGTCCGGTGTGATAACCCGCCAAAATATGGAGGCCAAATTGGTTGAGGCCAAGGAACTTGCGGAGCAAAACAGCCAGGCAAAAAGTGATTTCCTATCCCGGATGAGTCATGAAATGAGAACGCCGATGAATGCCATTATCGGAATGACAAGCATTGGCAAAGGTTCTAACGATATCGAGCGGAAGGATTACTGCTTAGGAAAAATCGACTCTGCTTCCACGCATCTTTTGGGTGTTATTAACGATGTTCTTGATATATCCAAGATTGAAGCGGGAAAGTTCGAGCTTTCCAATACGGACTTTAACCTCGAGAAAATGCTTATCAAGATAACAAATGTCGTCAATTTCCGAATGGAAGAAAAGGGACAAAGCTTCATCATAAAGGTTGACCATGATGTGCCGCAGGCGATTGTTTCAGACGAGCAGCGCTTAAGCCAGATTATTACAAATCTGATAGGAAATGCGATTAAATTCACACCGGATAATGGATCGATTTCGCTTTTTGTTCGAAGAATCATGGAAGAAAACGGCTTCGATACCCTTCAGTTCGAGGTGAAAGACACCGGCATCGGCATTTCGGAGGAACAACAAAAGAAACTGTTCACTCCGTTTGAACAAGGAGATGGAAGCGTTTCCCGCAAATATGGCGGCACGGGACTCGGCCTTGCCATATCAAAGCATATCGTCGAAATGATGGGAGGCCAAATATGGGTAGAGTCCGAGATTGGTGAAGGTTCCAGATTCATTTTCAACATTTGTGTCCAGGCGGGGCGCCAGGCGAACGTCCTGCGTGCGGATATGAATTTGAATGATTTGCGTATTCTCGCGGTAGATGATGAGGAGGACGTACGGGAGTATTTTTTAAGTCTCGCAAAATCCCATAAGCTGCAATGTGAAGTTGCCGCAAACGGAAGGGAAGCCTGTGAGATGATAGACACGCGCGGTTCTTACGATGTTTTCTTTGTAGATTGGAAAATGGACGGCATGGACGGCATCGAACTGACAAAATGGATTAAGAATAAATCGAGTAATAATTCGGTTGTCATTATGATCTCCGGGGCTGATTGGTCATCTGTTGAGTCCGAAGCAAGACAGGCAGGTGTTGACAGGTTTATCCCCAAACCGCTGTTTGCATCCGTAATTACCGAATGTATCCATGAATGCGTTAATGCCCATCCGGTTGAGGCCGTGGATCATGGTGCGGAGCTTAGCGAAAATGAGTGTTTTAATGGTATGCGCATTTTACTCGCGGAGGATGTTGATATCAACCGTGAAATCATTGTCGCCCTGCTTGAGCCTACGGGTATCCAAATTGATTGTGCCGAGGATGGGGGTATCGCTTACCGGAAGTTTAAGGATAATCCGGCTTATGACATGATATTTATGGATATCCATATGCCGGAGGTTGACGGCTACACCTCAACAAAAATGATTAGAGCGCTCCCGGATCCCCGCGCAAAGACGGTTCCGATTATCGCCATGACGGCGAACGTATTTCGTGAGGACATTGAGAAATGCTTAGATGCCGGAATGAACGCACATGTTGGGAAACCAATTGATATTGAGGATGTGATGACACAGCTAAGACGATATTTGCTGAATGACTTATGAAAACAATAGCGTTTTGAGCAAGGGTTGGAGTCAAAAGGAGGGTATTTGTTATGAAAGAAAAAAAGATATTCGATACCGTTACATCCCGTTCATGGAAAAAGTGGACCGCTCTCGCGGCTTGCACGGCTTTAGTGATTGGGGGTATTTCCGTTATCCCGAAGCGTAGCAACCATTCAGGAGAAGCGCTAATGGCCTTAGTTTCGCCAAAGGTGTATGCATTTGACGATTATAAAACAAGGCAAGAAATTTTTGACGGCAATCCTGTCGAAGATGCTTTTCTCATGGCGGTAAATGAGTTCTCCTATAAAACCGCGGCGCAAATCCTGGCAAACAGCGACGGTAATGCAAATTATTCGCCACTGTCCCTGTATTACGCGCTGGCGATGGCGGCAACCGGCGCGAAAGGCGAAACAGCCGATGAATTACTTTCTTTGCTGGGTGTATCGGATCAAACCGCGCTTTCGGAACAATGCGGGAATCTTTATCGCCGTCTGTATATGGATAACAAAATAGGAAAACTGATAATCGGCAACTCCCTGTGGATGGATAAAAGTATTAGTTGGGAAAATGAATTTATCAAGAATGCTGCCGAAAATTTCTATGCCCATTCTTTCAGTATGGATTTTTCCGATACAAAAACAGGGCAGTCGATGGCAAAATGGATATCGGATCATACAAACGGCACGCTTAATCCGGAGATTGAAATAGGCCCTGAGCAGATTCTGTCCATTCTCAATACGGTCTATTTCTATGACGAATGGGTCGATAAATTTGACAAAACAAAAACGGCGGAAGATAGCTTCTACCTGCCGGACTCCACTACGGTAAGCTGTGACTTTATGAACCGCACTTATGGTTCTCACTACTTTGCGAAAGGGGATGGCTTCACGCGTTCCGTTCTCAGCTTAAAAAATGCGGGTAGTATGATATTTATTCTTCCCGACGAAGGCATTTCTCCGAGAGAACTTTTGTCTGCTCCGGAAAAAGCACAATACATTTTTGAGGGAGGAGAAAACGGTAATGGCGAAGTCGTATGGCAAATTCCAAAGTTTAGTTTTGGCTCGAAGTTTGATTTTTTAAATACCTTGAAAAGTCTTGGCGTGAACGCAGCATTTCAAAGAGACGCGGACTTCTCAGGCATTACCGGCCAAACGGCCTTTATCACGAATATTCATCAGGAAACGCATATCGGCCTTGATGAAAACGGTGTTGAAGCGTCGGCCTTTACGCAAATCGACTACGTAGGCGCCGCGAGGCCGGAAGGCAGGGCCGATATGATTTTGAACCGACCCTTTATTTATGGAATAACCGCATCCGATGGGACACTGCTGTTTATGGGCATATGCGAGAATCCTAACGCAAAGTAACGGTCCGATTTATATAGAAAGTAAAGCCGTCTGTTCAATTGAGCAGGCGGCTTTACTTCGTTTATGGGTTCGGTCTCAAGGCGGAAAAGGCCCCAATAATTAGCCGGAATATTAGTGGAATAATTAAGAATAAACTGAATAATAGATTACAATTTTGCTAGGCGAAATTATAAGTAAAAAAGAATGAGAATAATAGGGAAATGGATGGAAATGCAGAAAGAAAATTGACAATTAAAAACGGGAATGCTATAATTTCGACATACGAAATATAGAATTTTGCTAGAAGAAATTTAGGAGGGAAAAAATATGAATGAGATGAAAGCACTTGTCTACCATGGCCCTGGAAAATTAGCATTGGAGGGATGGGATATCCCACATCCCAAAAAGGGAGAGGTCAGGGTCAGGATTCAATACAGTGCTATTTGCGGATCGGATTTAGGTGCCTATCAGAATGCCTCAAACCGTTTTCGGCCGCCCTTGATTTTGGGGCATGAATTTTCAGGGATTGTAGATGAAATAGGGGAGGGAGTTGATTCCCTGGCATTAGGACAGCATGTCTGTGGAAATCCGCCTATTTATTGTGGAACATGCTGGTATTGTACACATGGCCATTATAATATCTGCCCCAATCGTTTGAGCCTTGGGAATACGGTTGGCATAGACAAATGCAACGGTACATTCAGGGAATATATTGTGCTGCCGGCCTATACATTGGTTCCTTTGCCGGAAAGCATGAATTTACTTTACGGGTCTATGATGGAGCCGCTGGCAGTAGGATATCATGCGGCTCAAAATGGCTCTTTTACGCCAGGCGAGACGGTTACGGTCATTGGCGCGGGGCCCATTGGCTTGATGACTATTTTAAGCTTGAAGGCAATGGGAGCCGGTCATATTATCTGCAGCGATCTGTCGGAGGCACGTCTGGAGCTGGCGGGCCGGTTGGGCGCACATACATTAGTCAATATTAAGAAGGAAAAACTCGAGGACGCAGTGAAAAAGGTAACCGACGGATTAGGAAGTGACCGGACCATTATCTGCACAGATGCTGCCGATTCTTTTTATCAGGCCATTGAAGTGACCAGAAGCTGTGGAAATGTTGTTTTGGTGGGAATGATTCAGAAGAAAATTGAATTTTGCCCAATGGATATTTTCGGGAGAGATATCAATATTATTAGTAATTATACATTTACAGACGAAATTTATGAGGCTGTAGAGATGGTATCGCAAGGGAAAATTGATTTAGAGCCAATGATTACTTCGATCTATTCGTTGGAACATGGAAAGGATGCTTTTGATGCTTTGCTGACACCTGGAAATGCAGAAGTGAAAATTATCCTTGATATCCAGGGAAGGAAAAAGGGGGAAGACAAATGGGTCAGGTAGCAGACTACATTCAACAGATTTATTTGACAGAGGAAACGAATTGTGCGGAAGCTTTATTCCGGGCTGCCTTAACAGCAAGGAGGAAGAACGTTCCAAATGAGTGTTACCGGATGATGAGTGGTTACAGCGGCGGGGTCAGCTGTGAGGATATATGCGGAGCTGTTCTTGGAGGAGTAGCGGCCATCAGCTATCTGATTAATCAAGGCGATGAGGAAAGCTTTGAAAGAAGCAAGGAAGCAACGGTTGCATTTGTGGAGCTATGTCGGCAGGATTTTAATACAATAAATTGTCATGATATAAAAACGGTCTGGAGAACGGAGGAAAGGCGCTGCTTTCAGGCAGTAGAAAAAATGGCAGGAATGCTGGAAGAAATATTGCGGAAATATCGGGTATGAGAAGGCCGGAACTGCGGCCGGACGCTTGGAGGGAAATATGAAGATTGTTATTGTTGGCGGTGTTGCAGGCGGAGCCAGTGCTGCGGCAAGGATTCGCCGTTTAGATGAAAAGGCGGAGATTATCCTCTTGGAAAGAGGGGAGGCAGTATCGTACGCGAATTGTGGTCTTCCCTATTACATTGGCGGCATTATAGAAAATTCAGAGGAACTTTTTCTGCAGACTCCGGAATCTTTTTGGCGGCGTTTTCGTGTTCAGGTTCGGATCCGAAACGAAGTTGTAAGAATTAACCGAGAGGTTCAAACAGTAACGGTCAGAAAAGTAGATACCGGTGAAAAATATGAGGAATCCTATGATAAGCTGGTATTGTCGCCGGGTGGTGAAGCATTTGTTCCTCCGGTTGATGGGGCAAAGCTGCCAGGTGTGTATACCTTGAGAACCGTAGAGGATACGTTGGCTATTCGGGAATTAGCAAGAGAAAAAGCGCATCAACGCGTAGTCGTGATTGGCGGTGGCTTTATCGGTCTTGAAGTTGCAGAAAATTTAAGAATGGAAGGACTGGAGGTAACAATTATCGAAGGCGCGGATCAAATATTCCCTCCTTTTGATAAAGAAATGGCGGCTATTGCGCAAAAAGAAATTGAGAAAGAAGGAATCCGGGTCGTTCTGGATTCCATGCTAAAAAGAATTTCGCAGGTGGAGACAGGATATGAGGTAGAGACTGCTTCCGGTGAAAAATTTCGCTGCGATTTTGTAATTATGACGATTGGGATACGTCCGGAGAGTCATTTAGCGGTAGAGGCGGGGCTGGAAGTGAATGATAAGGGCGGCATTATGGTAGATCGTTTTATGAGGACCAGTGATGAGAATGTTTATGCTGCCGGAGACGCTATTGAAGTACTGCATTTGATTTCCGGACGCAAGGGAATGCTTCCGCTTGCCGGTCCGGCCAATAAACAAGGCCGCCTGATTGCAGCGAACCTGTCGGGTAATAAGAAAGAAGGTTTCGCTGGTGTAATCGGTTCTTCCGTAGTGAAGCTGTTTGGACTGACGGCGGCTTGCACCGGCTTAAATGAGAAGTCGCTCATCGCCTTTAAAATGCCATACGAGAAGATCTACTTATCGCCGCCGCATCATGCAGGATATTATCCTGGCGGCGAAGCCATTACGATCAAGCTTCTTTTTTCTCCGGATGGCCGTGTGCTGGGGAGTCAATGCATTGGCCGTGAGGGTGTCGAAAAGCGGGTGGATGTAATTGCGGCGGTAATTAAAATGAAGGGAAATGTATCCGATTTGGCGGAATTAGAGCTTTGTTACGCACCGCCATATTCGTCGGCAAAGGATCCGGTTAACTATGCGGGATTTATAGCCGAGAATGTCCTGACAAAAAGAAGCCGGATAAAGCATTGGGAGGATTTAGCGAAGCGGGATCCGGCATCTACCATCCTGATTGATGTGAGGACTGCCGAGGAGTATCGAGAAGGTCATCTAAGCGGCAGCATCAATATTCCGGTAGACGAATTAAGAGAGCGTATGACAGAAATTCCGGAAGGTAAAGACCTGTGGATTTATTGTCAGGTGGGTCTTCGAGGATATATCGCACAGCGGATTTTAATGCAGGCAAGGCAGCAGAAGGTTTTCAATCTATCAGGGGGTTACCGGCTGCTCCAGATATCCGGAATGGTTTAAAGGAAAGTTTTTGTAACCAGTTCATATAGGAACCAACAAATCTTAAGGAGGAAAAGTATGAAGAAGAACAAGAATGTCTGGAAGCTGATGTTAGTAGGAATTTTGGTGTTTTCCTTAGTGGGGTGCTCCTCTGCCGGTAACGGCGAAACCTCCTCTGCCGATTCTGCCGGGACGTCGTCGACGGCAGCGGAGGAAAAGACCACGGCAGAAACAAAGGCGGCGGCAGACGATGTATTTAGCAATGGACCGGAGGAGCATTTAGTCTTAGTACATGGAAACAATCTTAACACACCCAATGATAAGTGGAGTAATTATTTTAAGGAATTAGTAGAGGAACGTTCCGGAGGGAAAATTACCGTGGATATCTATCCCAGTAATGAGATGGGAACCGAACGTGAGCTTACGGAAGGTGTACAAGTGGGTACTTATGATATTCAGGTGACGGGACTGGTCTCTTCGCTTTCCTTTATCCCTGCGCTGGCGACACTGACGATGCCTTATCTGTTTAATGGAATGACAATCGAGCAAATTGATGCTGCCTTGAATGAAAGTGATTATCACACGCTTATGCAAAATGCTTATGGGGAGAGTCAGTTCTATTTGCTTGGAGGCTTTATGCAGGCAGCAACTTATCGAAACGTTACATCAAACAAGGAAATTAGTAACCTGGATGGTTTTAAAGGACTAAAGATCCGGATTGTGGAAAATGCGTACTGTCTGAAGTTCTGGAATACCATTGGAGCTTCGCCCACATCGGTGACTTGGGCGGAAACTTATCTGGCATTACAGCAGGGTGTCGTAGAGGCCCAGGAGAATCCATTTGATAACATTTATTTGGGCAATATTTTTGAAGTTCAAAAATATCTGATTATCAGTGAGCACCTCCTAAATGTCAATCACATGATTATGAACCAGGAACGATTTAATGCAATGCCGGAAGGATACCGGCAGGTCATTGAGGAATGTGCCACCGAAGCAAGAAAGCAGGCGGCAGCGGATATGGCAGATGTGATTGAAGATTACCATCAGAAATTAATCGATGCGGGAATGACGGAAATTGTCCTGGAGGATGAAGTGATTACAGAGTTAAAAGAGAAGAGCCAGGATGTTTATGAAATGGTAAAAAGTGAATTGGGTGAGGAGCTCTATGACAGTCTGGTAGATGCGATTGGGGAAGCGAAGAAATAGGAAACAGACGGCATCTTCCGACCGGACATCACGCAGTGATTGGCGGATGGTCCGGCCGGAAGACTGCCGGAGGAAATGCGTGAATGGAAAACGCGGATCTTAAAGGAGAGCTGTATATGAAAATTCTAAAATGGCTGGATAACAATTTGGAAGTTTTGATTTGTGGTACTTTATTGCTGATGTTGTCAGTTGCCATGATGCTGCAGGTAATTATGCGATATGTGTTGAACGCAGCATTATCCTGGCCAGAGGAATTTAGCCGCTACTGTTATATCTGGATAACGTTTTTCTCCATCAGTCTGACGATACGGTCCGGCTCGTATTTCCGCGTAACGGCACTGGTTGATATTCTGTCACGTAAGGGACGTCAAATTGCGGAAATATTGGTACATTGTATAAATCTGATTTTTTTCGGGGCATGCGCGTATTGTTCCATTGATATTTTCACCTCTGTTTTTAACAGCACACAATCTTCGCCGGCGTTAAGAATCCCGATCTATATCATCTATATCGCTTTACCGCTGGGAATGTTTTTGAGTACCTTCCGAAGCATTCAGATGATTATTCTTAATGTGCGTATGCTGACCGGGAAAAAGAATTTGAATGTGAGTCAAAAAGAAGAGGAGAATTAAAATGGATATTAGTTTGGTGGGATGGATTTTTCTCGTATTCATTATCTGCTTGTTATGTGGTGTTCCGGTGGTAATTGCGATGGCGGCAGGAGCACTGCTCCCGAGCCTTTTAGGAATAGCGGGTGCGACTACTATGTCCGCGTTGGTCAGGAGTATCTTTGGAAGTGCTGAAAATACGACATTGATTGCGATTCCGCTATTTATATTAGCCGGCAATATTATGAGTGAAGGTCAGATCGCGAAAAAACTGTATGACATATTTGCTTATTTTGTGGGGAATAAAACCGGAGGCTTGCTTTGTGCTACCGTAATGACGTGCTTATTTTACGGTGCGATTTCCGGATCCGCACCGGCTACTGCGGCTGCTGTTGGGGGAATGACCTTTCCTTTGCTGGTGGGGCTGGGGTATGAAAAAGCCTTCGTCGCGGCCTTGATTGCAACCGCAGGGGGGTTAGGCGTGATTATTCCTCCCAGCATACCGTTTGTGCTGTACTCCTCTACAACCGGGGTGTCTTTAGGGGATATGTTTATTGCCGGGTTTTTACCGGGAATTTTAATAGGTGCTTTGTTAATGGTTTATTGTGTGATTCATTGTAAGCGCAGTAAATGTGAAAATAAGGAACTTTTAGAAGAAAATTATCAGAGGCTGCGTAAAAGGGGCTTGATGCGCGTTTTACTGGATGGTATATGGGCTCTGTTCTCGCCTGTTATTGTATTAGGCGGTATTTATTTAGGGATCTTTACACCGACCGAAGCGGCCTGTGTCTCGGTGTTTTATTCCCTGATTATATCGATTTTCGTGTACCATTCGATAGAAATCCGCAACCTGCCGGCATTATTTGCGACATCCATTCGGGGGGTTGCACCGATTTGTCTGATTCTGCCATTGGCAACAGCCTTTGGAAGAGTTTTGATTATGTTAAAAGCACCCGCACGTTTAAGTGAGTTTATTGCTGCTTCTTTTAATAGTACGGCATTGGTACTACTGATGATTTTAATTGTATTTTTAATTTTGGGTATGTTTATTGATACAGCGCCGGCGATTGTGGTAATGGCACCCATTTTGCTTCCAACCATGAAAGCATTAGAGGTGAATTTAGTTCATTTTGGCATTATTATGACGGTTTGTCTGGCAATTGGGTGTGTAACGCCGCCCTTTGGAGTCAACCTGTTTGTTACCAGCAGTCTGTCGAAGATTCCGCCGATGACAATTGCGCGTAAAGGATTTGCGATGATTGCTGTATTTATCTGCGCGTTATTCTTAATCACTTATATTCCGGGAATCAGCACGATATTTTTAAGCTAATACTGCTTTCCTTGATAAGAAGCATTTTGAAGTCAGAAATAAGCCGGCCGCAGGAAGTTAGAAGCATGTTTCTAACTTCCTGCGGCTGTTTTAAGAAATAAGAATTTGATTGACGGAAATAGTGAAATCATGCTACTATTTTTGCAGTAGATGTTTTACGTTGGAGGTATTTATGGAAGAGAAAGATATGTATACGCGTTCGGTGGAAAGAGCAATAGATATCTTAGAGTGTTTTTTAGATGCCGATGAATTACTTTTATATGAAATTGCTAAAAAGACAGATTTATCCTCAAGCACGGTTTTGCGGATTATAAATTCTCTTCAGAAAAGAGGATATATTAATCGGGATACCGAATCGAAAAAGTATCGTTTGGGAGGGACTTTTCAAAGCTTTGTAGAACGGGTTGACCGCCTAAATGAAGAAATTAAAAAAGCTTCCTCGCAGATAATGGGAGATCTATTTGGAAAATACAATGAAAATGTCCGCTTGTTTGTTTTAGATGGGAAATTTCGATTATGCATTGATTTATTTGAAACCACGCAGGACGTTCGCCAGATTATACACGTGGGAGACAGGAGAAACCTGGATAAGGGTGCGACCAGCCGGTTATTTTTAGCTTATATGACACCGAAACAGAGAGAACAGCTGGCGCCCAATTTAGAAATAGAGGAAAACGCTCTTGCGGACATTGTTTCGGATGGCTATGCTTTGAGTACAGATAGCAATGAATCTGGAATCATTGCCATTTCAGCCCCAATCATAAATCAGAGGGGTAAAATGGTAGCGGCCATCTCTCTTTCGGGACCGGCTTTTCGTTTTATCAATAAAGAAATGACGAATAAAATAAGGGATACCGTAGCGGCTGCCAGACAAATATCGGAGAATCTTGGACATAGATAGTTTTGTATGACTGTGGACAATTGTCGTATCCTAATACGATACGAGACCGGACTTAAGGAGCGATAGCATGGAAGACATTATTGTACGCAATCTAAAATTGAATACGGAAGAACCTAAAATCTGTAATGCGGTTATCGGGGAAACGCGAGAAGCGATTATACAGGAAACAAAAATACTTTCTGAGTTAGAAGTAGATCTGTTTGAGTGGAGAGCGGACAACTATAAGGATATCTCCTCGAAGAAGGAGACGCTGGAAACCATGGTGCACTTACAAAGAGCAGCCAAAAATAAACCGGTGATTTTCTCTATCCGCAACAATAAGTCCGGAGGAAGCTATCCTTTTTCTGTGGAGGCAAGAGCGAGAGCATGTCAGTGGGCGATCGAGAGTGGTTCTATCGATTTGGTCGAATTGGAAGTATCCTTTGGCAAAAGAATCATTGATTCGCTGATTGCTGCTGCCAGGGAACGGAATGTGAAGACAATTGTCTCCTTCTATGATTATGAGAAGACACCTGAGCAAAAACAGCTGATTGCCGCTTTAGATGAATGCGAAAGCTATGGTGCCGATCTTTCAAAGCTTGCGGTAATGGCAAAGACCAAAAGAGATATTTTGAATTTGCTGGTTAGTATGTGGAAAATGGAAAATTCCAGTGATGAGAAGCCGCGTATTGTGGTTGCTATGGGCCCTCAAGGTAATATCAGCCGTATCCTTCCTTCTTTTTTCGGATCGGTATTAACCTATGCATCCGGAATCACAATGTCATTAGAGGGCCAGATTAATCCGAATGATTTAAGAACGATATTATCTTTAACAAAGTAGTAGACTGAAAATTTTAGTGGAAGATATTCGGGAAAATGGTTACTATCTCCAAATAATAAAGTACCTGCGCCCCAATTTGTGAAATGCAGATTGGGGCGCAGGCTTTTATCGTTTAACCGCGCTTTCGCGTAATATTTTTCCGTTAGGGGTGATTCGTGTGGGTCACATTAGTCCTTGACAATATTCGGTAGAACGCATATAATGATGTTTATACAGAGATTATTTTAGAAATGAGTGTTGAGATATGGATTATATAACGGTTCAGCAGGCGGCAGTCAAATGGGACAGGTCCGAGCGCTGGGTGCAAAAATTGTGCGGGGATAACCGCATCGAGGGCGCTATGCGCTTCGGACGGTCATGGATGATCCCCGGGGACGCCGGGAGGCCGGCTGACGCGAGGATTAAAAGCGGCAATTATAAAAAAGCTAAGAATTAAGAAGGCAGGATGCAAAATTACGACAATCCTCATTCTCAATGCTTAATACCGCATTAAAAAAAGGGGGCGGGAAGCGTGGATCCGGAAAAAGGAATCAAAATCGGCGAGGAGCTTTACCGCCGGTTTCTGGACGGCGACGAAAACGCTTTTGAGGAGCTTATCGGCCTGTACAGGGAAAGCCTTACGCTTTATATCAACGGCTTTGTAAAGGATATCTACGAGGCCGAGGAATTGATGATCGACGTCTTTGCGCGCCTTGACGAAGAGCGGGATTTTAAAGGCAGATCGTCCTTGAAAACCTATCTGTTCGCCATCGCCAGGCATCTTGCCCTGCGGCATGTGAAAAAACGTGGGCGCAGGGATCATGCTCCTATTGAGGAGCTTGCTAATATATTGAGCGGCGGAGGTGACGGCTCGCCCGAAGCGGATTATCTACGCGGGGAACGCGGAGAACAGCTTCACGGGGCTATACAAAAATTGAAGCCGGAGTACGGCGAGGTTTTGCGTCTGCTCTATTTTGAAAACATGAGTTACGCGGAGGCCGCCGGGATCATGAATAAGACTATAAAGCAAATCGACAATTTAACATACAACGCGAAGATTTCCCTGAAAGCAATACTGGAAGGGGAGGGATTTATATATGAGGAGCAATAAGGAAATAGCGGCGGAGGCACGGAGACGCTCGGCCGCGCTCCGCGAACAAAAGCGGAAAAAGAGGCGCCTGATCTATACCGTATCCGCCGCGGCTGCCGGTCTCGCGCTGGCGGTCGGCCTGTCGTTTATCATCCCTGTGATTACAGATACCGCGCCAACCGACGCGGATGGGTTATACAGCGCGGCGATGTTCGCGGGCGGCGCGGCGGGCGGCTATGTGCTGATGTGGGTGCTCGGGTTCGCGTTGGGCGGGCTTGTCATGTTCCTCTACATGAGAAAATCCGGGAAGGATTAGCTTATGAATACGCTTGAAATCATTGATTGGATCAGCTATATCATGGGTGCGGCGCTGGCGGCGGCATGGGGAAGCCTGTCATTCCGGCGCGCCCGGAAACGAAAAGGCGATGCGCTGTTCTTTTACCTGTTGGCCGGATTTTACGCCTGCATTTTGATGTGTGACATCTATTACCTGCTTACATGGATTGTGGAGGATTACCCCTTTGTGCTTTCACCGGGCGATCTGTCCTGGGTGGGCGGTTTATCGTTTTTAATTACCGCCGCGCTCGCGCTGGCGGATAAATGGACGCCTGGGCAGCGAGAGGCCGCAAAGAAATACAGGCTCCCGGCGCTGGCGGCCCCTGCCGTCTGTATGGCATTCAACATTGCCTATATTACAATCTACCCTGAGATTATTGTTAATTACCTGTTGTATGCCGTTCCCACGGTTATCCTTTCCTATTTCGCGCTGTGGCTGTTCCTTGCAGAGCATCGCGCGCAGTCCAATATGCAAATTTATCATCTGGTGGTACTTGTATGGCTTGCCGTACAGTTGTTTTACGATCTGTTCTCGACTTTGGGATGGAATTACAGCTTTTTATTTTGCAGCCTCCTCCTGACGTTGGCCACAACAACTATCTATTTCACCGTGCGGAAGGAAGCAGACGCATGATCTATCTGGAAAACATTTTTATCGGCCTCGCCGTACCGCTCATTATCGCAGCCTGTCTGCTGAAAGGGGAAACCCGGCGATTTCTCGTCTTCTTCACGCTGGGGCTTCTAACCGGCCTGCTTTCGGCGCATATTAACAGCTTTATCGCCGCTGCCGTTTCCAATAACGGTTACGCCAGCCTGACGATGAGACAGGCAATGGCCCAGATCACGCCCATTTGTGAGGAGATCATGAAGGCGCTGCCGGTATTCTTTTTCGTGGCGGCGCGCCGCCCCGGGCGGGACAGCATCGTCACCGCTTCCCTTGCGGCTGGGCTGGGCTTTGCGATCCTTGAAAATTGCTTTTACATCATGGGGGCCGGCTCGTCGGATTTTTTATTCGCGCTGACCCGCGGCTTCTCCGCAGGGCTTACGCACACCGTCTGCGCGGCCATTTTAGGTTATGGGCTGGCGCTGACCCATCGGCGCGGACGGCTGGCCGCCCCTTGCGCCTTTGCCCTGCTGTGCATGACATCCACCTTCCACGCCATCTATAACCTGCTGGTCGCGGCGGACGGCGCGTGGCGGACGGCGGGGTATATCATGCCCGTCATTACGGCGGCAGCCGTTATCATCGGCATGGCGAATGCGAAATTAAAAATCAAGAATTAGCAGTTTTTCCCTTCATTTTTAATTAAAAGTATTGCACAAAGATTTAAAGAATCTTTGTGCAATATTTTTTTGAAATCACTTAGGAGTTTTCCGATTTTTTGTCCCTAATATAGTAGAAGGTTTTTTCTATGCTTTTGCATAGCCAAAACGATTGATTCTGTCTATAACAATAGCTATGGCGGGAAGGAGGGGCCATGATGCGGAGCAATAAGGAAATCGCGGAGGAGGCGCACAGGCGCGCCGCCGCAACCAGGAAAAGATTGAAGCGCAGACGGGAACGCTTGAAAATCGGCGTGCTGATTACCGGCTGCGTTATGCTGGCCGTCGGCCTTGCCGCGCTGACAGGTCTCAATTCCGGCGCGGAGCCGGCGGTGCAGGCGGCCGTCACAATATTAGACGGCGAGGCGGCCGGCGGTTATGTGCTGGTCGGGGTGCTCGGGTTCGCGTTGGGCGGATTTGTAATGTTTATTTGCCTGCAAAGGGTAAAAAAAGCAGATAAAAACGGAGGGGATTCAAATGAAAAAAAAGACATTTCGAAAGATCGGCGCGGTTCTGCTCGCGTTCGCGCTGCTTCTATCCACGACGGGCATGACGCTGGAGGCAGATGTAACACAGGCGTCAGAGGCAGATGTAACACAGGCATCGGAGGCAGATGTAACGCAGGTACCGGAGGCAGATGTAACGCAGGTACCGGAGGCAGATGTAACACAGGCACCAGAGGACACATCAATCGAGACGGAAGAGCCGCCCGGTAACGAAGCGCCTTCCGCTGCGACGGACGACGCGCAGGAGACCGGCACAGACGCGAACGGGACCCAGGAAAGAGCGTTTTCCGAAATCAAGGATTTCGCCGGCTCGGAAATGATGCCGTTAGCGAACGCCACGGTAAGTACCCGCGATGAGCTTCAGTATGCGCTTGATAATGCGGCCGCGGGCGCTACGATCACGCTGGGTGCCGACATCACCATCAGCCCATCGGAATACAGTGTTTTCCTGGACGCGAACAACACCGCGGCCGGAACGATTACCCTGGAGCTAAACGGACATACTATCTCGGCCGGCATAACGTTGTCAAGTTCCACCGATCCAGGCACCTTTGCTATCAGAGACGGTAAAAGCCTGATCATCCAGGACACGGTTGGCGGCGGCGGCATCCGCAATACCGCGGCCAACGGAATTGCGCTTGAAGTACGCGGCAGTGGTACGAACGTAACGATAAACGGCGGTACCTATTATGGTGTTGAGGGAGCGATTTATGCGGCCGGCGCCGATGCCGTTACGCTGGCTGCCGGTACGTTTTCGTGTAATTCAACGCAATACGGCCCAGTCACTTATGTTGGCGGCACCAACCCTTATGCAATCGCGAACGGCTCCTTCACAACCCCGATGAACTGGGGCAAAGAACTGGATTCGTTTACGGTCAAGGTGATAACGCCTAACGATTACACGGCATACATCGGAACGACCGGCTATGTTTATTTGCAGCAGGCGTTTGACGCCGCCGTGGCCGGCGACACCGTCAAGCTGGCAAAAGACATTACTCTTTTGCCTCGGGACGCGCCTGTGTTCCTGGATGACACTTCCCAAAATATCACCCTTGATCTGAACGGACATACGATTACGGGAGCGAAAACGAGTCAAAGCTACAATGCAACCTTAATCGTCCGGGACGGCAGGGAAATAACCATCACCGACAGTGTGGGCGGAGGCGGAATCACAAATACCGCGGACGCCGGATATGCGGTCATTATCGTTGGTTCTGGTACAATGCTTGACATACAGGGCGGCGCCTACTTGGGGAAAAGCGGCGCAATCACCCTGGTATCAGGGCCAACCGTAACGCTTACCGCGGGTGCGTTCACACGGACCGGGGCTTCCGGTGCGGCGGTCACGGGAAGCGGCACATACAGGCTTGGGGCGAATTCCATAGCGGACCCGCTTACCAACTGGTGGCTCGAAGCATCTTTTACGGTCAGGCTGATGGATGCGGCGGATATGGAAGCCTATATTGGGACGACCGGCTATTCCACGCTTCAGGCGGCATTGAACGCGGCTGTTTCCGGAGACACGGTCGTGCTGGCCAAGGACATCACGGCGGCGTACGGACATAATGCAACCACCGGAGGCATCACCATTGACCTGAACGGGAAAACCATTACGAATGCGGCAGGGAGTACCCCGGCTTATATCCTGTGGATAGAAGGAAGCGGCGTCACCCTGACCGACAGCAGCATGAAGGGCGGCGGACGCGTAGAAAACAGCGCCTCGGGCAATACCTTTGCGATAGCTGCAAGCGGAACAGGTACGACGCTTAATATCACGGGCGGTACATATCAAAGCAGCTATGTAGGGCTATATGCCCAGAACGGCGCGGCAGTTACACTGACTGCCGGTACGTTCAGCGGCGGCTTCCGTGCTGCCGCCATTTATAGTTCAGCCACGGACTCCATAACGATTACCACCGGCTCTACTGCAAGTCCGGCTGCCTGGGGGAGCGCGACGACCTTCACCGTTACAGTGACGCCGCCGACGGTCACGATAAACACCCAGCCCGCCGCGACGACGAATGTGACGCAGGGCAGCATCAGCGCCTCCCTCCGTGTGGAGGCAACGGTATCGAACAGCACCTCACCAACCTTTCAGTGGTACGAAAGCGCCGCCAATACAAATATCGGCGGCGAGCCGATATGGGGCGCCACGAGTGCAAGCTATGCCATCCCGTCGAATCTCGCCGTGGGGACATATTACTACTATTGCGTCGTATCGGCGCTCGGCGCCCAGGATGTGGCATCCAACGTCGCGACCGTAAATGTATCGCCGGCGCTGACCTATGGGGTCACGCATAACGTAACGGGGGATTCGCATACTTTTCCGGAGGCGACCGTCGGCTACGGCACGCAGGATGCACTGACCGTGATCGTTACAAACAGCGGTACCGGGAACGCGCAGAACCTGGCCGTCGCTCTGGAGGGGGCAAACGCAAGCGACTATTTTACGCTGGACGTGGCCGGCATGGCGACTTCCCTGACGGGCACGGACTTCACCACTTTCAAATTGACGCCTAAGACCGGTCTTGCAGCGAAAACCTACACGGCCACGGTGAGCATCACGGGAGACAACGGCATATCCGCCGGCTTTACCGTGCATTTTACGGTGAACAGTAAACCTATGCCGGATACAGCCGACCTTGCATATTCTCTGGCTCCCGTCGTCTATGACGGCACAGCTAAGCCGGTGGCCGTCCAGGCGGCGAACGGCATAAGCGGAATGGGCGATATAACCGTTTATTATGAGGGCAGCGCCACTGCCCCGATAAACGCCGGAACCTATGCGGTCACCGTGAACATCGCGGAGGGCGCGGGCTATGCGGCGGTGACAGGACTGGAACTGGGGGAGTTCATCATAAACAAAGCCGAGCCGACCGCAGCCGACCTCGAATATTCCCTGGTCTCCGTCGTCTATGATGGCACAGCCAAGCCGGTGACTGTCTCGGCGGCAAGCGGCATAAGCGGGCTGGGCGATATCACCGTCTATTATGAAAACAGTACCATTGCTCCGATAAATGCCGGAACCTATGCGGTCACCGTGGACATCGCCGAGGGTACAAACTATTCGGCGGCAGAGGGAATAAGCCTGGGGGAATTTACCATTGACGAGGACTATACCTATAGCGTTACGCACAACATAACGACGGGTTCGCATACTTTCCCCAGCGCGGTTGTAGGATACGCAGGGCAGGAGGCGCTGACGGTGAAAGTGGCCAACGCGGGTTCGGGCAGCGCCGCCGGTCTTGACGCGGCGTTGTCCGGAACGGGCGCGGACGGCTTCACGCTGGATAAAACCGGTATGGCGGCTACTCTGACGGGCACAAATTCAACTACCTTCACGGTGACACCCAAAACCGGCCTTGCGGCAGCGACCTATACGGCCACGGTGAGCATCACGGGGGATAACGGCATAGCGGAGAGCTTTGACGTGAGTTTTACGGTAGCAGCGCCGGTTATCACCATCGGTACGCAGCCCGCGGCTGAGACCTCTGTGATGGAGGGGCATATCAGCGGCTCACTCGTCGTTTCGGCGGCGACGACGGGAAACCAGACGCTGCGCTACCAGTGGTATAGCAATGCGACGGCTGCAAACACGGGCGGCACGGCGATCCCGGACGCGGCAGACGCGAGCTTTACGATCCCCACAGACCTGACCGAAGGGACATATTATTATTACTGCGTCGTATCGGCGGAGCACACACAGGACGCGGTCTCCAGCGTCGCCAAGGTCATTGTGGCGGAGTATTCCGAGCCCGGCCTGGTTGTCAAAAATACCAATGACAGCGGTGCGGGCAGTCTGCGTGAGGCGGTGAAGTACGCCAATGCCAACGGCGGTGAGATTACCTTTGCGATCTCGGAGAGCGACCCGAATTACAGTGGCGGCATATGGACCATCACGCTGGAAAGCGCGCTGCCGGCCATCACAAAGAGCGTCGGCATAAACGGCCGGTCCGCCGTGGAGATCAAGACAAACGGCGGCTTCCGCCACTTTTCGTCTGCCGGGGGGGACGTTACGCTCACGCTGACCGGCCTGACGCTGACCGGTATCAACGACGGAACCTCCGGCGGCGGTGGAGTGGCCATAACCGGCGATGGTACGCTGAAAATGAAAAACTGCACCGTACAAGACTGCTTTAACGGCGGCGCCGGCGGCGGGGTGGCCATGACCGGTGACAGCAGCACCCTCGAGATGGAAAGCTGCACCGTGCAAAACTGCTGTGTCAACCGCGGCGGTGCTGGCGGCGACAACGGCGGCGGGGTGTATATAAACGGCACAGCCACGCTGACGAATTGTACAGTCAGCGGCAATACGGCCCGCGACGGTGGCGGCATATACAACTATGACGGCAGCAGCCCTACGCTGACGAACTGCACAGTCAGTGGCAATACGGCCCGCGACGGTGGCGGCATATACAACTACGACGGCAGCAACCCGGCGCTGACCGACTGCGCATTCACGGACAACTCTGCCACCTCCGGCGGCGGCATGTACAACAACGGCAGCAGCCCGACGCTGACCGACTGCGCATTCGCGGACAACTCTGCCACCTCCGGCGGCGGCATGTACAACAACGGCAGCAGCCCGACGCTGACCGACTGCGCATTCGCGGACAACTCTGCCAGCTCCGGCGGCGGCATGTACAATAACAGCAGCAGCCCGATGCTGACCGACTGCGCATTCACGGACAACTCTGCCTCCTCCGGCGGCGGCGTGTACAACGACGTCAGCAGCCTTACGCTGGCCGACTGCATATTCACGGGCAACTCCGCCAGCATCAGTGGCGGTGGCATGTATACCTACGACAGCAGCCCGACGCTGACCAATTGTGTCTTTACTGACAACACTGGCATCCATGGCGGCGGCATGAACAACTCCCGCAGCAGCCTGGTGCTGGCGAACTGCACATTCACGGATAACACTGGCGTCCACGGCGGCGGCATGAACAACTCCAGCTGCAGCCTGGCGCTGTTGAACTGCACATTTACGGATAACACTGCCACCGACGACGGCGGCGGCATGTACAACAGCGTCAGCAGCCCGGCGCTGTTAAACTGCACATTCACGGGCAACTCTGCTACCAACAGCGGCGGCATATATAACAGCGCCAGCAGCCCGGTGTTGACCAACTGTATCGTAACGCTGAATAACAACAGCACGACCGTTACCGATAACATTTATAACCTTGGCAGTAGTTCTCCCTCATACAAATCAAGCATCATCGGCAATTTAAAATATGAGAGCGACGGCGTGACAACATCCACTCTTTCTCCCGCTCCGGCCGCCGCGGATTTTAACGCCGACGGCAGCCTGACCGCCGCCGCAGTCTATGCGATACGGCAGGGTGACTATGACCTGTATGCGGCGGCAGCCGCCCCCATTATTGCTGTACTCAACAGCCGTTACGGCACCAGCCTCACGATACTGGATATGCGCGATATAAACGGCAATCTGGTCGTAAGCGGGACACAGGGAAGCTACACCATAGACATCGGCGCGTTCCGGTGTTTCGAACAGGTCATCACCGGTATAAAGGACTACAACGTAACCTATGGGGATGCGAATTTCACCATTTCTTCCTCCGGTTTTGAAGATCCTGTATTTAGCTTTACGAGCAACAATTCCTCGGTAGCAGCGGTTGACTCAAATACCGGCAAGGTCACAATTGTGGGCGCGGGTACGGCGACGATCACCGTCACGGCGGCGGCTACCGCCAATTATGCGGAAACCTCAGTTCTGTGCGTGGTAACAGTGGCGAAGGCGGAGCAAATACTGACCGGCTTGCAGGATTTACTCAAAATCAACCACGGAGACGATTTTACCGTTACACCAAACTCCAACGCGGCGGCGGAAAACCCGAAGATTTCCTTCCAGAGCAGCAATGTGGCGGTCATCGACTTTGACGCGAACGGAAACTTCGTGATCAAGGGCGTGGGTACGGCTACCATTACTGTATTGGCGGATGAAACGATCAATTACAAATCCACGGCGGCCACCTTTGAAATCAAGGTGCTGACCGACACTGTCAGCACAGAGGAGTTGATTAAGGAAGCGCAGAAGCGGATCGACGATCTGGAGCCGGAAAATATCGGCGGCGGTGACGGACAATATCCGCAGGACGCGGTGGATAAACTGCAGGACGCCATCGACGAAGCGCAGAAAATCATTGACGAGCCGAACGCGTCGCAGGAGGAGGCCGACCAGGCGAAGGAAGCTTTGCAAAAGGCCATAGAGGACTTCCAGAACAGCCTGATTGCGGTTGATTTTACCGCGCTGGATAACGCCATTACAGAGGGCAAGGCGTTAGCGAAAGGCGCCTACACCGACGCCACATGGGACGCACTGCAAGCCGCTCTGACCGATGGCCAGGCGCTCCGCGGGAAAGCGAACGTGACCCAGACAGAAGCCGACGCGGCGGCAAAGGCAATAAACGACGCGATCGCCGCATTATCGAATGCGTTTAAGTTCATGTCCGGCTTCGGTACGTTTACGGGCTCCGGCGACCTCACAGGCAAGATAGACGCGCCCTATTCCAAGTTCGTAAAGTTACTCATAGACGGCAAAGAAGTGGCTTCCAATAACTATACCGCCGCCGATGGCAGCACGGTCATTACGCTAAAGGAGTCGTATTTAAAGACATTGAAAAACGGCACCTACACCGTGACGGTGGAATTCACCGATGGCTTCGCCGAGACCACGCTGACGGTTAAAGAATCCGGCAGCAGTACGGCCACGGGGGACAGCAATACAAGCTGGCCGTGGATGGCGTTGACCGGTATTTCCATACTCGGGATCGCCGGGATAACAGTGGTAAGAAGAAAGAAACTGTCCGGCGGGAAAAGAAAGGCATAACGGCATAAATTTAAGAGAGAGGGTGGGGAACCTGGTTGGTTCCCCACCCTCTTTGTGTCAATCCGATTGGTTCTGCCCAAACAATCTGTTTTGCTGCTTAACAGCGTCTGCATGGATTCGGACTTCCTGCGCAGTGTGGATATATTCACCACGTTCATGGAGTGCCAGCTGCATAGATACCGGCAATGACAGAAAGTATCGCCGTGTACTGCTGCTGTTATATATCAAATCATGTAAATTATCATATCTCAAAGACAATCACCTCGGGATTAGTGTGGAACAAAAATGATAAATCATACATGAATATTTAAAGAAATCATCTTATGGCAATCGTGTGAGTGAGGATTCTTTTCGGAGAGAAGTTTTTCAAGTAAAATACTTTTTCAAGTAAAATACTTGACAGTGCCAATTTTAAGTAGTAAAATTAAAATGACCGAAAATAAAAAAGTGGTCATAATAGAAAGAGGTATTAAAATGTCACCCAGAGCACTGACTGCCGAAGAGCGGGAAATTCAAAAAAAGCAGTTTTTAGAAATCAGTAAGAAACTGGTGATTGAACGGGGTATCCGTAATGTCAGCGTCGATGATATCACAAAAGCGTGCAAAGTAGCCAAGGGTACTTTTTATAATTACTACGACAATAAGGAGTCTCTGTTCTTAGAAATGGTCTGGCAGATCTACAGCCAGGTATTAGCAGAGGCGGAAGCATTGCTTGAAAAAACTTCGCCGGAAAATATACGACAGGCTGCCGGTGGTTTTCTGAAGAGTTTTTTATACGACCCGCAGCAGGTCTTTTTCTTCTCTAACCATGATGAACTGGAACATTTGCTGACCAATACCAGCGGAGAGCAGATGGATACTTTTCACGACCGGGAAGTAGAAGCGTTTGAGCGGATTCTGCGCATGCTGGGTCAGGATACAGGCAGAGTCAAACCGACGGTGGTACATAATTATATCCATGCGATGTATTTGGCGTCTATTAATCATGCGATGATTACGGAAGCGATGATGGAAACGATAGACGTGATGGTAGAGGGACTGCTGCATTATATATTTAATGGAGAGAGGGAGCATATGGAATCATAACTGCCGGGAAGGGGACTTAGATTCTCATTTGTCTCGGATGGGGTTAGTTATAACTAATTCGCAAGGGAGAGAAGCGATATGTATATAGAGATAACTGATATGAAAAAGAGTTACGGAGAGGGGAATAGCTATCGGGAGGTTCTCAGAGGAATCAGCACCATAGTGGAAAAAGGACAGATGTGTGTGATCCTGGGGCCCAGCGGCTCTGGAAAATCTACCTTTCTGAATATTCTTGGCGGTCTCGAAGTGATGGATTCCGGCTCAGTAACAGTGGATGGGATGGATATCGGGGCGATGAATCAGAAGCAGCTTTCCGACTACCGGAGGGATAAGCTGGGATTTGTATTCCAGTTTTATAATCTGGTCCCCAACCTTACCGTACGGGAAAATATCGAGGTGTGCGAATTTCTGACCGAGGAACCGATGGACTTAGAGGAATTACTGAACATCCTCGGTCTTACGGAACATCAGAATAAATTCCCGGCTCAGCTTTCCGGCGGCCAGCAGCAGAGATGCGCTCTGGCCAGGGCGCTGATTAAAAACCCGGCGATGCTTCTCTGCGATGAACCGACGGGGGCACTGGATTCTAAATCTTCCAGAGATATTCTAGTATTGCTGGAAGCAATTAACCGGCGTTATGATACGACGATGATGATCGTGACCCATAATACTGCAATCAAAGAGATGGTACATAAAGTAATAAAGATCAAAGATGGGATGATAACCAAAGATTACCTGAATGAGATTCGGACACCGGCGGATAAACTGGAGGATTTATAGCATGCAGAAGGTATTAAGAAAGCGCGTCTTCCGGGATCTGCGCAGTAATTTAACCCGCTATATGGCTTTGTTTTTATTGATTGTACTGGGGATGTTTCTGATCGTGGGAATGGTAGGAGCGGCAGAGAATATTATCCGAAGCGTTACCGATGGGGGCGCGAGAAACCAGATAGAAGATGGTAGTTTCAGTGTCTTTGTACCCCTGGCCGATGAAGCTGTAAAAGATATGGAGAATAAGGGGATTACGCTGGAGCGGATGTTTTATCTCGATTATTTGATGGCGGATGATTCTGCCATCCGCGTCTATCAGAACCGGGACAAGATCAATAAGATCGATTTGACCGAAGGGAAATTGGCTGCCGGACCGCAGGAGATCGTGGTTGAAAAGCTTTACGCCGAAGCAAAGGGGCTTACGGTTGAAGATTCTATTGAAATCGGCGGCACGGTGTTTACCATTACCGGCATCGGTTCGACGCCGGACTATGACCTGGTGCTGGAAAAAGATACCGACTCTTCAGCAGACGGAAGACATTTTGGTACGGCCTTTGTCAATGCGGAACAATATCAGCAGTTGAAACAAGCGGGCAGGGCGCTAAAGAGTGAAGAGTATATTTATAGCTATCTTTTGAACGGAAGTATGACCAATGAAGAAGTGCAAGAATATCTGTGTGATCTTGCGTTTGATGAATCGGAAGTGGAGGACGCGCTTTTTCAAGAAATGCTGGAGGATGCTCTCCGTGTAAAAAATGAGACGCAGGAGGGGATCCGTGCCCTTAAAGACGGAATCCGGGAAATGCGGGATGGTCTTGCCCAACTAACCGATTCTAATCAGGAGCTGAAGGATGGCACTAATGCCATTATGGATTCCTATCTGGAAAGTGCCGGAGATGAACTGAAGAGTCTGGGCAATGACACGGTCCTGACCGCGTCTAATTACGAGCAGGTGATCCGTGAGGTTATGGCCGGTGATGGTTTGCTCAAGGAGCAGCTGGAATCCACACTGACCGGACTTAACGGTGTGGCCGGGTATAAGGAGGCGATTACCGCTTATACGCGCGGAGTGGAGGAGGCTCTGGCAGGATCTGAAAGTCTGCAGGGTGGAACTTGGGTATTGAACGACGGGCTGAATGAACTGGTGCAGAATAACGGCAGCCTGAAAGAGGGGGCAGCCCAGATATTTACAGTACAGCTTGCTCAGGTATCGGAGATGCTCTCTCCTTATGGCGCAGCCTTAACCGAAGAAAATTACCGGCAGACACTGAATGGCGTGATTGACCAACTGCAAAGTACCGGGAATGCAGAGTTGGCCGGTCAGCTGAGCTCAGCGTTAACAGGGCTGGTTCGTCTGCAGGAATTTAAAGAGGGAGTGAGGGCTTATGTCGACAGCGTGGCGGCAGTTCAGCAAGGTGCCGGCAGTCTCGGAGAAGGAACAGCAGCCCTCAAAGAGGGTATGGGAACCCTGGCGGGGTATAATGAATCACTCGTAAGTGGTTCCGGTCGGCTGCTGGCGATGCTGCTGGCCCAGGTGGAGGAGCAGCTCGGCGAAAGCGGCATTAATGTCAATTTGACCGAAACGAATTATCAATCGGTACTGGCCGATCTGATGGGGAGCGAAGGGGATGCCAAGGTCAGGGAACAACTGCTGGTAGCGCTGGATGGTCTGAACAGCCTGAAAGCTTATCGGGATGGAATTGCCGGATACACGGAGGGCGTGGCAGCGGCGAAAGATGGTTCGGAGGAACTTCTGGAGGGAATCGAAGAACTGCAGGAGAAGACGGATGAAGCACTTGATGTGTATTTTGATTTTGAAATAGATAATCTGACTAAATTTGTAACAAGAGATCATAATCCCCGCATCGAAGGCTCGATTAATGACGTAATAATCAATAAATACGTCGGCATGGCGGCCGGTGTGATCGCGATGATCTTATTCACTTTTGTCATATCGGTCTTTGTCATCCATGGGATTGAGCGTGAATATCCGGTGATCGGCGCGTTATATGCACTAGGGGCCAAAAAAGGCGAACTGATCCGGCATTATCTGACTTTGCCGGTGCTGATTACCGCGTTGGGCGGAGCGGTTGGTACAGCGTTAGGATTTAGTGTTATAGGCACAGGGTATTTTGCCGAAGATTCGATTGCCTATTTTTCCATGCCGGAAATTGTCGGCTATTATCCGCTCTATCTGTTGGTCTATGGATTGATCATGCCGCCGGTAGTGGCGGTAATGGTCAATCTGCTGGTGATTAATAAAAAGCTCTCGCGGCCGGCTCTGAAACTGATGCGTAATGAGCAGTCGGATCGACCGTTCAGGCAGGTGGAATTGAAAAAGCTGGGGTATGTACGTAAATTCCAGGTCCGGCAGTTTCTGCGGGAAAGTCGCAGCAGTTTTGCGGTAATCACCGGTATGTTTATCTCGTTGCTGATTTTACTGCTGGGTGTAAACTGTAGTGCCCTCTGTAATAATCTGATCGAACAAAACGAACGTGATGCGGCGTATGAGTATATGTACACATTTAAGTATCCCGAAAGCACTATACCGCCAGGCGGTGAGGCGTGTTATCTGGAAAGTTTGAATAAGGAAGCTTATGGTTATGATTTGGATGTTACATTGCTGGGCATAAATCCCGATAATCCCTATTTTGATTTTGAGGTGGAGGCAGGAAAGAATAAGGTGACATTATCGGATTCGGCGGCCGGTAAATTTAAGCTGAAGGCAGGAGATACTCTGATTTTGGAGGATGAGATCCATGAACGCTATTATGCTTTCACGGTCGCTCAGATTGTTCCATATTCCATTGGTTTACACGTATTTATGGATATCTCCAGTATGCGGGAACTGTTTGGCCAGAATGAGGATTACTATAATACAGTGCTTTCTGACAGGGAATTAAACATTGATTCCGACCGTCTTTACGGAGTGGTTACCAGAGAGAATATTGAAAAATCAGCGGCTGTCTTTAATGACATTATGGGGCCGATGGTTAAGATGATGACGGTTGTATCCATTATTATTTTTGTCATTGTTATGTATCTGATGATGAAGGTTATGCTGGATCGGTCTGCCTACAATATTTCACTGATGAAAGTGTTTGGATACCGCAGAAAAGAAATTAAGAAATTATATCTGGATGGGAATTTTATCATGGTCGGTCTATCTGCGCTTATCTGTATACCGGCCGCAAAACTGACGATGGATGCCTTGTACCCGTACTTTGTTTCCAATGTAGCGGTGGGACTCGATTTAACCCTGAAATGGTATATGTATGTTATCATATATGGCGGAATTATTCTATCCTATTTCCTGATCAATAAACTGTTGGTGCGTAGAATCAATAAGATGCTGCCGGCAGAGGTGTTAAAGAATCGAGAATAAAACCGTCAATGTTAACCTAATTAATATATTGGTTGACATTGGCGGTTTTTATCGGTATACTAATTTTAGTCGGGATGGAATGTCAAGTGACAATCAATATAAAAAAGAATACGCTTTGGCGCATTCTCGCACCGATAATAACAAAAAGTAAAGGAGCAATTCAAATGCAAAAAAACACCACTCTTAACCTTCGAATGACCGTCTACTGTGCCTTATTTACGGCACTCATCATTATCGGAGGGTACATAAGTATACCGATCCCTGTGGGACCTGTCCCGATTGTGCTGGCGGACTTCTTTGTTATGGTAACCGGGCTTTTCCTGGGGTTTAAATATGGACTTATAAGTACGGCACTGTATCTTGCGCTAGGGGCTCTTGGACTGCCGGTTTTCGCCGGCGGCAGCGCCGGGCTTGCGGTCCTTGTGGGGCCAACCGGAGGGTTTCTTTTCGGCTATCTACTCATGGCCGCCGCTGTTGGATTCCTCACAAGCAAGAGTAAACCATCCTTCGTTACGAACTTGATTGCTTTAGTGATAGGTAACATATTGCTGTACGCGATTGGCGTACCATGGCTGAAATTTCAAATGAATATTAGTTGGGCCGCGGCACTGGCGGCCGGATTTACCCCATTTATCATCGGCCTTGTTATAAAAATCGCCGCGGCCTCCGCTTTAGGGTGTGTTCTCCTGCCACGCTTTAAGCAAACCCTGGTCTCTGCTTCTGTCCGGCAGGCATATGTCGGGGAGGAATAAATGCCGGTCTTGGAAGTGGTAAACCTGACCCATGTTTTTCCCGACGGCACAACTGCCATTAGGGATATCAGTCTGCGGGTTCATGATGGCGAATTTGTGATTATCGCCGGATCGAATGGCTCTGGGAAGACAGTCTTAATCCGTCACTTAAATGGCCTGCTTGTCCCTACCAAGGGCAAGGTGCTTATCGACGGAGAACCGATAACGAAGAACATTGCCAAAGCGAGACGTAAAATCGGGTTGATTTTTCAGGATTCCGACAGTCAGATTGTGGGGCAGACAGTAGCGGAAGACGTCGCCTTCGGACCGGAAAATCTGAATTTACCAGTCTCTGAGATTGACCGGATTGTGCGGGAGGCTTTGGAAACCGTAGATCTGAGCGATTTATCGGCCCAAAGCCCGCACACCCTGTCCGGCGGTCAAAAGCGAAAACTCGCGGTCGCCGGTGTGCTTGCGATGAAACCTAAAATCATCATGTTTGACGAGCCCTTTACAGGATTGGATTATCCGGGTGTCGTACAGGTGCTTCGGCAGCTCGTACAGCTTCACAAAACCGGGCATACAATCCTTCTGGTCACACATGAATTGGAAAAAGTTTTGGCGCATGCCGACAGGCTGGTAATTCTTCATAAAGGGGAGCTTGTGGAGGACGGAAAGCCGGAAGACGTTATTTACCGTGTCGAAAATTATGGAGTACGCATGCCGGTTAAAAATGGCGAGGAGGTTGGCAGGATTACGTGGCTCAAGTGACATTTTTCCATTATATGCATAAGAATACGGTACTGCACAGGATGGACGGCAGGCTGAAGCTGCTAGGTATGTTACTGCTGAGCCTGTCTGCAAGCCTCGCCTCCGAATGGCGCCATTATCTTGTGCCGCTTGCTCTAGTTGCCGCTGCTTTGATCATCGCAAGGCTGCCGATCACCGCGTTACTGAAAGAGATGAAGTTTTTTGCCGCGATTATTTTAATTGTGCTGGTGACAAACGCTTTTACAATAGCGGGTGATCCGATACCGTATTTCCCTATTCAGAGTGTTTCGATACAAGGTGTAATGGCAGGTCTGCGTTTTGCCGGCCGTCTCATCCTTGTCATTATGGTCTGTACCATTGTGACCGGTACGACTTCACTTTTGACATTTAAAAATGTAATTGAGTGGTACCTGCGACCGATTCCTTTTATACCGGAAGTACGGGTTGCCACGATGATTAACCTTACCTTTGTATTGCTTCCCGTTATATTTGACAGCTATACAGAAATGATGAATGCCCAAAAATCTCGTTGTGTAGAACTTAGGAGAAATCCCATTAAAAGAGTAAATTTTATCGTTTTCCCGCTTTTGAGCCGTACGCTGAGAAGAGCCGATGAAATTGTCTATGCAATGGAATCACGTTGTTATTCGGAAGTAAGAACGAGGGCTATGTTCAAAACCAACAAAGCAGACTGGTTTATCCTCACTACTTGCGCGGCGGTTTTGGTTTTTGTGATTTTGTAGAGGAAGGGATTGGTGTACTGGTGTAATGAACATTCCTGTTATAATTAGAGCACATCACCTTTTGTGTATGCAAGGGTTTCAGGGATATGGATATAGCGATCGTTTTGCCAATCATCTGAAAGAGATAATCGCATGCTTCAGGGCAAATCCCGATATGCTTATTCAGGCAGCGATTGACTGCGATCAAATTTGCAGCGGCTGCCCGCATCAAATGGAGAACCGATGTAATAAGGATGCCGATGCGGACTGCCGCGTGAAAATCATGGATTCCAAGATTCTTAAATGTATGGGGATCAAACCGGACAGCATTGATAGGATTCAGGTAATGACGGAGCGGGTAAACAACACTTTTATTTCGCCCGAACAGCTTGCTGATATTTGCGGAGACTGCCAATGGACGGATAAATGCACATGGTATTCGTCTTTAAAAGGTAAGCGCCTAGTTTTGGGGTGTACCTAAAACTCAATTCCGGATCCCCATTGTTGGAATTCCGGAATGAAAACGTTTTACTCTATTTTATTCTTGCAAAGTTCCCGAACCGTTTCATTC
>Ga0153928_1000199_pt1 | contig 30944 bp, 21 predicted proteins | sample TSNJ012MetaG_FD_106656 | JGI IMG/M metagenome (GOLD analysis project Ga0153928, IMG submission 106656) | Attine ant fungus gardens microbial communities from New Jersey, USA - TSNJ012 MetaG | ecosystem: Host-associated > Fungi > Mycelium > Unclassified | place: USA: New Jersey, Wharton State...
GAATGGCATGAACGGGTGCAGGACTTTAAGGATTTCATCGAGCACCCAGGCGACCATGGCACGGGTTTCGTCCTTGGCTGCGCCGTCCTGGCCGGTGAGCACGGGCTTGGCCAATTCCAGGTACCAGTCGCAATAAACGTTCCAGACAAAGCGATAGATCGCAGCCGCGGCCTCGTTGAATTTGTAGGCTTCGATGGCAACGGTGACCTCGCGGCCGGCTTTGGCGGTCTCGTGGCCGATCCAGCGGTTGAGCGTCTCACGCGCGCCTCGCGGATCGAAGCCCGGCACCCGGGCACAGCCATTCACTTCGCCGAAACGCGCGGCATTCCACAGCTTGGTCGCGAAGTTGCGGTAGCCCTCAACGCGGCTCGTGGCGAGCTTGATGTCGCGCCCCTGCGCCGCCATGGCGGCGAGCGTGAAGCGCAACGCATCGGCGCCGTAATCGTCGATCAGGTGCAACGGATCGATGACGTTGCCCTTCGACTTCGACATTTTGGCGCCGCGCTCGTCGCGCACCAGCGCGTGGATGTAGACCGTGTGGAACGGTATCTCCTCCATGAAGCGCAGCCCCATCATCATCATCCGCGCGACCCAGAAGAAGATGATGTCGAAGCCGGTGACGAGCACGTCGGTCGGGTAGTAGCGCTTGAGCTCCGGCGTTTGGTCGGGCCACCCGAGCGTGGAGAAAGGCCACAGCGCGGAGGAAAACCACGTATCGAGCACGTCCTCGTCGCGCCGCAGCGGCACCTCGCGGCTGTAATGCTTCGCGGCCTCGGCGCGCGCTTCCCCTTCGCTCACCGCCACGAAGACTTTGCCGTCCTCGGCGTACCACGCGGGTATCTGATGGCCCCACCAAAGCTGACGCGAGATGGTCCACGGCTGGATGTTTTCCATCCAGTCGAAATACGTCTTCTCCCAATTCTTCGGCACAAACACCGTGCTGCCGCGGCGCACCGCTTCGATTGCCGGTTTTGCAAGGGTCTTGGCGTCCGCGAACCATTGGTCCGTGAGAAACGGCTCGACCACCGCGGCGGAGCGGTCCGCGTGCGGCACCATGTGAACGTGCGGTTCGACCTTATCGACCAGTCCCTTCGCCTCCATGCGCGCCACCACGGCCTTGCGCGCTTCGAAACGATCGCGCCCGTCAAGCGCCAGGGTTTCATCGAGGTCGGCAGACGCCGGCACATCGCTAAGGAACGCGGTGTTGTTCTTAAGATCGAGGCGCGCGTCGGCGGTGAATATGTTCACGAGCGGAAGCGCGTGGCGCTTGCCGACTTCGAAGTCGTTAAAGTCGTGCGCGGGCGTCACCTTGACGGCGCCGGTGCCTTTTTCCGGATCGGAATATTCATCGGCCACGATGGGAATGCGCCGGCCGACCAATGGCAGGACGGCACGCTTGCCGATCAAGTCCCGGTAGCGCTCGTCGTCCGGATGGACCGCAACGGCGGTGTCGCCGAGCATCGTTTCCGGGCGCGTGGTGGCGACCGTAATGAACGTGTTCTCAAGGCCTTCGACCGGGTACTTGAAGTACCACAAGTGGCCTTTGATCTCGACCTGCTGGACCTCGAGATCCGAGATGGCCGTGCGCAGCTTGGGGTCCCAATTGACCAGCCGCTTGTCCTTGTAGATCAGCCCGGCCCGGTAGAGATCGACGAACACTTTGACGACGGCACGCGAGAGCCCCTCGTCCATGGTGAAGCGCTCGCGCGACCAGTCGCACGAAGCGCCGAGGCGCTTGAGCTGGCGCGTGATCGCGCCGCCGGACTCTTCCTTCCACGCCCACACGCGCTTGATAAACTCGGCGCGGCCGAGCGTGCGCCGGTCGGGCTCCTGGCGCTCCATGAGTTGGCGTTCGACCACCATCTGGGTGGCGATGCCGGCGTGATCCATGCCGGGCTGCCAGAGCACGTCGCGCCCGCGCATGCGCTCGAAGCGCGCCAGGATGTCCTGCAAAGTGTTGTTGAGCGCGTGGCCCATGTGCAGCGTGCCGGTGACGTTCGGCGGCGGAATCACGATGCAATAAGGCCGCGCATCGCGGCGCTCGGGCCGGCCGGCGCGGAACGCACCCGCGGCTTCCCACGCCGCATACATGCGCGCCTCGACGTCAGCGGGCCGGTAGGTTTTCTCAATCATGCCGGGGGGTAAAGCCCAGGGCGCGCCGCGATGTCAACGCGCGAGGGCGAGTGGGGAGTGGCAATAGCGAATGGTACGCGAAACCGCGGCGCTGCCGCGCCCACCTCTATTCGCCATTCACTATTCGCAGAGCATCAGCTTCGCGGCCCCCGCGACACGCGCTCGATTTCGGCGCGCACCAGGCGCTCGACCATGACCGGAAGGTTGTCGTCGAGCCACGCCTTGAGCATGGGCCGGAGCATCTCTTTGACCAGATCTTCCAGGGTGCGCGGGTTTTGCGCCAGCACCGAGTGGGCAAGGCTGCCGAAGGCGGAATGCACCGCCGCCGAGGCGGCGTTTGACAACAGCGGCGACTCAAGCGCGGGCGCGCGTGGTTGGGGCGGCAGCATCGGTGCGACCTCGTCGAACACCACGTCCTGATCCGGGTCGATGCGGCGAAAGCCCGTCTCCGCCGGCTCGGGCGGCGGTGCGGCCATCGCCTCGGTGAGCTCCAACACATCCTCGGGCGGCGCCGGCTGCTCGGGGGCCTCCTCGAGGTCCTCGAGCATGGCGTCCATATCGTCGCGACTTTGCTCGGGCGGTGGCGCTGCAGCCGGAGGCGGCGCGGGGCCTGCCTTCGCAGACGCCGGGTCTGCCGGCTTGGACGGGGCTTTGGCGGGGGGCTTGCTCGCGTCGTCGTCGGCTATGATGCGCCGGATGGAGGCGAGAATCTCCTCCATCGAGGGCTCTTGGGCCTTCGCCGGCTGCGTCATCCCCGCATCCCTGTGACAACCGCGTCAGGCGCAGCTTGTGTCCCGATTCCGAAGTTCGCTCAACCTTGCCGCACGCGCCGATGCGAACTTCGGAATCGCAGGACACTAGCAACTCTATGATTCTAGTGCCGCTTTGAACCCGAAGTTCGCAACCAGCCGCGCGGCAATTGCGTGCGAACTTCGGGTTCGCGGCACTAGTGCCGCTGTGCGAATCACCGGCGCGAGCGCGTCGCATGATTCGCGAAAGTATGGCATGGCAAAAGTCGAACGCAAGCAAAGCCCTGTGGACAGGACCGCGTGCTCAGTGTCCGTCCGGCGTGCGCACGCCGATCCAGGCGTCGCGCACCTGCTGATAGTGCACCCCGGCATCGTAGATGTTGGTCGGGAGGTGCATGACCTGCGGCGACAAGCGTCCGGAAGCCGACAGCACGCTGTATGAAGCGACGACGCGGTCGTGCTGCGCGGTGACGAGGGCGATGCGCGCGTTCACCAACGCCTGTTGCGCGTTGAGGACGTCGAGGGTGGTGCGCTGGCCCACCCGCGCCTCTTCGCGCACGCCGTTGAGCGCGACTTCGGACGAATACACCTGCGAGTTCGCGGCCTTGACCTGCGCCTTGGCGGCCTCGTTCTGGCCCCACGCCTGCACCACCTGTTGCCGCGTCTGGGTGCGGACCAGTTCGAGGTTGAGGCGCTGCTGTGCGAGCGTTTCCTTGGACTGGCGAATGAGGGAAAATTCCTGGCCGCCCTGATAGACCGGAACGGTCAACGTGCCGGTGGCCGAGGCAGTCCAAAATTGCGGCGTGACGCTGTTCTGAACGTAGGAGCCCTGCTGAGCCGTCGCCGAAAGCAGCAAGGTCGGATAGAGCGCGCCCTCGTTGATCTTGACCTGAAGGAACGCCACGTCGATGCCGTACATGGCGGCAGTGACGTTGGGGTTTTCGATCAGTCCCTGGTCGATCGCCCCCGGCAATGTATGGGGCAGAAACCGGTCGACCGGGGAGCCCGGCGCGAGGTTGACCGGCTCGACGCCGATCACCTGCCGATAGTTCGCTCTTGACGTCGTCAGGGTGGATTCGGCGGCGAGCATGGCGGACTGCCCGGCCGCGAGCTGCGCTTCCGCTTGCGCCACGTCCGTCCGCGTCACCTCACCGACCTGGAAGCGGTCGTTGGTCTGTTTGAGCGTCTCCTGCAGCACCCGCACGTTGCTGCGCTGGACCTCGAGACTCGCGGTATCGCGCAGCACGTCCATGTAGGTCGTGGCGGCCGTGAGAAGAACGGTCTGCTCCAGGACGCGCAAGCCCTCGCGCGCCGAGGACACTTGGCTTTCCGCCGAGCGGGTTCGGTTCGCGGTCTGGAAACCGTTGAACAGCGTCTGCTGCGCGGTGACGCCATAGCTCCACGGCGTCACCAGCGCGGAGCTGCCGGTATAAACAGCCGACGGCGCGGTCTCGTTGGTGCCGGGAATCGGCGTTCTGGTGGGGGTCTTCGTGGTGGCGTCAGTAAACTGCTCGCCGAGTGTACCGGTGATAGCCACGCGGGGCCGATAACCCGACAACGCTTGCGGTACCTGCTCGTCAATCGAGCGCACGCTCGCGCGCTGAGCGTTGAGCTGGGGATTGTTCTGATAGGCTTTCACCAGGGCGGATTCGATGGTCTCGGCCGGCGCGCACGCCGGATAGAAAGCCGCGCCCGCAGCGCCTAGCGCCAACGCCGCTGCCCGGACCGTCCGCTTCGCGCTCCAACCGGTCCCACGCACCGCCCGCTCCGCCACCCGACGCGGGACCTTGGCGGACTACGTCCGCCGGCTCCCGTCCCTTTATTACCGAATCGACAATAGGGGCGGGTTCGGCCACGCGAAACCCCTGGTACCCCGCCGCCGCCAAGAATCTTGCCGAGTGGCGCAAATGCGCAACACCCCCGGTGTCCCGGGGAGCCGACGCTTTAGAATACGAACGCGGGTGGCTTGGCGAAGCCGGGCAACAGCGGCGCGACCGCGTCGAATTCGGGCTGTGCGCTCACGTGCACGCCGCTGCGGCGATAGACGGTGCCGCGACCGATCGGAGCTCGGCCCACGACGGCAACGAGGCGCCCACCGTCGGCCAACTGGTCGAGGAGTACCTGCGGCGGAACCTCGGTCGAGCCGTTGAGCAGGATGACGTCATAGGGCGCTTCGCGCGGCCACCCCGCGGCGAGCGGGCCGGAAACGACTTTGACATTGTTCGCGCCGACGGCGGCAAGGGTCCTGGTCGAGGACTCGGCAAGGCCCGCGTCTTCCTCAAGCGCAACGACCGCATGCGCCAGTTTTGCCAATACCGCGGACGAATAACCGGTCGCGCAACCCACATCGAGCACCCGCTCACGGTTCCCGATCGCAGCCACCTGGATCAACTTCGCGAGCACCATCGGCTTTAGCAGGCATCGCACCGTCCCGGTCTCCTCGACCGGCACGTCGCGGTCGAGATAGGCAATCGGCTGCCAGCGCGGCGGCACGAAGCGCTCGCGCGGCACCTCGTCGAAGGCAGCGAGCACGCGCAGATCGGTCACGTCGTTGGTGCGGATCTGGCCCTCGACCATCATCCGCCGTGCTTGTACAAAATCGATCATGTCTCGAGCCGTCCCAAGCATTCGGGTGCGTTGTGAGACAGGCCAGGCGAAAACGCAAGATTAGCCGGCGCTCGCGACGCCGGGCGTTGCCGGGAAGTTTCAGCTCCTCTATATAGCCGACGCCAATTCGACCCGCGCCGTCAGGCGCCGGACGGCCACGTGGCGGAGTGGTTACGCAACGGTCTGCAAAACCGTGTACCCCGGTTCAATTCCGGGCGTGGCCTCCATTCTCATAGACAAACAGCGCCGTCATTGCGCGGAGCCCGAAGGGCGACGAAGCAATCCAGGAGCGGCCGCTGCGGCGTTTTTTGCTCTGGATTGCTTCGCTCCGCTCGCAAATGACGGCCTCGCGGCTCCGCTCCATCCGGGTTATAAACAAAATGACAAACATTCCACAATCAACAGCCGCGGCAGATGCCCTTGAGCGCGCGCTCGAGAGCCCTGTCTTCCTTGGTCACGGCAACGGATGGGTTGCCCTGTGAGTTGGCCTGCTCCTGCGGCACGTCTCTGGCGGTCGGCTGGCGATGGCCGGCGGGCCCCCCCGGCCCGAGTGAGCCGCCGGGGCGGTTTGCCTGCCCGACCGCGAGGCTCGGCGCCGCCAGCACGACGGCGAGCACGCCGCTGATGATGAGGCGCATGTCTCCTCCGAGAGCGAATGGCGCACAAGCTTAGGAGCGAGTGCTGCGCCGATCAATCGCGTCAGCGTCGCAACGGCCGCGGACCTGCGTTCTGCGGCTCATAGACGTTGCGCGCGCAATAGCCGCCCGCGCCGGAAACGGTCGCCTGGCACTGCTCGAACGTGTTGAACCCGCAGTTGTAGGTATAAGGGTCGTACCAGGCGCACCAAGCCCCGGCGTGCGCCTCGCGTACTCCGGTGAACGAGAGCGCTAGACCGAGGGTGAGCGCGACCGCCAAATACCGCATGGAAACCTCCCCTAACGACGCCGCTCGAGCCATAACGCCCGGCCTGACGGACGAGTTCGACCGTGGCGCGGGGTTTCTTGCCCTATTTGCCGCAGTTTCGCAGGCTTTACTCCGCGCCGGGGTTTATTGTCATGGCCAATGCGTGCGGGAGGTCACCTTCGCGAGCCGCTGCTGCGCCGCCCCAGGCGAACGCCTGCAGCGAGCCCGACGAGCGGCGACTCCGGCCGCTTTCGCTTGGCCGACAGACATGGTTCGATGATGCCGGCGAACGCGCGATCACCGGACCAAGTTTCGATGGACGGGGCCAGCGATGAGGATCTCATGCTCCGGATCGGCGCAGGCGACGAACCCGCCTTCCGGGTTCTCGCTCGCCGCTACGCGCCGTTGGCTTTGCGGCTTGCCCGCCGGGTCATGGGCAGCAACGCCGATGCCGAGGAAATCGTCCAGGAGGCGCTGCTGCGGCTGTGGGTCAACGCGCCGCGGTGGCGGCCGATGGCCTCGTTCCGCACTTGGTTCTACCGCGTGGTCATCAACCTGTGTCTCAACCGTAAGCGGCGGGCGCCGTTTCTGCCGATCGAAGAGGCAAGCGATCCCGCTGACCCCACGCCCGACGTCGCCACCCGGATGGAACGGCGAGAGATCGACCGCGCGCTGGTCGCGGCGATCGCCGAATTGCCCGAGCGGCAACGCGCCGCGATCGCGCTCACATACAATGAGGGCTTGAGCAATGCCGAAACCGCGGCGGCACTTGGTACTTCGGTCTCGGCAGTCGAGACCCTGCTGGTGCGCGCCAAGCGCACGTTGCGCCAGCGGCTCGGCCCGCTCGTCGACGTAGGAACCAAACAATGACCATGACCCCTGCCCGCTTTCAGCGCGCCCTCGACGTTTACGGGGCCGACCGTTCGCGCTGGCCGCAGGCGCAGCGCGCCGCAGCCGAACGCCTGGTCGCGTCCGATCCTGCCGCCGCCGCCGCGCTCGAGCAGGCGCGCGCGTTTGAGATGCTGATGACGCGCGTCACGCAACCGACGCAGGCCGATGCCGTTGCCGTCCTGCGCGCCCTTGAAACACGCCCGTTGCCCCCGCAGCGGCGCCATTTCCTGTGGCGGAAATGGCCGAGCGAACTCCTCACCCTGGATTTCGCACCGGCCTGGCCGCGGCTGGCGGCGCTTGCCGGCGTCGCCGCGTTCGGCTTCGCCATCGGGCTCACCGATCTCGGCTCTATCCCTGTCATGACGAATGGCGATGAGGCGATCTCAATCGTCGCTGATAACGACATCGGCGCCGTCGTATTTTCGCCCGATCCCTTGCCGGAGGTGAGGCCGTGACGGAAGGCCACTCCGTTCCGGCGCCTGCCGGCAGGTGGTCCCGCCGAATCCTGTTCATCTCGCTGGCGCTCAACCTGTTTTTCGTCGGCGCGTGGGCGGCACTGGCATGGCGACATTACGCCTGGGACCATCACCGCCCGTGGACTCCAGCCGTGCGCATCGAGCGGCTGGCCGAGGCTCTCCTGGCCACAGACGCGGAAAAGCTTCGCGCCGAATTCCGTGCTCGCCAGAGCAACATCGACGCGGCCATCGCCTCGTATCGGCAGGCCCAGCGTGCCATGCGGGAGGCATTGCGCGCCGACCCGTTCGACCCCGCTGCACTGCGCACCGCCATGGCCGACGCGCGTTCCGCCCGCAGCAGGCTCGACGAAGGACTCCAAGACGTGATCGCCACGGCGGGGGCCATGATGACGCCCGAAGGCCGCCGCAGTTTGGCGGACTGGACGCCGTACCGAAGAAGCGGCAATGAGAAGAATCGGTAGGTCGCGTCCGCCCGTCAGAGTCCCAGGCGATGCTCGAAGTCAGGCGAGGGCTTTGGTGGAACCGGCGGCCCCTGCTCCCGGTGCTCGCGGCCATGCTGGCGCTCACCCCGGCGCTCGCCGGCTGCATTCTCACTGCCGACAAGCTCGATCCCGCCCTCGATTTACCGGACAAATACACGCGGGCGAAGGGCAATCCGGATTCCGCACTGCCTCCCCTCGCCTGGTGGCGCGGATTCCACTCTGCCGAACTCACGGACCTGATGGAGCAGGCCCAGACCGCCAACCTCGACATAGCGGCGGCGATCGCGCGCGTCGTCCAGGCAGATGCGCTTGCGCGCCAGGCGGGCGCCGCGCTGCTGCCGAACATCACCGGGTCGGCGAGCGACACGCGCTCGCGCGCGTCCGCGAATACCGGCACCAACACGATCTCGGTGACGGACCGCACCCTCTACAGCACATCGTTGAGCGCGAGCTACGTGCTGGACTTCTGGGGCCGCAACCGCGCTCTGTTGCGCGCGACCGAGGACAACGCGTCGGCGAGCCGGTTCGATCGCGAGGTGGTCGCACTCACCACGCTGGTGACCGTAGCGGACACCTATTTTCTTGTTCTCGAAGCGCAGGACCGTATCCGGGTCGCCAACGAAAACGTCGCAGCGGCGGAGCGCATCCTCAAGGTGATCCAGGACCGCTTTGCCCAGGGCGGAGCGGCGCCGCTGGGCGCGCCGGTCGGCGCCTCGGGCAGCGGATCGGCGCTCGACGTTGCGCAGCAATCGAGCCTGGTGGCGATCGCGCGGGCGGCGATCCCGCCGCTCATCGAACAAGAGGAGCAGAACCGTGCCGCGCTCGCGCTCCTGGTCGGGCGCGTGCCCGAGCACATCAAGGTCCGCGGCGGCAGCATGTATCGCTTGGCGATCCCGCGCGTCACGCCCGGCTTGCCGTCGCAAGTCCTGACGCAACGACCGGATATTCGAGAAGCGGAGATCAAGCTCGCCGGCGCGGACGCGAACGTGGAGGCCGCGCGCGCGGCGTTCTTCCCGACCATTCAGCTCACCGGCCAGGGCGGGTTCTCGAGCTCGATGCTGCGCAATCTGCTCGTCCCCAGCTCTGGATTCTATACGGCGGCCGCGGGTGTGACTGCGCCGATTTTCGACGGCGGCCTGCTGCTCGGCCAGCTCGACCAACAGAAGGGCATCCGCGAGGAGCTGCTCGCCGATTATCGCAAGGTCGTGATTTCCGCGTTCACAGACGTGGAGAAGGCGCTGGCGGCCGTGCAGCAGCTGGCGGTGCAGGAAATGCTGCAGCGGCGCGCAGTGGCAGAGGCCCGCAAGGCGTTCGATCTTTCCGAGGAGAAGTTTCGCCAGGGCGCGCTCGATCTCACGACGCTCATCCAGATAGAGCAGACCCTGTTTACCCAGGAAGATCTACTTGCAGTGGTCCGTTTCAACCGTTTGGCGGCGATTGTGACGCTCTATCAGGCTCTCGGCGGCGGATGGCTGCTCGACACCGAGCCCAGACGCCCTTGAACCTGACGGCCCCTCGGCGCACGAACAATCGGGCTGGAGCGACTCAAGGCTTGGCATGAAAGTGCGATTTCGACGGCTTTTCGGAATTCTCCTGGTCGGCGCGGTCATCGCCGCCCTCGGGGTGGTGGTATTCGGCCGCGGACAGGTCGACCAAAAGAAGGGGTTCAGCGGACGGCGGGGTGGCGCCACTGGAGCGGTCTCTGTCGTAGCCGCTGCCGCGCGGACCTCCGACGTGCCGGTCTATCTCGACGGGGTCGGTACCACCAAGGCGCTCAACACGGCAAACGTCAGCTCGCTCGTGGACGGCACGTTGTTGAGCGTCGACTACGTGGAGGGTCAGGACGTCAAGAAAGGCGACGTGGTGGCACGCGTCGATCCGGTCACCTATCAGGCCGCACTCGACCAGGCGGTCGCCAAGAAAGCCCTCGACGAGGCACAGCTCGCGAACGCCAAGGTCGACCTCGCGCGTTACACCAATCTGGTGAAGACGAACGCGATCGCGCCCCAGCAGCTCGACACTCAGAAGGCGCTGGTCGCGCAGCTCGAGGCGCAGGTGAAGCTCGATCAGGGAGCGATCGACAACGCTGCGGCTTATCTCAAATGGTGCACCATCACCTCGCCGATCGATGGGCGCACCGGCATTCGCCTGGTCGACCAGGGCAATGTCGTGCATGGCGCCAATCCGACGCCGATCGTCGTCATAACTCAGATCCAGCCGATCGCACTGCTGTTCACGCTCCCACAGCAGCAACTTGGGCAGGTGAACGCCGCCATCACCAAAGCCAACGCCGCCGGCACCGGCCCGCTGGTGGTCGAAGCGCTCGGCGCAGATAACAAGACCGTGGTGGATCGCGGCAAGCTCCAGGTGGTCAACAACCAGGTCGACCAGACCACCGGCACGATCCAGCTCAAGGCCGAGTTCCCAAACACCAACCTGCAGCTCTGGCCCGGCCAGTTCGTCAATGTGCGGCTCCTCGTCGACACGCTGCACGACGTGGTGGTCGTGCCGCCGGTGGCGATCCAGCGCGGCCCGCCGCCCAACACGAACTTCGTCTATGTGATTCAACCGGACAGCACGGTCGCGGTCAGGGCTGTCGGCGTCGGCCAGCAAAGCGAGACTCAGGCGGTGATCACGCGCGGCCTCAATGCGGGCGAGCGGGTCGTCACCACGGGATTTACCCAGCTCGCCGACAAGCGCGCGGTCACGGTCGCGCAGGCCGCCGACGGCGCACCGGGGGCAGCGCCGGCATCGCCGCCGACGTCGAGCGAGAGGGCGGGCAACGGGGGACAGAAAGGCGGCGGCGTGGACAAGCCGAGCGGCAGACGCCGGCGCAACTCCGGTGCCGCGCCGAGCGCCACCCAATGAGCGTCTCGGCACCGTTCATTCACCGGCCGATCGCCACCTCGCTGCTCGGCGTCGCGGTGATGCTGGGCGGCTGGCTCGGCTATTGGTGGCTGCCGGTCTCGTCCCTGCCGCAGGTCGACTTTCCCACCATCCAGGTGACGACGCAGCTACCGGGCTCGAGCGCCGACGTCACCGCCGCGCTGGTCACCGCGCCGCTCGAGCGCCAGTTCGGGCAAATTCCCGCGCTGACGACGATGACCTCGGCGAGTTCCTACGGCATCAGCCAGATCACGCTCCAGTTCGAGCTCACCCGCGACATCGACGGCGCCGCGCAGGACGTGCAGGCGGCCATCAATGCGGCGGGGTCGACCTTGCCGAAGAACCTGCCGTACCCGCCGGTCTATTCGAAAGTAAATCCGGCGGATGCGCCGATCATCACGCTCGCGCTCACGTCGCCGACCATTTCACTGCGCGAATTGAGCAACTTCGCCGACACCCTTTTGGCGCAGCGGCTCAGCCAGCTCTCGGGCGTCGGCCATGTCTCGGTCGAAGGCGGCATCCGGCCGGCGGTGCGCATCCAGGCGGATTTTGCCCGGCTCGCCGCCTACGGCCTCGGCATGGAGGACCTGCGCGGCGCAATCGGCCTTGCCAACGTCGCCGGCCCCAAGGGATCGCTGGACGGCTCGCAGCAATCCTACACGATCGCCAGCAACGATCAGATCGCCGTCGCCGCCGCTTACAAGGAGGTGGTGGTCGCCTATCGCAACGGCGCTCCGGTGCTGCTGAGCGACGTCGCCGAGGTGGTCGACGGGCTCGAAAACACGAAAGTCGGCGGCTGGTTCCAGGGGACCCCGGCCGTCATCATCGACGTGCAGCGCCAGCCCGGCGCCAACGTGATCGAGACCGTCACGCGGGTGCTCAAGGAACTGCCCCGCCTGCAGCGCGCGATGCCGGCCGACGCGCATCTCACCGTGGTGCATGACCGCACCGGCACCATCCGCGCGTCGATCCACGACGTGCAGTTCACGCTCGTGCTCGCGGTCGTGCTGGTCGTATTGGTAGTGCTGATATTCCTGCGCACCATCCGCGCCACCATCATCGCCGGCGTCGCGCTCCCCCTGTCGCTGATCGCGACCTTCGGGGTGATGTGGTTCTGCGGCTTCAGCCTCGACAACCTGTCGCTGATGGCACTGACCATCGGCACCGGTTTCGTGGTGGACGACGCGATCGTGATGATCGAGAACATCGTCCGTCACATGGAAGAGGGCGAGACCGCCTTCGAGGCGGCGCTGCGCGGCGCGCGCGAGATCGGCTTCACCGTGATCTCGCTGACCGTCTCGCTGATCGCCGTTTTCATCCCGCTTCTGTTCATGACCGGCCTCGTCGGACGCATGTTCCGCGAGTTCGCGCTCACGCTGACCATCGCGGTCGTGACCTCGATGGTCGTGTCGCTCACGCTCACCCCGATGATGTGCAGCCGGCTGCTCCGGCACGGCCACGGCGGCGACGGCAACCGCCTTACGCGCGCGTTTAACCGCGGGGTCGACGCCACCATCGAGGGCTATCACAAAAGCCTCGAGTGGGTGCTGCGCCACCAGACCATGACCATCGTGACGACCGCGGCCACCCTTGCGGCGACCGTGTGGCTCTACGTGATCATCCCGAAGGGCTTTCTCCCGCCCCAGGACACCGGTCTCATCAATGCGGTGACCGAAGGCGGGCCGGAGGTGTCGTTCGAGGAGATGCAGCGGCTGCAGACGCGCGTGGTCGACGCGGTCAAACAGGATCCCGACGTCACCGGAGCGGTCTCGGTGATCGGCGTGAGCCCGATCAATGCCACGCCCAACGTCGGCCATCTCGCCATCACGCTGCGGCCGCGCGACGAGCGCCGCGCCTTCGTCACGGAGATCGTCGACCGGCTGCGCACTGCCGTGGCCACGGTGCCGGGCATCGTCGTTTATTTCCAGCCGGTCCAGGACATTCAGATCAGCACCCGTTCGAGCCGGGCGCAGTATCAATACACGCTGAGCGGAACCGATCCGGACGAGGTCAACATCTGGTCGGCCAAGCTGGTCGAGCAACTGCGCGGCGATGCGGCGCTGCACGAAGTCGCCTCCGAGGCGCAGGAAGGCGGCCTGCGCGCCTTCGTCAAGGTCGACCGCGAGGCGGCCGGCCGCCTCGGCGTGTCGATGCAGGTGGTCAACGACACCCTCAACGACGCCTTCGCCCAGCGGCAGATATCGACGATCTACGGCCAGGCCAACCAGTACCGCGTGATCCTGGAGGCGGCACCGCAATATCAGCGCGACCCGACCTCGCTTTCGAAGCTTTACGTTCCTTCGACCAACGGCGCGCAGGTGCCGCTGAGCGCGTTTACCCAGGTCGACAACACCGCGGCATCGCTCGCGATCAGCCACCAGGCGCAATTTCCCGCGGTCACTATCAGCTTCAATCTTGCGCCCGGGCGTTCGCTCAGCGACGCGGTCGCGGCGGTGGCGACGGCCGAACAGGCGATCGGCATGCCGCCGACCATCATCGGCAGCTATTCGGGCGACGCCGCCGAGTTCGACAAGTCGCTTTCCGGCCAGCCGTGGCTGATCCTTGCCGCGGCGGTCACCATCTACATCGTGCTCGGCGTGCTCTATGAGAGCTTCATCCACCCGTTCACGATCCTGACCACCCTGCCCTCGGCCGGCGTCGGCGCGCTGCTCGCGCTGATGGTGTGCGGGCTCGATCTGTCCCTCGTCGGGCTGATCGGAATCGTGCTGCTGATGGGCATCGTCAAGAAGAACGCGATCATGATGATCGACTTCGCGCTCGAAGCCGAGCGCAGCGAGAATCTCTCGCCGCGCGCCTCGATCGTGAAGGCAAGTCTGCTGCGCTTCCGCCCGATCATGATGACGACGCTCGCCGCCCTGTTCGGCGCCTTGCCGCTTGCGCTCGAAAGCGGCACCGGCTCGGAGCTGCGTTTCCCGCTCGGCGTGACCATCATCGGGGGCCTGCTGCTGAGCCAGCTCCTCACGCTTTACACGACCCCGGTGATCTATCTCGCGATGGAGCGGCTCAAGGCCCGGCTGCAGCGCGCGACGCGCCCGCCCTCACGCGCGGCGGAACCGCACGCGCCGCCGAGCTGTCCGCCGCAGGCCGCGGAATGAGACGGCAATCGCGCCATACGCGCGCTTTACCTCCCCCTCCAGGGGAGGGTGACCGCGCGGCGCGGCCGCGATGAATTTCTCCTATCCGTTCATTCGCCGGCCGGTCGGCACCACGCTGCTGGCGATCGGGTTGTTTTTGATCGGCTGCGTCGCCTATTCGTTCCTCCCGGTCGCGAGCCTGCCGAGCTTCGAGCTGCCGACCATCCGCGTTTCAGCAAGCCGGCCCGGCGCCGACCCCGCCATCATGGCGGCCACCGTCGCGGCGCCGCTCGAGCGGCGGCTCGGCGAAATCGCCGGCGTGAGCGAGATCACCTCGGTCTCCTCGCTCGGCTCGAGCAGCATCACGGTCCAGTTCGACCTCGGGCGGAGCATCGATGCCGCCGGCCGCGACGTACAGGCCGCGCTCAACGCGGCGGCAACCGACCTGCCGGGCGACCTGCCGACGCTGCCGACGTTCCGCAAGGTCAATCCGGCCGCATTCCCGATTTTCATCCTGGCGATCACTTCGCCCACAATTTCAGCGGCCGAAATCTACAACATCGCCGACACCGTCGTGGTGCAGCGCCTTTCCCAGATCGACGGCGTCGCCGAGGTGGTGGCGACCGGCGCCGAGCAGCCGGCGGTGCGCGTGCAGCTCAACCCGGTAGCGCTCGCTTCTCTCGGGCTCGCCATGGAGGACGTGCGCAACGCGATCGTCAACGCGAACGCGGCCGGGCCGCTCGGCGTATTCGAGGGCCCGGGCCAGGCGGTCACGCTCGGCAGCAACGGTCAACTTTGGGACCCGAGCGACTTCCACCCCATCGTCGTGAAAAGCGCGAACGGGACCGTGGTGCGGCTCACTGATATCGCTTCGGTCAAACGGGGCGTGCGCAACAATTTCTCGGCCGCGTGGTTCAATCGCCAGCCGGCCGTTCTTCTCACGGTCACGCGGCAAGCGAATTCCAACATCATCGAGACGGTCGACCACCTGCGCGAGGTGATCGACGACCTGAAGAATTGGATTCCCGCCGACGTTCACATTTCCGTCCTGTCGGACCGCAGCCAGACCATCCGGGCCAGCGTGCGCGACATGCAGATCACGCTGGGAATTACGGCGGTGCTGGTGATGCTGGTGGTGCTCGTGTTCCTGCGGCGCACGACCCCGACGATCGCGGCCGGCATTACCGTTCCGCTCTCGCTCGCCGGCACCTGCGCGCTCATGTGGCTCGCCGGCTTTTCCATCGACAACCTGTCGCTGATGGCGCTCGCGGTCTCGGTCGGCTTCGTGGTCGACGACGCGATCGTGATGATCGAGAACGTGTTCCGCAACCTCGAAGCCGGCTCCTCGCCGTTGCGCGCAACGATCGAGGGCGCCAAGCAGATCGGGTTCACGGTGGTCTCGATCAGCGTGTCGCTGGTCGCCGCCTTCATTCCACTCCTGTTCATGGGCGGCATCATCGGCCGCCTGTTCCGCGAGTTCTCGGTCACGCTGGCGTTCGCCATCCTGGTCTCGACCGTCGTCACCATTTCGGTCACGCCGATGATCTGCGCGCATTTCGTGCGCGAGCCGCCGAGCCCGGATGCGACGCGGTTCGATCGCCTCGTCGAGGGCGTGTTGCGCTGGATGATCCAGGGTTACGACTATTCGCTCTCGGTCGTACTCCGCCATCGCGCGCTCACCCTGATCGTCTGGGTGGCGACTCTCGCGCTCACCGCCAACCTCTACTACAAGGTCCCCAAGAGCGATTTCCCGGAGGACGACACCGGGTTGATCTTCGGCAGCACCGAAGCGGCGACCGACGTGTCCTACGGCACCATGCGCGATCTGCAGCTACGGGCCGCCGACATCGTACTGGCGGATCCGGCGGTCGCCGGCATCGGCTCGTTCGTCGGCACCTCCGGCAACGCCACGGTCAACCAGGGGCGCATCTTCATCAGCCTCAAGCCGCTCGCGGAACGCAAGCTGGCCACCGGCCTCGTGGTCGAGCGGCTGCGCAACAGCCTCAAGGCCATACCCGGCTTCAACGTGTTCATGATCCCGACGCGCGACGTGCGCGTGGGGGGACGGTCGAGCAAGGCGCAGTATCAGTTCACCTTGTGGAGCCCGGAGGTCGACGACCTGCAGCACTGGACGCCGCTCGTGCTGCAACGGGTGCGCTCGATCGCAAACGATGCCGGGCTCGCCGACGTCACCACCGACCGCGAGCAGGGCGGGTTGCAGGCCGACGTCGAAATTGACCGCGCCGCCGCGGCGCGGCTGTGCGTCACGGTGCAGGATATCGACAACGCGCTCAACGATGCCTTCGCCCAGCGGCAGATCTCGACCTATTACACCCAGCGCAACCAGTACCGCGTGGTGCTCGAGATCGATCCCACCTTCCAGCGCGATCCGACCGACCTCGACCGCGTCTATGTCCAGGCGAGCGCCGCCCCGCGTCCTTCGACGGCCACCGCGACGGCGACCAGCATCACGAGCGCCAGCACGGCGGCGCCGGGATGCGCCGGCAACGTGCTCTCGACCGCGCCGGCCTCGGGCAGCCTCACCTCCGGCAACAGCGTTTCCGGCAGCACGAACACCGGCGTGGTGAGCGGCGCGGCGCTCAACCAGGTGCCGCTTTCGGCAGTCGCGCACTTCCACAAATCGAGCGCGCCCCTCGTCGTCAATCACCAGGGTCAATTTCCCGCCGTCACCATCACCTACAACCTCAAGCCTGGCGTCGGGATCGAGGAGGCTTCGGCCAAGCTCGTGCAGGCGGTCAACGAGCTGCATATGCCCGACACCATGCACGCGGAGTTCGCGGGCGACGTGAAGGCGTTCGCGGCGACCGTGAACGCGCAGCCGTGGCTCATTCTCGCGGCGCTGATCGCGGTCTACATCGTGCTCGGCGTGCTCTACGAGAGCCTCGCGCATCCGCTGACCATCATCTCGACCCTGCCGTCCGCCGGGCTTGGCGCGCTGCTCGCGCTGCTGATGTCGCGCACGGAACTCACCGTCATCGCCTTCATCGGCATCATCCTGTTGATCGGTATCGTCAAGAAGAACGGAATCATGATGGTCGACTTCGCGCTCGACGGCGAGCGCGAGCGCGGGCTCTCGCCCGAGCGCGCCATCCACGAGGCCTGCCTCGAGCGTTTCCGGCCGATCCTGATGACCACCATGGCGGCGCTGCTCGGCGCCGTGCCGCTCGTGCTTGCGGTCGGCCCCGGCGCGGAGCTGCGCCGGCCGCTCGGCATCACCATCATCGGCGGCCTCGTGGTCTCGCAGGCGCTCACGCTCTACACGACGCCGGTGATCTACCTGCTGCTCGACCGTCTGCATCGCCTGCTCGGCGGCTCCGCCGGCCACTCGTTCGCCGCCAAGGCCGGACGCCGCGCGCATCGGGAACGCTCGTTTGCGCTGCGCGGGGTGGGCGAAGGCGGCGGCGGCGAGTGAGGTTGCGGGATGCGCCACACTGCGTTGAAAGGACTTGGATTTCTCGGCGCGCGGCGGAACGGCGTCACGTTCGCGCCGCCCTCCCCGGCCCCACTCCCACCTTCCCAAATCGCGCCCGGCTTGTTATATGCGGGCCAGTTCCCCGGTAGCTCAGCAGGTAGAGCAAGCGGCTGTTAACCGCTGGGTCGCTGGTTCGAGTCCGGCCCGGGGAGCCATTATCTTGAAGATCCTTTTTTCGGCTTCCGCATCTTGCTTATCCTTGCGTTCACGCCTTTTGTCCGGGCGATCGATCTTGTCCCTTGAGGTATGACTGTCGGAGATGCTGTCGCTGCCTTGTTTACATAAAATGCAGCCGCAGTCGCGGCCGTTGTCCGATGGGTGCCGTCGAATTGCAGTATGTATGCTCCGGGCACTCCAGGAGCCGCCAGGCGCATGGACACATGCATTGTTTGCGCTCCCCGGTACACCACGGGTAAACCGGCCCCATACTGAGCTAATTGCGGCTCGGCACCACTCGTCAAGGCAGCAACGTTGGTTACAGAAACGACCCGTAAGTGCCCATCGATCTCAACCGTCGGTGCATCAAGAACCAGCACAACGTCAATCATTTCCTCAGGACTGAATGTACGCTTATTGATCGTTACGGTAAGACCCGGCGTTTCCGTCACAGATAACGTTAGCATCATGGGCGATCCCAAAACATCGTGCAGCGTCTGCTTGAACTGATACGTTTCCATGATCCCGATGTGATCACCGGGCATGGTGTATCGCACCACCTTCTTCCCAGCAATGGAACTCCAGACCGGTACAACGCCGTCTCCGTCTTCAGTCAATTTGTCTACAAGCCGCAGTTTGTTGAACACCAATGCCTTTACTGTATCGAAGCCCTGCCCCGCGATGAATATGTATCGGATACCGCTTGGATGGCTGTCGATGTTCAATATATTGAACGTCGTCTGCGCGGCCAACACATTTTTACGTGTGAGATCATATGTCCTGTCCACGCCGACATTATAAATATCAAGAGTCTTCAACTCCCCCGTGCTCACGTCGTACAACACGTCAATTCCCGGAGCCGGAAAGCATTGGTATCCGGCAGGGTAACGTGGATCACCCGCAACGCGCTTCATGTCATCCGCGGAGATACCGCTCGACCCTTCCAGCCCAAGGGCCCTCACGAGCGCAACGGGCGCTCCCAAATGCGGACCGCAAATGGCCACAAACTTTTCAATTTTCTTGTACCACGACGTGTTCTTGTATTTCGGGCTTTCGATAACGAGCCGAGCGACCAGACAACCCATTGAATGACACACTAACGTAACGGAGGATGCTCCATCACGTACGGATTTATCGATAGCCCGGGCCAGCAGTTCCGATGCTGCGGTAAATGGCGCTGTTGATGTCCACAAGTCCGAGCGCCAGTCGTATGCAAAGAGGATTGTCTTCGCTCGCAGAGCGATTGCAATTTTATTTAATTCTTCTATCAACGGTCTGTAAACTGGATAAAAGATTGTTACTTGATCAATGACTGCTGTTGCCACCGCGCGAGGATCAAGCAGCTTGTCAATACGATGATAGCCGACCACGGCCTCAAAGGGCGTCGGTGGCCAGATCTCCTCCGTGCCCAAATTAAGACGGGAACCTTCAATTCCAGGAACTAAAAAGATTGCTTCCACCGTCCCTGTCCTTTTTGACTGTTAAATCTCGCACGCGTGACATTACTGTACACTTACGGGGAGCCCTCATTCGAGGCGTTCAAACATTCGGTAAGCGGAGATAAATGCGCCTTCGGCGGCAGGGAGCGCCGCGCCCAGCTAACCCCAATCCCGCTCTCGCCAATGGCCGGACGTGCTGGGTTGCTTCAAGCGCGCTACTTATGTATCGGCCGGCGTTCGACCGCGTTCGTTCCGTCCGCGTAAAGGACGGTGCCGACGACCTCGTTCCGCCGCTCGATGACTTGCACAACAGCTGCGATCACCGGCGACTTATGCGGCGGTCCCGGCGGAAATTGCCAGTCATCGATCGCCCATCGTCCGTTCATTAACTTGTAGACCTGTACGTGCGATACCGCGGTGTGACCGGGCGCAGGATCTCCTCGGCTGCCTTCCGGTTGTTGCTCCGGCAACGAGATCGTGTGCCGTCTACCCTCGGGAACCCACGAGTACTCGAGAACCCCAGACTCACTATAAGCGTCGCGCCAAAAGATCATCGTCAACTGCCCAGGCATTGAATCCTCCATTTCGTCGATTGGACGCTACTTCCGTCGGCGAACGCCCCCTCTCCGACTTCGACTCCGTTTGGCATTCGATCGCTCCGCGGGTCGCAACTTGGCCCGATCGAGCAAGTACGCCTCGAACCTATCCATTGCCAATTGCGCTTCCGCGGCCGGGGTCCGGTCCAGCGACCTACGTTGCAGCGGAATACGGATGCTCAGATCCTTTACTTCCGACGCCAGTAGTTCCGCCATATCGCAAAGCGCCCGTTGGTGATCGGTAAGCTCCGTCTGCACCCGGGCTGGCAAGAATCTCGGCCCCTCAATTCTCGGCAACGCTCTGTCCGTGTTGCGCGGTGCCCGGCGGAGATATTTCTTGAACGTGTTCGTGCCCGCCCAGCTCGCACGCGCACCGAGTGCGTCATTCAAACCCCACTTGTCGATCAAGAACTTCAGCAGACTCGTATGATCGAAAGTGTCCGTAATCACGCCGTGATCGAGCCAGGGCGATACCAAAACAGTCGGCACACGCACCCCGAACAACGCAAAATCGAACCCGGACCCATCCCGTCTGTTGTCCGGCGCAATTGTCGACGCTGGATAGACGTGATCAAAAAGCCCTCCGTGTTCGTCATAGGTGACCACAAGCAGCGAGCGCTGCCACAGTTCATCGTTACTCCGAAGCGCGTTGTAAACATCGCTAATGAGTGCTTCGCCACGCAGTACGTCGTGCGGTGGGTGCTGGTCGCTAGGATTCTTGCCAAAATAGGCCGGGTCGATGAAGACATATTGCGGAAAGCTCCTCTCTGGTCCGGCGATGTCCTGGTAGAAATACCTAAGCGAGTAGCACTGTGAGGGGTCCGGCTTGTTAACCAGGATATAAGTCGATGGGATATCGCCATAGTATATTTTCCAGCTTATTCCCTGCGCGGAAAGCAGCTGATAAAGGGTGGTCTGATCCCAGTAATGGAGCCACTTCATATCCGTAAAGCCCAACGAAGTTCCGGTATGGACGAAACAGCGGTTGGGCCAAGTGGGTCCCGGCATCGACGAAAACCAGCGATCACAGATTGTGAATGTCTTTGCCAGCTTATGCAGCGCGGGTAGTGAACCGTCGGGATAATAGCTCATAATTTCCTGGCGATCCGCCGAACTGCTCGAGGGATAGTTTTTGACGAAGTTGTTCACAAAGTTTTTGCAAGGGCCGACGATCTGCTCAAGAGTATCACCCAACTCGTGACCTGGGTCGTCCTGCACTTCTCGTGCCTGCGTTGGTTTGAGCGCGTAGACGGCTCCCGTGGTGTTGTCCGTATTGCTGTATCGTCCGGTTGCTCCTTGTATTCCTCCTCCTTGACCGGATCGGTCGGGCAATAGTGCGCCCAACATGCGGTCAAAAGAATTGTTCTCCATCATCAGCACTATTATGTGATCTAGCGACATCGGTTCGCCCTCTGGTGTGAAAGATGCCTCAAGTGCCGGCTTGTACAAGCATGCGACGCAAACGTGCACACACGTCCGATTTGAGCGCCGCCTCCCGCCGAGCACGGGGACGAGAACAGGACGCTAAGCGGTGTGTTTTACGCGAATAGTTGTGCGCACGTGTTGATAACGGGCATCAAATAAGTCGGGTCCATTCCACGAAGATGTGGATCGAAGCCGGCGATGTGCTGCCCGTAGTCCAGGTGGAGCTTCACCCGTTCCGCCACCTGCCCCAAAGTCGTTCCAAGAGCGCTGTTAATGGGGACAACCCCATCGTCCTGGTGGTCGCCCCAGAAATCGGTGCACCATATCCCGAAGAAATGGTAGCGATGTCGTTGACTCTGATCGACTGACGAAGCGTTCAGATTGCGCAGATCTGGGCTATCCGGACGCAGAGAGCCGGGGCCTGCGCCGGGAGTCGGAACCCATGGGCCAACCCCGAGATGCGGACCGCAAATCGTGACCACCGCCTTAATCTGAACGCCATCAGCCACTAACTGGCGCGCTACCACTGCGCCCTCGCTGTATCCGACAATAATCAACGGCTGCTGAAGCGCACGGATGCCGGGATAGAGATCCTGTGCCGCTTGAACAAATGTTTCAATCTGGGTTTCGTAAGTCGGCGTATAGAAATTCCATTGAGCGGCTGCGGGCAGACGTTGAAGAGCGGCCACAAGAGGGGCCATATCGCTACCCTTGGAGTCCCATCCGTGCAGGACCACGCAGGAGCCGCGTGGTGCCATGAGTCGCTCGCCGACAGGTTCGACAATCGCCCGTCGCGGTTCAACCTTGTAGCTCACGGCAGAGGTACTGGATTCTTCCATGGTGGTTGCCTCGTCGTTGACGCAATCTTCACTCGAAAAGCGACTATGTAGTGTTCGGTTTTGGAGCCGTGCGTGTCCACACGGCTTCGCTGTTGAGCCTCGGATCAGTCTAGTTACGGTTGGCAAGCTGCATACAGTACCGGTGAGCCCGTGCTCTCTTGATATCCGAGCCCCAGCACTCGATATTTGGCCTTCGTTTCAAAAACTGTGATCGCATTGGCGTAAAATCCTGGCTTCTCACTTAGAGTCTTTACGTTTGCTTCGAAGTCGGGAGCGACGGAAAAAGACGTAACGTTCGCACTGGGAGCTGAAAACCAACACCAAAACGATTCGGCAGAATCGTCGTCGGTCTTCCCGGTCAGGCACACTCCGTTTAAATTCGCGTTGTAACTATATACACAGCTAGTATTTGCGGTTGTGGGATCAACCGAGCATTGATGCTTTTGTGCGTTGTTCTGAAAGAACGTGCACGTGTACTTCGCCGCATGCACGGGAACGCTTAGCATCGCAAAGATGGCGAGCGAGGCAGGAATGATGGATTTACGCATTGGTTCCTCCGTTGGGGCCAGCACATTTGTGGCGGGAGGGACTGTGCACAGATGGCGTGAAATTATCATCAAATGATCGCAATCGGCACGCTAATTCTGACGACACCCGGATTTTTTATCCAATTGGAAAATTCACCAGTCGCAATGGGCTTTCATGCATCCGCGCAATGCGGAGCAAAAATAGAATATCGGTCGGTTCGGTTGAACGAAAGTCGCGTTGCTTCCCGCTCACAGTTGCGGGAGAAGCCGATTACGCCGTCGCCTCCGGCGCTATATCGCCGGGTACCTTCGTCGCGGAATCCACGGCCGCGTGGCCGGCTTGAGCACAAATGTGCCGAGCCGCAGCTCATCATTGTCGGAAACGTGGATCGTGCTTGAGGGAGACGGATGCGGTGTCGGATTCGGGCCTGCTGGCGTTGACTGAACAGCGCGGTCGGAGCTTCCTGCCGCCATCTCGTCCGCGAGCTCGCGTACAATCTGCGGCGCGGCGACGCTTGATCCGCGCATCGGCACGGTCGATCCGCTCAAAGTCCCGGCCGCCAGCACGCCCCAGTGAGCGTCACCGTCGTCCGCGATGGCCGAGCAATCGGGCTCCTCTCGGGAGATCGTCGGACCACTCGACGCGTAATCGGCGGGCGGACAGTCGTCGGTCTCCTCGTAGAACTCATCGGTGGATTCGGCGGCCCCCACCACGGTAGCTGCATACGGCGCGGTCGCGATGGCTGATAATGTATCCTCGTAGGTCAGCAGGCACCCGTTCGCGTACCTACGGTAGTCCCCGGTCTTACAGTCGCGCTCATAAGCATCATCAGCATCGAGATAGGACTGCCGACCGCGGCGCGGATAACCGAACGGCGTATCGTCGCGTTGCACATACCAGCGCGCCGTTATTGATGCCTCGACAACATTCTTGAGTGTGATCTTCCAGCGCCCCGAGGGTGCGATGGGCCAGTCCTTTTCGTTGCGCACGCTCGGCCCAACGGCCAGGAATATACGCCCGCGCTTGTCTTCGCCTTCTCCGCTCACGTCATAACACATGCCCGCGATAGGCCGGCCGTCGATCGTGAGCAGCCTAATAATGCCCTGCTTGAGGCGGATCGGCTCGCCGTATTCGCCCGCGGGGGTGAATAACGCGATCTCGAACGGCGAGTACTCGCTTTCAAAGTCCTCGGTGTCGAGCCAGATTTCAATGAAGTTGGGCGCGGCGGCGTCTGGCAACGCAACCCAGTCCAATTGTCGCACTTCGGCCTTGTCGAGCGAGACGTTTGCGGTCGTGCGCACGCGATAACTGTTCCCGGCCGGAAGAACGAGGGCGGTGCGCGCCTTTCTGTTTCGGAACTCGATCAATTTTGCCAGGGCATGCTCCAGATGCTGTGTGCCGTCTTTGGGACCGGCCAGTATGCCGTAGCTGAAATTGATCACCAGCGGCACAGGTTTTTCGTGACCATCCCGATCGACGCGAATGAGCCTGTCGGCCCACACCATGATCATGCGGACCGCCTGCAGCACATAGCTCCCCATGGTGACGCCGGACGTGTCGATGGTCGCAACCGACGGCAATTGCACAGCCAGGATCGGTCGCCGCCCTCCCGCGACCTCGGGATCGTATCCCGCCGCCAGATCCAGCACATGCGTGCCGTGCGAGGCGCGCGAGGCGAGCGGATTGTATTTGTTCTTTTGAAAATTGATAATACCGCTCTTGCGGTAGACGGAGCCTTCGCTTTTGCACTCTTTAAGAAGCCTGTTTATATCGCGGTTGCTTAAGCGCTGGCCGAAAAGCACGCTATGGTCCGCGCTATCCGCCCGCTCGGCCTCCTGTACCCAAAGCCCGTAAATTCGCGATGCCTCCGGTCCGGTGCAAAACCGCTCGTGGGCAAACCCGATCCCGTCGTCGATGATACCTATCGCCACCATATCGTGGACAAATTGAGGGCCCGGGAAATCGAGCGCCCTCGCGCCATTTCGCGCGTTGATCCTGAGTCCGTCGATCGGCGGGCCGGCACTAATCGTGTAATAGATTGACGTGCCGGCGTAGATTCCTTGATGGTAAATCAGGGACTCGGGCCGGTAGATGAAAAATTGCACTTGAACGGGATCTTCGACTGTTCCGCCGTGCCTGATGTTTTCGGTTACGTCCGTCAGATGTTCCAGCTCGTCCCGAGCCATACGAATCGTGTCGGCACCCATCTCGCCGGGAAGATGGCCCGTTTCGACTGCTTTCTTCAAAGCATCCAGGTTCGTCAGATAATCCTGGTTCGTGACCGGAATAACTTGTATTTGCAGAGAGCACCACAAATCGCGGCCGTCGTCGGGTTTGCGCGTGCGGTACTCCCACTCCAGGTACGGGTCCGGACGTGCGCGCCATTTTTCCTCCCAGATCGCATTCATGGCTGGACGTCCGGCGGCGGCCCAAGCATCAGTTTGCATTCTGCCACCGCTTCGTCCCACTGGTACTTCAACAAGCCGGACACGGGAATGTCTAGATCGTCCCCACCCTCAGTAATGTTCTCATCGGAGTCGGCTGCCTGCGGTATGCTGTCCTCGTCCCTATGTTTGCGATAGGACCTCGCGAGCACCTTTTCGTAGCAGAAGTCGTCATCGAACCACCGACCGTCGAAGTGTCGCGTTTTCACATCGCCGCGGCCCGAGAACCGTTTGACGTAAAAGTCCGCCAGCGTCCATCCGAGCACCATGCCGGCTACGCTGTCCACAGGAAAGTGAACTCCCGCCACGGTCCGATTGATGGCGATGCGCTCTGCAATACGCATCAACTGGATGAACGTTTGCTCTCCTTGACTGATATGGGCACTCTGTGACCTCGCGCGGCGGATCAATGCATAGAATACGAAGGCGGCAGCGAACGACTCCGTCGCATGACCGCTCGGCAACGATCCGTGCCCGGGCGTCGCGATCATGGGTTGGATTTGTGGCGAAAATTCCACCGCTCGCCGACAGGCCAGAGCGTGCTTGACCCTCATTTCAATGACGCCGGTCACCCGCAGAACGAGCGAGAGAAGCTCGAATAGTCGAGGCGTACGACTGGCATGCAGGTGCCCGACCGCGCCCAGGAAGGACAGGATATTGGTGATCTCTGTCATGATTTCACCGCTGCGTTCCATGCGAAGCGCCGCGTAGTGATGCAGATAAATCAGCTGTTTGTAAAAGTCCTTTTCACGCGGGCGGATGATATGCACAAGCGGCTGCCCTGGCAGATCATCACCTTTTGCCTGATACCACACACAAACGGAATCTCCGCCCGGATGATCGTCATAATAGATACCCGAGAGCATCTCCGCCTCGAGGATCCTGATGCGAACCGGAGGTGACCAAAGGTCCAGGGCACTCGGACCGGTGACATAATTTTTCCGCGGAAACTCCGGACACTGCCACCGGCCAACTACTCCCTCGCGGGTGGAGGTCCGAGCGCGCGCGCCCGTGAACGAACCCGAACCAATGAACTCGCCGCTTTCTCCGCTTTCGCCACTTTCTCCGCTCTCGCCGCTCTCTCCACTTTCGCCACTCTCGCCGCTTTGGGTTCCCATGGTCACCTCCGCTTGCGTCGGACGAAACAACCTGACGCCATTTGGCAGCCTATGTTCAAACTAGCGTGGTTACACGTCAAGCTAGGCCTTGCCGAAATAACGACTTTTAACGCAAATTTCACGTTGACAGCCGCTGGGGAATTGAGTTTGACTGCCAGCGTAAATTTCATGTTTTTGGGACCCGGCTCAGCGCATCAACCTGAATTGTTTTCGACCAGATGCCTACTCGTTCCGAAATTGAAATTAAGCTTATCGGCCCATTCCGAATGCGGAAGGTCGCTGGTGAAGATTGTACGCCGCGCGGGCGGAAAGCTTGCGCGCTCGTCGCGATGCTGGCGCTGTCTCCGGAAAACAAACGGTCACGCGTCTGGTTGCAAGACAAGCTTTGGGGCAGTCGCGGGAAAGAGCAAGGCGCGGCCAGCCTGCGCCAGAGCCTGGCCGAAATCCGCAGGGCGCTTGGCCGTGAGCGCGCCTGCATCGTAGCCGATAACTATAGTGTTTCTCTGGTTCCGGGCTCGTTCACGACCGACCTCGATAGCGCTGCGTCACCGAGTTCTCGGGATACGGCGGAATTATTGGAGGGCTTCGATATTGGAGAGGAGGGTTTTGAGGATTGGCTGCGGGAGCAGCGCCGCCACCTGAACGTCGACGCGGTAAAAGTAAACGGCGAGCACCGCGCCAATAAGCGACCTGTTGAAGGCGACGCACGGTCTCTTCCGCGGGGGCGGATTTTACTTGTTCGCGGTGATCACGGGGCTCGCGGCGATGCGTCGATCTTAGCGGACAGCTTAGTTGATTCGGTGGCAAAAACCATTGCAGAGCTGGCGGCGGCGACCATCCTCGACCGGCGCACCGGGGACCCGCCGCTCGCGCTGAGTGACGACCGCGATTCGGTCGAGACACTTTCCTTGCATTCCGAAGTCGTCGGCTCCGAAGCCAAGCAAACGGTTCGGTTCACTCTCCTGCAAGTTCCTGCCAACACGCTCGCGTGGTCGTCAACCCTTCAGCTGTCCGGTAAGAAAGACATGGATTTGAACAACCCGGCGGTCATGCGATGCATCAATCTGGTGGTCAACGTCGCGATTGACCAGTTGATGAGGATCGGCGGCGAAAATCCGCAACGGATGGCAGCATCGGCTATGTGCTATTCCGGCATCCTGCGGCTCTATCGGCTGGGCAAGATCAACTTCGAGGCTGCCGATAAGCTGTTCGCTGGTGCGTTTGAAATCGAGCCGCGCGGCATTTACCTCGCCTGGAGGGCATACCTGCGAACTTTCTTGCTCGCCGAACGGCAGTACTCTTGCCGCCAGACGATCGAGGCGGAAGCGTTCGATTTCATGCACCGCGCGTTCGAACTGGAGCCGCATAATTCCTACGTCGCTGCATTGAGCGCGCATGTGCATGCGATGATGCGCCGCTCCTATGTGGCGGCCTACGAACTGGCAGAACGCAGCGTGCTGCTCAATCACGCGAACCCGATCGGGTGGGCATGCCTCGGGATTGCCAAGAGCTATCTCGGGAAATCTGAGGAAGGATTCCGCCATACGCTGCTGGCGCGAACCATCGCCGGATCGTCGCCCTTCAGATATCAACTCGATGCGCTGAGCTGCATTGCAGGCACGATGGCCGGCGAGCTGGACAAGGCGGTTCACCTGGGCGAAGCAAGTCATGCATTGGCGCCTCAGTTTGCGCCGCCCATGCGTTACCTATCGGCGCTTTACGCGCACGGCAAACAGCATGATCTGTCGGCCGCCATGGTACGGAAGCTGCAAGCGACCGAACCGGACTTCTCTTATGACAGTTTGCGCGATACCGGCTATCCGGCCGCAGGCCTGCATCGGACTTCGATCATCCGATCGTTGCCCAAGCGACAGATCTGAAGCCGCCCTCCCCCCACTTCCCACACCCGTGAATGATACTGCGGGGTACGAAACTGACAGGGTGGAAGGTTTGGTAAAGTTTGGTACGCGCGGTCATTTGCTAAGGATGAGGTGGGAAGGTTTCTCGGAGAGCTTCGAAAGTCTGCCGAACTTCCCTAGTCGGAACAAGGCAGAGAGTTCGATACGTGTCCAGGAAGGGGAGCCAACTTTTTTCTCTAATATTCAATTACTTACCGAGTTCGTCTAAAATCGCAGTTCGGAAATCTCTGAAATCATACGAAATTTTTCGAGTCCGTTCTGGGGTCTCAAGGTTTCAAACCCAGTAAAGAACTCTGATGGTCCAAGCGAAGATCATCGCACCGTTTGTCCGATTTCAGAGACATTGGAAAGATGGTGCGCTGACGTTTCACGCGAAGAGCATCTTGAATCTTGATTGTAATCGATTTGCGGCGCTCACGGCCGCTTTCGGTTTTTAGTTCTAGATCCGGACTACGACTAGGCCGAAGTTTGCGGGCGGTTTTTCTTCAAGTCCTTGGTCCGACTCCATTTTTTGCCGGAGCCCTTTTTGGGCGGCTGGATAAGCGCTTGAGAAATGACCGTATTTTCAATGCGTTGGCGTCCGCGGTCCTGGACACAAATCGAAAGCGATTCCATGCCCAAATGATTCATGAGACTCATGAATCGAGCGATTGACCCCCGCAAACTTCGGACTAGGGCACTTCGCAAGGGCTTGGGTAAGTTTCGAGATCGCCACGGCGCTTTTTCCGGCCCTGGACATAGGCAACTACAAGTTGCGCATAGACGCATCCGCCTCATACGCTAACGAGGGGCTCCGGCTCCCCTCCAATACCGACGCAGAGTAGACGATTTGAGCTAAAGTGTTCTCACCCGACCTGCGACTACGCCCTAAGGGTGTTCATGGACTTGTTCCTCGTCGGTTTAAACGCGCGTGAGACGTGATGCCAGAATCGGAAATGACTTTTCGGGTCTCGGATCGGCGCCACGCGGCAGGGGTGGCCGACGCCGGGGCGGTGCGCGAGAGTCCGCCGGGCTACCGGCCGCATGCGGCGCTCCTGGGCTATCTTGACGAGGACCAAGCGCGCGCGTTCCTGCTCGACAAGGGGGTTCATCCCGATGCGATGGACGACCTGTTGCGGGAGCGGGCGCGGGTGCGCGCGCGCATCCAGGCGCTGCCGGCGTATTCTTCCGCCGATGCGACCATGCCGCTGCAAGATGCGCAGGCGATCGCCGAAATCCGCCGCATCATGGTCCTGCCTGAATGCAAAGCCGCGTTCCCGGAAGGCAGTTGGACGGCGGAGCTTGTGGAAATCGCAAAACTCGTTGCCGTCGAGCCGAGCATCGATGTCCGCTACGCGGAGAGCCTTGGCGGCGCCGGCCTCAACCCTTCCGATCCGGCGTCCGCGGTGCGACTTTGCTTCGCGCCAAAACACGCCGCGCCGTTCCACGTAAGCCTTGACCAATCACAAAAGTCCGTCAGCATCAGTGGCATTCATCCGGCCTTCGAGGTGGTGAGCCTGCGTTGCGGACAGCAGGCGGACGATGGGCCGTTGATCGTGAGTTTCATGGTCGCGGCGCCGCCGAATATCATCGTGGTGCTGCGTCATGCCGCGCGCCTCTTTCTCAGCGGCGGTTACCACCGGGTCTATCGGCTGATGCAGGCGGGGTTCTCGCATGTACCTTGCGTCGTGCGGGAAGCGCCGGACTTGGCCCATGTCGTCCCGTACGCCCCGTTTTGCTTCCCGGAACCGATCCTCATGGCCCCGCGGCCGCCGCTAGTAGCCGATTTCGCCGATGCTGAATTGGCGACTATCGCCCCGCTTCGCGCAAGGCGCAGGGTCATCCGCGTTCGCCCGGACGAATATTTCGTCGCGTCCTGATTCACCGATGCGGATTCTCACCTGCAGCGAAGCGGCCACGGCGGCGAGCGGCCCGGAGGCGAGCCCGGAGAACCTGATGCGGCGGGCCGGCTACGCCGTCGCCCAATTCTGCGCCGCGCAGTTCAAGTTCCGCTCCGTCTGCATTGTCTGCGGCCGCGGCAAGAAAGGCGGAACCGGGCTGATCGCCGCCGCGGCATTGCAGCCGATCGCCGAGAGGGTCGCGGTAATCATTCTGGCGCGAGCAGCCGATGAACTGAGCACCGACGTGGCGGCCTGCCTGAGCGGCGACCTCGCGCCGATCTGGATTGCGGACCAGAGCGATCTGGCAGGGGCCGCCGCGCAGCAGGCGCTCGGGGCCGATCTCATCATCGACGCCATCGTCGGGACCGGGTTCAAGCCGCCGCTGCGCGGGCTCGCAGTCGCGGCCGTCGCCGCCGTCAACGACGCGCCGGGCACCGTCGTTGTGATCGATGTGCCCTCGGGCATCGACGCCGACAACGGGACGCCGATTGACGCGACCGGCGGCAACATGGTTTTCGCGCACGGCGTCATCGCCTTGATCGCGCCCAAGCCGGCGCATGTCTTCGCGCAATTGACCGCCGGCCCGATTGCCATCAGCGAGGTCGGCGTGCAGCCCGCGTTCGTTCCCGGCGCGGGCGCGCTCCAGGTGCTCACCGGCCGCGACGTGGGTGCGACCTTTCCGCCGTTACCGAACGACGGCCGCGAAGCCCATCTCGGGCATGTGCTGGTAATCGCCGGCGGGCCGGGCGAGGCCGGCGCCGCAGCGCTCACGGGAATGGCGGCCTTGAGCGCGGGTGCGAGTCGCGTAACGGTCGCTTGCGCGAAATCGATGGCTGCGACCGTTGCCGGCTTCAACGCCGCCCTCATAACTCATGCGCTGCCCGA
>Ga0153928_1000202_pt1 | contig 30792 bp, 20 predicted proteins | sample TSNJ012MetaG_FD_106656 | JGI IMG/M metagenome (GOLD analysis project Ga0153928, IMG submission 106656) | Attine ant fungus gardens microbial communities from New Jersey, USA - TSNJ012 MetaG | ecosystem: Host-associated > Fungi > Mycelium > Unclassified | place: USA: New Jersey, Wharton State...
CTGTACTTGCCCCTGTACTTGCTTCTGTACCTGCGTCACTATTTGCCGGTGTCTCATTAGAACCACCGCATCCTACAAGACTAAATACCATCATCGACGCAACCAATAATCCAACTATTCTCTTCTTCAAACTTGGACCTCTATCATAAGTTAATGAAGAAAGAGTGTACCATCTTATTTTTGCATAATTATTATTCTGCACTGGACAAATGTCTATATGTTAAAGATGATAATATTGCCGGAAGCGCCCTCCTTGTCAGTCATTTAATAAAACAGGGGCATACTGCCATCGGCGGTATATTCAAGTTCGACGACTTACAGGGTCCGGAACGTTTTCAGGGTTTCACCCAAGCTATGCAAACCTGTCATCTGCCGGTTCCCGATGAGCATATCAGTTGGTTTAGTTCGGATGATCTGGCGAAACTTATCAACTTTAAAGATACCCGGTTCCTAAAAAAAATAGTTGAGGAATCTCTGGACTCCTGCACTGCTGTCATCTGCTACAATGACATGATTGCTTACTTTCTCATCAAAGAGCTGAAGCTGGCCGGTTACAAACTACCTGACGATATGGCAATTGCAGCCTTTGATAATACCTACTTAAGCAATTCCGGAATCCTTACGGTTACCACTCTTTCTCATAACCCGCATGAAATGGGAACAACAGCTGCACAGATGATGATCGGCAGATTAAAAGGACTTCCTGTCATATCACAGGAAATCCCCTGGAAACTAAATATCAAAGAAAGCACCGCATAGAAGCACCTTCGATTGGCAAGACACCGAACAGCGTTAATCTTTTTTGCTGTTCCGGTATTCTCTCGGGCTGCACCCCTGTGTCTTTTTAAATACAAAGCTAAAATAATGAGAATCTTTATAGCCAACTTCCATGGCAATTTTTCCGGAAGACTGATCAGTATCCTTAAGTAAGTGTTTCGCTTTCTCCATTCGTTTTTCAGTAATGTACTCAATAAAAGTCTTCTGCATATTCTGACTGAAAATGGAACTGAGGTGATTAGCGCTGACATTTACTTCTCGCGCCGCACTGCTTAGAGATAATGATTCCTGATCATAATTCGCATCAATGTAGTCAAGTACCCGTCTGAGCAATCTGCCGCTCTGATAGCTGCTCTCCCTGTCACGGATATAAATGGCGGCCTTAAGCATATCCACAAAATAATCAAAGACTTCAGTGGATTCCAGCTTAAAATCCTGTGCATACCTTACCACCTCGTTTTCGTATTCTTCCCTTGACACCCCGATGGATTCGACATATGCCATGGTTGTAAACCGGATATTGAGCACCACATAATCGCAAAACATCTTAGATTCCAGCGCTTCCCGGATACTCTGCAGATAAGATTCCACAAAATTGTGTATTTCGCTGCTGCTGCCTCTGGAAAGGAAATCCCGGATAATTTCCGGAGCCATCTGGACCGGATTTACGTTCTCAATATTTTTCTCTTCCTTCGTCGTCAGACAGCTTGCCAGGGTCTTCTCTGTGAGTATGTGAAGCGTTGGCATGATGAAGCGATATGCAAAATATTGATTTGCGATCTGGTAACACTGCGACAACAGACTTAACCGCTCCACCGGATTTCCCACCGCCACATACCAGTCAAGCTGCTCTTCTCCCGGTGTGCAAACCCGTTTAATGTGTACAAGTGCCTGTTCTGTTATTTCCTCCATCTGTCCCGCTTCAGATTTCATCAGTACCCCGAAGCAATTGACGTTCCAGCGAAAAAGAATATATTGCGGATGACGTAAAAAATAATGTAAAACCTCTTCCTGCCGTCTGATGAACTTATCCATTTTACTTTCCGACAACACCGCGTTTTTTTCCTGCAGATAGAGAAACAGCAGATTATAGCAGGAAGCGGAAAGTTCAATCGACCGTTTTGCGGCCTCACTATAGATATCTTTGACAGACATTTCTCCTTCCAGCACCTTTTCAAAAAACCTTCTGCGTGAAAATTGCTCGTATTCATGCATTTCATTTTGAAATTGAGTCTGATAATCGTCCTGCTGTATATCCTGCTCAATTTTTTCTTTCAGATCCAATAATATTTTTCTTAAATTCATCCTGGTTATGGGTTTTAGCAAATACTGATCCACCCCCACGGCAATTGCCTCTCTGGCATACTCAAAATCATCATATCCACTGATGATGATAATCTTAATCCTTGGTAATTCTGCACTCACTATCTTACTGAGAGACAGGCCATCCATGAAAGGCATCTTAATATCCGTAATCAATACATCCGGTCTGGTTTTGCGAATCAGAGGAAGAGCCATTTCTCCATCTGCTGCTTCCCCCACGAACCGATACCCATATTGCTCCCACGGAATCTTGTCACGCAGCCCTTCCCGGATTACGCTCTCGTCTTCAACCAAAAATACTTTCAACATATTATTTCTCCTGTCTTTCGTTAATAAGATCTGTCATCAATGACGCTCCCTACATTTTTCCGGGTAAATATCCTTTCAGGTACGTAATATGCCTTATCCATCGGTTCCTGATCTTCAATCGCCTGAATTACCTTTTCAATATATTCCCCCTGTTTTGGATTGCATTCGATATCAACATTAATGATTCCTTCTTCAACCATTTTTAAGGCAGATTTCACCGCATCAAATGAGATAATGATCATCTCACCGTCCACACCGGTTGTCTTACCGGCAGCCTGGATTGATTCCAGCGCGCCAAAAGTCATATCATCGTTTTGAGAAACTACCACATCGATGTCCTCATACTTTTGCAGCATTTTTTTCATTTCTTCCCTGCCCTTAGCCGTCGTAAAATCGGCATCTACCTGCTCTAATATATTCCAGTTGTGATGCTCTGCGGCGATTGCATCAAAGCCCGCTGTCCGCCCGATAACCGAAGTTGAGCCTTTGGTCCCCTGCAGGACAACGATATTAATTTCTTCATCACCAAGCTGTTTTTCCTCCAGATAATCGGCAAGCCACTGTCCCGCACGCTCTCCTTCTGCCGCAAAATCAGAACCCACCCAGGCGGTATACAGCGAATCATCCTTCACGTTAACTTTGCGGTCCATGAGAATGACGGGTATTTCCGCCTCTTTAGCCTCCTGCAGCACCGTACCCCAGCCGTCCTCCATAATTGGTGAAAAAATGATATAGTCCACTTGCTGAGAGATAAAACTCCGAAGCGCTTTAATCTGGTTTTCCTGTTTTTGCCTTGCATTATCAAAAATCAGGAAATATCCGTTTGCTTTGGTAAAGACATTCTGTATAGATGCGGTATTGGCCGTTCTCCATACCGATTCACTTCCTATCTGTGAGACCCCCACCACGATCAGACTTTCATCCTTTGGGGTAAGATTATCATCTGTTTCATCGACCCCAAACTGTTTTTTGCAGCCTGCTAATAATATCAGCGCTATTATTATGAACAGGATCATCCGGTGGTTCCTTCCGACTATCTGATCCATATGCCATCCCCCTCTTTATCCTGCTTCGCTTCCATCTTTATTGCCGGAATGGCAATCTCCACAATCGTACCTTTTCCTTTTTCCGAATCAATTTTCATACCATATTCAGCACCAAAATACATATGAATACGTTCATTTACATTTGCAAGACCGAATCCTTTTTCAGTCTCCTTGCAGGGGCGTTCAATTTCCTTTCTCAGCTGCTTTAGCTCTTCTCTATCCATACCCGCTCCGTCATCACTGACTGTCAGCCGGATGATATCGCCTTTCTTTTCTCCGCAGACATATATATTTCCCTTTGCCCGCTTATATTTGATGCCGTGATAGAGCGCATTTTCAACCAGCGGCTGCAAGGTCAGCTTCAATATCTGATAGTCATACAATACCGGATCAATCCGGAATTCATATTCTAAGATATCATGGTAACGCATTTCCTGGATTTCAAGATAACTGCGGATATGCTGCTCTTCCTGCCTTATGGAGATGAATTCCTTCCCCTTACTGAGCACCAGTCTGAAAAAATCAGACAGCGTAACTACCATATAAACGGCCTGCTCCGGTTTATTTCCTTCGATCAGCCAGATAATCGTATCCAGGGTATTATACAAAAAATGGGGATTGATCTGCTCCTGCAAAAGCCGCAGATCGGCTCGTCTCATCTTCTGCTCGTCTTCCTTGATTTTACCAACAAAGTTCTGCATATTACCCGCCATTTTATTAAATCCATGTGCTAATACCCCAATCTCATCATGAGAATTAGCACTGGCTTTCACTTCAAAATCCCCTTCTGCGATCTTCCCGGTTGCATCATACAGTTCCCGGATCGGCCGCAGAATCCCTGAAGCGATCAGAACCGTCACCGATATTACTGCCACCACAAGTACGGCAATCAAGATCCCGCATATGACAATAAACTCTCTCATCTGCTGATTCAGAGTATTTGTAACTTCCTCCATACTCTGGGTCTGATAATAAATATAGTACTGGATATCATCCTGGATTAATTCCGTAAGGATATAGATATTATTGTCCAGCTCTTCGATATTCTCATCATATCGTTCTCCAATCCCTACATTATATACAATATCATCAACCCGCTTTTCCAATGTATCAATATTGCGAAGAAGACTCTCCAGCCATAATTTACTTTCCGCCTCTGTGGTAATCTCTTTAAGCTGGGCAAACTCGCTGCGAAGCTCCTCAATCAGGATATACGGATCCTTCAGTGTCTCTTCCTCGGAGATATTGTCAAAAGTAACATATCCAACCACAAGTTTATACAGGCTCTCGTCCATCTCTTCCTTGAAATTCAGATTATAATTATTGGCAATCGTTAAGTTGCTTACAATATCATTATAAGCGCGGCTGTAATTTAACATGGAAAACAAAAGATATACAATCATGATAAAAAAAGGAATCGATGCCATTAACAAAAGCATCAGAATCTTATTTTTGATTGAAAACTTTATCTTATTATCATCATCTTTATTTTGCGAAACGTTATCTTTTCTCATAATATTTGGCTTCCTTAACGCTTTGGCTGATTGCAGCAAAGTATCTTCTTCAATTTATCCAGATAACCAATTTTAGTATAACAAAATGTGCATGTTTTTTCTACACATATTAATCAGATATCACAACGCAGGCATCCTTTCCTCACAAATATTTATATCCGTTCAATGCATATCGTAGCAGCTGAAATTATAGTTTGGCTATGCAAAGTTTCAGAGAGAGTGGACTGTTTAAGGTATGGGCTGGGTTTTGGTAGTTTATAAGTTTAGTATCTGCAATTCATCTGATATTAGTGGAAACACTGTCATATTATAAGATATGTTTTTAGTAAATTACTTGTTGAACTAGCGGCAGAGGAGCATGGGATACTTCACGTAAACAATCAGGGGCGTCCTTAGCGGTGGCGGAATCCACCACTTATGCAGACCCAGCGCGACGGCATTCCGGAGCGTTGTTGGTCGAAGTTAGTGGTTAGACAGTCCGCCAGAGCGTTGCCCCGTTTACGTGAAGTATCCCATGCTCCTCTGCCGCGTCCGTCCTGCCCACTACTATTCGCAACATCCGTCCTCAAGGCCTGTGGAAATACAAACCATGCCGTGGTATAATTAATATAGTACTTGCTCCCGTATATAGATACAATAAAAAAGGAGGCGGAATATGCGTCAGATACAACACATTAAAGAACGAAACCTTTTCTTTCCCCGGCGCATAACCGAAGCCATGGGCAAGATTTTTGACCATCCGCTCACTATAGTTGAAGCACCGATGGGCTACGGTAAGACGACGGCTGTCAGAGAGCACGTTATAACGCGCGCCAATTTGTTATGGCAAAACGTATATGATGATTCAAACGCCGTCTTTTGGAGTGATTTTTGTCTTCTTTTCAAAGAATTCGACAATGACCGTGCAGGTAGTCTTGCACAACTTGGGTTTCCTGATGACAGCGTTTCCATGCACGCCGCTTTAACACTTATAAAGAATATTCCTTTACTCAAGCAAACTGTTATTGTTATTGATGATTTTCACCTTGTGGATACACAGCAGGCGGCAAGCTTTATCACTTTTTTGGCGGTAAATGAAATCGCAAATCTTCACATCGTACTCATTGCCCGCTTTTTTGAATTTTTCAGTACCGCAGAGCTGTCACTAAAGGGTTACCTGTATCACATTAAAAAGGAAAGCTTCGAGTTTAGTCAAAAAGAAATCATTGATTATTATAAATGCTGCGGCATAAGCATAACGGCAAGCGAAGCAGACGAGCTATACACTTTAACCGAAGGCTGGATCAGCGCGTTATACATTCTCATGCTGAATTTTAAGGAAGGCGGAAGTCTATTATCATCGATCAATATTTATAAGCTGCTTGAGCAAGCGGTTTATGACCCATTTCCGGATGAAATAAAAAAATTCCTTTTGTCGATGTCAATCTACAATAGCTTCACGCCGGAACAAGCCGCCTATATGATGCCGGACTCCGACATAGAGGAAATCATAAACGAAGTCACCGGCAGAAATGCCTTTAGTATGTATGACCCGATTCAAAAATCCTATCATATCCACAGCATTTTTAAGAATTTCCTCTCCAATAAGCTGAAGTCAATGGGGGAGCCTTTTAGGACGGAGCTTTATAAAAAAGCTACTGGGTGGTATTTGCAAACTGGCGACTATCTTCTCTCTATGCGTTATTCATATCTTGGCGGAGACTTTGATACATTGCTTGAGGCTCTGGAACTGGATAGAGGGCAAAGTATAAACGGCCAACACAAGGAATTGCTCATAAAATATTTTGACGGCTGTTCAATCGAAGACAAGATAAAACATCCATATGCCGTGCTTATTTACGCCTGGCGTATGTTTATGTTTAACGAAATCTTTCTTTTCAAGAAAAACGGCGAAGCGTTCATGATGATTTATCGGAATATCGAAACCGCGGACGCCGATTACAAAGACAGACTTCTTGGCGAATATGAGCTCCAGATGAGCTTTGGGGAGTATAATGACATTGAAAAAATGTCCGAACGCCATAAGCGGGCGTCCGAGCTTTTAAGGGAACCCTCGCTGATTCTCGACAACCACTCAAGCTGGACATACGGGTCTCCGTCGGTGCTGTATCTGTTTTACAGAAAATCCGGTGAGCTTTTAAAAGAAGTAAACACCATGCTGGAAGTAATGCCTTATTATTATAAGATTACCGGCAATCACGGAAAAGGCGCCGGGGAAATCATGAGCGCCGAACGCTTTTACTATATGGGCGATTTCCTGAATGCTGAGATTGCCATGCACAAAGCCTATCAAGCGGTGGAGGAAACATCCGACATAATGCTTTGCACTACTTTTCTGGACATAAAACTCAACTTTATTAAGGGCGATCTCGCGGGGATGATAGGACTCTTTAAAAAGCTTCGTGACAATATCTACGAAAAGAAGTGGCATATGTTTCTGCACACTATAGATACTTGCGAGGCATATATCTTTTCCTGTCTGCACATGAATGAAAAAGTAGCGCCCTGGATTAAGGATGGCGAGTTTCAGAGCACACGGCTGCTCTTCCCCTCGCTTGCTTATCTCAATATTATATATGGGAGAGTTTTGCTGGAAAGCGGCCAATATGCAAAATTGCTCGGCAGCGCGGAACAATTTTTGAGCACGGCTTGTATTTACCCCAATTTAATGGCTCAGATTTATACACATATTTATATTGCGGCGGCCAGCGCTCAGATTTCAAGGATGGACGATGCCGTTGCAGCACTCAAACAGGCGCTTTGCATTGCAACCCCGGATCAGGTATATATGCCGTTTGTGGAAAACAGCAATATCATAAATCCGCTTTTGGAAGTAATGCAAGCACGGAATATGTATACAGACGACATCACCCAAATACTGGCACTTTACAAGCAATATCATAAGGCCGCGGAGCATATGATCAAGGAAAATTCCAGGCAAGGCAATAGGGCGCTAACTGAAAGAGAAAACGAAATAGCGCGTCTTGCAGGGCAGGGTCTTTCCAACAAGGAAATTGGCAAGCGCTTGTATATCTCTGAAAACACTGTAAAAACACAGTTAAAAAGTGTTTTTGAAAAGCTCGGTATTAATTCAAGGAGGTTGTTAAAACAGACGCTTGATATATAATTTTCGACATAAATCTACAATATCCATCAAATTCACCCATTTATATCACCCGCCGGGTGATATGAATCCCCGGGGATCCACTGTACAATATAAGTACAGTGGATTTTTATTTGTCCATAATTGGAGGTTGATTGTGAGCAGAATTATAAGCGTTACACCAAAAGACGATTATTGCCTTGAAGTTGTACTTGACAATGGCAATAGCATAATTATCGACTTCAAAAGCAGGCTTCATACACTGCGGTTCTCTATCTTATCCGATAAGGAGTACTTTAATACAGTAACAACTGACGGAAGCTTTGTGCGGTGGAATTACAAAATCGAAATTTCAGTAAGCGAGGTTTTTGAGTTGGCGATGAAATAAGAAGGGAGAGTATTCAATGATGTACATATATTTGGCACCGATAATGCAGGGCGCATTGATAATTGCTATCATTGCGCTGCTGCTTTGGATCACTTTATTTAGGCTAAGCAAAATCCGCAGGCTTAATATACACGACGCCTCCCTTACAAGCGAAGAACTCGACGACCATGCAAAAAAGACGGCTCTGGAGCATTCTATTTCCAAGAAAAAGAGCCTTTTGAACTGGCCGGTTCCACGAATGAACGAAAACTTTGTTTTTATTTCATCCGTATACAAGGGACTTAATGAGGACATACAAAAAAAGCATGTCCTCCATTCTTCCGCGGAATGGCTGCTTGATAATTTTTATATCATAGAAGAGCAGGTGAAAGTTCTCAGACGTGAATTAACGAAAAAGAGCTATCCGCAGCTGCCCGTTCTGCAGGCAGGGCCATTCAAGGGATATGCGCGAATATTTGCCATTGTCGCGGAGCTTGTGGCACATACCGATGGGCAGGTTGATGAAGTAATCCTCGCGGATTATCTGAAAGCCTACCAGTCGCACAATGTTCTTTTTGACAGGGAGATATGGGCAATCCCTACGGTGATGCGGCTTGCGCTCATCGAGAACATCAGACCTCTATGTGAAAACATCAAGAGTGCGCAACTGGAGCGGCATAAAGCGGACGAGCTTTTCGGTGTATGGTTGAAAAGGGAGGCACAGGACCCGGAAAAAGCTGCAAAGTTCATTATCGACAGCATAAAGGAGATGAAGGATGTCAATCCATCGTTTATTGAGCATTTATCCTATCGACTGCGAAGATCAGGTCGTAGTTATATGCTCGTGCTGCAGGCCATGGATAACGCACTTACCAGGCTGGGAGCTACTCTTGAGCAGATTACGCAAAAAGAGCATAATGCCCAGTCGGTGAATACCGTCTCCATGGGTAACAGCATTACAAGCCTGCATGATTTTGGAACGCTGGATTTTACAGATTTGTTTGAATCCGCAAGCTTCGTGGAGCAAATCTTAAGGCAGGATCCGGACGGAACGTATCCGCAAATGGATCTTACCACCCGTAATTATTACAGAAGCAGGATTGAAGAAATGGCTTCTGTTTATGGTGTTTCAGAAATTCATATCGCCAGGGAAGCGCTAGAACTTGCAAAAGAAGCACATTTGAGCTCCGGCAGGGAAAATAATGATATGTTAACCCAGCGCACATGGCATGTAGGGTATTATCTGATTGGAAACGGAATGAAAATCCTGGGAGACAGACAGGAAGGAGCAAAACATCCTTTCATAAACAAGCTTGGCGTAGATAACGTATTTCTAAAAAGGTTATATCTCGGTTCGATTGCTTTGATCACACTGGTTTTTTCCGCACTTGCAATATGGTATCCTATCCTCATGTCTGTCCCCCATATGCTTTTTTTATCAGTACTTGCGGGAATCGTTGTGCTGATACCCGCTTCGGAAATTGCCGTGAACCTGGTAAATTGGATCATATGCAAGGCACTCCGGCCCGCTTTCTTTCCACGAATGGAGCTAAAATCAGGCATTCCGAAAGAATTGAGCACTTTCGTTGTTGTGCCAACCTTGCTCTCTGATGCAGGACGCGTCAAGGAGCTGCTAAAAAGCTTAGAGGAGCATTATCTTGCTAACAGGGAAGAAAACCTGTATTTTGCTTTAATTGGCGCTTATAGGGACTCGGATGCAGCGATCATGAACGACGATAAAGCAATCATAGATACCGCTATGCGTGGGATAGATGAGCTGAACAAAACATATGCACCCCATGGCAGGAGTATATTCTACTTTTGCCACAGGGAGAGGCAATATAACGAAAAAAACAATAAATGGATCGGATGGGAACGGAAAAGAGGCGCTCTGATAGAATTTAACGACCTCCTTTTAGGCTCCGAAGATACCAGCTTCATATATTTATCCGATAAGGATGTATCCTCTCTGGATATCCAATATGTGATTACCCTTGACAGCGATACTGTTCTGCCGATGGGTATGGCGAAAAAAATGATCAGCGCCATGGCCCATCCTCTGAACCGGCCGGTCATTGACGAAAAGCAAAGAATTGTCACCGACGGCTACGGTATTATGCAGCCACGGGTTGACGTAGATATCGAAAGCTCCAATAAATCGCTCTTCGCAAGGCTTTTCACCATTCAGGGCGGCATCGACCCCTACGCCAACGCCATCTCCGATATTTACCAAGACTTGTTCGGCGAGGGTATTTTTACCGGAAAGGGAATTTACGACTTAAGAGCCTTTCAGACTGTGTTGAAAGAGGCCATCCCGGAAAACGCCATCCTGAGCCATGATCTGCTGGAAGGTTCCTATGCCCGGACCGCACTGGTCTCAGACCTTAAACTGATAGACTCATTCCCGTCGGGGTATAACGCCTTTTCGGCCCGGCTGCACCGCTGGGTCAGGGGCGACTGGCAGCTTCTCCCCTTCCTGTTTGCGAGAGTTTTCGATCATGACCAAATTAAGATTGCCAATCCTCTATCCCTGCTGTCGAAATGGAAGATGTTCGACAATTTGAGAAAAAGCCTTGTAGCACCCTCACTTATGATATTGACGGCGCTGAGTTTTAGTGTCCTGCCCGGCAGCATAACCCTCTGGCTTGGGTTCTTCTTTATTTCGGCGGATTTTCCGCTTGTGATGGCAGCCGTTAAGCTTTTATTCTCCCCGTGGGTTCAAAATGGAAAGACAAAGCGTCATATGCCGCAACTAATGGGATTCAAAGCGGCTTTTCTTCAAGGGCTTCTGACACTTACTTTACTGCCGTATCAGGCATCATTGATGATGAACGCCATTATCGTAACGCTGATTCGCATTTTTTTTACTAAGAGGGATCTGCTTCAGTGGGTCACTTCGGCAGACGTGGAGAAAACACAGGAAAATTCACTTAGAAGTTATTTGTCTAAAATGAGCGCTTCTTTCGGAGCATCTCTCGCTGTTTTCGTCCTCGCCATTATCTTCAAGCCGGAAGCGGTAGCAGTCAGTCTTGCGTTTTCAATCCTTTGGACAAGCGCGCCCTTTGTCGCTTATTTCATCAGTAAAGACCGGATAGCAGAAGCACCGGATGTTACCGCAGAAGAACGTACCCGGCTTGGAAAGATCGCCAGAAAAACCTGGCGGTATTTCGAGGAATTCGTCAATATCAAAAGCAATTATCTTGCTCCTGATAACTATCAGGAGAATCCTCCCAGGGGACTTGCCCATAGGACGTCGCCTACCAATATCGGGCTCGGACTGCTGGCAACCTTATCGGCGAGGGATTTGGGGTACATTGGCACTCGTGAGCTGATAGACTTAATCGACAAAACCATATCCACCGTGGAAGGCCTCGAAAAATGGAAGGGTCATCTATACAACTGGTACGATACGCGCACCTTGAGGACGCTGCACCCGGGTTATATATCCACCGTTGACAGCGGCAATCTTGCCGGTTACCTCATCACACTGGAGCAGGGACTGACAGGTTATCTCCGCAGTCCTTTTATAGACGCGAGTTTTCTCTACGGTATCCGGGATACACTTTCATGCGCGGGACAAGAAGATTCCGACGACTATAGTAGAATCGCCGCGCTACACGCGCTGTGCAGCAATGCACCCATAGACACAATGCTTTGGAATCAGATACTGAACCGACTCACAAACGGCGAGGCATTCAGCGCTATAAAAATTCCGACCTGGAAGGCCAAGCTCGACCGCATGGTGACATTCGCTAAAAAAGAGATGACGGATTTCATGCCGCATATAGAACTGTTAAAGGAAATTCCCGAGGAATTTTACGAAGCGAACAGCTCAGAGGAGCGGTTCCCCGGCTTTGGCGAAACGCTGGGCTTGTTAAGGAAAAACAATGCGCTTATTGAGATGCCGGACATATACGCGCGCGCAGCCCGCCATGTGAGCCTCATGATGGAAGGAGTCCGGGAAAATGGGACGGAGTGCAGCAATTACGGCATTGCCTATTTATGCGAATTGGAAAAAGCACTGGTGACCGCCATGCAAAATACACAACAATTTATCGACAGATATGACATGCTCATACACCGCGTTCACACCCTGTCGGAAGCAATGGTTTTTATGCCCTTTTATGTGAAGAAAAAGCAGTTATTCTCCGTCGGATACAATGTAGATGAAAATGAACTCAGCAATTCATACTATGATTTACTTGCTTCCGAGGCGCGACAGACAAGCTATATCAGCATTGCCAGAGGGGAAATCCCGGAGTCACACTGGTTTAGAATGGGGAGGACTTTAACGACAGTGGACGGATATAAGGGGCTTATTTCCTGGACGGGCACTATGTTTGAGTACTTAATGCCTTTGTTGATCATGAAAAACTATAAAGATACGCTGCTGGACGAAACCTATTCTTTTGTGATAAGAAGCCAAAAAAAGTATGGACGGCAAAGGAACATGCCGTGGGGCACATCGGAATCCGCATTCAATTCACTGGACTTTAATCTCGACTACCAGTATAAAGCGATCGGGGTGCCCTGGCTGGGTCTTAAAAGAGGATTGATACAGGACGCTGTGGCCGCGCCCTATTCTACTTTCCTGGCGCTTCTTGTTGATCCCAAGGGGGCCATCCAAAACATAACCCGGTTGGAGGAGGATGGACTGGATGGCTCTTACGGATTCTATGAAGCAGCTGACTATACGCCAGAGAGGCTGCTCTTTGAACCAAAACGCGTCATTGTAAAAAGCTATATGGCGCATCATCAGGGAATGAGCCTGCTTGCCCTCAATAATTTTCTAAATGATAACATCATGCAGGAACGCTTCCACTCGAACCCTGAAATGCATGCGGCGCGGCTTCTGCTTTTAGAAAAGGTTCCATCAAATCTTGTTTTCACCAGGGAAAATAAAGAAAAGGTCATGCCTCTGAGGCAAGAGATTTTGGAGGATCATATCCCGATTCGGATATTTCATCTTCCTGATCCCATTTTGCCTAAAGCGCACATATTAACAAACGGCAATTATTCTATTATGATTACGGATAGAGGAACCGGATACAGCAACAACAAGATGGTGAATGTGACCAGATGGAGAGAGGACAGTACACTGGATCCATACGGGATGTTCTTTTACCTGCGGAATGTGGACACAAATGCCGTTTGGTCTGCCGCTTATTCACCGCTAAATACCCCACCCGACCAATATGAGGTGGTTTTCACGGCCGATAAGGCAACCTTTAAGAGGGTGGACGGACAAATAGAAACAAAGACCGAGGTGGCGATTGCGTCCGGAGACAACACTGAGTTCCGCAGAATTTCGCTTAAAAACTTGGGACTGAAGCCATATGTCGTGGAGGTCACGAGTTATTTGGAGGTAGTTCTGGCCCCTCAAGCCGCCGACATCGCGCATCCGGCCTTCAGCAATCTCTTTGTCGAAACGAGGTATCAGCCAGACAGAAGGTGCATTATAGCAAACCGGCGCCCTCGCTCGGACAACGACGAAGGGGTTTGGCTGGGGAACGCCGTTGTTCTCAATGGAGATACCATCGGAGATATCCAGTTTGAAACGGACAGGATAAATTTCCTGGGCAGGGGCAACACGACTAAGTCTCCGGCGATGATGGAGCGCGGCAGGTCTCTTTCCAACACGGAGGGTTCGGTGCTGGATCCCGTAATGAGCTTGCGGGTCAGCGTGCGAATTGATCCGGGAAAAACGGTGATGGTTTCCTATGTGACAGCTGTTGGGCAAACCAATGAAGCATTGCTTCTGTTACTTGACAAATACGCCAGTCCCGACGCGGTGGTGCGGGCGTTTCGATTGGCACTGGCAAGAAGCCGGGTTGAAACAATGTACTTGGGCCTGAACGCTTCCGAAATTGAACTTTACCAAAATATGCTCTCTAATATTCTTTATAACAGCCCCACAAGGCAGACAAGCAGGGCTTTGATGCCGAAAGCCGGTGGTGGTCAGGCAACGCTTTGGCGGCATGGTATTTCCGGAGATATTCCGATCATTCTTGTAATTCTAAAGAAAACCGATCAAGTGGACATATTGTTTGAGGCGCTCAAAGCACACGAGTATTGGCAGCTGTTAGGCTTGAAGATGGATTTGGTCATAGTATGCGATGAGGCCTTCAGTTATGAGAATCCACTGCATGCTCTCATCCTGGATATTGTGGTGTTGCGGCGTACCCATTCTGCTTCAACTCGGTCGGGCAATATTTATGTTCTGAATAGAAATAATTTACAGGCGGAGGATGTCCATATACTCCGTGCGGCCGCAAGGATTGTATTGATGGGTGACACGGGAAGCATGGAAGAGCAGATGTCCATGCCGGAGATCGAAAGTTTGCCGCTACTAAGAGTTTTTACCAATAAACCGGCGGAATTTATCCCACCTGCCGCAGAGCAGCTTAGTCTTCAATACTTCAATGGGATCGGAGGGTTTAGCCCGGACGGAAGGGAATATGTCATTCGTCTTGAAAAGGGTCAGAATACGCCCGCTCCGTGGGTGAATGTAATCGCCAATCCTGAATTTGGATTTATCGCTACCGATTCCGGCTCGGGGTATACCTGGTATGAAAACAGTCATGAAAACAAGCTGACGCCCTGGTCAAACGATGCGGTATCAGACAGCCCCAGCGAAGTGCTGTATATGTGTGACGAGGATAGTGGCGCATGCTTTACGATGACCGCCCTGCCCATAAGAGACGACGAACCCTATACCGTCAGGCATGGATACGGTTATTCTGCATACGAACACACAAGTCATGGAATAGAACAGAAGCTGACGCAACATGTGCCTGTGAACGAGGCTGTCAAGGTGAATATAGTCAGCCTGAAGAATATTACCAAACAAAGGCGGAATCTATCGGTAACCTACTATATACGCCCGGTGCTGGGCGTGAGCGATCAAGCTACTGCGATGCACATCCAAACGAGCCTTGCCCCATCAGGAGCTTTACTATTTGAAAACCCTTATGAAATAGGATGTGCCGGCAAAATCTGTTTTGTTGATGTTTCACTGACAGATCGCTGTGTCACCAGTAACCGTAAGGAGTTTTTTGGTGCTGGGGATATAAGCGCACCTGAAAGTTTGCTGCGCGAAGGACTTTCAGGATCCATCGGGGCAGGTTTTGAACCTTGCGGTGTCATGCAGACCAAGGTGAGCTTGAAGCCAAATGAGAGCCAAGATATCGTTTTTCTTTTAGGCGCGGCCGGAAGCATCCAGGAAGCAGATGACATCGCACAGTGCTATAGAAAAGTCAGCACAGCAAAAGAATCCTTAATCGAGGTTCAAAAGTTTTGGAAAGATAAAATGAATATCGTTGAGGTAAATACGCCCACGGGTTCCATGAATCTGATGCTCAATGGATGGCTGCAATACCAGGTTATTTCGTGCAGATTATGGGCGCGGTCGGGCTTTTATCAGTCTGGCGGTGCGTATGGTTTCAGGGATCAGCTTCAGGATTGCCTTGCCATCGCCCACCTGTGGCCGGAAATAGCACGGGCGCAGATACTCCTCCATGCAAAGCATCAATTTGTGGAAGGGGATGTTCAGCACTGGTGGCATGAACCGGAAGGGAACGGAACGCGCACGCGTTTCTCAGACGACCGTTTATGGCTGCCCTATGTCACATCCGAATATGTAAGGATCACGGGCGACAACGGGATACTCACAGTTCAGCTTCCGTTCTTGAAAGATGCGCCTCTGGCGGAGCTCGAGGATGAAAGATATTCGAAACCATATGTTTCGGACATCAGAACCTCCTTATATGATCACTGTGTCCGTGCAGTGGAATTTTCGCTACAGTTTGGACAACACGGTCTTCCGTTAATGGGTACAGGCGATTGGAACGATGGCATGAATACAGTCGGCAACAAGGGCAAGGGTGAAAGTGTGTGGTTAGGCTGGTTCTTAGCGTCCGTTCTTGAAATGATGTCACCTATTTGTGTCAAAATGGATGATTGGGGGAAGGCGGAAGAATATCTCGAAACGAGGGCAAGGCTTCTCGCAGCGATCGAAGAAAACGCGTGGGACGGGAATTGGTACAGACGCGCTTATTTCGATGATGGTACCCCGCTGGGTTCAGCGCAAAACTATGATTGCAAGATAGATTCCATAGCCCAAACCTGGGCGGTTATATCAGGTGGCGGCAGCCCGCAAAGGGCAAAACTTGCGATGGATTCGCTGACAGACTATCTTGTGCAATGGGAAGACGGACTGATAAAACTATTTACGCCGCCATTCGATGGTGGAGAGGCGGAACCGGGCTATATTAAAGGATACCTCCCGGGAGTAAGAGAAAACGGCGGGCAGTACACTCATGCGGCGGTGTGGGCTATCATTGCCTTCGCCAAAATGGGGGATGGCGATAAGGCATGGGAACTATTCAGTCTCATTAATCCTATCAACCATTCCAGTAACCATGGAGAGTGTTCCAGATATAAATTAGAGCCTTATGTTATGGCGGCGGATATTTACGCTGTCCATCCCCACATTGGAAGGGGCGGATGGTCATGGTATACCGGTTCTGCCGGGTGGATGTATCGAGCCGGGCTGGAGTATATTCTGGGTTTTCAGAAAAATGGGGACGCCATTATTATGGATCCTTGTATTTCGCAAAAATGGCAGGAATATGCTATTAAATATAAATTCATTGATACAGTGTACAATATCAGGGTGGATAACCCTCAGGGGCTGAGCAAGGGAGTTAAAAGCATATCTTTAGACGGAAAGATATCGGAGGGTAATCGGATACCCCTTGTAAACGACGGAAAAAGTCACGAAGTTCTGGTGTTGATGGGGTTGTAGCGGAGCGCAGGCCTTAAGGTAAAAAGTTGGTATTGTTGTCAATCCAGCTTGCAGCGCTCCACTAATCTATGCCCGCTTATTTTTGTTATTTTATAGATGCATGTAAAATATCCACAGCCAGATCGACCCCCAGCTTACCGCTGTTCAAAAACAGGTGATATATATCGGTATCTTTCCATTCCACACCGGTGGCCGCTTTGAAATAATTAGCCCTGCGTTTATCCTGCTGATGCAATACTTTTTCAGCTTGCATGAAGTCATTTTGGTAAATATCAACAGCTCTCTCAATTCTCGTTTCATAATCCGCATGAATAAATACCTTCAGTGCGCTTTCTCTATCTTTCAACAAACCCGCCGCACCTCTGCCTATGATCACGCAGGGACTCAGTGATAAGTTTTGTATGATGTCGGATTCAACAAGGGCGAGTTTTTGCGCCTTTGTTGATTCCACGCTCCTTCCGGCGGTGATGTCAGCAAGCATACTAAAGTTGTAAAGTAAGCTGCCGGTCATGCTTTCTTCCAGATTACTCAGTTCACCAAGAGACAAGCCGGTCTTTCTCGCCGCCTTTTCAAGAATATCATGACCATGGCAGGGTATTCCCAGCCGCTCCGCCAGTTTTTCACCAATCTCACGTCCACCGCTGGCATATTCCCGTTCAATTGCTATTACATTATAACGCATAAGAATCAACTTCCTTTCTTTCACTTTATGACACCTCTTCAAACTGGCTGTTATAGAGCCCTGCATAGAACCCGCCCTTTTCAAGAAGCTCTGTATGGTTTCCACTCTCGACAATATCACCATCTCTCATTACAAGGATTAAATCGGCATTGCGGATCGTGGAGAGCCTGTGTGCGATGACAAAGGACGTCCTGCCATGAGTGAGTTTGTCCATCGCTTCCTGCACCAGCCTTTCCGTACGGGTATCCACTGAACTTGTTGCCTCGTCCAGTATCAGGAGCGGTGAGTTTTGGATCATGGCGCGGGCAATAGTCACAAGCTGCTTTTGGCCGGCCGAAAGGTTCGCTTTGTCGTTAAGAACGGTATCATAGCCATGCGGCAGGGTCCTAATAAAGTGATGAAGCCCGGCTGCCTTGCAGGCAGCTACAACTTCTTCATCCGTAACTCCCTGCTTGCTGTATATGATATTTTCCTTTATGGTTCCCTCAAAGAGCCATGTGTCCTGCAAGACCATGCTGAATTGTGCATGCACGTCTTCTCTTGTGACCTGGCTCGTAGGTATGCCATCCAGTAAAATCTCGCCACTGTCGATTTCATAAAAGCGCATAAGTAAATTTACCATGGTTGTTTTTCCCGCTCCGGTCGGTCCGACAATAGCAATTTTTTGTCCGGCTTTTGCCTTTGCAGAGAAATTATTTATAATAATTTTATCCTTTTCGTAGCCAAAATGGACATTTTTAAATTCCACATCCCCTTTGATATTTCCAAGTTTTTCCAACTTCTGACTCTCGTCGGCCAATTCTTCCTCATCGAAAAATTCAAAGACACGTTCGTTTGCGGCTGCTGTCCTCTGCAGCTGCTGCATTGACTGAGCCAACTGCGACAAAGGCTGTGTGAAGTAGCGGATATACATCATAAACGCCACGATCACGCCAAATGAAATTGTACCGTTCATAGCAAGTACCGCACCAACTACGCACACAGATACATAACCGAAATTTCCGATAAAGGTCATCAGAGGCTGCATCAATCCGGACATAAACTGAGACTTCCAACCGCTGTCGTAAAGTGTATCATTAATATTCTCAAATGTCTTTTTGGCTCCTTCGCCTCCGTTGTAAACCTTAACAACATTGTGTCCTGAATAAACCTCTTCAATATGTCCGTTGATTTTTCCAAGCCCTTGCTGCTGCGTATTAAAATACTTCTGAGACTTTAACATGATGAGCATCATCAACGCAAATCCAACCAGCGAGGAAACAATAGCGGTCAACGCCATGATCCAATTGGTATAAAACATCATGATCATGGAACCAATAAACATAGTAACTGCTTTCACTAAATTGTCAAGACTTTGATTCAACGTCTGCCCGATAGTATCCACATCATTAGTCACGCGGCTTATTACGTCGCCGTAACTTGTTTTATCAAAGTATTTGAGCGGCATTCTATTGATTTTTTGAGAGACATCGGTCCGCATGTCTTTTGAAATTTTGGCGGTTATCGTCGCCATGATAAAATTTTCCACAAAGCTTAAAACAGCTGATCCTGCATAGAAAAAAACAAGCAGTATACCGATGTTAAACACGGTGTTCAAATCGATTGCGCCAAGTACCGGCTGACCGTCCACAAGTGCGGGAAGACCCTTTGAGATTTCATTTGTCATATCTTTCAATCTATCAGGGCCAAGGAATTGAAGTACCGTACTCAAAGATGCAATAACAAGTGAAGTCACAATGACGGGCACATAATCTTTGCAGTAGTTTATAAGTTTGCCCCATGACGCCTTGAAATCCTTTGCCTTTTCACCCCCGCCCATGCCGGGCCGTCCGCCCATACCAGGACCTCCTCTCATGCCGCCGCCGAAACCTCTGGTTGGTCTTCTTTCATTATTATTTTCACTCATGATACCAGTTCCTCCTCACTTAATTGTGACATGGCGATTTCTTTGTATACTGCGCAATTGCGGAGCAGTTCTTTATGTGTTCCTGTCCCGATAACTTTACCTTCATCGAGTACGATGATCCGATTGGCATCCATGATCGTGCCGATTCTCTGCGCTACGATCAGGCTGGTAATTCCGGAAGTTTGTTTCTTTAATTCATTGCGTAAAACACGATCCGTCTTATAGTCAAGGGCCGAGAATGAATCGTCAAAGATATAGATTTCCGGTTTGCGGCAAACTGCACGGGCAATGGCAAGGCGTTGTTTTTGACCGCCTGATACATTGGTTCCGCCTTGTGCGACAGACGCGTTATATCCGTCTTCCATATTTTCTACGAAATCTGTGCCCTGTGCAATCTGAACGGCTTTTTTGATCTCGTTGTCGCTGTAACCGCCGCCGCCGTTTTCGCCATAAGCTACGTTGGAGCTTACCGTCCCTTTGAATAATACTGCTTTTTGCGGCACATAACCGATTTTATTATAAAGCGCTTCCAACTTATAGTCCTTCACATTAACACCGTCAATAAGCACTTCTCCCTCGGTCACGTCAAAGAAACGGGGCACAAGATTGATCAGCGTCGATTTACCGCTTCCGGTCGAACCGATAAAAGCAACGGTCTCACCTTGTTTTGCTGTAAAATTGATATCCTCAAGGACATACTCCGCCGCGTCGGGGTATTTAAAGCTGACGTGATTAAATGAGACCTCACCCACACGTCCCGGCATTCCGTTGGTTTTATTGCCATCCAGAATAGTGGAGTCGGTATCCAGTACTTCATTGATACGTTTTGCCGAAACACTGGCTCTCGGAAGCATAACGAATATCATAACCATCATCATAAATGACATAATGATCTGCACGGAATACTGCGAAAAAACCACCATATCAGAAAATATGATCAGCCTATCCGCTGCTTCTGCCGCATCAATCAGGTATGCTCCGATCCAGTAGATTGCAAGTGAAATCCCGCTCATAAGCATATTCATCACCGGCATCATCACTGTCATTGCACGGTTTGTAAATAATTGAGTACTTGTCAGTTCCTCATTTGCCGTTTCAAATTTATCCTCCTGATAGTCTTCGGCATTATAAGCGCGGACAACACGAAGTCCTGTCAGGTTTTCTCTTGTCACACGGGTTATATTATCCGTAAGTGTCTGCATTTTTCTGAATTTCGGCATCACGAATATCATCAAAAGTGTAACCATCAATATTACGATCAAAACAGCCAGACCGGTAACCATCGACCATTCAAAGCCTTTTCCGGCAATCTTGGTAATTGCCCAAACCGCTGTGATCGGAGCCTTGATAATAAGCTGCAATGCCATCGTAACAAGCATTTGCACTTGGGTAATATCATTTGTAGAACGTGTGATCAGGCTTGAGGTTGAAAAACGGTTAATCTCTTCCATTGAAAACGATTCAACCTTATTGAATAACATACTGCGGAGCCGTGCAGAAAAAGACGCGGCAATTTTCGCCGCGAAATATCCGACAATAACAGCACCCGCAAGACTTCCTAACGCACACAAAAGCATATAGCCTCCGGCAATCCAGATATCTTTCATTTCACTGCCCGGTGTTTGAACAAGTTGCGTGATTTCCGACATGTATTCGGGCATTTTTAAGTCAAGCCACACTTGCACGACAATAAAAATCAAACTGACACCAGCCAGCAGCCATTCCTTTGGCTTTAGATATTTTAGAATTTTAATCACAATAAATCCTCCTCTTATATAATAATATTGTTTACAAACACTGTTAGCTATGCGAGGTATAAAAGCGGTCACTTTAGCGACCGGCATTTTATACCTCTGCATCATCAGGCTCTCACTTCTGCACAGCAAATTTTATACTCAATTTGAAATCTTTGATTTTGATAACAAACGGTGGTTCTTATAACAATTCATTACAATTAGGTGCTATTTCCACTAACCTTCCCGTAATACGGACATATTCTTTTGCGTCATGTTCTCCTAACTGGTGCAGCATTTTTGTAGCAACTGCTATCACCTTCTTCAGTTGCTTTTCAGATGATTTTTTCCCTTCTTCCGTAATCCTGACTAAAATCTTTCTGCGGTCATTGGTATCAATCTGTCGGGTAATCAATCCTTTTTTCTCCAAACTGTTCAAAGCTGTAGCAATCCTTGCGGAGCTGACATCCATTTTATGACCAATTTCACCCGGCAATACATCACCGCCGTGGTGTGCAATGAAATTAAGAATAAATGTCTCTCCCTGTAATGATCCGGCAATATTTTTTTGTGGTTTTGCCATGTGCAGCATTTGCATTTTTTTCAATAGCTCGACAGCCAATTCATCATAATTCATTGTAAAATCCCCTCCTAATATTAACTAATACTATTATATTATATTCATGTTAATATATAATGTCAAGAGGTATTTTTGAAGCTTTAATAAACGCGTGTTACTATTCACAGCCCTATGGGGAGTGAACAGTAACCTTTTATTTTTCAATAGTTTTGCTCCTTATCAACTGCTCTCAATGGAATTTCCATATTATCTAAATTTGAGGTCATGACAATGACAAGTTCTTTTTCTTTTTATTTGGTTTCTGAGTGATACTGCAAGATTTCTATGACGGCCTCCCTGTTTTTAATTCCTGCTGTAGCACCAACTGCACCTATGGAAAGAAGTGCTGTTGCACTTCCGAAGCGAATGCTGTCAACGACGGATTCTCCGTCTATCCATGCAGCGATAAAACCCGCAATAAAACTGTCTCCTGCTCCCGTTGAATCGATGGACTTCCCATGGAGCGCCGGTACATTTTCACAGAGCGTATCATTCAACACATAACAGCCGTTTTCTCCCATTTTTATCACTACAGTACCAATACCCATATTTTTTAATACGCGTGCCGCCATTTCAGGTGTGTTTTCTCCAGTCAGCGCTTTGGCTTCAGATAAATTGGGGAAGAAAAAATCCAGGCTCGGCAAACAATGCTTTATTTCATCAAGCGGCAACGTGCAATTGGGAGTCAGGATCACATCGGCACATGTAACAGCCCCGCAGTCTTTGGCACACTTCAATGTCTTGGCGATTGTATCGGCAGTATCAAATGGTGTATAACAAAGGCTGGCTAAAGAGACAACTTTGGCACCATCAAATGCATCTGCGCGTAATGAGAAGCGGGTTGATCGGGAAAATGGCTCCTGGACAAAGTAGCGTTCGGCGTCACGCTGTATAAATAGCAAGCTCGACATAGTCTTTTCAGTTTGATGCCAGGTGATTCCCGTAATATCAACCCCGGCGTCTTCCAACTGATTTTTCAGCACCTGTCCCTCCATATCGTCACCGAGTCCACAAACTAACTGTACGTCTACTCCAAGGCGACTCAGTACAGTCGCTTCATTTAATGCGTCACCACCTGGCGCAAGACGGATCTGGTCCGCATAGCCAATCCGGTCGAGAAAGTCAACGCAGAGATCCCCACTCTCATGAATGGCAATACCACTTATCATGATATCCAGTGAAGCGCAGCCAACACAAATAACATCTGCCATATTGTCACATCCTTTCTGAATGGATCTTGTGAGATCATCCCATCTGTAATTGAAGGAACTGTATCGTTTCAATACACTTTTTCTTGATTTCAGAAGTAACCTCCGCTGAAAGATCAACAAAATGAATTGATTTGTGGCTATATTTTCCGCATGTTTCTTTCAGCGTATTTGTCGATGCAGTATTTAACACAGAAAAATAGTTGATTTTCCGGATGCCCTCACGGATGGCGCGGGCTAACTGGTCCGGAGGAGTGCCGCTTCCGCCATGCATCACAAGACTTGTCGTAACCGGCACACTTCTTCGTATCGACTGCAAAAGTTCAATATCAAGCTCAGGCGGAAATTTGTACTCGCCATGAACAGAGCCAAACGCTATCGCCAAAGCATCCACTTTGGTCAATTCACAAAATCTGGCCGCTTGATCGGGACTTGTAAAGTATTTTCTTTTGTCGTTATTCCGGACGAGACCATTTTCGTCGTTGTCAAGCATCTGACCCAATTCTGCTTCAACGGATATTCCCAGCGGATGCGCCAGTTCCACCAATGCTTTCACTTTTAGGACGTTTTCATCAAAAGGCAGACCAGAGCAGTCATACATGACCGAAGTGAATCCTGCCCGTATTGCGCGCATAATGAAATTCATGTCTTCTCCATGGTCAATATGGAGGCAGATAGGGATGTGTGATTTTTCGGCATATTGAAGCATTATCGGCGCAATCTCCTCTATCGGAATAAAACAGTCATGATTTTGTGCATGATTCAGTATAACCGGGCAACCGGTTTCTTCCGCTGCCTCTACCACAGCGCGTATGGACTCTAAATTGGGGGTGTTAAAGGCTCCGACTGCATAGTGGTTTTTCTCAGCATCTTCCATCAACATTTTTAAGTTTACCAGCATTAATAACACCTCTTTCTGATTGTCAGGAATCTTTTATTCTCTTTCTGAGCATATCGATATATACAGCTAAAATAATTACAACACCTTTTACCACGTACTGCCAAAACGCATTAATGCCAAGGAGATTCATGCCATTGCTTAGTACACCGATGACCAATGCCCCAATAAACATACCGCCAACAGTACCGACACCGCCCTTCATGCTTGTTCCGCCCAAAACAGATGCAGCAACAGCATCTGTTTCATACCCGATGCCCACCGTCGGTTGTCCGGAAGCCATTCTGGCCGTTAACACCACACCCGCTATGGCGGCTAAAAGCCCACTGAATGTATAAATAAAAATTTCAATCGTCATCGGGTTTATTCCGGAAAATCTGGCCGCTTCACGGTTGCCGCCCACGGCGTAAATATGTCTGCCGAGAACAGTTCTGTTCAGAATAAAAAATGTTATGATCAAGATGATAACGGTGTATATTGCAAGATATGGTATTGGACCTGCGTATCCCGTCCCGATGATTTCAAATTCAGGTACATTGACCCGTACAGTTTTCCCGTTTGTCGACAAATAAGCCAAACCACGGCAGATGTTCTGCATGGCCAAAGTAACAACAAATGGCGGCATGCCCGTATAAGAAATAATCAAGCCGTTTGTTAAACCAACCAGCGTTCCGGCAAGGCACCCAATCAGAATACTGATCGGTATGGGGACATTAAAATCCGCCAGCAGCTTGGCTGTTATACATCCGGCCAGAGCAATTACCGAGCCGACTGATAAATCTATTCCGCCAATCATGATGGCCAGCATTACGCCCACTGAGATGGTGACGTTTGTAAATATCTGTCGAAATACATTGACTGAATTAGTGACAGTTAGAAAAGTATTTGTTGCAATGCTCAGGAAAATAACCATCAGCAAGAAAGCGACTAATATACCAAGGTTTCGTTTGAAATAACTAACTATCACTTCCGCCCATGGTTTACTAAAAAAGTTCGATTTCCTCTTTATTTTCATGCTTCGTCCTCACTTTCAAAACTGGTGGCAAGCCGCATAATGCTTTCTTGAGACAAATCTGCTTTGTCCAACTCGCCGACGATCTTTCCCCCGGCCATGACAATCACTCTGTCACACATATTCATAATTTCATTCAATTCAGAAGAAATCAGTATGACAGCAACACCCTGAGCGGCAATATTATCGATGATCGTGTATATCTCTGATTTTGTACCGACGTCTACGCCTCTTGTGGGCTCATCCAGAATAAGTATTTTAGGGTCGGTGGCAAGCCATTTTCCGATCAAGACCTTCTGCTGATTTCCACCTGAAAGTGTTCCCACCGTTTGCTGCGGTCCATAGGCTTTTATTCGCAAAGACTCAAAGCCTTCATTACTGATCTGCTGTTCTTTTTTGCGGTCAACGAAAATAGCGTGAATAAACTTTCTCAATACGGCCAGTGTGAGATTAAACAAGACCGTGTTACCAAGCACAAGTCCCTGTGATTTTCTGTCTTCCGGCACCAGTACGAGACCTTTCTTCTGTGATTTTGTACTTGTTAAATTTTTTTCTTCTCTTCCATAGAGCAATATTTGCCCATTATCGTATCGATCCAGACCTATTATGGCACGCATTAACTCGGATCGCCCTGCACCGATCAGGCCTGCAAATCCAAGGATTTCCTTTTCCTTTACCGAAAAAGAAATGTCTGTAAATACCTTTTTCCTATTCAGATTTCTAACCTCAAGAGCTGTTTTTCCAAGTTCTTTTTCGGTGAGAGTGTAATAGTTTTCCAGTTCTCTGCCAACCATCAGGAATACCAGTGTATCCTGATCTGTCTCTTTGGTCGTTTTTGTGTCAATATAAGCACCATCACGCATTACCGTGATGCGGTCTGTGATTGCAAAGAGCTCTGACATTTTGTGCGATACATAAATAATCCCCACTCCTTGGGTCTTAAGTTTGTTAATGATTGTAAACAGGGTTTCAACCTCGGCATCCGAAAGCGATGAAGTTGGTTCGTCCATCACAAGGACTTTTGCATTCAAGGACAGCGCTTTTGAAATTTCAACTAATTGCTGCTGTGCAATACTAAGGCTTTTGATACTGTTTTTTGCAGATATTTGCAGACCAACGGATTCGAGAATGACTTGTGCCTGCGTAACCATTGCTTTCCGATCGACCGTGTTATGCCGGGTTTTGGGTTCTCTTCCTAAAAAAATGTTCTCTGCAATGCTCATTTCGGGAACCAGCACAAGCTCCTGGTGGATTACTGCTATCCCATTGGCGCGGGCATCTTTCACCGACTTAATGGTTGTTTTATTACCATTTATCAGAATACTTCCTGAATCGGACTTATAGATACCCCCGAGAATATTGATCAATGTGGATTTCCCGGCACCATTTTCACCCAGAAGGGCATGTACCTCACCTACCCGTAACGAGAATGATACGTCTTTTAGGGCATGTACACCGGGAAACGACTTATCAATACTGATCATTTCAAGGATGTTATCTGTCTCCATTCGTTTCCTCCAAATATGATTCACATTACTGCCAGCTGTCAAGACCATATTCATCAACATTATCCTTGTTAATGATGAAACTGGGAATTGCAATAACAGGTTCAATCTCGCCGCCCGACAGATACTCATAGCCTGCCATTACAGAACCTTCGGCGATGCTGGCCGGGGATTGGGCACCAGTTCCCGCCATAGTACCTTCTTTGATCAGCTTTTTCGCATCAGGTGCTCCGTCCACACCACAAACCAACACCTCACCAGTTTTACCTGCAGCTTCAATAGCCTGGATAACACCATAGGCGGCCGGATCATTACCACAGTAGATTGCCTTGACGTTTTGATTACCCTGCAGTATGTCTTCCGCAACAAGCATTGAAGTAGCCGTATCTCCGTCACCATCGAATGTACCCACAATATTGAAATAGTCTCCTACCGTTTCCACGAATCCATCAGTACGAAGCATCGCTGCCTCTCCAACAAATGAAACAACAATTCCCACGTCGCTGCCTTCGTCCAATTCCTCCATAAGGTATTCGGCAACAACCTTTCCTGCACTATAGTTGTCTGTCGCAACTACAGAAGCAACCAAGTCTGTATCCGCTACCGGGTTATCAAAGCAGATGATCGGAACATCGGCTTCCTGGGCAGCAATCAAAGCCGGTTTGATGCTAATAGAATCATAAGGGCAAAGGAAAATCAGGTCGACTCCCTGCACGATCATATCTTCTATCTGGGAAATTTGCTTTTGAGCATCCTGCTGGGGATCCAGTGTAATGAGAATGTCCCCTCTTTCTTCAATCAGAGTGCGCATTGTGGATTCTATATACTGAAAAAATTCATTGCTCATATTTACGGGGCTGAACCCAAATGTGAGCTGCTCAGTGTCCGCATCTTCTGAGGCAGCGTCCTGTGTACTCTCAGCAGAAGCGGATGGCGCCGTAGTCTCGGGCTCAGCACTCTCAGAAGCACTGCTTTGCGAACCCGTCTGACCATTCCCACTGCAGCCAACCAGCAAACACATTGTTAGAAAAACCGAAATCATACCAAATGCAGCTTTTTTCCTCATCTTTCTTCCTCTCTTTCATAGATAAAAAACGATAAACAAGATCCTTACACAAATCTCCCTGAGCACTCTGCTTTTCTTGTTACTGCTCACTCTGTGACCAGCAACCTTTTCTTTCAGTTTAACAGCTGTTATCAACCTCCGGCATTGTCTGGTACTATTTGTGTGTTGCTCACATTATACTCTATTGTTCATAATGTGTCAATATATAACCAAAAAATGACTTGTATTTGAATTAGTGTTGGCATATTTTGGAGTTTTTATTGGATTTGAATTCGCTAATATACCACCTGATTCGATCAGCTCAACCTGAAAAACTATTATTCTTTAGCAAAAAATGAGAATAATGAATTAATCGCGCTATCCGGCGAGATTAAAACATGGGTTAGTATGAAAGCATCCGACATAAAGATGAACAAATTGATTAAGTGTTGACTATATCTCCTTAATAGTCTATAGTATTAGTAACAAAATCAAAAAATGAAAAAGGGGTCTGATGATTTGAAATATGATCGTTTGAATAGTATTCAGGAATATGTTTATCACAAGGGTTCTGCGTCTTTGGACGAATTGTGCAGTATATTTGAAATTTCTAAAAGTACAGCGCGGCGTGATGCTGCAGATCTGGTAAAGAGGGGATTACTAAAAAAGGTATATGGTGGGCTGAAACCGGCGAATTCCAGTTGGAATACTCCACTGACTTTCCATGAAAGACATGTGAAAAACACTGAAGAAAAAAATAAAATCGGCGTACTGGCCGCTGCATACATCAAAGATAACGATGTGATTTTTGTTGACTCCGGTACTACAATGCTGAATATTGTTCCCCATATTGTGGCTGCAAATGTCACAGTTTTGACGAATAACCTTCAAGTCATATATGATTGCCTGGCTCATCCACATTTGAAGGCAATCTCATTTGGAGGGCAACTTGACATTCAGACAATCTCTTTTTATTCTGACCATGGCATGATGCAAAATATTAGCCGGTATAATGTTAACAAGTCATTTATGGCCGCCACGGGGATTTCTATCGAAAAAGGTGCCACCAATTCCACGAATAGCGAATTGATGTTAAAAATGACAATGGTTGAACAAAGTGACGAATGCTTTTTGCTTGTTGATTCCAGTAAGTTTGATAACTCTACCCTTCTGACATATGCAAGTCTTTCGGACTTCCAGTATGTGATAACGGATAAGAACCCAGATCAGAAGTATGTGAATTACTTCCAGGAATACAACATCAAATTGATAACTGCGCATGTTCCATAAAACGAATCAGTTTGTTATCCCTGCAAAATTAGTGCCAATAGTTACTGATTACGGAGTGAACAGTAACTATTCATGTGCGAAGTTTGAATTAATTAATTAATTAATCTCCTTTACATTAGTTGATATAATATGTTATAATTCATTTGTCCATATAATATCGTCTGCCGTTTACGCGGCAAGGTTTCTGGCCTTTTCGACTTATATGGATTTTTTATACAATCATACGCATCCCTTCTTTCTGTATATATTTATACAAACACAGATTTTCTGTAACTGTAAACAAGTAATTCCATATTAATGCAATTACTTGTTTTATTAAAATTTAACTGTTGTTGATCACCCCAAATTGCATGAAGCTTATTTAGCAGTCACCAGCTATAGATTTTATTCAATACGGCTCATCAATTTCCCATAATAGATGTTTATATCACTAAGAAAATTTTTTCTTGGAATTTTACTTCCCCTATGATTTCATCAGTTGTTAATATTAACTCATTTATGCATTTATCCACTTAGAACCCGCCGCCCAGCAGCTTTTGGTTTTGTTCCACCAACGGTATTGATACTTCCCCTGATGGGTTCTATATTTCTTAACAAGTACGTCACCAACAGCAAACGATACTGCCTGCTGTTCCTGTACCACGGATCCTTCATTCCCATCGCATAGATGTTTGCCGGGAACGTTCCAACCATCATTGTTAAAATCAGTGAAAATATAATATTTTTCTTCATTCAGCTTTTCTTCTTACTTCAAACCCTTCTTTTCCCAGCTCTGAAACCAATTCCTCATCTATTTGCTGCTTGGTCCCATCAAATACGATCCAATAAAAACTTCCCTTTTCCTGTTCCCAATATAGGAATTCTCTGTAGTTATCGCACGGCACCCGGGTCCGTTTCGATATCTGTAATATCAGGCTCATATGACGGCAAAGGCACATATATATAAGAACTCAAAAAACAGCAGGACCGATGCACCCAAGATCACTGTTAATACTACTTTACCTGTATTTTTCACATTGCTGCTGTTTAAAATAAACTTAAACCGTTCCAGGATCTCTCCTTCTTTATTTCGTTCAACCAATGCCACTGTTCCATATATAGGTATCATATTCCCGGAATTTCCTGCTTTTTTATGAACGGAATACCTTTTTCTTAAAAAGTACAAGGCAACGATCAGCATACTGCTCCAAAATATCGAAATGACAAAAGTGAAAAATGTAATGCTCACATCAACCTATTCCTCCTTCTGTGCTTTCTCAGGCTCACCGCATTTTAGCTGCTGTATGATCTCCTCCAGCTGCCCGATCAGCTCTTCACCGTCCTCAGCTTCCCCGGCCAGTACAGCAACAACCTTTCCAATCGAGCTTCCTTTAATACCTGTGGACAGTACCAGCTTGGCAGCATATTCTTCTTTTGTGAGCATTGGGACAAACTGCCTTGCGTACTGCTTTCCATACCGGACCATCCCGCATACCTTTGTAATCTCCTTCTTCAAAAGTGACCTGAGCATTTTATGCATATAACCACTTTCCCATGAATGATCCTGGGTCATTTCCATCAATTCAACACTCGTCAGCGGACGCTCGCTGCTCCATAAGATTCCCATCAATACTTCTTCGCTATTAGTCATTATCACTGGATTTTTTTTC
>Ga0153928_1000203_pt1 | contig 30755 bp, 30 predicted proteins | sample TSNJ012MetaG_FD_106656 | JGI IMG/M metagenome (GOLD analysis project Ga0153928, IMG submission 106656) | Attine ant fungus gardens microbial communities from New Jersey, USA - TSNJ012 MetaG | ecosystem: Host-associated > Fungi > Mycelium > Unclassified | place: USA: New Jersey, Wharton State...
ATCTGTGAAAACTAGAGAACCGCCGCATACCGAACGGTACGTGCGGTGGTGTGGGAGGTCGGCTAATCAATTAATGGTTAGCCTCCTACCCGATCGTAAGCAGTTATTTCGCCGCCGCTAAAACGCCCTTTAATCGTTTGCTTAGAAGCATATCGCCTCCCGCAGTGGCTGTTTTTTGGCAGTGTATAAGTTCCGTGCGAATCAGCTCTGCGTTTTTGAAAGTGCAAGAGCATGGAATAGCAAAGAATAATGATAAGTTGTACAGCCAGTAGGAATGCCCAAGCCACGAACTGCTCAGATGCGCAGTATTCATCGTATTATTCCGCCGGCAAGGTGAATATTTCACGCCGGGCAAAACCAGGTGAATGATTTATTCATGCACCGTAGAATTTTCGTCAGGCTATAAACCACCCCACTGAACTGTAATCATGCGCTTTTAAAAGTATGGATTTGCACAAAACTTAAATACTGCCAAAAACAGCCACTATGTATAAACACACACTTTTGAAATATGCCCTCCTACAAGCGAATTTTATTTGACATTTCATAAAAATTTTGTTAAGATAATATTAATTAAAGGGTGTTGCCGATAGACGGTCAGCCCTGAATAAAGCGTATTAAGAAAGTGACCTTACCTTTGGCTTGGCGGTCACTTTTTTGTGTAATTGAAATATGCAATAAGAACTGTAAATACAATTCCCAAAATCTTCAATAGAATTGAGATTATTTCAAAATCACTCATAAAAGTCACCCTCCTTTCACAGATTTCCTCTTACGAAGATTTTTATGTAATCAGAGGGTTCAGTCCCTCTGTTAGAGGGCTGACCGCCTACCCGTTATGGCAACACCTACTTGTATTCTAACAAATAAAACTCAAGATAGCAACATTTTGTTTTTTAAATTCAACAAAAATAAATATAAATCACTTATCGGCTATAATGTTTTTGCGGATTCTTCGGAATTTGTATTTTTCTTTTTAGTAAAAAACAGATTTTTTCAAGTTTACAGAGTCTAACAAGTGTAGTTCAGCCCTCCCCTCTGACGGATTTCTGACCAGCCGTATGGCGTTCGCACTCCAATATCTATCATTATAACGATCATTCCACAGTGATAAAAGATTCCCTTGTATAGAGATAAAGAATAGTATATACTAAAGTTTAGTCAAAAAAAGTACAAAATAAGGGGAGCAGTCGATGAGAATATTTGAAAAATCCAGCAAACTGGATCATGTATGCTATGATGTCAGAGGGCCTGTAGTAGATGAAGCGAGTCGAATGAGCGAAAATGGCATTGATGTATTAAAATTAAATATTGGGAATCCGGCACCTTTTGGATTTACCGCACCGGATGAAATTATTGCGGATATGATTTCCAATTTGAGAGATACGGAGGGTTACTCCGATTCCAGAGGAATCTTTTCGGCCAGAAAGGCAATTATGCAGTATTGCCAGAATAAAAAAATCCCCAATGTGGGAATGAACGATATCTATACCGGAAATGGTGTCAGCGAACTGATTGTGATGGTGATGCAGGGGCTGCTGGACAATGGGGATGAAATTCTGATACCGGCACCGGATTATCCATTGTGGACGGCAGCAGTCAATCTTACAGGCGGTAAGCCAGTACATTATGTCTGTGATGAGCAGTCAGAATGGTATCCGGATATTGAGGATATTAAGAGTAAGATAACAGACAGAACAAAAGGGATCGTAGTGATTAATCCGAATAATCCAACCGGTTCCCTGTATCCGGAAGAAGTTTTGCAGCAAATTGCAGAGGTGGCAAGAGAACATGAATTAATTATTTTTGCAGATGAAATATATGACCGCGTGGTGATGGATGGAGAAAAGCATATATCTATCGCATCTCTGGCACCGGATCTATTCTGTATTACCATGAATGGTCTGTCTAAATCTCACAGGGTAGCCGGATACCGCATTGGCTGGATGTGCCTGAGCGGAGACAAATCCAGGGTTCAGGGCTATATTGAAGGTCTGAATATACTGTCGTCCATGCGTCTTTGCTCCAATGTGCCGGCTCAGGCGATTGTACAGACTGCTCTGGGAGGTCATCAAAGCTCGGATGAGATGCTGCTGCCGGGAGGGCGTATTTTTGAACAGCGGGAGTTTATTTACAAAGCATTGAATGATATTCCGGGAATTACGGCGGTTAAGCCGAAAGCAGCTTTTTATATTTTCCCTAAAATAGATATGGCACGGTTTCATATTGTGGACGATGAGCAATTTATGCTGGACTTTCTGAAGGCAAAAAAAGTGCTGATGGTACATGGCGGTGGATTTAACCTTAATACACCGGATCATTTTCGTATTGTATATCTGCCCAGGAAAGAAGAATTAGAAGAGGCCATGAATAAATTGGAGATGTTCCTGCGTACATACAGGCAGACCTAGTGTACTGTACAGCGCACTATAATGCGTTTTGAAAAATAAGATTGAGAGATAGCAAAATGTTGAAACGTTTTTATCCGGATGAGTACCTGGATTCGGTGTACTCTATAAATTTTGATGATCTGAAGAAAAAAGGTTACAAAGGTGTTTTGTTTGATATAGATAACACACTGGTACCCCATGGCGCACCGGCAGATAAAAGAATAAAAGGATTTTTTGCACATTTACGGGAATTGGGGATGGACTACTGCCTTATTTCCAACAATCGGCTTCCCAGGGTAAAACCATTTGCAGATGCGGTAAATGCAAAATTTATAGAAAATGCGCACAAACCATCCGGAAGGAATTATAAGGCAGCTATGAATATGATGAGTTGTGATACAACCAATTCCATCTTTGTAGGAGACCAGATTTTTACAGATGTTTATGGTGCAAAACGGGTGGGAATGCGGACTATTCTGGTAAAACCCATTCATCCCAGTGAGGAAATTCAGATTGTACTGAAGCGCCGTCTGGAGAAGATCGTATTGTTTTTTTACAAAAGAAGTGAAAAGTAGTTCTTGTTATCTATGAATCATATACTGAAAAGTGGAGAGATTTAGAATGATGCAAAAAAGAATTCAAGAAATTCTGAATGAAAATAAAATTGAAGCTGTTTTAGTTTCCGACGGGCATAATATGCGTTATATCAGCGGTTTTCGGGGGTCTACCGGTTTTCTGTATCTTTCAAAAGCCAGAAGAGTCCTGATGACGGATTCCAGATATACGGTTCAGGCAAGGGAAGAGGCAAAAGAGTTTGAAATACTGGAAATCAGCAATGAATACGGCTATGGGGAGCTTTTGAAGAGGCTTTTAGAGGAGGAACAAATTGAGATTCTTGGCTTTGAAGATTTACATATTATATATGCAGATCTGATGAAGTTTCAGGAGACGTGCCAGAGGGCTGTCTGGCGCCCCCTGGGAGACAGGCTGAACCGTCTGCGTATTGTTAAGACTCAGGCGGAGCTGGCGCTGCTTAAAAAGGCTCAGACCATTGGTGATCAGGCATTTACCTACGTTCTGGGTGAAATAAGACCGGGTATTACGGAACTGGAAATTGCTGCAAAGCTGGATTATTTTATGAAGAGCCGGGGGGCTTTAGGAAACAGCTTTGATACGATTGTGGCTTCCGGGGTAAATTCTGCCATGCCTCATGCGATACCGTCTGAAAAAAAGATAGAATCAGGTGATTTTGTCACTATGGATTTTGGATGTATCTACGAAGGCTATTGTTCAGATATGACAAGAACTATCGTAGTCGGAAAGGCCGGGAAAAGGCAGCGGGAAATTTATGATATCGTATTGCAGGCACAAAGGGCAGCACTGGATGTCATTAAGGCAGGGATGACAGGCATACAGGTAGACCGGGTGGCCAGGGATATTATTGCGGAAGCAGGATATGGTGCTTATTTCAGACATGCACTCGGACACAGTGTGGGACTTTTTATCCATGAGGAGCCAAGACTGTCTCCCAAGGGGAAAGAAGTGCTTAGAGAAGGTGTGGTTGTGACGGTTGAACCGGGTATTTATCTGCCCGGCTTTGGCGGTGTCCGTATTGAAGATTTAGTAGTGATAACGGAAAATGGCTGCCGGAATCTGACCGGTTCACCCAAAGAACTGATTGAGCTGTAAATAATAGTTGAAAAATAACAATTTTTATTATAAAATAAATACAGCTATGGGAACAAAAGGTTTCCTGTATTGGAAAATTAAGGAGGAATAGCAAATGGTATCAGCAGGTGATTTTAAGAACGGCATTACACTGGAAATAGAGGGAAATATTGTACAAATTATTGAATTCCAGCATGTAAAACCAGGAAAAGGAGCTGCTTTCGTTCGTACAAAATTAAAGAATATTATAAGTGGCGGTGTGGTGGAAAAAACTTTCAGACCGACAGAAAAATTTCCGCAGGCGCGTATTGACCGTGTAGATATGCAGTATTTATATAGTGATGGTGATTTGTATCACTTTATGAATGTAGAGACTTATGATCAGATTGCTCTGAATGAAGAAACGATCAGTGATGCTCTGAAATTTGTAAAAGAAAATGAAATGGTCAAGATTTGTTCGCACAATGGTAATGTATTTGCAATAGAGCCGCCTTTGTTTGTAGAACTTGAGATTACGGATACGGAACCCGGGTTTAAAGGTGATACTGCACAGGGAGCTACGAAACCTGCAGTTGTAGAGACAGGCGCTACGGTTTATGTTCCGTTGTTTGTGGACCAGGGAGACAAGATCAAGATTGATACCAGGACAGGGGATTATTTGTCCAGAGTATAGGATTTCATGAATTATGGGTATGAATGCCCCGGTCGGTTAGACGATATGACAGAGTATTGTTTAACCAGCCGGGGTGTTTTTTGTATTATATACACAGCCTCTTACCAGAGGTCGGAGGAAAGGGAGGGAGATTCATGCCGAAGTATTATAACCTGGTAACGGTGCAGCTGGCTGACCGGATTGAAAACTATATTGAGGTGTGCGGGCTGCTGGCAGGCGATAAATTGCCATCAGAGCGGCAGCTTGCGGTATCGTTTGGCGTGAGCCGGATGACGGTACGCAATGCTGTCAGGCATCTGTGCAATGAGGGTCTGCTTGTGCAGCGTCATGGCAGCGGAACTTATCTGGCTGCTCCCAGATGGCAGCGGAATATTTCCGAAGGAAGCTTTGAGACTCAGCTGAGATTAAAAAAAGATGAGCGGGTTAATACCAGCTTGCTGGGGATTGACCGGCATAAAGCCAGTACTCAGATTGGCTGGAAGATGAAGTGGGAGCGTGACGAGCCGGTGTACCGGATTCGTATGCTTCATGCGTGGGATGAAGAATCGGAAAGCTATGAAGTAATCTGGATTCCCGAACGCCTGTGTCCGGGTCTGGAAAAGCAGGCGGTCGAAAAACATTCCATGCTGCATGTACTTGAGCAGAAATATAGTTTCAAGTTTGACCGGATAGATCTGCGGATTCAGATCGTGAAGAGCAACAGAGAACAGAGCCGGATATTAGGTATCGAAAAAGGGACACTGATGACTGAAGAAGAAAAAATTGTTCTGGATAAAGAAAATGAGCCGGTATACTATTCCGTCAATGTTGCTGAATGGACAAAATTTGTTTATCGTGCCGATTTGAGATGAATTACAGGAGGATGGAACTGGTGATGACCGGATTATTGCTGTAAGCTTTAGTATATTCCAGTGGCTGACCGTAGGTATCATAAGAAATATCTTCAATCATAAAACCAGGCAGTCCTTCATTTCGTTTCAGGAGTTTGGCCTCGGGATTGAAAATAGTAATCGGGGTGATCTGTTCACGTACATGATCCACCTGAATTTTATACTGCCCTAAAATGTCATAAAGTGAAAAAGATGAAAAATCTAAATGTTCAATATCCGGCAGCAAATCATAACGCAGAAAAGTGCTCTGCAGAGCTACCGGACTGCCGTCAGCAAGGCGCAGTCGGACAAGCCGGAAAAGCAGGCAGTTTTTCGGCACGGATAAAAACTTTGCGTATTTGGAACAGGCCAAAATCTTTTCGTGATAAAGCAACCGGTTGGACGGAGTCATCCCCTGCTGGCGGATGCTGTCATTCAGACCGATGACAGGCTTAACGTCATAAGAGGTGTTCAGTTTGTTTAAATAAGTCCCGCGTCCCTGGATACGGAAGAGGGTTTTGTTTTCTTCCAGGAGCAGCAGAGCCTTGCGCAGGGTTTTACGGTTCACGCCAAAATGTTTTGATAATTCGCGTTCGGGTGGAAGCGGCTGGCCGTATTTCAATTCACCTTTTAAAATCATTTCATAAATTGATTTGGTTATCTGGATATACAACGGGATAGAAGTCATAGTCCACAGTCCCTTTCTCAATAGTGTTTATATATTATATCAGTTTCAGAAAACGATGACAATGATGACATGAGAAAATGATGACAATGTTGACAGAAACAAAAGCTTGTGGTATTATTTGGGATAATAATGGTGGAATAGAAGGATGAAATATGCATAAAACAGAACGTTCTATTCTCTTTTTTTGATATTCCGAAAGAAATACATCAACTTGGGTTTGATGGGATTATCAGTGGTATGGGAACAGATATCCGTATCGGCAACCAATATCTCAGGCACGAGTTTATTCCCGGAGAGATGCTTCTGCTTGCCGACTTTGGAATCGTGATGGGACATGCTCCAAAAGAGGTGATGAGACACGCAGATTTTGTGACTGGATCGATAGAAGATGATGGAATTTACAGGGCATTAAAGCACTACAGACTGATTTGAAGGTATCGTAAAGAACTGAATTGGTCCATGTGCTTTTTTTGTGGGAATTTATATTTGGGGATCAAATTTATGGATGAATAATTGTGAAAAATAGCTTGTTTTCTGGGTTTTGAGACTTTGGTAAAGTAACAAATAAGTAAATGGTATAATTTGGACAATAAAAGGTCATCCATTCGGTAAATTACACAAATTTTATGAGGAAATGAACAAAATAGTAATCTTTAGTATGTAAAAAGTAGTTAGAAATGCATAGAAAACAGTTTCTTTTGAAATAAAAGTGGTATAGGTAATTTGAAAATAGGTTGATTAAAATTTGAAAAAGTGTATAATGGTATATATAGAGTAGAAATTTATACCATGAGTACATGTACAGAAAGGAGTGACTATGAAACTATCATTTTTTACGGCGAGCATGGACAAGTATCCCCTTGAAAAATCGTTCCAGTTAGCAAAAGAATGTGGGTATGACGGAATTGAGATATGCGGAATCCGTCCTCACGCCTATGCGCCTGATCTGAAAAACGGTGATATCATTGAATTATTGGCCCTGTCTGAAAAATATGCGATGCCGATTATCGGATATGAACCATACCAGGCAGTACATCCTTATAGTATCATGCATCAGCGTAAGGACTGGCGCGAAGAAAGTATTGAATACTTTAAGACGGCATTGGAGATGACAGCGAAAATGGGTGCCAATTTTATGGTTATGGCACCGGGACATCCCGGATATGGGAGGGATGTCGACGAAAAATGGGATATGATGATAGACGGTCTGTCAGTATTAGCCAGATATGCGGAACAGGTAGGGACGGTTATGGTACTGGAAACAGTAACTCCGTGGGAAAGTACGATGATTACCAAATCCGATGATATTGTGAAAGTAATGCGTCAGTTGAATTCACCGAATGTGAAGGGCATGCTTGATCTGGTAGCACCTCTGACAAATGCGGAACCAGCCTCGGAATACTTTGAAAAACTGGGCAAAGATATGATCCATATCCACCTGGTCGACGGACATCTTGATGCAGAAGATCATCTGATCGCCGGGGACGGTGATATGGCTTTTCGTGAAACCATTGAGATGATTAATAGTTATGGATATGATGGGTATGGAAGTCTTGAGATTTTTGAAGAATACCGTCAGGATCCGATCCTTTTTAACAAAAAGGCGGTCAGGACAGTACGCCAGATCATTGCAGAAATAGAATCAGCATAAAAGAGGAGAGACTATGATATGAGTTCCAGAATTGATACGGCAAAATTATATGAGTGGTGCAGGATTCCGGCGGAAGAGCTGGAAAGCCATCCGGATTCAAAAATACATCTGAAAATATTTGAGCAAAAAAAAAATGCTTCTGTTTATCTAGGGAACCTCATGGCAGACGAAGTGTATCGGCATAACCAGAAAGGAAAACGAACCAAATGGATTCTTCCGGCTGGCCCGATGGGACAGTATGAGATCTTTGCCAAACGGGTTAATGAAGAAAATATCAGTCTCAAAAATGTCTATGTGTTTCATATGGATGATTTTCTGGACTGGCAGGGACGCCCGTATCCGGTCAGAAATGACTATTACAGTTTGAAAGGGAATATGCTGGCGGATTTTTATGGGAAGATCAAACCAGAACTTAATATTCCGGAAGAAAACCGGTTTTTCCCGGATATTAATAATCTGGATGCAATTGATAAGAAAATAGAAGAAATGGACGGAGTTGATACTTTGATCGGCGGACTTGGTTATAAGGGGCTGGTGGCTTTTTGCGAAGCGCCCAATTCCCCTTATTACACGATTTCAGAAGAAGAATATGCCAAGTCAAAGACCCGGATAGTTCACCTGAATGAAGATACGCTGATATCATTAAGTGAGCGTGATATGGGCGGATTGACCCATAATATTCCGCCGATGGCAGTAACGATGGGTTTCAAGTCTATGTTGAATACCAAACGGGCGATCTTCCTGGTTACCACGGGACAGTGGAAGCGTACTGCGATCCGGATGCTGATGTTCTCGGAGCCGACGGTAGAATATCCGGCGACATTGTTCCCTGAATATGTAAAGGATGTAACGGTTCTTACTGATCCGGACTCAATATGTCCGCCGCTTGACACGGAATAGGAGGTATTAATGGAAAAAGTACTGGTTGTAAACGGACATGGACTGGGTGAATACTGCGATGTGAAGAAGATCCCGGTTGTAGGAGAAACGGTCAAAGCTTTTAACCGGCGGTTTGAAGCGGATGCAGGAAAAGGAACCAATGTAGCAGTTGCCATTGCCAGGCTGGGTGGTGATGCTGTTTTCATCGGCAAAGCCGGTGAGGATGAAGGCGGCTATCTGGGCGAAAAGTGGATGGGTGAAGCTGGAGTGGACCTGACCCACTATTTCCTGGATGCGCGTGTGGCAACAAACCTGGGACTGTGTATCATAGCTGAAGATGGCAGCAATATTATTCTTGATTTTGATGATGATGCCAATTCTATCACGATTCCGGAACTTACTGAACATATGGAAGCGTGTACGGATGCAGCTTATCTGGTTACCGGTTTTGAAATTCCGGTTGAAACTTCACTGTATGCGGCAAGACTGGGGAAGAAAATGGGAATGAAAACAGTCCTGAATCCCAGTCCGTTAGAGGAGACGGCAGTATTTGAGGATTTGTCTTTTGTCGATTATCTGATGATCAACGAGACCGAAGCAGCAATTTTAATGGGAGACTGTGATATGAGCGGGATGCACATGCACAAGATCGCGGAAGAGCTCAGCAGTAAATACCGGACTCCCAATATCATTATTACCCTCGGTGCAGACGGAAGTATTGCATATACACCGGAAGGAAGATACTCGGCGGCGGCATATCCGGCAGCGTGCATTGATCAGTGCGGAGCCGGTGATGGTTATCTGGCAGCGTTGGTCTGGTGTCTGACGAATGGAACGCCCCTTCCGGAAAGCATGGAATGGGCAAGCAAATATGCAGCGTATATTGTATCACATGTGGGAACGGTGGGGATTTACCCAACTCATGAACAGTTAGAAACATTCTGGAAGGAGGGATGATATGCAGCAAATTGATGTTGATATTGTTGTAGCAAATGCGCATGGCCTGGGTGAATACTGCGATGTGAAAAAGATTCCGGTCGTAGGCGAAACGGTAAAGGCGTATAACCGCAGATTTGAAGAAGATGCGGGAAAAGGTACGAATGTTGCTGTTGCCATCGGCAGACTTGGCGGTAAGGTTGCGTTTTTAGGAAAAGCGGGTGTAGATGAAGGCGGCCGGCTTGGCGAAAAGTGGATGCGTGAAGCCAATGTGGATCTTTCGCATTATTGGCTGGATCCCAATGTAGCCACCGATCTGGGGCTTTGCATCATTGCTGAAGACGGCAATAACCTGTTGTTGGATTTTGATAATGATGAGAATAATCTTCAGATTCTTGAAATAGATGAGCATCTTCCGGCATTTGCAAATGCGCATTACCTGACTTCAGGATTTTCGATTGCGATAGACAGTGCCCTTTATGTTTGTCAAAAGGCCAAAGAGATGGGCATGTATACATTGCTCAATGCGAGTCCGATGGCGGATGATACGGTGCTGCCGGCAATGCCGCAGGTTGATGTGCTGCTGATCAACGAAACGGAAGCAAAAATATTGCTTCAGCTTCCGAAAGGCCAGGAAATTGAAGATTACATGAATGCCGCGAAACAGATATGGGAACGTTATAAACCAGCCAATGTGGTGATCACCCTGGGAGAGGACGGAAGTCTCGCTTATACGGGCGCTGATTCATGGGAAGTGGCACCGACCAAAGTGAAAATGGTAGATCAGACCGGTGCCGGGGATGGTTTCCTGGCAGCGGTGACCTGGAAGTTATCGCAGGGAAAAGATCTGAAAGAAGCGATGAAGTGGGCAAGCGTCTATTCGGCATATCTGGTGACGCAGTTTGGCTCGCTTGGTACATATCCTAAACTGGAACAGATAGACGAAATTTTTGAATCATTGGAAAGGGAGGAGTAAGTATGGCACATTATGTAGAAGGCCTGATGACCGAAATCATCGTATCGTTTCATGATGATGGAAGTATCGATTACAAAACCACCGGGGATTTGATTGACTTTCAGCTTCAAAATGGGGCGAAGGGATTTTTTGTAAACGGTCTTGGTGATGAAACCCATTCACTGACTTTTGAAGAAAGGGTGGATGTGGTGAAGACAGTAGCAGAACGGACGGCCGGTAAAGCGAAAATTATGGCATGCGTATTTGTAACCACTGTGGCTGAAGGAAAGCAGCTTCTGGATATGTATAAAGGCAGCGGATGTGATTGTATCTGCTTTACCGCCCCGCCGTTTTTTGAATATACCGATGAGGCGCTTTATACATTCACGTCGGAACTGCTGAATTATACCGACCTGCCATGCTATATCTATAACTGCCGTGAGATGGCGACGCTGTATTCGCCCGGGCTGTTGGAGAAACTGGCCAAAAACCATCCGAATTTAAAAGGATATAAGGATGCGACCCGCGATACGGTACATTTAATTCAGTGCATGATGCGGCTGAATCCGAAGGAATTTGATTTTCTCTGTGGATGTGACGGAAGCCTGGTTGCCCATATGCTTTTAGGCGGCTGCGGAACCGTATCATTTATGGCAGTGCCGTTTCCGCGTGAAGTGGCAGATATCTGTGATTATGTAATGGCAGGTGAATATGAGAAGGCAATGGAAGCGCAGTATAAGATATTAAAGATACGTAATGTATTAAAACTGGCTCCAAACAGTGCGGCCTATATGTATGCGCAGAAGTTTACCGGAGGACCATTGGCGAGAAATACCAGAATGCCGAAAGAAATGATCGAAATCATTCCGGAAACAATGGAGATAATTGACAATTGCATGAAGGAAATTGGGATGGTTTCGTAAAAATATAAGGAGGATACATATGAAAAAACAGGCACGTAATATATTTGGCTACGGTTTATTTGTAATACTGATGGTTATTATCGCAGTAGCAGCACCGCCGACCGGTACTGAAAACTGGGGATTCTGGTGTGCGCTTCCGGTTATATTCATTTTTGCGTTTGATATTTCTACAGGGCATATTGTTGAAGGGTTTGTATGGGCTGGTATCATGGCGGTATTTATTAAGAACCGCTGGGAAGTGCTGACGTATTATCCGGATGAGCTGATGAATACCTTTATGGATGGCGACAGTCTCTATATGTTCCTGCTGTTCCTTTTGCTGGGGATCATTTTTATGATCCTGAAGAAGAGCGGAGCAAGCACATATTTTGCCCGGGCAATTGCGAAAAAGGCCAAGAATGAAAAGCTTTCCCTGTTTCTGACATGGCTGTGTATGATTCCGTTGGCGGTTGATGATTACCTGTCTGCATTTACGATCGGAAGCTGTATGACGCCGGTAAATGATGAATATAAGGTTCCCCGTGAAATGTCTGCTTATGTTGTACGTTCAGCGGCGACGACGCCGTCGTGCCTGATCCCGATCGGATCATGGGCAATCTGGGTAGCGACGCTGTTGGAGCAGAACAAGCTGGCAGAAGCAGGCAGCGGTGTATCTGTCTACATGAAAATGGTTCCGTATCTGTTCTTCCCGATTGTTGTTTCGCTATTTGCACTTTTGGTAATATTCGGAGTAGTTCCGAAGTTTGGCAGGATGAAAAAAGCATATGAACGTGTGGCGGCCGGCGGGCCTCCGGCACCTCCTTCGGTAAGCGGAAGTTCAGGTGAAGAGGAAGATGAAGTCGTTGAGCCGAAAAAAGGTGTTAAGATGATTCATTTTATCGTTCCTTTGGCAGCTTTATTCGGATTTGGTATTTACTATGAATTCAATATGATTTATGCACTGATTTGGGCTAGTGCTGTTTCGCTGGTATTTTATATTGCGACCAAGATCTTTACCATTGGCGATGCGACCAGTTGTGTATATGAAGGCTTTAACTATATGTGTGAAATGGGAGTTATGCTAATTGTTGGTTATACCATGAGCCGTATCGTAGGAGACCTGGGATTTACCGAGTATATCGTAGGGCTGACAGAGAATCTGCTGTCACCGGCATTATTCCCGTTCATCGTATTTATAGTATTTTCAATTACCGAATTTATGGTATCTTTCAACTGGACGCTGTATCTGATCGCAATGCCGATCGTAGTAACGCTGGCAATCGGTCTCGGCGTAAATCCGCTTCTGGCAGTTGGAGCGCTGATATCGACCGGTGTATGGGGATATACGGCAAGTTTCTCGGCGGATGGAGGGATTGTTGCGGCAACAGCCTGCAGCCTGGATGTATATGAAGAAAATATGGCTCAGCTGCCGTACATGCTGATTGTATGGGGAATTTCGGCGGTTGGTTATCTGATTGCCGGACTGATCTTGTAGCAGATATGATAAGGAGGGATTCCTGATGAAGCCAACCAGAATAGAACTGAAACGAAGCTTTTTTGGTGAACGCCCGGGTCTGCTGTTGGAATATTCGGATTTTAAGGCGACGGCATTTCGCTATACCACAGGTATCTGCGGACTGCATGTTCAGAACAGTCATTTTGATTTTGTACTGCTGCCCTTTTATGGTCAGCAGTTATGGAAGATGAAAATCGACGGTAAAGAAGTTACCATGAAATCGATTTTTGAAGAACCGGAAGACACCGATGACTTTTCGCTTACCTACGGCGGGTTTCTGATTCACTGCGGAATGACGGCGATGGGGAATCCGTCGGTAGACGATACCCATCCTTTGCATGGTGAATTATCGGGGGCAGCATATAAAAATGCCTATTTGGAAACCGGGGAAGATGAAAAGGGAAGATATCTGGCAGCCGGCGGAACATATGATTATAAAAACGGGCTGGAATACAATTATTCAGCGTGCCCGCGCCTGGTGATATACGAAGGCGAGAGTGTTGCCCATGTAAGCATGACGCTCAGGAATAAACGCTGCCAGCCAATGGAATTTATGTATATGTGCCATATTAACTGGCTGCCGCAGGATGGCGGCAAATTGATATACAGTGCGGCTAAAGATAAAGAACATATCAAAGTATTTCAGGAAGATTTTGGCTTGCCTCCGGAACGGGAGGAAACTCTGCAGGCATATACCAGGCGCCTGATGGAGAATCCGCTGATCGGCGATGTCCTGGATTCAAAGACACAGGTGTACGATCCGGAAATCTGTACCTGCATTAGTTATCAGACCGATGAATTTGGCTATGCGCATTCGATGCTGGTTTTGCCGGATGAATATGCATATTATATCCGTTTTGAGACCGAATACCTTCCGAATGGATTGCGGTGGGTGGCCAGAACCGGGGATGAAGATGCCATTGGATTTGCGCTTCCGACAACCGGTAATCACCTCGGTCAGACTTATGCGAAAGAACATGGACTGATGAAGGAAGTTCCGGCGAAAGGAAATGTGATATTGAATTATGACTTTGGGCTTTTGAATCCAAATGAAACAGTGAATATGAAACATCAGATAGAAAGCCTCCTGTAAGGAGGCTTTCTATCTGATGTTTCGAATTCTGCACTGTGCATCCGGTTTAAAGTAGTTCATATTGACCGAAAGTTTCTTATTGTTAATGATACTCTTAGTATATTCGACCACCCGATTGTTTTGATCATAAGTGATATCTTCGGTGACAAATCCGATTGACCCTTCTTCCAGCTTCAGCAGTTTGGCTTCCGGGTTGGATAATTGGATGAATGTAAAGGTCTCGTCAATTCGGCTGATGCTGATTCCATTTTTATCCATGATGTTATACAGCGAATACATTTCAAAATCAAGCTGGGCCAGATTGGGAACCAGATTATCAATGATGTAGGTGTCCTGCAGGGCGATCGGTTCATTATCACCGCTGCGCAGGCGAACCAGACGCAGGACGTTGTCATCCGGTGAAATCTGCAGTCGTTTAGCATACTTTGGCCCGGCTTTGCGGACTTCTTTGTAAAGAATCCGTGATGAAGGGACCATCCCGCTGTGGGTTAATGTCTGAACCAGGTCATCTAATGCTTCCACATCATAGGAAATCTGCTGCTGGGTAATGTAAGTGCCTTTGCCCTGCATCCGGACCAGCAGGCCCTCTTCAATCAACAGGGAAATGGCCTTCCGCAGCGTTTTGCGGTCAATCTGATAAAATTCAGCCATTTCCCGTTCAGAAGGCAGCCTGTGCCCATAGGTAAACTCACCGGACTGGATTTTGGAACGCACATCATTGCAAATAGTGATATATAAAGGCTCTCTCATAAACGGCTCCTTTCTCAGACGGTGTGATTCTCAGCAACGAGAGTGGCAGAATATTTTACTTTATGGGCACTGGAGACCGAGATATAAAATTCGATCGGAATATTATTCCGGTAAATCGTATGCTTTTCTACTGTCACATAATCGCCTTCAGGGATTTTCAGCCATTCACTTTCTTCAAAACTGGCCTGTCCGATGCTGATGTTTATATTGGTTTTGGTCAGATGCTTGCCGATAGTGCTGCCGTAAATAGCGCACATCGGGTTTTTCTCGAGCCGGGTCAGATTGATCGTCTTCAGCTGCTGCACGGGAATGTAGGATGTTTCAAATGAAACCCGTTCATTACCGGCCGTCCGCAGTCGTTTGATCTGATAAACCTCCCCATAGGAAGAAACTTTGAGCTGCCTTGCCGTAGAGCCGTCGGCCCGCATTTTCTGTAGGCTGATCAGCTTATAAGAATCCTGTTTGGGGATCTCGAATTCGGAAAGCCGGCGTTCAATCCGCTCCGGGGAAATAAAGGTTCCTTTACCTTGAATATTCTGCAGGGAGCCGGCTTCACATAATTTCCGGATGGTTCCGCGAAGGGTCATCCGGCTAACGCCTAAGATGACGCTGAATTCACGTTCGGCAGGAAGGCGGTCACCGCTTGTTAAATGATGGGACTCAATGTAATCTTCAATTTTCTCGACAAGGCTCGAATTCACGAGATTTGCATATTTACTGATAGGAATCACCCCTCTCAAATTACTGTGAAAATTCAACCTCCAAAGCAAGTCCCCCGCTTCTTAGCGAAGCGGATTGGGAGTATCCGCTTTGACTTAGATTATACTGGGAGCAGCGCCTGTTTGTCAAATCATTACTCTTCAAAAACGGGAGCGGAAGAGTGGCGGCACAAGGTGTGCATAATGTCCCTGGTCTGCCGGTATAAATGGTTGTAACATTGCTTGAAAGGCTGATATAAAATATGGTTTTCCATATTTGGTTTAACAACCAGCCCTGGCTTGATATAATCGGCAAGAGCGGCATATCCGCTGATGTGTCCGGCACCAATTGCTGCGATCATCGCATCGCCGTAAGAAGCTCCGATGGCAACTGCCGACGTTTTTACCGTGTGACCGGTGATATCGGCAATGATCTGGAGCCATTCTTCATTTTTTGCTCCGCCGCCCACGCACATAAAGTTCTTAATCTCAAAGCCATTTTCTTCAAAGATATCCACATGCTGAGCGATGGAATATCCAACCCCTTCCAATACGGAACGGTACATATGATCCCGGGTGTGATGGAGCAGCAGTCCGAAGAAGGTTCCCCTGGCCCGGGAATCATTGATCGGAGTGCGTTCTCCGGAAAAATATGGAAGGGTAATAATTCCATCGGAACCGACCGGGATATTCTTTGCCAGTTTAGCCATGGCTGCATATGCATTCTCGCCGCCATTTAATTCCGCTTCCTTCAGATCGGTAAACATCGTATCGCGGATCCATTTGGTCAGAGCGCCGGCAGCATTGGTACCTCCGTCCATACAGTAAGTGCCGGGGATTAAGAAGTCTTCGGACCAGATCCGGTCATCGGTTATCAGTTTATCGGCGCAGTATATGATGTAGCAGGTCGAACCCAGCTGTACCATCAGATCGCCAGGCTCTAATACACCGGTACTGATTGCCTCAGCGCCGGAATCGTCGGTTCCGGTTACGACCGGTGTGCCTTCCAAAAGACCGGTCTGAGCGGCTGCCCGGGCAGTAACTGTGCCCACTATGTCGGTGGTTTCGCGGCCGCCGGCGAGCTGATCAGCACGGCAGTACAATTCTTCGGTCAATTCCTGATTAATCGACAAATCAGTATTGTAACCAGGACCGAAGGAGGAAACTGCCAGATAACGATCAATCACATATTCACCGGTCAGCTTGGCAGTGAGGTAGGAAGAGGCAGTTAAAAACTTGTATGCGTTTTCGTGAATATCCGGTTCATTATTCTTCAGCCACAGGATTTTAGGCATGCAGTCAGAAGAGCATAAGGGGTGGCCGACGAGTTCTTTTACCCGTTCTTCGCCGTAATACTCAGTCAGATAGTCCATTTCTGCGGTGGCTCTGGCGTCGATGCCGTATAAAATGGCTTTCCTGAGCGGCGTACAGTTCTCATCGACAGGCACTACATCGGCGCTCAATGCACTGACGCCGACCCCTTTTACCGTTGAGTTTGGAATACCGGAATTTTCCAGCAGCGCTTTGGAAAGCTTGCAGAAATCACCCCACCATACCGCTTCGGCGTCGTGTTCAAAATAATTGGGTTTTGGATTTTCGATATCGTGGGTCGTGACCTCTACCTGGACCAGCTTACAGTTTTCATCGATCAGGACGCCTTTGCTTTCAGTGGTTCCAATATCAATTCCCATAAAATATGTATTTCCCATAGAATTCCTCCGTTCTTAAGAATTAAGCTTCGCATTCGCGGCGGTATATTGCTACCTGTGCCATAAATTCTTTTACTCGTTCCGGGTCGACATGATTTTCGAACTTTCCATCCGCTTTAAAAGTTGTTCCTACACAAGCGCCGTCGGATGTTGATAATTTTTCGATAATATTATGTGCCTTACAGCCGGTGCCGCAGAAAACAGGTACACCTTCGGTCACTTTGCGCACGGCTGAGATTGAGCATGAATCGGCTTCCTGCCCGGCATAGATTCCCATAATGCAGAAAGCGTCCGGTTTGCAGGCGAAAAGGGTAGATTTCGCAATTGCTGTCAGTTCCCGGTGCACCAGATATTCATCAGACTCATTATTTAGAAAATAGAGCAGTTTCAAATCATCCAGTCCAAGCTCTTTTTTGCGGCGCAGTATTTTGCCGACATCAGGGATAGTGAGGCCGATATCTCCGGCATAAGCACCGGTAAAAAGCCCACGGACAAATTTTGCATCTACCGCGGCAGCTAAGTCAATGGCTGCCAGCGTATCGGATTCGCAGTCGATGCCATAAGGAATTTTAATTTCCGGCATCAGTTCTCCGATTACCCGGGCCATGGCAGCAGGACCGATATAATCAATTTTCTGCTGATAGGGAAGGCTGAATTCATTCGAAATCAAAACACCGTCGACACCGCCGTCCTGAAGAGCATGCAGATCTTTTCGGGCTTCCTCCACTACCTGTTTCATACTGTCGCCGTCCTTGAAGAGCGGGTCTCCGGGAAATGCACCGAGATGAAGCAGTGCTATGATTGGTTTTTCCACACCAAACATTTCTTTACACCATGTCATAATAATACCTCCTTGTTAGTTAGATTCCAGGGGCATAAATCCCCCTTCTATATCCGGCACGGCGAATTGCAGAGCCGTAGTGGATTGTCAATCAATATTGGTTTTAATATTACCAATTCCACCTGTTTATAAATAAAACATACCATATAAGGGCTTTGAATGCAATATTTAATTATAATATTTAATTATAATATTGTGGAAATTGGTATTGGGTTTATTAAAACGGAGAAATTACCGGCTTGAATATTTATTCCTGCGGGTAATGAGCCAAACGCAGGAATGCTTTTCTCTGACAGAATCATAGATATACGGTATAATTAGAAAATAATTGGTGGAATAAATGCCGAAGGTGCGGCATGAACGTTCCAGGATTATATGCCATGAGAAGAAAGCGGTGAGCAAGCGTGGACAACGGAAATTATGGCCAATAAATTTACGTTGTAAAAAGTAAAGTATATTTTGAATTATAGATGAATTAATGGTAAGATAATGTATCAGTAGTTTTGCTGAATAAAAATACAGATACTTTAGGAGTCATTATGAAAGAACCTTTGTACTTGCAGTTTAGTAAGAAAATGAGAAATAAGATACTGAATCAGGAATTCAAGTATGGTCAGATTTTTCCTTCAGAGCGGGAACTGGAAAGTGAATATCGGATTGATCGCAAGACGATTAGAAAAGCACTGCGTCTGCTGGTAGATGAGAAACTGCTGATCAGAGTCAAAGGGAAAGGTACCTTCGTTAATTACCCCAGTATTCATTATTCGATGAAGAAGGTCATGGGATTTTCCCGACTGCTGGAGCAGGAAGGTGTGATGGCAACGACCAGAGTGATACTGTCGGAACGTACTATGGCTGGTTACCGGCTGGCCAGGATCTTCGGAATCAATGAGGATGATTATGTGAATAAACTGATTCGGGTGAGATACTCCCAGGACGAACCAATTGCTCTGGAGTATACTTATGTTAAGGATGTGATTCCGGATTTTCAGGATATTGATTTTACGATCTACTCTTTATATGATGTTATGGAAAAAAACGAACAGCACCACAGTGAAATCGAAGAAAAGGTCAGTTATGTGACGCTGATGTCAAATGAAGCGCAGCTATTGAACAAAGAAGAAGGCGAACCGGCGTTTCTGGTAATTGACGTTACCAGGAATCAGCAGGGCGAAGTGGTAGAATATAGTAAAACATATACCAACAGTAAACGGATTATGCTGTCGACTGAGTTGACATAATGAAGTTATACATGGGAGTTATAAAACAACTGGACCAGAGAGAATATACCCCAGTATCAGAAATCTTTTTGGACCGGTCTCCGGATAGCCCTGAAAATGCGCTTAAGAAAATACCCCAGTAATAAAAGAAAATGTACCAATAGTAAAAATATATAGTTATTATTCATAAAAAATAACGAAAATAATACGTAAATAAATAAGAAATGCATAAAAAAATTGACTTTAATACAAAAATAAAGGTTGACAATCGGGAGAAGTGTGGTATACTAAAAATAACAAGAGGGGGAACTTATGCGAAGTTTCCCAGGAAAGAGGGAGGAAGATGAGATATCGTAATTTAAAGTCGGAACAGACGATTGATGCGATTGAACGTCTGATTGACGAAAATCATCTGGAGGCGCACGATGCCTTACCGGCAGAGCGGAAATTGGCAGAAATACTGAATGTCAGCCGGGGGACTTTGCGGGAAGCAATCCAGCGCATGTGTGCTGAAGGGAGATTTTACTCTGTGTATGGGAAGGGCAATTTTATGGCCCAGGAGAAAGAAAAGATCGATATGAAAGATATGATTTCTTTTTCAGGCTCTGTCAAAATACAGGGAAAGTTACCGGGAAGCCGTTTGATTCAGATAACGAAAGAACCGGTTGAAGAAGTAATAGCAGGATATTTGAACATAGAACCAGGTGAGGCCATCTATAAAATTTCCAGAATACGAACTGTTGACAAGCGGAAAATATTACTGGAAATATCACATATTCCGGAGAAAAAATGTCCGGAGCTGGAGCGGTTTGATTTTGAAAAAATGTCTCTATATGATGTACTGGAACGGGTTTATAATATTACCATGCAGCGGCAGGATATAACGGTTCGCCTTTCTACAGCAACGCAGTATGAGGCGAGATATCTGGATATTGGTTATCAGGATCCCGTATTCGTGGAAAAAGGTGTTTCATATACATCGGATCAAACCCCTATTGAATTCACAAAAACAATTGTCAACGCCAGTCGTGCGGAGTATACGATTACCATTAAATCAGCGTAAATATAAAGTTAACAGGTTAATTTATTTTGGCAGAAAGAGTCTGCCAAGGTGTATTTTTTGCACCTTTTTTTAGGATCGAGTGCTGACTTTTCTTTTCCCGAGAGAAAGATTTGTTAGATAGGTTTGAAGAAGAAAGGAGATAACAAGAGAATGGAATTTTTGACAGAGGAATTCTTGGCAGAATATGTTGAGAAGATGGCTAAGACAGTAGCACTGCGAAAACAGGTGGAAGCAATCGTGGATAAGGTAATGACACCGGATAAAAAGAATCTGTTTCTGCTGGGAATCGGGGGAACGATCGCCATTATGCAGCCATTTATGTATATGTTCAAGAAAATGTCGGATGCACCGGTTTATGCAGAAAATGCAGCCGAACTCATGGAAACCGGAAACCGGAATCTTGGCAAAGACTCAGTAGTCTTTTTAATGTCGGACTCCGGAAATACAAAGGAAATTATTGAAGCATTGAAAATGATAAAGGAAATCGGGGCGGTGACGGCAGCCGGCATCGGATCGCCAAATACAAAAATAGAGAGTATGGTAGATCATAGTGTGCTGTATCTGAATAAGGATCCGTTTTCAGCAGATGCAGATTACATCCTGCAGTATTTGTTTTTTGCTTACTATCTGGAAAAGCGGGGCGAATTTCCTGATTATCAGAAATTTTGTAAATCACTGGAACATCTTCCCCAGGCAATGGCGGAAGTGAAGAAGAAGGCCGAAGGACAGGGGAAAGAGTTTGTTAAAAAATACCGTAAAGAACCTTATCACATATTTACCGGCGGAGGCAATACCTGGGGTGAGGTATACTGCTATGCGATGTGTGTACTGGAGGAGATGCAGTGGATTCGGACGAAATCGGTAACGTCTTCGGACTTTTTCCACGGTACCATGGAACTGGTGGATGAGGATACACATGTGGTGATTATTAAAGGTGAGGATGAATCGCGAGTGGTGACTGACAGAATTGAAAAATTCTGCAGCACATACAGCAGCAAAGTAACTGTTTATGACACAAAGGACTATGAACTGGCCGGAATCGCAGAAGAATATCGTTCGATGTTTTCGCCGCTTGTGATTTGTGCAGCTTTGGGCAGAATTAATCCGCATATGGAATATGCGACCGGACATAGTTTGAGCTTCCGCAGGTATTATAAAGTGGTGGAATATTAAAGAGGAGACCCCTGCGTATTTCCGATTGTGGACGGAGAAATAGTACTGGGAAGCGCGCAGGAAATATACCTGGCGGAATTTGACGGTCCCCAGAGCCGGACTGTCATGATAACAATGATGGGTGAATGATTTATGAAAGGAGAATGAAATGAGCAATTTAACAATGGATCGTTTGGCTATTAACAATTTTACGTATCGCCGTTACAGCTTCAATTATTTTATGGAATCGGCGAAAAGACTGGGTGTCTCTCAAATTGAACTGAGCGGCTGTCATCCGCACTTTACAATTTATGAAGCAGAGAATTTTGACGTAAAAGGGCTGGCAAAAAGTATTAAAGATGCCGGATTTACCGTACCGGCGATTGAACCGGAGCAGAATTTTCTCCCGGTCAATATTGCGGCATCCAATGAGTATCTGAGAAATCAGAGCATTGAACAGCTGAAGTTTTACATTCAGAATGCTCATGAGTTCGACTGTGATAAAGTGATCGTATATCCGGGCAAAGCATTTATGAATTACCCCCACTCAGAAGCATGGAAACATTCCCGTGAATCGGTTTTCAAACTGAGTGAGTATGCCAAAGAACATGATGTGACCATCCTGCTGGAAGGCGTATCTAAATTCATCTCCGATCTGATGATGGATGCAGCAACCGTAAAACGGATGATGGACGAAGTGGGCAATGACAATATCGGCTGCTGTGTAAATTCATCGGCGGCAACTCTGGCGGGCGAAACACTGGAAGATTATTTTGTGCTGATGGGAGACAGGATCGGCATAATACAGCTTTCGGACAGTGTGGAAGATAATGACCAGTTGGTATGGGGTGAAGGTGATCAGGATCTGAAAAAGCATTTGGACACACTTGATAAATATGATTACCAGGGAGCGGTTGCGCTTGAGGTTATCATGGAAGAATATGCATATGAAGCAGAAAAACATTACCGTAACTGCATAAGCTATGTAAAAAAGTATATTGGATAGGAGGAAAGCAGTATGAAGAAACTGAAATTTTCGCAATTTGGAATTATGTCAGTAAATTACCAGCAATATGATCTGGAATATTGTATGGACTCAATCGCATCCAACGATTTTCAGTACATTGATTTCTGGGGTGGTGCAACTCATTACTGCGCCTATGATACACCGATCGGTAAACGCCAGAAACGGGTCAGCGATATTCGCAGGATGATGGATGACCGCGGTCTGAAAATGTCGGTGTTTACAGCGGAACAGGTCTGCCTGTATCCGATTAATGTGGCTTCTTCCAATTCATATGTGAGAAGGAACGCAATTGACATCGTTAAGCGGTATATCGAAGACACCAAAGAATTTGGGGCAGATTATTATTTTGCGCAGATGGGCTATGGGATGTTTGACGAAGATTATGATGAAACCTGTAAGCGTTCGGTTGAGGCACTTCAGGAAATGACTGAATACGCTGAGAAAATCGGGGTCAAGATGGTAATGGAACAGCTGCAGATGTATGAATCAAATATCTGCCATAACCGGGAAACTTTAAAGAAACTGATCGATGCGGTGGATTCACCTTATCTGACGGCTTGTGTAGACTGTGTTGCGGCAGCGGCGGCCGGAGAAAAGATTGAGGAATATTACGAGTTGTTCGGTACGATTAACCACGCACATCTGGCCGACGGATTTCCAACCGGACATCTGATTCCGGGCGACGGTGAAAATCCTTTGAACGATTATCTGCAGACGTTTGCGGATCATGACTTCAGCGGTTCAGTTACTATCGAAGGAAATAACCAGATGTATTTTGACAATCCGGATGCAGCGACCATGAAAGCTTCGAAGTGGCTGAAAGAATGCCCGGTAGTAGAAAACCATATGTAACGACGGGAAAAGAGGATAAGCAGATGAAAGTAATTGGTTTTGGGGACAATGTAGTAGACAGATATATGAATAAAAACCTGATGTTTCCGGGTGGAAATGCTGTTAATTTCTGTGTGTATGCAAAGCAGTGCGGCGCAGATGCTGCCTATCTTGGTGTATTTGCCGAAGACCGGGAAGCCAGGCTGCTTCAGGAAACGTTGAAATCTTTAGGGATTGACACTTCCCACTGCGCAGTAGAAGCCGGAAGCACCACTGAGCGCTATGATGTGAACCTGGTGGACGGTGATCGGGTATTTGTGGCAGATGAAGAACGGGAAACCAGCCATGGCCCGAAGATATTAGAGACCGCAGATCTTGAATATCTGAAACAGTTTTCGCTGATTCACAGTGGCTGCTATGCGGAAGAGGAAGATGAAATCCGGAAACTGAAAGAGGTTAGGGCACTGGTTACGTTTGATTTTTCATGCGAAGCTGAGTATCGCGAAGATGAATTTTTAAATAAGATTTGTCCGTATATTGATATGGCACTTTTTTCAGCTGAGGAAATGGATGCGGAGCAGGTGAAAGCACTTCAGCAGAAAGTTATCGGACTGGGCACCCCATATATTCTGGTGACTGACGGAATTAAAGGACAGATACTGTATGACGGAAAGAACTATTATAAAGGTACTGTAAAACTGGTAGAACCGGTAGACACCATGGGCGCAGGAGATTCTTTCTTTACCTCATTTGCAGTGACGCTGTTAAACAAAGGCTGGAAAAAAGGGGAACCGTTAAAGGAAGAAATGATTAAAGAAGCGTTTGAATTCGCAGCTGAGTTCTCGGCAAATAATTGCCTGAAGGAAGGCGCATTTGGATTTGGCGCGCCGATTGAATAAGTCTGCGGAGTGGAACGCACATCTTGGCACAAGCATTTTTCAAACACGCTCCAGGAGGTGATGGGTTTGAACAGGGAATTGCAGCAAAGGGCTCCCATATACGAAGCGTTAGAGGAGTTTAAACAGATGCGTATTGTTCCCTTTGACGTACCGGGGCATAAACGTGGAAATGGAAATAAGGAATTACGAAAATTTCTCGGTGCGCAGTGCCTTAGCGTAGATGTAAACTCTATGAAGCCGTTGGACAACCTCTGCCATCCGGTCAGTGTGATCAAAGAGGCAGAGGAGCTGGCGGCAGATGCATTTGGGGCAGGATATGCATTTTTTATGGTTGGCGGGACGACCTCCTCTGTGCAGGCAATGATACTGTCTGTCTGCAAAAGGGGAGATAAGATCATTCTTCCCCGTAATGTGCACCGCAGTGTCATCAATGCACTGATCCTTTGCGGGGCGGTTCCGGTATATGTGAATCCGCAAACGCAAAAAAATCTTGGAATCGCACTGGGGATGTCTCTGGCAGAACTGGCGCAGGCCATTCGCGGACATCCGGAAGCAAAAGCGGTTCTGGTAAATAATCCAACGTACTATGGCATTTGTTCAAATATAAAAGAAATTGTGGAACTGGCACATGCCCATGGTATGAAAGTGCTGGCAGATGAAGCCCATGGAACACATTTTTATTTTGGGGATGATATGCCTTTATCGGCAATGTCGGCAGGCGCAGATTTTGCTTCCGTCAGTATGCACAAATCAGGCGGCTCTCTGACACAGAGTTCTTTTTTACTATGCGGAGAACGGGTGAATGCGCACTATGTCCGTCAGATCATCAATCTGACCCAGACCACCAGCGGTTCCTATCTGCTGATATCCAGCCTGGATATCTCCAGAAGAAACCTGGCTCTGAATGGAAGCCAAATTTTCCGGAGAGTCACAGACATTGCTGAATATGCCAGGCAGGAGATCAATCAGATCGGGGATTTTTATGCATATTCCAGAGAATTGATCAATGGTGACACCATTTATGATTTTGATATTACCAAGCTTTCCGTAAATACGTTGGGTGTAGGGCTTGCAGGAATAGAAGTCTATGATCTGTTACGGGATGAATACGACATTCAGATAGAGTTTGGCGATATCGGAAATATCCTTGCCTATATTTCCATTGGAGACAGTAATAAAAATATCGAACGTCTTATTGGAGCCTTGTATGAAATCAGGCGGAGATTTAAAAAAGACAGAAGCGGTATGAAAATACAGGAATATGTCAATCCGAAAGTGGTAGTCACACCTCAGGAGGCATTTTATGCAGAAAAAGAATCGGTGGAATTGTCTAAAAGTGTGGGTGGTATCTGTAGTGAGTTCGTAATGTGCTATCCTCCCGGTATTCCCGTTTTGGCGCCCGGTGAGGAAATTACCCGTGAGATTGTAGACTATATATGTTATGCTAAGAAGAAAGGCTGTTCCCTGACCGGTACAGAAGATTTAGGAGTGGAACGGTTAAATATTCTTAAAGGAGGAATTATGCGGCTTTCATGATTTGTTATTACTTATATAAATCTTTTGAATAAAAAACGGTTGCAGCGTTAACATAGAGCCATTTGCATGTATTTGCAGATGGCTCTTTTTTGTTAAACTCTTTCTCAGCCCTTCGTTTTGAACTTTTCTTTTACTCAATCCATTGGAAAATCGCTTCTTTCTTATAAAAAACTTATAAAAAAATACATTTCAGGTTAATTTCAGGTTAATCCCACAGAAGGAACACAAAGTTTTATTAAAATCTTTTTATCATAAGGAAAAAATGATTTTGAAATGGAGGATCATATGAGTAAAATTCGGAAAATGAAAAGGCTGGTACAAAAGAAAAAATGGATCATTGCAGTTACGGTGGCAGTACTTGTGGCCGGAGTTGGCACAGGAGTTTTTTTTATGATCAGAGGAAATAGTCCAAAGGTGATAGCAGCAGGTGAATCTGTGCAGTCAGTCACAGTGGAAAAAGGAAATATTACAAAGACGGTAATCGGTACCGGAAACCTGGAAAGTGATACTGCTTTGAATGTATACATACCTACCGGGATCGATGTAATAGAAGTCCTGGTGGAAAGCGGTGACTATGTAGAAGAAGGAGATGTGTTAGCTACACTGGATGAAGCATCTCTGACGAGTGCATTATTAACCTTGCAGGAAGAGATATCGAGTCTGGATGATGATATAAATGATGCAACGGACGATTCGGATACCGAAAGCCTTACGACTAAGGTTGCAGGCCGGGTCAAGAAAATTTATGCATCAGAGGATGAGGAAGTTACGGATATCATGCTGGAACACGGGGCATTAGTCCTTTTATCAGTGGATGGTAAGATGGCAGTTGAGTTGGAGAATGTTTCGGGAGTTTCTAAGGGGGACAGTGTAACAGTGACCCTGTCGGATGATACGGAGAAGACAGGAACAGTTGCTTCATTGAAAGGGAGCACATGTATCGTTACGATGACAGATAATGGTCCGGAACTGGAGGAGAAGGTGACTGTTTCAGATTCGGATGGAAAGCAGTTGGGAACGGGTAATGTTTATATTCACGAAGAACTGGCGATTACCGGTGTGGCAGGAAGTATATATTCCATTTCCGTATCAGAAAATGAATCCGTGAGCGCAGGTGACACTCTTCTTACATTGGATGATATGCCGATGTCATCGGAATATCAGCAATTGATAACTGAGAGGGCTGAGTTAGCCGAAAGGCTTCAGAAACTGCTGGTTTTATCAAAAACAAGTTCGATTCAGGCTGAGTATGCAGGAACAATACAAAGTGTAAATGTGACGGCGAACAGTGAAACGAGTGAAAGCACATCCGGGAATGGGAACACTTCGGACGCAAATACTTCAGCATCAGCTACAGCCAATGCAGCTGCCACATCGGCTGGAGCGGTACTTACCAATGCCAATATGACATCTGCACAGACAGTATTCAGAAATACCAGTACGGATAGTACAGAGGCAATTGTGACAATATCAGAGATCAAGAATCTTGTGGCTAATCCGGTAACAGGTGCGGCGCCTCAGACACAGATTGCAGAGACAACTGCTTATACCGGCAGCCTTACATGGGAGCCGGTTTGTGAAACATTTCAGGGAAGTACTGTATACTCCGCAGTGGTTACATTGACAGCCAGGAGCGGTTACCGGTTTGGTGAAAGTATGGTACCGGCACAGGATGGTGCTGCAGTTACAGTGACACAGATTGGCGGTGAGGCAGAAGGCAACAGTCTGGCATATAAGATAACCTTCACAGAAACAGCAGCGGCAGAAACAGAAAGTGAGACTTCTACCGAGTCGGAAACGAAGCAAACGGAACCGGAAACAACAAGTCCCAATACCCAGGGAAATGGTTCGGGTAATGGAAATTCAGGTGATTCGTCGGGAAATGGATCTTCAGGACAAAGTAACTCAGGTAATACGAATGCTTCCTCATCAGGCGGCGGAATGTCTTCATCAGGCAGCGGAGGAGCTTCTTCATCAGGCGGAAGCACTGCAGACAGCAGTACTGCGAATACAAGCAGCGATGACTTGGCTGAAAACTCAAATTATGCAACGGCATTTACGGTTTCACCGAAAGATAAGATGCTGTTATCGGTGAATATAGATGAATTGGATATTCTTACCGTTGCGGTAAGACAGGAGGCGGAAGTGACATTTGACGCCATTGAAGGTAAGACTTTTAGCGGCACCATTACAAAGCTATCAAATTCCGCAACCAGCAGCGGCGGTACGGCAAAATATGAAGCTGTTATTGAGCTGCCGAATGATGAATCCATGCGGGCAGGCATGAATGCTTCCGCCACAGTTACGATTGAAAACAAAGAGAATATATTGCTGATCCCTGTGAATGCACTTCAGGAACGAGGAGACAGGGTATTTGTATATACGGAACAGGATAGTGAAAGCGGAGAGTTATCCGGTGAGGTAGAAGTGGAAACAGGACTATCGGATGGCACGAGTGGAAATCGTCAGTGGACTGTCTGAAGGAGATACGGTTTATTATACGAGAACATCTTCTACCAACAGCAGCATGACAGGCGGTGAAGGATTTATGATGCGGGAGTTCTCAGGAGAGATGCCTTCCGGTAATATGCAGCGGGGCAGCGGTGAAATGCCATCCGGCGGTGCAATGCCATCCGGTGGCGCAATGCCCGGCGGCAGTCAGTGAGGTGGCAGTATGATAAAATTCAATGATGTATCAAAGATATATCAAATCGGAGACGAAGAGGTCCGTGCATTGGATCATGCAAATATGCGTATTTCACAAGGTGAGTTTGTCAGTATTGTAGGACCGTCAGGAAGCGGGAAATCAACGATGATGAACATCATTGGCTGCCTGGATATGGCGGATACCGGCGAATATATCCTGGATGGGCAGTCCATTGCACGGTATTCAGAGCGTGAATTGGCACGGATACGTAATCGTAAGATAGGATTTATATTTCAGGACTTCAATCTGATTGGAAAGATGACGGCAGAAGAAAATGTAGAATTACCGTTGATTTACCAGGGGGTTCATGCCTCAGAACGTAAAAAAAGAGTGCAGGAAGCAATGGAAAAGGTGGAACTTACCGGCAGGATGAAACATAGGCCTACGGAGCTGTCAGGCGGTCAGCAGCAGCGTGTGGCAATTGCCAGGGCTTTGGTTACAAATCCCTCCCTCTTCTTAGCAGATGAGCCTACCGGGAATCTGGACTCCAAAACAGGGAAAGAAATCATACGGATTTTCAACGAACTTCACAGTCAGGGAAATACCATTGTATTGATTACCCACGATGAAAAGGTGGCAGATCAGGCAAATCGTAAAATCAGGATTTTTGACGGCTGTGTTGAGGAGGTGGAAGGATGATTTTTCAATCACTGAAAATGGCATGGAAAGCGATAAGGTCTAATAAAATGAGGTCTTTTTTGACCATGCTGGGTATTATTATTGGAGTTGCTTCCCTGATTGTCCTGGTGTCTATTGCAGGCGGGGCAACCAATTCGGTTACGGATCAGATTGCCAATATGGGAACAAATCTTCTGACGGTAACGATCAGGGATAACAAGGAAAATCCTCTTCGTCTTTCAGAACTGTCAGATTTTACGGAAGATGAAGCCATCAGCATGGCGGCACCAAATGCGCAGTCCAGTTTTACCGCTAAGAGCGGGTATACCAGTGAAAGTATTACAACTTATGGTACTACAGCGGCGTATTACGATATACAAGGATTGGAACTGGGAAGCGGGCGTTTTCTTAAAACGACGGATGTGGATAATAATTCTTATGTGGCAGTTATTAATGAATATGCTGCTACGGAGTTGGTTGGCAGGACGAATGCGGTTGGAGAGAGTATTTCGTTGGATGGGAAATCGTTTCTTGTCATAGGAGTGCTAAAAGAGGAGGATTCTACGATCGGGTCTACTTCGGAGAGACTGGAGGCGTATATTCCGTTTACTACACTTACGCGTATGGCGGATAATGTGCTGTATGTAACTAATTTTTATGTGGCATCGGCGGATGAGAATAGTATGGATGAGGCGGAAAGTGTATTGACAGAAAAGATGCTGCAGCGTTTAGGGGATGATGAGGATGCTTTTACGATTGTGAACCAGTCAAGTGTTTTGGAGGCTATGACGAGTGTTACGAATACGCTTGCATTGATGCTTGGGGGAATTGCAGCGATTTCGCTAGTGGTTGGCGGGATCGGTATTATGAATATCATGCTGGTTTCGGTTACGGAACGGACAAAGGAAATTGGGATCCGCAAAGCAATCGGGGCTGGAAGGGGCAGCATCATGCTTCAGTTTTTGATTGAGGCGCTGATGATCAGTTTGATGGGATGTGTGATTGGTATTGGTAGTGCATGGGGGATTTTGAAAATTGCGGGAATATTTATGTCTAGTATGAGCTTTGATATCTCTTTGCAGGTCGTGTGGATTGCGGTTGGATTTTCGGCTTGTATCGGGGTTGCGTTTGGAATTTATCCGGCGAATAAGGCGGCCAGGAAGCATCCGATAGAGGCGCTTAGGTATTCGGGGTGATCGATGCGGACGCTTTGGAGGGGAAGGGACAGACTATAAACGCTGGGTGCATATTTTAAAAGTGCGAGGTTATACGTGTCGGCTGTCAGGACGCCACCGTGGGAGGCGATATGCTTCACGCAAACAGGGCAACGCTCTGGCGAACTAACTGCTAACTACGACCAAGTCAGCGCCCGGGAAAGCCCGGGCGCCGAGGTCTGGTGTGCCCGGTGGGCACACGTTCTAACGGGTGAAAGTCCCCAATCCGCCCGGCAGTGGGAAGGATACAGCCGAAACCAAGGGTGTCCA